>OGCL01000032.1_pt1 | contig 157889 bp, 165 predicted proteins | sample 1570041 | NCBI WGS metagenome assembly OGCL01 (sample SAMN06266162, study PRJEB24511) | hot springs metagenome | isolation source: Hot spring water | place: South Africa: Limpopo | collected 2015-06-22
CAAAGACGACACGGAGCTGTTCAAGCAGTTCATGGACAACGAGTCGTTCCGGCGGTGGCTGACGGATACGGTGTTCGTGATGACGTATGAGGAGACGCGCGCGGGTTGAACCCTCGCCGGGATGTGCGCGCAGGCGATCGCGCCGGTGCTTGGACAGGGTTGTTCATGTACCGGGGCGCTTGCCCATCGGTCTTCTCCGTTCGGCTGATCTTCAGGGCGTTGCCGTCGTCGTGCGGTGTCGTCATTTCAGGTCAGTGTTTCTGTCCGTCCCGATCGCCGAGGCCCGCGGGCGCGGCCAGAGGCGCAGGCGTTCTTCACCCAGGAGCGCGTCTGGTGCGCAATGCAGGCCACCGCCGTCGGATCGGCCTGCGCCGAGCTCGTAGCAGCTCGCGCCCGGAAGAGCTGCTGCACCAGGACACCTTCTACTGGGGAACGTTGAAGGGCGTGGGCAAGCTCTACGGGCGCGTCATGGTCGACGTCTTCTGCTCCCTCGCCTTTGCCAAGGTCTACACCTCCAAGATGCCGGTCAGGGCCTGCGATCTGGATCGGTTCCTTGCGCACTACCACCTCGAGCGCGCACATCAGGGCCACCGGCTCAAAGGCAGAACGCCGGCGCAGGCGCTGCGTGAGGCGCTCGGGCGCGAGGACTTGCCGCCGGTCGTGCCGCCGCGCGATGATGCTCAGGATTCTCGGCCCCGTCAGGGAGGGACGGGCCTGGCGTCCAAGGCGACGGCCCTTTCTTTCCGGGTGCCAAGCTTCGGATCGCTACGGCGATGCGCCATGGCGCGCAAGGGCCCAGCGCACGTGCTCGCGCACGAGCGCCGAAGGGTGCCCGGCGCGCGCCTCGAGCGCTGCGATCACCTCGGGCGAGGAAGGCGCGTTACCGAGGGCGACGGCGATGTTGCGTAGCCACCGTTCGTAGCCGATGCGGCGGATGGGAGAGCCGCGCAGCCGCTCGTCGAATTCGCGCTCGCTCCAGGCGAACAGTGCGACGAGGCGGGCGCGGTCAAGTCCGTTACGCGGCGCAAAGTCGGGTTCTGCGCAGGCGAGCGCCCGGCCATTCCACGGGCAGTGGATCTGGCAGTCGTCGCAGCCGTAGATGCGGTTACCGAGCAGCGGCCGCAGCTCCTCGGGAATCGAGCCCGGGTGCTCGATCGTGAGGTAGGAGATGCAGCGCCGGGCATCGAGCCGATAGGGGGCGCGGATTGCCTGCGTCGGACAGACTTCGATACAGCGCGTGCAGCGGCCGCAGCGGTCGGCCTCGGGCGCATCGGGCGGAAGGGCGAGCGCGGTGTAGATCTCGCCGAGGAAAAAGTAGGAGCCCGCTTTGCGCGAGATGAGCAGCGTGTGCTTTCCGCGCCAGCCAAGGCCGGCAAGCGCAGCGAGCTCCACTTCCATGACGGGGGCCGAATCGCAGTAGACGCGGTGCGGGAAGGGACCGACCTCGGCCGCGATGCGCTCGCACAGGCGCTCGAGGCGGCGCCGCACGAGCCGGTGGTAGTCCCGACCGCGCGCGTAAGCGGCAACGTAGGCGAGGTTTCCGTCGGCAAGCGCAACCGCATCGCCCTCGCCCGCGGCCGGATAGGCCATGCGGCAGCTGATGACGCGCACGGTGCCGGGGTACAGTTCCGCGGGTCTAGCCCGGCGCAGCCCGTGACGGGCCATATAATGCATTTCGCCGTGCCAGCCCAGGCGCAGCCACTCGAGCAGGCGCGGCTCGGCGTCGCTGAGCTCAGCCTGCGCGATGCCGACCGCCTGGAACCCCAGCTCCTTGGCCCAACTGCGGATCCGATCGGCGAGTTCCTGCATGACGCTTCATGTTAGGGACCTGCCGGACGAGGAAGCGACCCTCGAGCTCGGCGCCCTGCTCGCCTCGGCCGCACGCCCAGGCCTCGTCCTTTTCCTCTCGGGCGAGCTCGGCGCGGGAAAGACGACGCTCGTTCGGGGGTTCCTGCGCGCCCTAGGCTACCGCGGCCGCGTGAAAAGCCCGAGTTTTTCCTTGCTTGAACCTTACGTCGTTTCGAGTTTAAACTTATATCACTTTGATTTATATCGATTCACGAGCTCGGCCGAGTGGGTGAGCACGGGTTTTGGCGAGCTTTTCGGCCCCGATTCGCTCTGTATCGTCGAGTGGCCGGAAAATGCCCGCGCGGCGCTTCCCGAGCCGGACCTCGAGCTCCGGCTCGAGGTGCTCGACGGTGGTGGCCGCCGCGCCGAGCTTCGCGCGCGCTCGGCGGCCGGAGCGCAGTGGCTTATGCGGGCGTTCTCGCCTTCGCGCTCTGTGCCGCCTGCGGCTCCGCCCGCGCCGAGCTGATCTCGGCGCGGCTGTGGCCCGCGCCCGACTATACGCGCCTTACGATCGAGTCGCGTGGCGAGCTGCGCTACGAGCTCGCCGAGTCGAAGGATCCGCCGCGCGTCGTACTCCAGCTTGCCGAGGTTCCCTTCACGGCTGCGCTCGCAGGGCTGGAAGCGAAGCTCAAAGCCGACGACCCGCACGTTGCGCGCGTGCACGTGGCTCGCCTGCGGCCTGGGGGGGTGCGCATCGTGCTCGACCTCAAGACCGAGGTGAAAGCGCAGATGTACGCGCTGAAACCGATCGCCCGCTACGGCCACCGCCTCTTCCTCGACCTCTATCCGGTCGTTCCTCCGGATCCGCTTGCGCTCCTCATCGCCGAGATCGAAAAAGCGGCCGGGGCTGAGGCGGGAGCGCCGCCCGCGGCCACGGCGGCGCGGCGCCTTGCGATCGTCGCGATCGACCCCGGCCACGGGGGCGAGGATCCCGGTGCGATCGGCCGCCTCGGATCGCGCGAGAAGGACATCACGCTCGCCATCGCGCGGCGCCTTGCGCGCCTGGTGAACGCCCAGCCCGACATGCGCGCGATCCTCACCCGCGACGGCGACTATTTCCTTTCGCTCGCTGCGCGCGTCGAGAAAGCGCGGCGTGCGCGCGCCGACGTGCTCGTCTCGATCCACGCCGACGCCTACGTGCACACGCGCGCGCGCGGCTCCTCGGTGTACGCGCTCTCGGAGCGGCGTGCAAGCTCCGAGGCGGCGCGCTGGCTTGCGCGGCGCGAGAACGCCTCCGACCTCGTCGGCGGCGTGAGCCTGCCGCTTGGCGACCGGCACGTCGCGCAGACCCTGCTCGACCTTTCGCAGACCGCGACGCTCGCCGACAGCCTGCGTCTGGGCGAGGCGGTGCTGCAGCAGCTCGGGCGCGTGAACACGCTGCACAAGCCTACGGTCGAGCAGGCGAGCTTTGCGGTGCTCAAAGCGCCCGACGTCCCCTCGATCCTCGTCGAGACCGCGTTCATCTCGAACCCGCAGGAAGAGCTGCGCCTTGCCGACGAGGCGTACCAGGAGCGCCTTGCGCGCGCGATCCTCGCCGGCATTCGCGACTGGCTCGCGCGGCAACCGCGCGAACGGCTACCGGTCGCGCTCGCCGCGCCGCGCGCGCAGCCAGCCGAAAATTCCCGGCGAGATGGAAGCGAGCACGATCGCCGCGATGACGAGGCTCAGGTTCTGCCGCACCACCGGTAGGTTGCCGAACCAGTAGCCAGCCAGGCACAGCGACACCACCCAGAGGAGCGCCCCCGCGACGCTGAAAGCGAGGAAGCGCCGGTAGCGCATCGCGCCCACGCCCGCGACGAAGGGCGCGTAGGTGCGCACGACCGGCACGAAGCGCGCGATCACCACGGTCTTGCCGCCATGGCGGGCGTAGAACGCGTGCGCGCGTGCCAGGTGACGTGGATTGAGCCAGCGTGAAGCCTGGTCGGAGAAGACGCGTGGCCCGGCCCAGCGGCCCAGCCAATAGTTCGTGTTGTCGCCCGCCAGCGCCGCGGTCACGAGGAGCGCCATCGTGACACCGATGTCGAGGCCGCCCACCGCGGCGAGCGTCCCGACGACGAAAAGGAGCGAGTCGCCCGGCAGGAAGGGCGTCACCACCAGTCCCGTCTCGCAGTAGACGATGAGGAAGAGAAGCGCGTACACCCAGGCGCCGTAGCTTTCGATGAAGGCGGCAAGGTAGCGGTCCAGGTGCAAAGCGACATCCCATGCGAGCGCGATCCACTCCACCGGGCGATTGTAGCGGGCGAGGGCCGATATAATCGGCGCAATGGACGCCGTGCTCTCGCCCGCCGAGGTCGCACGCGTCCGCGCGGTGCCCGCCGCGACAAGCCCTGCCGAGCACGTCGTCCTGAGCGGCGCACCGGGACGGCCGCACGCGACTTTGCGCTCTCCGCCTGCGAGACCGCGCGCACGCGCAGGACGCGGCGAGCGCACGAGCGCAGCGTGAGTCCCGCCCGCGCCCCGATCCGGGTCCTGCCGGAAGCGCTCGCCTCGCAGATCGCGGCCGGCGAAGCGGTCGAACGGCCGGCCTCGGTGGTGAAAGAGCTGGTCGAAAACAGCCTCGATGCCGGCGCGCGCGCGATCTCGATTTTTCTCGAGGAAGGCGGCCTGCGCCGCATCCGCGTCGAGGACGACGGCGCGGGGATTCCGCGCCATGAACTTGCGCTTGCGCTACTGCGTCACGCGACGAGCAAGATCGCTTCGCTTGCCGACCTGGAAGCGGTCCCGACCCTCGGTTTCCGCGGCGAAGCGCTTGCCGCGATCGCCTCGGTCGCGCGTCTGACCCTGGCCAGCCGCACGCGCGACGAGCCGCACGGCCACGCCGTGCGCGCAGAAGCCGGACGCGCGCTAGCGGTCGAGCCCGCCGCGGTCGCCGTCGGAACGGTGGTCACGGTCGAAGACCTCTACTTCAACGTGCCTGCGCGGCGCAAGTTTCTGCGCCGTCCGGCGAGCGAATTCGCCCACTGCGAAGAGCTCGTGCGGCGCCTTGCGCTTGCGCACCCGCAGGTGGCGTTCGCGCTTCGCCACGGCGCGCGCGAGCTGCTGCGGCGAGCGCCGGAATCGTTCGCCGCGCGCGCGGCGGCGCTGCTCGGAGACGAGTTCTATGCCCAGGCCGTCGCCGTCGACGCCCAGGCCGGCGCGCTCGCGCTGCGCGGCTACGCCGGGGCGCCGCAAGCGGCGCGAACGCGCACCGGGCCGCAAATGCTCTTTGTCAACGGCCGCAGCGTGCGCGACCGGCTGCTCGCGCACGCGGTGCGGACGGCCTACGGCGAGATGCTGCACGGCGACCGGCAGCCGGCCTACGCGCTCTTCCTGTCGCTCGACCCGCGCGCCGTCGACGTGAACGTTCACCCCGCGAAAGCAGAGGTGCGCTTTCGCGACGCCGCCGCCGTCTACGCCTTCGTGCGCGAGGCGGTCGCACGGGCGCTGGGCTACCGGCCCGGCGCGGCGCCGGCGCCGCGCGCCGCGCAAAGCCTCGCCACCTTGCCACGAGCAAACGGCACGAGCGCGGCGCTCGCGCTCGCAGAGCCGGCGGCCTCCTATGCGGCGTCCCCGCACGGCGCGCCCGAAGCGGCGGACAGGGCCGCAGGCGGTGGCACGCCACCGCTCGGCTATGCGCTCGCCCAGCTCGCAGGAGCGTACGTTCTTGCGCAGAACGGCACCGGTCTTGTCCTCGTCGATGCGCACGCGGCGCACGAGCGCATCCTCTTTGAAAGGCTACGCGCGCAGGCGGCGCGCGGCGCGCTCGCCGCGCAGCCGCTCCTCGTTCCGCTCGTCTTTCCCGCCGACGCCGAGGCACTCGCCGCCGCCGAGGAACACGCCGAGCTCCTTGCGCAGCTGGGCTTCGACCTCGCACCGGCGGGTCCGCAGTCGCTTGCGCTACGCGCGGCTCCGGCCGAACTGGCCGCCGCCGACCTCGCCGAACTCGCGCGCTCGCTCCTTGCGGACCTCGCCGCCGCGCGCGGGGCCGCCAGCCTGGAGGCGGCGCGCGAGCGGCTGCTCGCGCAGATGGCCTGCCGCGCGGCGGTGCGCGCGCACCGCCCGCTCACGGTGCCGGAGATGAACGCCCTGCTGCGCGAGATGGAAGCGACCGAGCGCGCCGGCTCGTGCAACCACGGCCGGCCGACGTGGGTCGAAATCCCGCTCGCCGACCTCGACCGGCTCTTCCTGCGCGGGCGCTAGCAGCGCCGTGCGGTGCGCCTTTCTGCTCCTTGGGCCGACGGCGAGCGGCAAGACGCGCCTTGCCCTTGCCCTCGCCGAACGCCATCCGGTCGAGATCGTGAGCGTCGATTCCGCGCAGGTGTATCGCGGCCTGGACATCGGAACGGCGAAGCCGACGGCGGCCGAGCGGGCGCAAGTGCCGCACCACCTGATCGACATCGCGGATCCGACCGAGCGCTATTGCGCGGGCCGCTTCCGCGCCGATGCGCTGCGCGCGGTCGAGGCGGTGCTCGCGCGCGGTCGCATTCCGCTCCTCGTGGGCGGGACGATGCTCTATGCACGCACGCTGCTTCTGGGCCTCGACGAGCTGCCGTGCGCCGATCCCGAGCTCCGGCGTGCCATCGAAGCCAGGGCCCAGCGCCTCGGCTGGGCGGCGCTGCACGCGGAGCTCGCGCGCCGCGATCCGGCCGCGGCGGCGCGCATCGCGCCGACCGACCGCCAGCGCATCCAGCGCGCTCTCGAAGTGCTCCACGCAACCGGCCGGCCGCTCTCGGCGCAGCGCACAGGCGCCCGTGCGCCGCTTCCTTTTGCGCTACGCGCTTTCGCGCTCGTTCCCCCGGACCGCGCGCTTCTCCATCGGCGCATCGAGCAGCGGTTCGATGCGATGCTGGCCGCCGGTCTGATCGAAGAGCTTCGCGCGCTGCGCCGACGCTACGCGCTCGATCCGACGCTTCCTGCGATGCGCGCGGTCGGCTACCGCCAGGGGTGGGACTACCTGGAAGGCCGCATCGGGCTAAGGGAGCTTCGCGAGCGCGGCATCGCCGCGACGCGTCAGCTTGCCAAGCGGCAGCTCACGTGGCTTCGCGCCCTCGGCCCACTGGAGCCCGCCGAGGCGCTCGCCGCGGCCCTTCAGTCGAGCGTGATACCCGCCAGCCGCGCCGCGTCCCCATAGGCCTTCAACTGCTCGGTCATGAGCCGACGCAGCTCTTCGGGGGTCGAGGAGCGCGGCTCGAACGCGATGCGGCCCAGCCCTTCCTTGACCGACGGGCTTGCGAGCACTACGGCGAGTTCCTTCTGGAGGCGGTCGACCACCTCGCGCGGCAGTTTCGCCGGGCCCAGCAGCCCCCCCCAGGGAACGATCGGCACCGGCGCAAAACCCGCTTCCGGAAGGGTCGGCGCCTGCGGAAGCAGAGGGCTACGCGTCGGCAGCATCGTGGCAAGTACGCGCACGCGCCCTTCCTTCACCTGGGGTGCAAGCGTCGCAGGCGTGGAAAAGGCAAAGTGAATGCGGCCGGCCAGAAGGTCGGTCGACAGCGGCCCGTCGCCCTTGTAGGGCACGTGCATGACGTCGATTCTTTGCGCCGCGGCGAACAAGGCGGTCGCAAGCTGAGCGGTCGCGTTGCCGGTGCCGTAGTTGATCCGGCCGGGATTGGCGCGCGCCCAGCCAACCAAATCCTGGAGCGTCTGCACGGGAATGTCCGCATGCGAAAAGACGAAGAAACCGAAGACGCCGACGAGCGAAATCGGCGTGAAATCGTTGAGCGGATCGTAGGGAGGCACCTTTTTCACCGCCGGCACGAACGACAGCCCCGTCGCCGTCCCGTAATAGAGCGTGTAGCCGTCGGCGGGTGCCTTGCGCACCGCGTCCGAGGCGATGATCCCGTCTGCGCCAGGCCGCGTCTCGATCACCACCGGTTGGCCGAGGCGCTCGCCAAGCGGCTGCGCAAAGAGCCGGGCGCCGACCTCGGCCGCGCCGCCGGGCGGGAAAGGCACGACGAGCCGGATCGGTTTCACCGGATAGGATTGCGCCCAGGTGCCCGCCGAGATGGCGGCAAGGGCAAGCGCTGCGAGGATGCGACGGGTCAGCATGGAAATTCTCCTCCTCCAGTAAAGCCCCGCTCTCGATTATAGGACCGCGCCGTGCGCTTTAGGCGCGTAGCAGCGGGCAGTCCGGCGCCGCGGCGGCGCGCTTGCGGGCGACGATCGCGGGGCCCTGGCGCTCGAGGTAATGCGCGATCGTCTCGACGCGGATTTTCACCGACCCGGCGGGCTTGGTGGAATCCAGGTCCTGGAACGAAAAATAGAGCGTGCCCGAGCGCTCGACGATTCCCTGCACCGGGGTGTAGGTCGGCTGATCCATGCCGCATTCGTAGCTCGAAAAGCGCACGACGCAAGCGATCCACGGCATGCGCGCGGCGAACTTGGCGCCCCACAGGATTTCGTTCGTGTTCGCGCTGTAGGAGGAAGGCCACACATCCGCGATGTCGAAGACCGAACGGATGCGGCCGGCGGCAAGATCTTCGCGAAACAGCCATTCGAGCAGGTCCGCATCGGTCGGCAGGTACTGCCCCCAGAGCACCGGATAGCCGTAGGCCTGCAGGTCCACCTCGATCTCGTGGCCGATGCCCGAATCCATGTGGTAGGGGCGCGCGAGCACGAGCAGGCAGGGCCGGTCGGTGCGCGCGCACTCGGCGAGGGTCTCGCGCGCACGGCGCCGCAGCCCCGCGCTGTAGCGCTCGAGCGTCGCCAGCCCCTGCTCGACCGCGCGCCGCGCCTCCTCCTCGGTGAGCCCGGCAAGGACGTCGGCGAGCGCCCGGTACAGCTGCCGCGCCGCAAGGGGCGGGTCGTCGAGCGCGACGAGCGGAGCGACATGCCGCACGCCGGCGAATCCGTCGCCTTCCTTGAGAAAGCCCGCTTTGATGTTCTCCGGTGCCGCCATCACGCGCGGGCAGGCGAGCGAGGCCATCACGTGCCCGCCGAGGAACGAGGGCAGCGAATAGATCATCGGCGAGAGCAGCACGTCGATCGGCCGCTTGCGGTTGGCGAGCAGCTCGCCGTAGTGGCCCGAGACGCACTTCACCGGATAGCAGCAATCGACCGTGCCCCGGCCTTTGGCGTAGCGCCGCGCCTGGTCCTCCGAGGTGTCCGACGAGAACTCGATACGCCGCTCGTCGATACCGAGCGCCTCGAGGAAGCCGATCCAGAACTGATGCGTGGACCAGAGATTGAGCACGCGCGGAATGCCCACGCGCAGCTCGCTGCGCGACTTGGCCGCCGCGCCCGGCGCGCGCGCCTCAGGCTGCGACCGCCGCGCGACGAAAGGCGCCTTCGCGAACCAGCTCCGCAATGTTGGGGTGAGCACGGCGCGCCTCTTCGAGCCGTTCTTTTACGATGCGCATCTCGTTCACGTCTTCCACCAGACCCTTCGGGCAGGAGTTGCCGCTGATTACGCGCTCCCAGCCGGGCGCCAGCGGCACCTTGCTCCAGGGGCGCCCGCGCCCCTCGGGCAGGCGCACGTCGATGAAGGTGCGTCGGCAGTTGACGGTGCACCAGCGGCAGGTGGTGTGCTCGTTGGTGGTGCTGCGGTACTCGAGCGACTCGATCGCCTCGTAGCCGCGGAAGCGCGACGGCGCGCCCGTGTGGGCGCGCTCGAGCGCGACGAGCGCGGCGCCGATCGCTCCCGCTTCGCCCGAATACGGGTGCACGACGATTTCCGCCTGCGGCACCTTGGAGCGGATGAAATCCACCTGCGCCTTGACCACCGCCAGGTTGCGGTGCGTGCCGCCTTGCAGGACGAACTTGCGTCCCGCGGCGGCCAGGTTCTGCAGTTGCCCGGCGTACACCCAGACGTTGAGCGGCAGCACGGCCGCGAGCGCGGCCATGATTTCCTCGCGCGACCAGCCCTTGCGCTGCTGGTTGACGATGTCCGATTGCAGGAACACGCCGCAGCCCATCGCCAGCGCGGGCACCGCGCGCGCCTTGAACGCCTCCTCGGCGTAGCGCTCGAGCGGGATCGCGTAGCGCTCGGCCACGCCCTGCAAAAAAGCGCCGTTGCCCGACGAACACTGCGAGTTGAGGCGGAAGTCGGCGACCGTGCCTTGGCGCAGGATGAGGATCTTGACGTCGCAGCCGCCGACGTCGCAGATCACGTCCGCGTCCGGAACATAGTGCAGCGCCGCGGTGGCGTGCGCCACCGTCTCGACGAGCGCGACGTCGGCGCCGACGATGTCCTTGAGCAGATCTTTGCCGTAGCCGGTGATGCCAAGCGCGGCCACGCGCTCGACGCCCGCCCCGCGCACTTCGCGCAGGATCGCCTTGGCGTCCTCGATCGGGTTGCCGCGCGAGCCCACGTAGCAACTCGCAATGAGCTCCTTGTCCTGCGAGAGCACGACCGCCTTGGCGGTGGTGCTGCCAAAGTCGAGCCCGACCACGGCGACCCCGTCGGGCGCCCGCCTCGGCGTGCTCGTCGCCACGCGCGGCTCGCCATAGCAGTGCACGAAATGCTTCAGTTCCTCGGGCGAGCGCACGAGTCCCTGCGCACCCTCGCGCGCTTTCTGTTCGTGCTGGCCCACCTCGATCCACCAGCGCAGCCGCTCGGTGCCCCCATAGCGGCCCGCCTGCTCCGCTTCGCTCGCGGCCACCGCCACACAGCCAAGGCAGGCGTAGTAGAGCGCCTCGGCGGGCACCTCGATGCAACGCTCGCTCGCTAGCCCGTCGGGCAAGGCCACCTTGCGCTCCTCCCACAGCCGCGCGAGGTGGCGGCGCCAGGCCTGCTGCAGTCCGCGGAAGAAGAGGTTCGGCCCGCCAAGCAGCAGCACGCGCGGGCGCGGCGTATTGCCCTTGGTGAGCGTGGCGAGGTTCTGGTAGACCACCGCCTCGAAAAGGCTCGCGATGATCTCCTCGACCGCGACGCCCGACTTGACCAGCGTGTTCGCATCCGCCTCGGCGAAGATGCCACACTTGGAGCTCACCTTGTGCAGCGCAACGCCCTCGTAGGGCATGTCGGCCAGCCGCTCCGGCGCGATCTGGAGCTTGCGCGCCGTTTTCTCGATGAACGTGCCCGTGCCCCCGCTGCAGGCCGACTGCATGTAGACCTGCTTTGCGCGGCCGTCGCCCGCGGGCGTGAAGAAGATCGTCTTCATGTCCTCGCCGCCGATCTCGGAGACAAAGTGCACGTCCGGGTGCAGCTTTTCGACCGCCGCGGCGACCGCGACCACCTCCTGCACGAAGCGCCCGCCCACGAGCGGCGCGATCAGCCCGGCGCCCGAGCCCGTGAGATAGATGCGGTCGGTGCCCGCGGCAAGGCCGCATTCCGCCTCGATGCGCGTCAGAAAATCGAGGACCATCTCCGCCTGGCGCGTTCCGTGCCGCCGATAGTCGCGCCAGAGGATTTCGCCGTCGGCGACGACGACCGCCTTTACCGTCGTCGAGCCGACATCGACGCCGACCGTCTTCATGCGAGCCCGCGCGCGGCGACTTCCAAAACGAGGTTGGCGGCCGTGCCGGCAACGCCCCGATGCGGCAAGGGCACCGTCGCGCGGCGCAGCTCCGCGTGCCGCTCGAGCGCTGCCGCCAGCTGACCGGGCTGCAGGCGGCTGCGCGCGAGCACCTCCTCGAACTCGCGCTGCGCCCGGCGCTTTGCTTCGGTCAGGATCATCTGGCAGCGCGAGAGCGCGTGTACCTCGGCGTCGCCCTTCATCTCGAGCGGCGCGTAGAGCAGGTCCGGATACCGGCCGGTCACCGCCGCCATCGCCCCTACGCTCATCGTGTTCGGCATGCACGCATAGGGCGACAGCTCGCAGATCATGTGCGCCTTGCGGCCCAGATGCGCCCAGAGCGCTTTTCCGACCAGCATGTCCCCTTCGCCGCCCGAGAGCTGCGCGTGGTAGTACGGCGCCGCGAGCGCGCGCAACTCGTACTGGTCGGGAAGCGAGCGCGGCACACCGCCGAGCGCCCGCCGCATGCGTTCATAGCTCCAGCGCAGCAGCCGTTGCGCAACCCGCAGTCCCCGATACCGCAGCGCCGCTCCCCGGCGCAGTCCCGCCTGATCTTCCTCGCGCTGCGCCGCCTCGCGCAACAGGTAGTCGAGCCAGATGGTCACCGCCGCCGGGTACACCTCCGCTCCCTCGGCCTCCAGCCAGCGGTGGATGTTGTAGTTCGGATCGCCCTCGACGGTCTGCAGGTAGAACTCGCCGGTGATCTTGACGAGGGGACGCACGCGCGTGCGGTCGACCTCGATCGCATCGTAAAGCGGCTTGACCTCGCGCAGCGCGCGCACGAAATAGCCGGTCGCGAGGTGCCAGGCGGCGTAGCCGAGCTTCTTGCCCGGCACCGGCCGGCGGCGAAACGCCTCGTACAGCCGTTCGACCGCCTCGCGGCTGGCGCGGTCGGTCGCCCCCGCCTCGCATTCGTACGGCCGCGTTTGGTACTCGAGGTCCTGCAGGACGTCGGTCACCATCACCGCCCAGATCGCCCCGAGCACGAAGGGAAGGTCCAACTCCAAGCCACCGCCCGCTTTCTCGCTCTGGCCCAACCCCTGGTCGAGCAGGAACATGCGGAACGCCTCGAGCCCGAGATTGCGCAACGCGAGCTCGTAGCTCTGGTGGTATTGCCCGAAGCGGCAGGCGCCGCAGGCACCGGCGGTCACGTAGATGTACTCGTCGACGACGCGATCGGCCCCGACGCGGCGCGCTTCCGAGCGCAGGAAATTCGCGAGGTTACCGGTCGTGAAGCTCGTGGGGGAGCACTGGCCGACGTCGGCCAACTCCCGCCCCGCGAGCAAGTCCTCGCGGGTCGCCGTCGGCAGTACCCGCGTGCGGTAGCCGAGACGCTCCATCGCGCCTTGCAGGACGCGTTCGGCGCGCCAGTGCAGGCCGCCAAAGAGGACGGTGACGCGGTCCCGCTCCTCGCGGCTGAAGGGCCGGGGCCGGTAGGCGCGGTACGGCTCCGCTGCGGGTTCGAGCCGCGCGGGGGGCGGCACGACGCGCAACGCCTCCTTCTGTTCGGTGGAAATCTCGACGATGCGCAGCGCGCGCGCCGCACCGGTAGCCCGCTCGGGGCCGGTCTCGAGCCTCATCGGTTGCATGACTTCGCTCCTTGCTCGTGTGGCGCCGTCCGCAGCCCGCCTCCGAAATGCAGCGGACGCTGCGTCCGACCGGACGAATCCCCCTTTTTCGCCCCGGAACCGCCAGCGGCGCACTCCGCGCTCAGGACGGCGGACCGGAGAACTAGATTATTCTTGCACGGCGCCTGTTGCGCGTCACGCTGTGCAAGGCAGCGTTCCCCGCACGCCGTCGGGGTTATTCGGGCTGGACGCCCGCGGCGCGCAGGATGTTGCGGTAGCTCTCGAGTTGCTCCTTGACGAAGGCGCCCAGCTCCTCGGGCGATGAGCCGGTGAGCTGAAAGGCCTGTTTTTGCATCTGCCCGCGCACGTCCTCGCGCTGCATCGCGGCGCGAAATTCGCGGTTCAGCCGCTCGACGGTCTCGCGCGCAAGCCGCGCCGGTCCGAAGAGCGCGGCCCACGACGTGATCGAGAACTGCGGCATGCCGGCCTCGTAAATGGTCGGCACCTCAGGCAGCAGCGGCGAGCGCGCGCGAAGCGACGTGACCAAAGGCCGCAGCCGCCCTTCCTTTGCGTGTGCAAGGCCCGTCGTCGGCGTGGCCCACATGAGCTGCACCCGTCCGCCGACGAGGTCGGTCATCCCTTGCGGCTCGCCCTTGTAGGGCACGTGCACCATGTCGATGCCGGCGAGCGCCTTCATCTGCGCGAACGAGACGATCCCGGTGGTGTTCCCGGTCGCGTAGGCGAGCTTGCCGGGGTTCGCCTTCGCGTGCCCGACGAGCTCGGCCAGGCTGTTCGCCGGAACCGCCGAGTGGACGAACAGAAAGAATGTGTAGCGGCCCACATCGGTGATCGGCGTGAAATCGGCTAGGGGATCGTAGGGAACGACCTTGCGCATCGCCGGCACCGCCGACATCGGGCTGTTGGTCGCCATGAGGAGCGTGTAACCATCAGGGACGGCTTTCGCCACTTCGTGCGCGGCGATGGCACCGTCGGCACCGGCCTTGTTGTCGACGACGATCGGCTGGCCGAGCGCCGCAGAGACCGGTGCCGCGAGGATGCGCGTGATCGTGTCGGTCGCCGATCCCGGAGGGAAAGGCACGACGATACGGATCGGCTTGGACGGATAGGTCGGCTGGGCGAAAGCCTGCAACGCAAGTACGGCGAGCGCGGAAAACGCGGCGATTCGTCGAAGCATCGTGCCTCCTCCGTGGCGAGCGATGCCGAGTATAGCGTTACGGCTAGCCGGTCGCTCACCGGCCGTCGCGAGGTCCGTGGTCAATCGCCGAGCACGGCGCCCGCGCGGCGCGGATCCGCGGCGCCCTGCCAGCCCTGCCCGCGGCGTGCGAGAACGGCGAGCCCGCTTGGCATCGCCGCGCGCTCGATCGTGTGACCGCGCGCCCGCAGCGCGTCCTCCCAGGCGAGCGCCGCGCTGTCGCGCTCGATGAGCGTTGGCCCGTTGGTGCTGCCAAAGTGCGGCGCTGCGACCGCGGCCACCGGATCGAGCCCCCAGTCGAGCAACGCAACCAGAGTGCGCGCCACGTAGAGCGGGATCACGGCACCGCCGGGCGAGCCGAGGACGACGGCCAACCGACCCTGCGCGTCGAATACGAAAGTGGGGGTCATCGAGCTGCGCGGCCGTTTGCCCGCCTCGACGCGGTTGGCGACGCTACGCCCTCCCAGGCGCGGCTCGAAGGCAAAATCGGTGAGCTGGCTGTTGAGGACAAAGCCTCCCACCGCGATTCCGGAGCCGAAAGGCTGCTCGACCGAGCTGGTGAGCGCCACTGCATCGCCCCAGGCATCGACCACGCTGAGGTGCGTCGTACCGCCAAGGGGTGCGGGGAGGTAGGAAAGCGGCGCGGACGCTCGGAGCGGATCGCCCGGCTGCGCCCGGCCGAGCGAGCGCTCGCCGATTGCCGCTGCCCGATGGGCGAGGTAGGACGGCGCAAGGAGCGCACGCAGCGGCTGCGGCACGAAGTCCGGGTCCGCGGCGTAGCGCGCGCGGTCCGCGTAAGCGAGGCGCGCCGCTTCGGAAAACAGATGCACCGCCTCGGGCGAGAAGGGCGCTGCGCGGTGAAAGGCGGTGCGCTCGAGGATCCCAAGGATCTGGAGGAGCGCGAGCCCGCCCGAACTCGGGGGCCCGGCGGAGCAGACGCGCCAGCGCCGGTAGCGGCCGCAGAGCGGCTCGCGTTCGCGCGCCCGGTACGCTGCCAAATCGGAAAGGGCAAGATCCCCTGGCAGCGCGTGCGTGCGCACCGCCCGAACGATGCCTTCGGCGAGCGCTCCGCGGTAGAAGGCCTCCGCCCCGTCACGCCCGATCGCGCGCAGCGTGTGCGCATACTCGAGGTTGAAGGCGCGCTCGCCCGGGGCGAGCAGCCGGCCATCGCCACCCGACCAGAGCGCCCGCGCCGTGGCATCGAGGTGCTCGGCCTGCGTAAGGGCCGCGGCAAGCCGTGGCGACACGGAATAGCCCTGCTCGGCGAGGGCGAGCGCAGGCTCGGTAAGCCTTGCCCACGGCAGCCGGCCGTGACGGCGGTGCACGTGCTCGAGCATCGCGACAAGGCCCGGGACGCCGACCGCAAGGCCGCTAGCGGCCGCCGCGCGCAGTCCCAGCGGTTCGCCGTTCGCTGCGAGGAAGCGTTCCGGCCGCGCGGCGGCGGGTGCCGTCTCGCGGCCGTCGTAGCTGCGCACGCGCCGCTCGGCCTCGGACCAGTGTAGGAGGAACCCTCCGCCGCCGAGCCCCGAGGACTGCGGCTCGACCAGCCCGAGCACCCACTGCGCGGCGATCGCGGCGTCGATTGCGCTACCGCCGGCGCGCAGGATGTCGTGGCCCGCTTGCGCGGCAAGCGGGTGCGAGGCGACGATCGCCTGGCGCAACTCCGCGCGCGCGCCCGCGGCGAGCGAAACGGCAGCGCAGACGAGGGCGGCGAAAACGCGCGGCAAAGCCCTCCCACGCACGCGCGGCGGGCTTGCGCGCGCGGCGCTCACGCCATCAGCGGGACGACAAGGAGCGCGACGATGTTGATGATCTTGATGAGCGGATTGACGGCGGGGCCTGCGGTGTCCTTGTACGGGTCGCCGACCGTGTCGCCCGTGACCGCAGCCTTGTGCGCATCCGAACCCTTACCGCCGTGCTGGCCGTCCTCGATGTACTTCTTCGCGTTGTCCCAGGCGCCGCCGCCCGTGCACATGGAGATGGCGACGAACAGACCGGTGACGATGGCGCCCATCAGCACGCCGCCGAGCGCCTTCGGTCCGAGCGCAAGCCCGACGACAATCGGGACGACCACCGGCAGCAGCGACGGGACCATCATCTCGCGGATCGCCGCACGCGTGAGCATGTCGACGGCGGTACCGTACTGTGGCTTCGCGGTGCCCTGCATGATCCCGGGGATCTCGCGGAACTGGCGGCGCACCTCGAGCACCACGGCGCCGGCGGCCCGGCCCACCGCCTCCATCGCCATGGCGCCGAACAGGTAGGGCACCAGGCCGCCGATGAAAAGGCCGATGATCACCAGGTGGTCCGACAGGTCGAAGGCGAGGCTGCGCCCCCCGGCTTCGAGCGCGTGCGTGTAGTCGGCAAAGAGGACGAGCGCGGCCAGGCCCGCGGATCCGATCGCATAGCCCTTGGTGACCGCCTTGGTGGTGTTACCGACCGCATCGAGCGGATCGGTCACCGCGCGCACCGACTCGGGCAGGTCGGCCATCTCGGCGATACCGCCCGCGTTGTCGGTGATCGGACCGTAGGCATCGAGCGCGACGACGATCCCGGCCATCGACAGCATCGCGGTCGCCGCGATGCCGATGCCGTAGAGGCCGGCGAGCAGGTAGGAGACGAGGATCGCGACGCAGACCGCGATCACCGGCCAGGCGGTCGATTTCATCGCGACGGCAAGGCCCGCGATGATGTTGGTCGCGTGGCCCGTGACGGAGGCTTCTGCGACGCGGCGCACCGGGGCGTACTGCGTTCCGGTGTAGTACTCGGTGATCCAGACCATGAACCCGGTGAGCGCGAAACCGACGAGCGCTGCACCCCACAGGTGCAGCCAGGTGATCATGCGCCGCTCGCCCGCGATGTCGAAGGGCACCTCCCGGACCACCTCCCCCATCACCCAGGGGGTGACGCCAAGGAGCAGCACGACGGCGATCGCGCCCGCCCATACGAGCCCGCGGTAGAGCGCCGGCATCACGTTCTTCTGGTTCGGTTCTGCGCGCACGAACCAAGTGCCGGCGATCGAGGCGAGGATCGCGACACCGCCGATGGCGAGCGGATAGATCACCGGCGCGGGGTTGGTCGTCTTGACGAGCAGCGCCCCGAGCAGCATGGTCGCGATGATCGTCACGGCGTAGGTCTCGAACAGGTCCGCGGCCATGCCGGCGCAGTCGCCGACGTTGTCGCCGACGTTGTCGGCGATCACGGCGGGGTTTCTCGGATCGTCCTCCGGGATTCCTGCCTCGACCTTGCCCACGAGGTCGGCGCCGACGTCCGCACCTTTGGTGAAGATGCCGCCGCCCAGCCGGGCGAAAATCGAGATGAGCGAGCCGCCGAAGCCGAGACCGACGAGCGGCTTGATGATGTGGTCGAGATCGCTCTTGTCGACCGCGTTCGCGTAAAGCAGCGCAAAGTAGCCGGCCACACCGAGCAACCCGAGGCCGACGACGAGCATGCCGGTGATCGCGCCACCGCGGAAGGCGACCTTGAGCGCTTCGTCGATGCCCGTGCGCGCGGCCTCGGCGGTGCGCACGTTTGCGCGCACCGAGATGTTCATGCCGATGATGCCCGAGGCGCCCGACAGTACGGCACCGAGCGCAAAGCCCCAGGCGGTGGCCCAGCCCAGCGCGGGCACAAAGCCGATGACGAGAAAGAGCACGACGCCGACCGCGGCGATGGTCTTGTACTGACGCCAGAGGTACGCGATCGCCCCTTCGCGCACGGCGGCCGAAATCTCGCGCATGCGCGCATCCCCTTCCGGCTGCGCGAGCACCCAGCGGATCGACAGCACCCCATAGAGGAGGGCAAGGAGCGCGCAGGCAAGCGCAAAGACAAGCCCAGCGGACATAGCGTATTTCCCCCGTGACGAGCGGGCCGCGCTCGGCGCGACCCGATGAAAAGGCGGCCGATTTTAGCAGACCGGGTGCGCTAGCCCGGCGCGGCGAGCGCCGCGCGTACGCGCGCCTGCACCTCTTCGACCGAGCCGAGGCCCGAGACGCGCGCCAGCCGAGGCGCCGCCGGATCGCCGCTCTCGCGCCAGGCCTGGTACCACGCGACGAGCGGCGCGGTCTGCGCGTGGTACACGGCAAGGCGCCGGCGCACCGTTTCCTCGCGGTCGTCGTCGCGCTGCACGAGAGGTTCGCCCGTGAGGTCGTCGCGCCCTTCGACGCGGGGCGGATTGAAGCGCACGTGGTAGGTGCGGCCCGAAGCCGGATGCACGCGCCGCCCGGCCATGCGTTCGACGATCGCCTCGTCGGGCACCTCGATCTCGAGCACCCAGTCGAGCGCGACGCCGCCCTTGCGCAACGCTTCGGCCTGCGCCACGGTGCGCGGAAAGCCATCGAGCAGGTAGCCGGAAGCGCAGTCGGGTGCGCGCAAGCGCTCGGTCACGAGCGCGAGCACGACTTCGTCAGGAACGAGCTGGCCGGCCTCCATCACCGCCTTCGCCGCGAGGCCCAAAGGCGTCCCCGCGCGGATCGCCGCACGCAGCATCTCGCCGGTGGAGATCTGGGGAATGCCGTAGCGGTCGCAGACGTGGGCGGCCTGGGTGCCTTTGCCCGCCCCCGGCGGGCCTAGCAGAATCACGCGCATGACGGAGCTCCTCGACTGAATCCGGCGCGCGCCGCGGCCAGATCCGCCGCCGTGTCCACACCGCGCGCGGCAGGTCCGTCCCATGGCACGACGGCGATCGGGTGACCGAGCCACAGGGCGCGCAGCTGTTCGAGCTGCTCGATCGCCTCGAGCGGAGCAGGCGCCACCGCAGCGTAGCGCGCCAGGAACGCGACACGGTAGGCGTACAGGCCGATGTGCCGGTAGGCGTGGCGCAGCGCACCGTCGCGGGGAAAAGGAATCGGCGCCCGGCTGAAGTAGAGGGCCCGGCCGCGCGCATCGAGCACCACCTTGACCGTGTTCGGGTCCTCGAACTCGCCGCGTTCGCGAATCGGGCAGCAGGCGGTCGCGATCGCCGCCTCGGCATCGCCTGCGAGCACGGCCGCGACGCGCGCGACAAGTTGCGGCTCGATCAAGGGTTCGTCGCCTTGGACGTTGACCACCGTCTCGTCATCGGCAAGCCCCAGGTGTCGCGCCGCCTCGGCGAGACGGTCTGTGCCGCTCGCGTGGTCGGAGCGCGTCATCACCGCTTCGAAACCGTGTTCGCGCACCGCGCGCGCGATGCGCTCGTCGTCGGTCGCGACGGCAACGCGCGCGGCGCCGCTTGCACGCGCCCGCTCGCAGACGCGCACGATCATCGGCCGACCGCCGAGGTCGGCAAGCGGCTTTCCCGGCAGCCGGGTCGAACCCCAGCGCGCGGGCACGAGCACGGTGAATTTCAGCCGGGCTCCTCGTCGGCGGCGAGCCGCCGCGCCTCCTCTTCGAGCATCACCGGGATTCCGTCCTTGACGGGATAGGCGAGGCGGCAGGCGCGGCAGACGAGCTCGCCCGCCTCCCGCCGCCACCGGAGCGGCCCCTTGCACAGGGGGCAGACGAGTATTTCGAGCAGTTTGGGATCCACGGCGCTCAGCTCCCGCCCCTGCGCCGCCCGGCGAGCGCCGCTTCGAGCCATTCGCCGAAGGCGGGCTCGAGCACCGCGTGCACCGGCAGCACCCAGTGGTTCGGGCGCGCGAAACGCCGGCATTTTACTGCGTCCTTTTCGGTCATCAGGACCGCCGCCTCGTCGCCGAAGGCGAGGTCAGCAGCGCAAAAGGGATGGTGGTCCGGAAAGCGGTGCGGGACGACGCGCACCCCCGCCGCCGCGAGGCGAAGGAAAAAGCGCGAGGGGTCGCCGATACCAGCGACTGCGTGCACGCGTTCGCCCGCAAAATCGCAAAGCCGCCGCCGGTCGCGCGCGTCGGTGGCGCGGTGCGCGATATCGCCCTCGAGCCGCATCGCGTAGCCGGGCACTGTGGCAGGCGCTCCGTGCGACACGACTGCATCGACACGCGCAAGACGCGAGACCGGCTCGCGCAGCGGCCCTGCCGGCAGCAACCAGCCGTTGCCGAAGCCGCGCGCGTCGACGACGCACACCTCCAGATCCCGCCGCAGCCGGTAATGTTGCAGCCCGTCGTCGGCGACGATGACGTCGACCTCCGGGTGTGCGGCGCGCAAGCGCGCCGCCGCCGCGGCACGTTCGGCACCCACCCAAACGGGTACGCCGCTACGCCGCGCGAGCACGACCGGCTCGTCGCCGACCTCGGCCGGGTCCGAGACGACGGTGACGGCGGTGGGCGTACGCACGCGCCCGCCATAGCCGCGCGACACGATCCCCGGCCGCCAGCCCGCGCGCTCGAGAAACTCGACGATCCACAGTACGAGCGGCGTCTTCCCCGTGCCTCCGACGGTGAGGTTGCCGACGACGAGGACCGGAACGCCCGGGTGCCGGCTGGCAAACAGCCGCCACCGGTAGGCGAGGCGCCGCAGGCGGACGACGACACCGAAGGCCGCAGCCGCCGGCAGCAGCGCTGCCGCGACGGCGTCGCGCCGATGCCAGTGGGGCGCAAGCAGCCGAAGAATCAGCGGGCCGTCTGGGTGGTGAAGGTGATCTGGGACAGGCTCGCGAGCCGCGCCGCCTCCATGACCCGGATGACGGACTGGTGCGAGGCGTTCGCGTCCGCACTGATGACGACCACCGGTTCGCGCAGCCCCGCCGCCGCCCGGCGCAGCTCGCCGGCGAGCGCCTCGACCGTGCCGACAGCGAGCGGCACGCGGTTGACGGCGTACTGCCCCTGCGCGCTCACGACGACGCTCACCTCGTTCGGTCGCTCGGGCTGCCGCTCGGCGTCGGCCGTCGGCAGCCAGATTTGCAGCTCGGTGTACTTCGAATAGGTCGTCGTGATGCTCAGGAAGATGATGATGACCAGAAGCACGTCGATGAGCGGCACGAGGTTGATTTCGGGCTCCTCGCGCGCCCTGCCGCGCCGAAAGTTCACGCCGTCGCCCCGCGCGCGCTTTCGTCGTCGGCGCGCTCGCCATGCACGATATCGACCAGTTTCGCCGCGAGCGCTTCCATCTGCACGACCAAGCCGTCGACCTTGGCGCGGAAGTGCCGGTAGAAGATGAGGGCCGGCACCGCGATGCCGATGCCGAAAGCGGCGTTGTAGAGCGCCACCGAGATACCGTGCGCGAGCTGCTGCGGGTTGGTGCCCCCCGGCGCTTGCGCGGCAAAAATCTCGATCATCCCGACCACCGTCCCGAACAGCCCGAGCAAGGGTGCGGCGGTGGCGATCGTGCCGAGCGTGGTCAGGAAGCGCTCCAACTCGTGGCCAACGCGGCGACCCGCGTCCTCGATCGCCTCTTTCATCACGACGCGCGAGGCGCGGTGGTTGCGCAGGCCGGCGGCGAGCACCGCGCCGAGCGGAGAGTCCTGCGCGAGCCGCTCGAGCAACTCCTCGGACACGCCTTGCCGGCGGTACACGGCGATGACCTGGCCCAACAGCGCCGAGGGGACGATCTTGGCCGTGCGCAGCGCAAGGGACCGCTCGATGATGAGAGCGACAGCAACGACCGACGCGACCAACAACGGCCAGATCGGCCAGCCTGCAGCCTGAACGATCGCGAACACGGAACTCGACTCCCGGCGCACGCCGTGATTTTTCTCGGAGGCGCGACTTTAGCAAAAAGCACGCTCGATCGTTTTCCACAGAAGTTGTGGATAAGTCTGTGGATTGCCGTTGGATGCGACTCGGCTCGCTTCGGCCAAAATTGGGGAAGTCGGAAGCGATGAAAACTTCATCTCCGTTTTCTGGCGCGAAAACAGTCGCTTAGACGAAGCAAGCGGCTTGCACGCTCGATTGTCGCGGCGCGATCGGCCGCCGCCTGCCGCGTGTGGATAGGAAGCGGGCGAGCATCGGCTTCGAGGGCGCGTACGCGCGCTCGTTGCGCGCGCGGTGGACAAGCGCCCTCGGCGCTGCGTATAAAGGCGCCGTTGCACGCACCTCCGCCCCAACCGCGACCCGAGGACACGGCCTTCGGCCGGGGCGCCGGCGAACCGGTGATCCCGGTGTCGCAGCTCGTGCGGGCTGCGCGCGAGGCTCTCGAGCGGCGTTTCCCGCTCCTCTGGGTGGGGGGCGAAGTCTCGGGCGTGCGCGCCGCGGCCTCCGGACACCTCTATTTCGTGCTCAAGGACGAGCGCGCCCAGGTCGACTGCGTGCTCTACCGCAGCCGCGCCGAAGCTCTCGGCTGGCGGCTGTGCGACGGCGATCGCGTCGAGATCCTCGCCGCGGTGACGCTCTACGAACCGCGGGGCCGCTTCCAGCTGGTTGCTGAGACCGCTCGCCGAGCGGGACTCGGACCGCTTTACGAGCGTTTCCTGCGCCTGCGCGACCGCCTCGCGCGGGAGGGGCTGTTCGACGAGGCGCGCAAGCGGGCGCTGCCTGCGCACCCGCGCACCGTGGGCGTGGTGACCTCGCTCGAGGCGGCGGCTTTGCGCGACGTGCTCGCCACGCTGGCGCGCCGCGACCCGAGCATCGCCGTGGCCGTCTATCCGGTACCGGTGCAGGGCGAGGGCGCCGCCGAGCGCATCGCGGCGATGCTCGGCCGCGCGTCGCGGCGCCGCGACTGTGAGGTGCTGCTCCTCGTGCGCGGCGGCGGGTCGATCGAGGACCTCTGGGCGTTCAACGAGGAGGTGGTCGCGCGAGCGATCCGCGCCTGCACCCTTCCGGTGGTCGTCGGCGTCGGCCACGAGACCGATGTCACGATCGCCGACCTTGCCGCCGACCGCCGCGCCCCCACGCCCACGGCCGCGGCCGAACTCGTCAGTCCTGCGCGCAGCGAACGGTTGCGCCACCTCGCGCACCTGGCGGCGCGGTTGGCACGCGAGACCGGGCGTCGGCTCGCCTACGCCGTGCAGGGCACCGATGCCCTCGCGCGCCGCCTCGTGCATCCGGCCGCGCGCATCGCCGCCGCGCGCCGGGAGCTCGGCCTGCTCGCTGCGCGCCTGGCCGGGTCGCGCCGGCATCGCTTCGCTTCCGCGCGCGCACACCTGGCCGAGTCCGCCGTGCGCCTTGCCCACGGCCTTGCGCGCCAGCAGGCCGAGGCGCGCGCGCGGCTACAGACTGCGCGCGCCGCGCTCGCCGGGCTCGATCCGATCGCAGTGCTCGCGCGCGGCTATTCGATCACGCGCAACGCCGCCGGTGCCGTGCTGCGCGACGCCGCAACGGTCCACCCCGGCGAGATCCTCGTCACCACCCTTGCGCGGGGCCAGGTGCAAAGCGAGGTGCGCGAAACGCGCGCGGACACGCCCCTATAATCGAGGCGAGGCGCACGGCGAGCGGCGCCGCGCAGAGGGGGTCTTCTGGGTCACCGGCTGACACGCATCGCGACGCGCACAGGCGATGCGGGCACGACGGGGTTGGGCGATGGTTCGCGCGTGTCGAAAAGCGCGCCGCGCATCGCCGCGCTCGGCGAGATCGACGAGCTGAACTGCGCGCTCGGGGTCGTGCTCGCCGAACCGATAGCGGAAGCGGTGCGAGAGCTCCTCCAGGAGGTGCAACACGACCTCTTCGATCTCGGCGGCGAAGTCTCGATTCCCGGGCGAAGCGCGGTCGGCCCGGCGCATGTGGCGCGGCTCGATGCCTGGCTCGAACGCTGGAACGCGACGCTTGCGCCACTCAAGGAGTTCGTGCTTCCGGGCGGTGCGCGCGCCGCAGGCGCCGCGCACGTCGCGCGCGCGGTGTGCCGGCGCGCCGAGCGCACTCTGGTCGCCCTCGCCGAGCGCGAGGCGGTAAACCCGGAGGCGCTCCGCTACCTCAACCGGCTCTCCGACCTGTTGTTCGTCCTTGCGCGCGTACTTAACCGCGACGCGGGCCGCGGCGACGTGCTCTGGCGCCATCGGCGCGAAAGCGCAGGAGGAGCACGCTCGGCGCGGCGCACACGCCAAGGCGCGCCGTGATTCGGGTGCGCCGCCCCGACGCCGGCGCAGTCCTGCGCGCCAAGCGACGGGCACGCCACGCGCACCCGCTTGCGCGGCCGCGCTCGGCGACGCAAGGGGCGGCACGCGCAGCACGGCTCAGGTCTTGCGCCCCCTTTCCCCACCCTGAGGAGAACCCATGGCCGACATCCGCATCGAGAACGTCCCTGCCCTTGGCGAGCCGCTCGGGCCGTATTCGCATCTTGCGCGCGTGCGCGGCGCGCGCGAGACGGTGTACATCGCCGGCATGGTCTGCGAGGGTGCGACCTTCGAAGCGCAGTGCGAAGGCGTGTACGAGGCGATTGCGAAGGCCCTTGCCGCGGTGGGCGCGAGTTGGCCCCACGTCGTCCAGTTCACGACCTACCTCGTGCACTCACAGGACATCGCGCGCTTCATGGCCTGGCGTCGCGAGCGCTATACGCGCCTGTTTCCCGACGGACGTTATCCGCCGAACACGCTCCTCGTCGTCGACCGGCTCGTACGCGAGGACTACCTGATCGAGGTGCAGACGATCGCCGCGCTGTGAGCGCGGCGTGCCTCAGTCGGGTTTCGCGCCCGAGCGTCGCACCAGCGGCCCATAGGTTTTCAGCTCCGCTGCAACGAATTCGGTGAACGCGGCGGGGCTGCGCACCGCCGGCGCCTCCGATCCCATCGCGCGCAGCCGCTCGCGCACATCGGGCGCCTCGAGGGCGCGTGCGACTGCGCGCGCAAGGCGCTCGACCCAAGCCTCGGGTGTCTGCGCGGGCGCCATCAGACCCCACCACGTGGTGAGATCGAAGCCGGCAAGGCCGGATTCGTGCAGCGTCGGCAACTCCGGCAGGAACGAGGAACGGGATTTGGTCGTCACCGCGAGCGCGCGCACGCGTCCGGCGCGGATCTGCGGCAGCGCGTTCGCCAAGTTGTCGAACATCAGGTGCACGCGCCCGGCGAGCAGATCGGCCATCGCCGGCGCGGCGCCCCGGTACGGGATGTGCACGAGATAGGTGCCCGTCATCTGCTTGAAGAGTTCGCCAGCCAGGTGACCGGTCGACCCGGCGGAACCAGAGGCGAAGTCGAGCTTGCCCGGGCGCGCACGGGCGTACGCGATCAGCTCGGCGACGCTGCGCACGGGCAACTCGGGGTGCACGACGAGGACATTGGGCACCTGCACCAGAAGCGCCACGTGACGGAAGTCGCGCACGGCGTCGTAGCTGACGCTGCCGTACAGCCAGGGGTTGATCGCGTGGGTGGCGATGGCGCCCACGAGCAGGGTGTGGCCGTCGGGAGCAGCCCGCGCCACGTACTCCGCCGCGATGTTGCCGCCCGCGCCGGTTCTGTTTTCGACGACGAAGGGCAGCCCGAGCGCCTCCTGCAGCTTCGGCGCAAGCAGCCGTGCGCTCGCGTCCACCGGCCCACCCGCCGGATACGGCACGACGAGCCGCACCGGTCGGTCGGGCGCTTGGGCCGCCACGGCAGTGGCGGCTACAAGCAACAGCGCCGCCGTCCAGCGCCTCACGTTTCCTCCACGAACACTTCCTGCCTTTTCTTGCGGATGTTCGGCAATGCGATCACCACGAGCAGCAAGGCCGCGGCGACGAGGAAGGCGAGGCTGATCGGTTTGGAGGGGCTGACGAACACGAAGGGATCGCCGCGCGAGAGCAGCATCGCCCGGCGCAGGTTCTCCTCCATGAGCGGGCCGAGGATGAAACCGAGAATCATCGGCGCCGGCTCGCACTCGAGCTTGACGCACACATAGCCGAGGACGCCGAAGAAAGCCATCAACAAGGCGTCGAAGGGGTTGTTCGAGAGGCTGTAGACCCCGATGCACATGAAAAGCAGGATCGACGGAAAGAGCAGCCGGTACGGCACCGTGAGGAGCTTGATCCACATGCCGATGAGCGGCAGGTTGAGCACGACGAGCATCAGGTTGCCCACCCACATCGACGCGATCATGCCCCAGAAGAGGTGCGGCCTCTCGTTCATCACCTGGGGTCCCGGGGCGATGCCCTGGATCATCATGGCACCGATCATGAGCGCCATCACCGCGTTCGAGGGGATGCCCAGCGTCAGGAGCGGGATGAACGAGGTCTGCGCACCCGCGTTGTTCGCCGACTCGGGCGCCGCCACGCCCTCGATCGCGCCGGAGCCGAACTCGTGGCCGTAGCGCGAGATCTTCTTCTCCAGGGTGTAGGCCCCGAACGAGGCAAGGAGCGCGCCGCCGCCCGGTAGGATGCCGAGCGCCGAGCCGAGCACGGTTCCGCGCAGCACCGGGGCCCAGAGCCGTTTCCAGTCCTCCCGGGTCGGCCACAGGCGCTTGACCTTGTCCATGAAAACCTCGCGCGCGCCGCGGTGCTCGAGGTTGGTGACGATTTCGGCGATGCCGAACATGCCCATGGCGACGACCACGAAGCCGATGCCGTCGGACAGCTCGGCGATGCCGAAAGTGAAGCGCAGCACCCCGGAGTTGACGTCGGTGCCGACCAAACCCAGAAGCAGGCCGAGCACCACCATCGCGATCGCCTTCACAAGCGAGCCATGCGCCAGCACGACCGCGGCGACCAAGCCGAGCACCATGAGCGAAAAGTACTCGGCCGGCCCGAATTTGAGCGCGAACTCGGCCAGCGGCGGTGCAAAGAGCGCGACCACGAGCGTGGCGAAGCAGCCGGCAAAAAAGGAGCCGATGGCCGCGGTCGCGAGCGCCGGCCCCGCGCGGCCGCGCCGCGCCATTTGGTAGCCGTCGAGGCAGGTGACCACCGAAGACGATTCCCCGGGCAAATTCACCAGGATCGCGGTGGTCGAGCCGCCGTACTGCGCACCGTAGTAAATGCCCGCGAGCATGATCAGCGCGCCGATCGGCGAGAGATTGAAGGTGATCGGCAGCAGCATCGCGATGGTCGCAACCGGACCGACGCCCGGCAGCACGCCGATGAGCGTGCCGAGCAGCACGCCGATCAGGCACATCAGGAGGTTGAAGGGGGTCAGTGCGACCTGGAAGCCGAGCAGCAGATTGGCGAAGACGTCCATGCGCGCCCTAGCTCAAGAAGGCCGGCCAGATCGGAAACGGCAGGGTCAACCCTTTGACGAACACGAGCACCGAGAAGACCGCAAGGCCCGCGGCGAGCAGCACCACTTCGCGCCAGCGGAACTCGTGACCGCCGAGCGCCGCGACGAAAACGAGCAGGATCGAAGCGAGCACCAGCCCGAGCGGCCGCAGCAAGTACGCAAAGGCAAGGCACGCGGTGACGATGAGCACGAGCGGACGCGCCGCCGGGCGGAACAGCGTCGCGAGCACCGACAGCAGGACGCCTGCGGCGAGCATGCCGTACTCGGAGGACTTCCACAGCCACAGGCTCGCCGCCGTGAGCGCGACCAAGACGGCGACGGCGAAAAGCAGATCGACGATGCCGAAAGGCACGCGCACGCGCGCCGCCTTTTCCTGGACCTGCGAAAAGAAGGAGCGCCCGAGTATCGCAAGGCCAAGCACGGCGAGCATGCCGCCAAGCACGATCGGGAAGTACGCCGGACCCATGCGCACCGCGCTCCCCATCGCATAACCCCAGCGCAGCTCGAATCCGAATTGCTGGCCGACCGCGACGAGGAAAGCCGGCGGGCCGGCGGCGATCACCATGAAGGCAAGGCCGAAGCCGACGAACATCAGCCCCGCCCAGAAGTCCTTTTCGTTCCGGATTCTCACCTCCCCCTCCGCGCTCGCGCGCCGCGCCGCCCGGCCAACCCTGCCGCTCCGCGCGAGCGCGGCGCAGTGTAGCACGCTCTACACTGCACGCCGCGTGCGTTGCGCCATGGCCGCGAGCACGCCTTGCCTCAGGTGCGGCGCGCACGCAGCGCCGGCGCGCGGCGGCGTAAGCGCGGCAGATCGCTCGGCCGGTCGACGTCGGCAAGCGTACGCAGCCGCACCGGTGCCAGACCCGTGCCGACCAGCGCGCGCTCGGTCTGTACGCACACGGACGCGCCACCCCAGCCGATGTTCGTGAACACTGCGCGCGGCGCGCGCGCAAGCGCAAGAAGCACGTATCCCCCGTCCACGGCCGGGGCGAGCGCCGCGCCCGCCCCGGCGGCGAGCGCTTGGGCCGCCGCGCGCAAATCGCGCGGGGTGAGCTCCGGACAGTCCGACCCGATCGCGATCGCGGCACGCGCGCGGGTCAAAGCGTCGCAAAACCCGCGGTACAGGCGCGCACCGAGGTCGCCGCCGCCCTGCCCGCGCAGTCGCACGCGGTGGCGCTGCGCAAGGCGGCGAAAAACCGCCATGCGAGCATGCGGCGCACAGCGCAGCTCGACCGGGCCGAGGCGCGCGGCGCGCGCGCAGGCGAGCGCGCGCGTAAGGAGCTGCGCCGCGAGCCGCGCCGCCCCCGTCCGGCCGAGCGCGCGCACAAGGCGCGTCTTCGCGCGCCCGGCAAGGGGCGCGCGCGCGAAGACGAGGATCGCGGCCCTAGCGCACATCGCGATACCGTCGCGCCAGGCGCTCGGCCGGCACGCCGAGCGCGAAGGCCGCGCGCAGGCGCCACATGAGCAGGATCGTGCGCCAGGCGCCCTGCCGCTCCCAACGGCGCGCCGAGCTCACGACGCGCGCGCGCAGGCACGCCGGCCAGGCCACGCGCCGCAGCCGCCGGCTGAGCGCAATATCCTCCATGAGCGGCAGGTCCGGATAGCCGCCCAACCGCACAAACACCTCGCGCCGCACGAAAATCGCCTGGTCGCCGGTGGCGATTCCAGTTGCGCGCGAACGGAGGTTGACGAGCGCAGCGACGACCCGCAAAAGCGGCTGGGACGAGTCGAGCGCGAGGTCGAAGCGGCCCCAGGGCGTGCGGGCAAGGGCGGCAGCGATCGCCCCTTCCGCCTCGGGCGGCAGCCGCGTGTCCGCGTGCAGAAATACGAGCGCATCGCCCGAGGCGAGCGTCGCCCCTGCGTTCATCTGGCGTGCCCGGCCGCGCGGCGCGACGATTACCCGGTCGGCAAGCGGCCGGGCGAGATCGGCGCTGCGGTCTCGCGAGCCCCCGTCGACGACGATCACCTCGTGGCCCTGCGCGCGAAGCGGCGCAAGCGAGGCAAGCGTCTCGGGCAGCCTCGCCTCCTCGTCGAGCGCCGGGATGACGATCGAGAGCTTCACCGTTTGCCGGGGGCGCGCGACCGAGGCCGCAAGGCCATGCCCGCAAGCCGCCCGAGCACTGCGCGGGCCGAACCTTCACCGCGCGACCAGTCGTGCCAGGCGGCAAACAGAGCCTGCTGCCGAGGCCCGAAGCGTTCCCGCCGCCACGCCGAGGCGACATGTCGGTTCGCCTCGCCCAGGGTCGGATAGACGTGCACCGTCCGGAGGATCGCGTCCAGCCCGGCCCCGAGGCGCATCGCCAGAGCAAGCTCGGCGATCAACTCGCCTGCGTGCGGACCGACGATGGTCGCCCCGAGGAGTCGGTCGCGGCCCGGCACCGTCAGCACTTTCACGAAACCGTGCGCCTCCTCCTCGGCGATCGCACGGTCGAGTTCCTCGAACCCGTAGCGCGCCACCTCGTAGGCGATATCCTTTTGCTTGGCTTCGGTTTCGTTCAAACCCACCCGCGCCACCTCGGGGTCGGTGAAAGTGGCCGAGGGCAGGACCGCGTAATCGATGCGCAACCTGCGCAGCCGGCCGAAAAGCGCGTTCACAGCCGCATGCCAGGCCTGGTGCGAGGCGGCGTGGGTGTACTGGTACGGCCCGGCGACGTCGCCGCAGGCGTAGATGTTGGGGTAGATCGTCTGCAGGTATTCGTTGGTCTGGACCGCGCCAGCCGAGGTAAGCGGAATACCGAGCTCTTCCAGACCGTAGCCGGCGGTATGGGCAAGGCGCCCCGTCGCGCACACGAGGAGATCGAAGGCGAGCCGGACCTCGCCGCCTGCGTGCCCGGCGAGGAGCACCTTTTGGCCCGCCTCGCAGCGGAATTCCCTTGCCTCGTGGCCCGTCAGGACGACGATGCCCTCCTTGGCAAAGCGAGCGGCAACGAGCGCCGAGACCTCCGGATCCTCGCGGGGGAGGATGCGCCCGAGCGCTTCGACCAGGCTCACCTCGGCACCCAGGCGCGCAAGACACTGCGCAAGTTCGCAGCCCATCGGTCCGCCGCCCAGCACGAGCACCCGCCGCGGCAGCTCGCGCAGCCGCCAGAGCGTGTCGGAAGTGACGTAGCCCGTCGCCTCGATGCCGGGGATCGGCGGCACGTGCGGCCGCGCGCCCGCCGCGATGACGATGCTCTTTGTCGTCAGCCGCAGGCGCGAGCCGTCCGCTCTGCTCACCTGCACTTCCCACGGCGAGACGATCCTCGCCTCGCCGCAAAGGCATTCGACGCCGAGCGCGCGATAGCGCTCGGCCGAATCGTGCGGCTGGATGCGGTGCACCACGCGTGCGACGCGCTCCATGACCTCGCCGAAATCGAGCTCGGCGCTCGCGGCGCGGATGCCGTAGTCGCGATGGCGCCGGATCCGGGCGAGCAAGCGCGCCGCACTGATCAGCGCCTTCGAGGGTACACAGCCGGTGTACAGACAATCCCCGCCCATGCGGTCGCGTTCGACGAGCGTCACGCGCGCCTTCGCCGCCGCGGCGACGTGAGCGGCGACCAGACCGGCAGCGCCCGCGCCGATCACGACCAGGTTGCGGTCGAAGCGCCGCGGCCGCGCGTGCACCCAGCGCGCGTACACGCGCCGCGCCCGGGCCGCGTCCACGATTTTTCGCGCAACCAGCGGGAACAGCCCAAGGAGCACGAACGCACCGACCAGCCCCGGCGAGAAGATGTCGGCCGGGGCATCGATCGCCGCCAGTTGCGTGCCGGCGTTCACGTACACGACGGTGCCGGCGAGCATGCCCGCCTGGCTCACCCAGTAGAAGGTCCAGGTGCGCATCGGCGTCAGGCCCATCGCGAGGTTGATCGCAAAGTACGGGACCGCGGGGATGAGGCGCAGCGCAAAAAGGTAAAAGCCGCCCTCGCGTGCGATGCCCTCGTTGACCGCGCGCAGCGGGCGGTCAAAGCGCGCCTGCACCCAGTCGCGCAGCAGAAAGCGGCTGGCAAGGAAAGCGAGCGTGGCGCCGAGCGACGAAGCAAAAGAGACGAGGAGCACGCCCTTCACGACGCCAAAGAGCGCGCCGCCCGCAAGGGTCAACAGCGCCGCCCCCGGGAGCGAAAGCGCCGCCATCGCGACATAGGCGAGGAAGTAGCCCGCTTCCAGTCGGCCGGGGTGCCGGTCGCGGTACGCCTCGAGGGCCGAACGCTGGTCCTGAAGGTTGGCAAGCGACAACTCGCGCTGCAGTCCCGACGCGAGGAAGGCGAGCACGGCGCCGACAAGGAGCGCGGCGAGCGCGATCCGTGCCGCGCGGCGCGCCCTCATCACCGTTCGCGCCGCAAACCCGGTCCGCGCGGAATCGGCACCGGGACCCCCGCCGCTACGGGAGCGGGCGCCTCATGCCTTCGCGTTCGTCGAGAAATTCGAGCAGGCGGCTGCTCGTCGCCCGCAGGCGCTGCGAGAGCATGAGCACGAGTTCCATGAGCAACTTGGCCCCGAGCGGCGGCTGCTCGACGATGATGCGTGCGAGGCTGCCGCGATCGAGCACCGCCACCAGCGTCGGTTCGATTGCCAGACAGGTCGCAAAACGCGGTTCGCCGTCGATCATCGACATCTCGCCGAGCGTCCTGCCGGGCCCGACCTCGGCGATGCGCTGCTGGTCCTGCCAGCGTCCCCGCTTCAGCACCTCGATACTGCCCTCGAGCACGAGGAGCATGAAGTCACCGGCCTCGCCTTCGCGCAGGATCTCGGCACCGGCCGGGGCGCGGTAGACCTTCATGAAGTCCGCGAGCAGCCGCACTTCCTCCAGCGATAGGCTCTCCAGCAAGGGGCAGCGCGGCACGAGGGCGTGAATGCGCTCTGCGTAGGCCGCCGCGCCATCGAGCAACTCGAGGTGCGCCAGCCGTTCCTCTGCCTCGCCCATTGCGGCGCGATTATGCGCCCGAGCCTGCGAGCAGCCAAAGCACGGTGGCGAGCCAGCCGGCGACGGCGAGCGCAAGCAGAGGATCGCGCAGCAGCTCCTCCGCAGGATCCCCGCCGCCTCCGCGCAAATACGCCCGGTACAGGTAGCGGAAAGTGCCGAAAAGCACCCACGGAACGGTCAGGACGAACCCGCGCGTGCCGTGGCGCGCGGCGGTCTGCTCGGAGACCGCATAGAGCGTGTATACGGCAAGCATCCCGGCGGCGCACACGAGCACCGCCGCATCGAGTACGCCGTTGCGGTAGGCGTCGAGCACGCGCCGGTGCGTGGCGCCCGCCACGCCCAGGGTTGCGAGCTCGGCGCGCCGCTTGGCAAAGCCGAGAAAAAGCGTCAGGAGCAGCGCGCAGGCCACCAGATACGGTGACGGTTCGATCCCGATGCCGGCCGTGCCTGCAAGCAGGCGCAACATGAAGCCCGCCGCAATCGCGAACACGTCGAGTAGCGCGAACCGTTTGAGGAGGCCGGTGTAGACGAGGCTGAGCGCGAGATAGCCGGCAAGACAAAGGGCGACACCGGGGCCAGCAGCCGCCGCGCAGCCGAGGGCGACCGTCGCGCAGCCGGTCGCGAAGCGCCGCGCACCGGTCGGACTGATCGCGCCGCGCGCGACGGGCCGCCGCGCTTTGCCCGGATGGGCTCGGTCCTGGGCGGCGTCAGCTGCGTCGTTCCACGCATACGCCGCCGCCGAGGCGAGGCAGAAGGCGAGCGTCGCGAGGAGCGCCGCGCGGGCGAGCGCCGAGTCGTGCCACGCATGGCCGAAGAGCAGACCCACGAGCACGAAGGCGTTCTTGCTCCACTGCCACGGCCGGGCGAGTTCTAGGTAACTGCGCAGCGTCGCCGCACGGCGCGCAAGGGCGGAGACCAAAGGGTCAGAGGTCATAGCGTTCGAGGACGGGACAGCGGCGCACGGGCAGCCACGCGGGAAAACGATAGTAGCGCTCGCGCACGCCCACGAGCACCGTGTCGCGGTAACGTCGGTAGTCGAAGCCGCGGCCGAGGACGACGTAGAAGGTCGCACCGGCCAGTTCGATGCGGCGCAGCTCGACGGTGCGGAAATAGGGGCGGTAGTCGTCGAGCTCCGGCGCGACGCGCCGCACGATCGCCAGATCGCGGCCGTCGTAGGCGCGCCAGTCGGTGCGGAAGTCGTCGTGACGGGCGTGCGTGGAGCCGCCTCCGTAGACGGGCACGCGCAAACGGGTGTGGTATTCGAGGAGCGCCGCGGCCGAGTAGCTGTCGGCGGCGAGGATCCAATCGGGCGCAGGTACCGCGGCGCGCCCGATCTCGCCCGCGTGCGCGAGGAACACGAGCCGCGCGTACACGGGCAAGCCGCGCCAGCGTTCGAGCGGCTGCGCGGCGAGCGCGACGCCGAGCGCCGCGTGCGCAAGCGCGAAAAGCGCAAGGACGCGCGCCGCGACGGCAAGCCGCGCGGCCGGCGCGCGCAGCGCGCACCAGAGCGCGAGCGCCGGCAGGAACGAGGCGAACCAGTGCAGCCCCACGCGCCGCACCGGCGAAAGCGCGGCGAAGGCTAAGAACGGAACGAGCCATGCGGCCAGAAAAAGGCCGCGCGGCATCGCGCCCTGCGGCGCGTTCTCGTCAGCGCGCAGCGCCGCCCAGAACAGCGGCGCCGCCAGGTACGCGACCGAGGCCGCATAGAGCGCCGGCCCGGCAAGGCTCAGCCCCGCCTCGTCGTGTCGCACGACGAGATTGAAGAGCAGGTTGGCGCCGCAGGCGTCGAGGTTCCAGGCAAGGTTCCAGAGCGCCGCGGGCAGCGCCCCCACGAAAAGCCACAGCGCCGCGCGCGCGCGGCCGGTGGCCAGCGCCCACGCGGCCATCGCGATCCCGGTCAGCAGCGCGAAATACTTCGAGAGGAAGGCGCAGCCAAGGAGTACGCCGGCGCCCCACGCCCCGGCCTGCGAGCCGGCGCGCAGGGCGAGCGCAAAGAGGGCAAGCGACGCGAAGGTAAAGAGCGCGAGAGGCACGTCCGTGGTCACGAAGACGTTCCAGACGTGTAGCGGCAGGAGCAGGACGACGAGACCGGCGAGGTCGGCTCGCAAAGCGCCTGCGCCTAGCCGCGCAAGCAGCGCCCGCACGCCCAAGGCGAGAAGCGGGGGGAGTGCAAGCGCCGGCAGGCGCAACCCGCCCGCCGAGCCGGAAAGCGGGACCAGAAGGGCGAGCCACCAGCCGATCATGGGCGGGTGGTCGTAATAGCCGGCGGCCGGCTCCCGCCCCCAAAGCGCAAAATAGGCCTCGTCCGCGGTGACCGGAACGACCGCCGCGAACCAAGCGCGCCAAGCGAGCGTCGCGCCGAAGGCGATCCAGAAAGCTCGGCGCACCGCCTCGCCGCGTATCAGCCTGACCCCGCGTGCAATCGCCTGCAGGCGCGCACCGCCTCGGCCAGAGCGGCGAGCAGGGCCGCCGAGTCCTCCCAGCCGAGACACGCGTCCGTGATGCTCTGTCCGTAGACGAGGGGGCGGCCCGGATGCAGGTCCTGTCTTCCCTCGACCAGATTGGACTCGATCATGACGCCGATCACCGAACGCTCGCCGCGGGCGATTCGCGCGGCGATGTCCTCGGCCACCTCCCGCTGGCGCGCGTATTGCTTGGCCGAGTTGGCGTGCGAGCAGTCGACCATCAGCCGTGGGGGCAGCCCGGCCCGCTCGAGTTCGGCGCAGGCGGCGCGCACGCTCGCCTCGTCCCAGTTGGGCTGCCGCCCCCCGCGCAGGATGATGTGACAGTCGTCGTTGCCGCGGGTGGCGACGATGGCAACCTGGCCCGTCTTGTGCACGGACAGGAAATGGTGGCGCTGGCGCGCCGCGAGCACCGCGTCCACCGCGATGCGCACGTTGCCGTCGGTGCCGTTCTTGAAGCCGACGGGGGCCGACAGGCCCGAAGCGAGCTCGCGGTGCACCTGCGACTCGGTGGTGCGCGCGCCGATCGCGCCCCAGGCGACCAGGTCACCGATGTACTGGGGGACGATGACGTCGAGGAACTCGCCCGCTGCAGGCACGCCGGCAAGAGCGATGCGGACGAGCAGGTCGCGCGCGATGCGCAGGCCTTCGTTGATGCGGAAGCTCCCGTTCAGGTACGGGTCGTTGATCAGCCCCTTCCAGCCGACGGTGGTGCGCGGCTTCTCGAAGTAGACGCGCATCAGCACTTCCAATTCCGCCGCGTGCCGTCGGCGTTCGGCGGCGAGGCGCCGCGCGTAATCGAGGGCGGCCTCCGGGTCGTGGATCGAGCAAGGGCCGATCACCACGAGCAGCCGGTCCGACCGTCCGTGCAGGATCTCGCGCACCCGGCGCCGCGCCTCCAACACGAGCGTCTCCACGGGCGTGCCCTGGATCGGAAAGAACCGGATCAGGTGTTCCGGCGGGGGGAGCGGGACAATGTTCTCGATGCGCTCATCGTCGGTGAGCGAGGTCCGGTCCGAAAGGACCGGTCCGAGGTAGGCGTCGGCGGGCGAGGTCATGGTTCTGGCTCCGTCAAAAAAAAACCGCCAGGCATCTCTGCGCTGGCGGTTTTCCGGTCCGGCCGCGTCGCGCGCTAGCCGCTCCCGGCCGCCAGCAGGCGGCGAAAGCCGAAGTACGCGTCGAACGAGTGCGGCCGGTTCACGGTCGAAATTGAAGCATGGAGGCCGGCCGCCTGTCCAGCCGGCAAGTCCCGGTCGCTCAAGCCGGCAGCCGGTTTTCCGTTATCTAGGGGTGTGCTAAGTTTTGCGCGACCGCCGCACAGGCCAAGGAGCAATCATGGCGCAAGGTGTTTCGGTCCCGATCCCGGTAGCGGGATTCAAGGAGATCTACGACACCGCGCTCGTCGAGAAGGCGCTGCACGAGCTGCCCGTGGGCGCGAACGAGGCGCTGCGCGCGGTCTACGAGAAGATGCTGCGGGCAGGCGGACAGCGGCTCACGGTCAAGCCTTCGGCCCTGCCCGACCTCGACGAGCTCACCGAGGAGCTGCCCAATTTCCGTGCCGCGATCGAGGACCTCCGGCGCCAGCTTGCGCTGTGCGTCGACTCGGACGACCCGGTGGAGCTGGCCCCGACGCTGCTCGTCGGCCCGCCGGGGATAGGCAAGACATACTTTGCGCGGCGCGTCGCCCAGCTCCTTGGCACCGGTTTCGGCCTGGTGCCGATGAGTTCGCTCACCGCGGGCTGGATCCTCTCTGGCGCTTCGTCGCAATGGAAGAATGCAAAGCCCGGCAAGGTGTTCGACACCTTTCTGCACGGCGAATACGCGAACCCCGTGATGATCGTCGACGAGATCGACAAGGCGAGCGCCGAGAGCCACTACGATCCGCTCGGTGCGCTGTACGAGCTGCTCGAGGCGCAGACGGCGTCGCGCTTCGTCGACGAGTTCGTCGAGATTCCGATCGACGCCTCCGGTGCCGTCTGGTTCGCCACGGCGAACGATCTCGGACGCATTCCCGAGCCGATCGTCAACCGCATGAACGTCTACGAGGTCGAGGCACCGGATGAAGAGGGCGCGCGTCGTATCGCGCGCAAGCTCTACCGCGAAATCCGGGACAGCCACGACTGGGGTCGGCGCTTCCCCGAGGAGCCGGCAGAAGCGATCCTCGACCGGCTCGCGATGTTCTCGCCGCGCGAAATGCGCCGGGCGGTACAGGCCGCCTTCGGCAACGCCAAACTGGCGGGCCGGGCCGAGGTCGCACCCGAGGACATCGAGATCGCGCGCCACGGGCGGCGCGGCCGCATCGGTTTCTAGCGCTGCGACCGCGCCTCAGAGACGCGCGGCGACCCAGTCGCGCACCGAGGCGAGGGCTTGCGCAAGCCGCGCCGGATCGGTGCCGCCGGCCTGCGCCATGTCGGCGCGGCCGCCGCCGCGGCCACCCACCTGCTGGGCGACGAAGTTGACGAGATCCGCCGCCTTCACCCTGGCCGTGAGATCGGCGGTGACGCCGGCGACGAGCGCGACGCGCCCGTCGTGCACCGCACCGAGTACGATCGCCGCCGAGCCAAGCTTCTCCTTGAGCCGGTCCACCGCCTCGCGCAAGGCCCGGGCATCGGCGATCTCGACCTCGGCGGCGAGCACCCGCGCACCCTTGACCGCCTGCGCCCGGCCGGCCAGATCCTCGCCGCGGTTCGCCACCAGGCGCGACTGCATCCGCGCCAGCTCCCGTTCCAGCTCGCGCGTGCGCTCCTGCAGCTGCGCGATTTTCTCGCGCAGCGCAGCAGGCGGTGCCCGTAACGCCGCCGCCGCTTCCTGAAGCAGCGCCTCCTGCTCTTGTGCCCAGGCGAGCGCCCCTTCTCCGGCCACCGCCTCGATGCGGCGCACGCCCGCGGCAATCCCGGTCTCGGACACGACCTTGAAGAAGCCGATTTCGCCGGTGCGGCGCACGTGTGTGCCGCCGCACAGCTCCGTAGACACATCGCCCATCGAAATCACCCGCACCTCCTCGCCGTACTTGTCGCCGAAGAAGGCGAGCGCGCCGGCGCGCAGCGCCTCGTCAAAGCGCATGTGGCGCACGCTCACGTCCAGGTCCGACCGGATGGCGTCGTTGACGAAAGCCTCGACCGCGCGCATTTCCTCGCGCGTCATCGCTGCGGGGTGCGAGAAGTCGAAGCGCGTCCGGTTCGCGTCGACGAGCGAACCCTTCTGCTGCACATGGGTACCGAGCACGCGCCGCAGCGCGGCGTGCATGAGGTGCGTGGCCGAATGGTTGCGCATCGCGCGGCCGCGCGCGTGCGCGTTTACCTGCGCGCGCACCTCTTCCCCGACGCGCAACCGTCCCGTCTCCTGCACGCCGTGGTGGCCGTGCACGTCGGCGTGGATCTTCTGCGTGTCGGCGACTGCAAAAGTGCCCGCGGGCCCGAGCAGCGCGCCCTGGTCACCGACCTGTCCGCCCGACTCGGCGTAGAACGGCGTGCGATCGAGGACCACGACGCCGGACTCGCCGGCAGCCAGTTCGCCCACCGCCACGCCTTCGCGGTAGAGCGCGACGACGCGGGCGACGAGCGCGAGCGAGTCGTAACCGCAGAACTCGCTGCGGCCGCCCGCGTAGTCGAGACCGGCGCTCGCGGCGAAGCGGCTCGCGGCGCGCGCCCGCGCGCGCTGCTCTTGCATCGCCGCCTCGAAGCCAGCCAGGTCGAGCGCCACCCCGCGCTCGCGGCACACGTCGGCGGTCAGGTCGACGGGGAAGCCGTAGGTGTCGTACAGGCGGAATACCGTCTCGCCGTCGAGCCGCGTCGCGCCACCGGCGAGCGCGGACTCGAGCAGCTGCATGCCATGACCGATCGTTTCGGCGAAGCGCTCCTCTTCCTGCTGCAGCACGCGCGCGACGCGTTCCTTGGCAGCGTCGAGCTCGGGATAGGCGGCGCCCATGGTCCGCACCAGGTCGGCGACCAGCCGGTAGAAGAACGGCTCGCGCCGCCCGAGCGTGTAGCCGTGCCGCACGGCGCGACGGACGATACGACGCAGCACGTAACCGCGCCCTTCGTTCCCGGGCATGACGCCGTCGACGATCAGGAAGGCGCTGGCGCGGATGTGGTCCGCGATCACGTTGAGCGAGGGGTCCCGCAGGTCACCGACGCCGGTCTCGCGCGCGGCGGCGCGCACGAGCGACTGGAGCAGATCGGTCTCGAAGTTCGAATGTTTGCCCTGGAGCACGGCGGCGATGCGCTCGAGCCCCATGCCGGTGTCCACCGACGGCCGCGGCAGCGGATGCAACACCCCGTCTTCGTCGCGGTTGAACTGCATGAAGACGAGGTTCCAAATCTCGATGTAGCGGTCCCCCTCGGCCTCTGGCGTACCGGGCGGGCCACCGGGCACTCCCGGACCGTGGTCGTAGAAGATTTCGCTGCACGGGCCGCACGGCCCGGTGTCGGCCATCTGCCAAAAGTTGTCCGACTGATACGGCTGTCCCCCCGGCTTGTCGCCGATGCGCACGCACCGTTCTTTCGGCACGCCGATCATTCCCGTCCACAGCTCGTAGGCCTCGTCGTCGCTGTGGTAGACCGTGGTCCACAGCCGCTCGGGCGGCAGCCGGTACACGGTGGTGAGCAGCTCCCAGGCGAAGCGGATCGCGTCACGTTTGAAGTAGTCGCCGAAGGAGAAGTTGCCGAGCATCTCGAAGAAGGTGTGATGGCGCGCGGTGTAGCCGACGTTCTCGAGGTCGTTGTGCTTGCCGCCCACGCGCAGGCAGCGCTGGGCGCTCACCGCGCGCACGTACGGCCGCCGCTCACGGCCGAGAAAAACGTCCTTGAACTGCACCATCCCCGAGTTGGTGAAAAGGAGCGTCGGATCGTTCGCCGGCACGAGTGGGCTCGAGGCGACGATCGTGTGGCCTTGGGCGTGGAAGTACGCGAGAAAACGGGCGCGGATCTCGTTCGCCTGCATCGGCGCGATTCTACCGCGCGCACCGCGCGCGCCGGCGTGCCGCAGTTCTAGGCGGGATCGTCGCCGCGCAGTTCGCCGACGAGGCGCCGGATAACCTCGTGCGCGAAGCCGCGCCGTTCGAGAAAGCGGGCGCGCTGCAGGCGTTCGCTCGCATTGGCGGGCGGCTGCGGAAAGCGGCGCGCGAGGATCGCACGCGCCCGCGCCAGCTCGTCCTGCACCTCGAGCCGGTCGGCGAGGGCGGCGTGCACGCCTTTTGCGCGCAGCGCGGCGCGGATGCGCGCCGCCCCGTAGCGCTCGGCGAGGCGGCGCACGCGCAGTTCCGCGTAGCGCGCGTCCGACAGCGCGCCCGTGCGTTCGAGCTCGTCGAGCAGCTGCGCGAGCGCCTCGGCCGAGGCGGCGTGCCGCGCCAGTTTTGCGGCCAGCTCGGCGCGCGCGTGCTCGCGCCGCGCCAGCAGCCGCAGCGCGCGCGCGCGCAGCGCCTGCGCCGCGTCAACCGCCGCGGCGGCGCGTCGGGAGCTTCTCGACCTTGTCGTCGTCGGCCTCTAAAGCCGTCACCGCCACCGGCACCCCGGCCTTTTCGCGGATGCGCGCCTCGATCTGCCGCGCGAGCTCGGCGTTCTCGCGCAGAAAGTCGCGCGCGTTGTCCTTGCCCTGACCGAGGCGGTCGCCGCCGTAGATGTACCAGGCGCCCGATTTTTCGAGCACGCCGTACTGCACGCCGAGCTCGAGCAGCTCGCCTTCGCGCGAAATGCCCTCGCCGTAGAGGATGTCGAAGTCCGCGCTCTTGAAGGGCGGCGCGACCTTGTTCTTCACGATCTTGACGCGCGTCTCGGCGCCGATCACTTCGTCGCCGCGCTTGATCGAGCCGATGCGCCGGATGTCCATGCGCACCGACGCGTAGAACTTGAGCGCGTTGCCGCCGGTGGTGGTCTCCGGGTTGCCGAACAGCACGCCGATCTTCATGCGGATCTGGTTGATGAATATGACGAGCGTGTTCGTGCGCTTGATGTTCGCCGTGAGCTTCCTGAGCGCCTGGCTCATCAGGCGCGCCTGCAGCCCCATTTGCGGCTCGCCCATCTCGCCCTCGATCTCGGCCTTGGGCGTCAGCGCGGCCACCGAGTCGATGACGATCACATCGACCGCACCCGAGCGCACGAGCATGTCGGCGATCTCGAGCGCCTGCTCGCCGGTGTCAGGCTGGGAAATGAGCAGCTCGTCGGTTTTGACGCCGAGCTTGGCGGCGTAGCCGACGTCGAGCGCGTTCTCCGCGTCGATGAAGGCGGCGGTCCCGCCGGCCTGCTGCGCCTGCGCGATCACGCTCAGCGTGAGCGTGGTCTTGCCCGAGGATTCGGGCCCGTAGATCTCGACCACCCGCCCGCGCGGCAGCCCTCCCACCCCGAGCGCGAGGTCCAGCCCGAGCGAACCGGTCGGAATCACGTGCACGTCCTTGGCCGCCTCGGCGTCCATGCGCATGATCGACCCCTTGCCGTACTGCTTCTCGATCTGCGCAAGCGCCGCGGCGAGTGCCTTCTGCCTGCTGTCGTCCATCGGCGTCACCTCCTTGCGTCGCCGGCATCTGCGGCGGGGCCGCACGGGCGCCCGGGCCGGCACCGGATACTGTATAAACGTTCAGCGATTCTACGCGTTGACCATCCGAAGTCAACGCGGCGGTGCTACATTTCGCGCCTTTCCTTTTGGAACAATCGGTTGGAGGACAAATGGGACGGGTCGCATTTCTCGGTCTGGGCACGATGGGCTATCCGATGGCAGGGCACCTGGCCCGACGCGCGGGCCACGCCGTGACCGTGTACAACCGCTCGCCCGAGAAGGCGCAGCGCTGGGTCGCCGAATACGGCGGGCGGCGCGCCGCCACTCCGGCCGAAGCGGCGCGCGACTGCGATTTCGTGATGATGTGCGTCGGCAACGACGACGACGTGCGGTCGGTCGTCTACGGCGACGCGGGTGCGCTCGGAGCGATGAAAGCCGGTGCCGTGCTCGTCGACCACACCACGGCCTCGGCCGTACTGGCACGCGAACTGCACGCGGCGTGTGCGGCGCGCGGCGTCGGTTTCATCGACGCGCCGGTCTCGGGCGGCCAGTCCGGCGCGCAGGCCGGCCAGCTCGGCATCATGTGCGGCGGCGATGCGGAGGTCTTCGAGCGCGCCCGGCCGGTGCTCGAGGTCTACGCGAAAAGCTGTGTGCGGATCGGCGCGCCGGGCGCCGGCCAGCTGACCAAGATGGTCAACCAGATCGCGATCGCCGGCTTGCTGCAGGGGCTTGCCGAGGCGATCCACTTTGCGCAGCGCGCCGGCCTGGACGTCGAGCGCGTCGTCTCGGTGATTTCGAAAGGCGCTGCGCAGTCCTGGCAGATGGACAACCGCTGGCAGGCGATAAACGAGGTGAAGTTCGACGGCTTCGGCTTCGCCGTGGACTGGATGCGCAAAGACCTCGGCATCTGCCTGGCCGAGGCGAAGAAGAACGGCGCGCGGCTACCGGTGACCGCGCTCGTCGATCAGTTCTACGCGCAGGTGCAGGCGCGCGGCGGCGGGCGTTGGGACACGAGCTCGCTCATGCACCTGCTCGCGCGCGACTGAAGCGGCGCGCGCGCCTAGCGCGCACCCCCCGCGAGGCTCGCCCGGGCCCACTCGCGCAGCTTCGCTTTCTGCACCTTCGTCGCGTTCGCACCCTCTGCGACCGGGAACGCAGCGAGCGGGCGGGCGGCGATCGGTACCTTGAAAGGCGCAAGCCGCGCACGGCAGTGTGCAAGGAGCGTCGCCTCGTCGAAGGCGGCGCCCGTCGCCGGAATGACGAAGGCGAAAGCGCGCAGCCCGCGCGCAGTCTCGACGCCGACCACCTGCGCCGCGGCGACCGAGGCATGCGCGCAGAGCGCCTCCTCGATCTCGGTCGGGTTGACGAGGTAGCCCCCCAGCCGCAGCGCATCGCCCATGCGGGCGAGAAAGACGAAACTGGTGTCGGACTCCGTGTAGCCGAGGTCGCCGGTTCGAAAATAGCCGTCGTCGGTGAAGGCGGCGGCGCTCGCGCGCGCATCATTCAAGTAGCCGACCATGCGGCTCGGCACCGCAAGCTCCAGTTCGCCCGCTTCGCCGTGCGCAAGCAAGCGCCCCGAGGCAGGGTCGCGGGCGCGCACGCGCCCCTGCGGCGCGATCAGTCGTCCGCCGGCGCGCGCCCGGCGCTCGAGTGGCTCGTTCTCTGCGCGCCGGGCGATGAGCGCGTGCACTTCGCTCATGCCGTAGAGGCCCACCAACGTGAGCCGCCGCCGCTCGGCCTCAGCCGGCAGGGCTGCGCGCGCCGGCGAAAAGGCCGCATAGCCGAAAAAGCGCGCCGACGGAAAGACCGCCTCGCCCGCGGGCGCCGCTTCGAGCATGCGCGCAATCATCTCGTCGGAGGCGTGCGTGTGCGTGACGCGGTGCTCGCGCACCGCCTGGGCCGCACGCTCGGGCTCGAAGCTCCCCAGTAGAAAGGCCGGCGCCCCGCCCGCAAGGGCCGCCATCGCGTTCGTGAAGCCGAAGACGCCGCATAGCGGTGCGCTGACGAGCACGCGCGCTTGCGGCGTCGCGTAGCCGAAGCCGTGCGCGACGTCGTACGCGTGACGAACGACGGTGCGCTGGTCGTGCAGCACGAACTTCGGACGGCTCGTCGTCCCGGACGTGGTAAAGACGACGCAGCCATCCTCCGGCCGGCCCGCGGCGCACGCCGGCGCAGCCCGGGCGAGCCTTTCGTACGCGACCGGGCGCAGGCCCGCGACCGGCGCCGGCTCGCTCCCGTCCTCGCCCCAGGCGACGAGTGCCGAGAGCCCGGCGAGCGCAGTGCGCTCGCAGCCTTCGAGCACCTCGGCGTAATCGCTACCCCCATGGCGCGGCGCGAAAACGAGGACGCGGCAGCCGGCGCGCGCGAGCACATCCGAAACCTCCGTCGCTCGAAAGCGGGTATTGACGGCGACCGCGATCGCGCCCAGCCGGGCGCAGGCGAAGAACGTTTCGAGCCAGGCGGCGACATCGGGCAGCCAGAGCGCGATGCGGTCACCGCGGCCGACGCCGAGCGCGGCAAGGCCTCCGGCGAGGCGCGCGGCGCGCTCCCCGAAGTGCTCGGCGCCGAGCGGCCGGCCGCGGTCGACGAGAAAGGTCTCGGCCGCGGCGGCCGAGCGCGCAGCAAGGAGCGCTTCCAGCGTGCCGCCTGCCCTCCGCCTTGCCTCCATGCGCGCGCGCATGATACGGCCGCTGCTCGCAGCGCGCTGTGCCCCCGCTCACGGCCGCATGGCGCGGTGCAAGCGCCAGGTCGCGATCGGTCCGCAGAAGGCGCCTGCGCCGAGGGTTGCCCACGCAAGCCCCCAGGCGACCGGATCGGTCGTTTGCGGTCCGCCGCCCACTGCGTCCAGCGTCCAGCCAAAGACGACGGGACTTGCCACCCCGGCACCGAAGCCAAGCACCGAGCGCACCGCGTAGGCGACACCCAGCATGTGCGGCGGCACGCTCTCGGCAAGCACCGTCGAGTGCGTCGCCGAATCGGCAATGGCGGTAAAGTTGTGCGCACAGGCGAGCACGATCACCAGCGCGAGCGGAGCCGCGACGAGCCAGCCGATCGAAAACGAGATCGCGAGGCTCGCCACCGACCAGACGAGAATGGCGCGCGTGCGGCCGATGCGGTCGGCCATCGCGCCGCCCGTGACCGAGCCCGCGACGTTGGCGAGGTAGCTGAGCGCCGACAGGGCGACCGCGGCTGCGGCGGCCTCTGCCGCGCGCGCGCCCCCGGCTGCGAGCGCGGCGGTGAGGAAAGCGGGAAGCCACGCCCACAGCCCGAGCAGCTCCCAGTTGTGGAAGCTGTAGCCGAGGATCGAGAGCACGCCGCGCCGGTTGCGCACAAGCGCCCGCAGCGACGCGAGCGGCGAGGCACCCGCCGGCTGCGCGTGCACCGTGTTCGGCGTGTGCGCGAGCGCAGCGAGCGCGACAAGCCACGCGACCAGCGGCATGAGCGCGATCGCGGCCAGGGTGGTCCGCCAGCCGGCTGTTGCGAGGGCGACAGCCGCCACGGCAAGAGCGAGCGCGTAGCCCGCGCTCGAGGCGGCGATCACCCAGCCCATCGCGCGCGCACGCCGCTCGCGCGGCACGTGTTCGGCGACGAGGGCAAGCAGCGGCGTGTACGAACCGCCCTGCGCGAGGCCGGTGAGGAAGTGCAGCGCGCAGGCGCTCGCGAAACCCTCGGCGAAGGCGACGAACAGAAAGGGCGTCACCCAGGCGGCGATTCCCGTCGTGAGCCAGGCGCGCTTTGCGCCGCCGCGGTCGGCGAGAAAGCCGACGACGAAAAGCGACAGCAGGTAGCCGGCGTGGAAGGCGGCCTGGACGAGCCCGGCCTCGCGCCCGGTGAGCGACCACTCCGCCTGCACGGGGGCGAGCACCGCCGACCAGGCGACGAACCAGGTCGCCGCGAGCAAGCGCGCGGCGCACAGGGCCGCCAGCCATGCCGGGGAACCCGGAGCGAGCCGGATCACGGCGCCATGCTACGCGGCGGCGCCGCGACGGCAGCCAGCGCAATGCGAAACGTCCTAGGCGAGCGCCGACGAGAGCCGCACCGGGATGCGGCGCCGACCGAAGGGCGACGCGAAAGACCCGAAGCGACCGGCGATGCGCGTACCGCACTTCGTGCAGCCGCCCTGCGGCGTGAGCCGGTATGCGCGGATCTCGTACCAGTCGCGAACCACCAGCTGCTCGCCGCAGCCCGGGCAAAAAGTGGTGCCGCCTTCGACGTCGTCGACGTTACCGGTGTAGACGTAGCGCAGCCCGTTTTGCAGGGCGATCGCCCGCGCCCGGGCGAGCGTCTCGGGCGGCGTCGGCGGTACGTCGGTCATCTTCCAATCGGGGTGGAAGGCGCTGAAGTGCAACGGCACCTCCGGCCCCAGGCGCGCGCGAATCCACCGGCACTCGGCCTCGATTTCCGCGTCCGAGTCGTTGTGCCCAGGGATGAGCAGGGTCGTGATCTCGGTCCAGACCTGCGTCTCGTGCACGAGGTACTCGAGGGTCTCGAGCACCGGTGCCAGATGCCCGGCGCAGAGGCGGTGGTAGAAATCCTCGCGAAACCCCTTCAGATCCACGTTCGCGGCGTCCATCCAGGCGAAGAATTCGCGGCGCGGCTCGGCGCGGATGTAGCCCGCGGTGACAGCGACGTTCTTGATGCCGCGCGCGCGGCAGGCGCGTGCGACGTCGATCGCATATTCGGCAAAGATCACGGGGTCGTTGTAGGTGTAGGCGACCGAGCGGCAGCCGTAGCGCAGCGCCGCCTCGGCAATCGCCTCGGGGGCGGCCGCGTCCATGAGCGTGTCCATCTCGCGGCTCTTCGAGATGTCCCAGTTCTGGCAGAACTTGCACGCGAGGTTGCAGCCGGCGGTGCCGAAGGAAAGGACCGAGCTGCCCGGGTAGAAATGATGGAGCGGTTTCTTCTCGATCGGATCGACGCAGAAGCCGGAGGACCGACCCCAGGTCGTGAGCACGAGGCGCTCGCCTTCGCGCTTGCGCACAAAACAAAGGCCCCGCTGACCGTCGTGCAACCGGCAGTCGCGCGGGCAGAGGTCACACTGCAGCCGTCCATCCTCCAGACGGTGCCACCAGCGGGCCGGGTAATGCGACTCGGGGATCATGCCTCGCCCGGCGCGTCGCTCCACTTGCGCACGCGGTAGCGCCAAAAGCGACAACGGCCCACGGGGGTGTGCGCGGGGATCCCCGCCTTGGCAAGTAACTGAGCGACGAAGCGCCGCGCATCGGGCAGCCCCGTCCACACCTGCGGCAGCAAGGTCGCGCGCCGGCCGTCGTATGCGACGACGAGGCCGTCGCGCCCCGCTTCGAGCGCGGCGTAGAGCTCAGCGTCGGTGCTTGCGGCGAGCGGCCGCATCGGCCCAAGCAGCGACACTTCGACCGAGAGCTGCGGCCAGTCGTTCGCTGCAAGGGGCGCAAAGCGCGGATCGCGTAGCGCCGCCGTGCGCGCGTTCTCGCGCACGTCGTCGGCAAGCGGCCGTGCGGCCTCCAGGCTACCGATGCAGCCGCGCAGTTCGGCGCCGCGGCGCAAGGTGACGAAGGTGGCCGCGTGCGCGCTCAGCCACGCCGCCGCCGGCGCCCGCGCTTCTACGCCCAGGCCGAGCGCCGAGCGGATCGCTCCCCGTGCAAGGCCGAGCAGCACCGCCCCGGCGGCCTCCGGCGCCGGCGCCGGTTCCTCGCGCACCGCGAGCGCCGCGTAGCCGACCACCCGCTCCCGGTCTCCCGCCGTGTCGCCCGAGTTGCAGTAGGCAAGGCGTTCGATGCCAAGACCGCGGCGCCGCAGCAGCGCAAGGAGTCCGTTCAACGGCAGCGCACCGCACGCCTCCTCCGGATCGAGATCGGTTGCGAGCGCCTCGATGCGCGCGAGCGTGCGCGCGTCGACCGCCCGCGCCGCTCCATAGGACAGGTAGTGCGACAGATCGGTCGAGACGACGATCGCGGTCTCGGCACCGCCCCAGAGCCGCTCGAGCACCTCGGCGACCTCCTCGGGCGAGGCCTCACCCACTGCGAGCGGCACCAGCGCGAACTCGCCCAGCGCGCGTTGCAGGAAGGGCAACTGCACCTCGAGCGAGTGCTCCCACGCGTGCGCACGCTCGCTGGCGACCAACTGCTGCAGATCGGACAGTGCCTCGAGCGCGGCCCGATCGACCGGCACCCGGCCAAGCGGAGTGTCGAAGGCGGCGCTTGCCGGGGCAGCGAGCCCACGCACCGGCACACGGTGGACCGGCCCGAGCAGGACGACGCGCCGGATGGCGCCGCGCCCGGCGGCAAGCCGGTCGTAGGCGGCAGCCGCGACGCGGCCCGAATACACGTAACCGGCGTGCGGAACCACGATCGCCTTGGGCCAGCCGAGGCGCGGCTCGAGGCTACCGACCGCGCAGAGAAGTGCATCCACCTCCGCGGCCAGGCGCGCACGCTCGCCCGGGTAGAAGGAACCCGCGACGGCGGCAGGGCGGACAGCCTGCATTCGATGCCCCCCGACCCGGCGATGTCGAAGACTCCATGGCCGGGCCTACTGCTCAAGATGGCACCGGCGCAGGCGGAATGCAAGCCGCTGCAGCGGCAAAACCACCCCTAGCGGGCCGCCTGGAGAAGCTCTATCAGGCCCGCGAGCGCGCGCTCGACCGCTTGGCGGCGCACCTCCTCGCGTTCTCCCCCGTAGCGTTGCGTCTCGCTACGCGCCGCCCTCTCGCGCATCGCCCAGGCGAGGCAGACCGTACCGACCGGCTTGCGTGGCGATCCCCCCGAGGGGCCGGCGATGCCGGTCACCGCGAGCGCGACCTGCGCGCGGCTGCGCGCAAGTGCCCCGAGCGCCATTTCGTGCGCGACCGCCTCGCTCACCGCGCCGGCGCGAGCAAGCGTCCTCGCCGACACGCCGAGAAGCTCGCGCTTCGAGGCGTTCGAGTAGCAGACAAAGCCCCGATCGAACCACTGCGAGGCGCCCGGTACCGAGGTCAGCGCCTGCGCGACCCAACCGCCGGTGCAGGATTCGGCGGTGGCGAGCATCGATCCCGCCGCCATGAGCGCGGCGCCGGCGCGCGCGGCGAGCTCCTCGATCGCGCTCATGCAAAGAGCCGTTTCGCCACCGCAAGGATAACGAGCGTCCAGCCGGCGGCGCAGAGGTCATCGGCCATGATGCCGAGGCCGCCCGGCAGGCCCTCGAGTTCGCGCGCCGGCGGTGGCTTTGCCACGTCGAAGGCGCGAAACAGCACGAACGCGGCCGCCTGCCAAGCGGGCTCTTGCGGCACGAGCGCGAGGACGAGGAGAAAAGCAACCGTCTCGTCCCAACAGACGGCGCCGGGGTCGGCCTCGCCGAGCCCCCGCGCTGCCCGCCCGCACGCCCAGACACCGGCGAGGAAAAGAAGGACGAGGACGAGGAAGAGTTCCGTCGGCCGGTACGCGCTCATCAACCACCAGAGCGGGAAGGCGAGCAAGGTTCCCGCCGTGCCCGGGGCGTGGGGCGCCGCACCCACGCCGAAGCCGAGCGCAAGGAAGTGCGCCGGATGCGCGTAAGCAAAAGCGAGCACGCGCCGGGCGCTCACGCGGCGAAATGGTCGAAGCCCGCGCGCGCGAGCGTGACGGGCCGGCCTGCGGCGTCGCGCAGGCGCAGCCCTTCGTCGGCGACGATACGCCCGATGCAGGCGAGCGGGACGCCGGCGGAGGCGCCCGCTGCGAGCACGGCGTCGCGCTGGGCCGGCGGCGCGGTGAAGAGGAGCTCGTAGTCGTCGCCACCGGCAAGCAGGCATTCGAGCGCGAGCCGCTCGTCGGCGACCTCGGCGAGGGCCGCAGGACGCGGGATCGCCGCCACTTCCACCTCGGCGCCGACACCGGAGCGCTCGAGCACGTGGCCGAGGTCGGCGGTGAGGCCGTCGGAGATGTCGATCGCCGCATGCGCGAGCGCGCGCAGCCGCCGGCCGAGTGCGACGCGCGCCTCGGGCCAATCGAGCCGTGCGGCGCAGCGCGCGCAGGCCTCAGCCGAGAGGCGCACGCGCCCCTGCCGCTGAGCGAGTGCGAGCGCCGCCTCGCCCGTCACGCCCGAGAGCCACAGGTCGTCGCCCGGGCGCGCCGCGTCACGGCGCAACGCTTCGCCCGCCGGCACGGTCCCGATCGCCGTGATGGCGATGGCAAGCGGCCCGCGAGTCGTGTCGCCACCGACGAGCTCGCAGCCTTCGCGTCCGGCAAGCGCATAGAGGCCGCGCGCAAAAGCGGTGAGCCAGGCCTCGTCCCTCTCGGGCAGTGCCAGCGCCAGCGTGAACCAACGCGGGTCGGCTCCCATCGCCGCAAGGTCCGAGAGGTTCACCGCGAGCGCTTTGTGCCCGAGCGCCGCGGGGTCCGCGCCACGTGCGAAGTGACGCCCCTCGAGCAGCATGTCGGTCGTGACCGCGAGCGCAAGCCCCGCGGGCGCGGCAACAAGCGCCGCGTCGTCGCCCACGCCAAGCAGCGCGCTCCTTGCGGGCCGGGAGAAATGGCGGGCGATGATCTCGAATTCGCCGGGCATCGAGTCCCTTCGGGGTGCGCCGCACCGCGACGATCGCGCCTCGGCGCACCTAGGCGCGCACGAGCTCGCCCGGGCGCAGCGCCGCGGCGAGCTTTTCGAGCACGCCGTTCACGTATTTGTAACCCTCGGCCGCGCCGAAGGTCTTGCCCAGTTCGATCGCCTCGTTCAGAACGACGCGCGCCGGCGTCTCGGCACGGTAGGCGAGCTCGTAGGCGCCGATGCCCAGCACGGTCCGCTCGACGGGCGAGAGTCGCGCGAGGCTGCGGTCGAGAAAGGGCTCGAACTGCGCCTCGAGCGCCTCGCCGCGCTCGACGACGCCGCGGATCAGCTCCTCGGCAAAAGGCTGGTCGCACTGCGCCCAGCCCTCGAGCGCGCGCGCCTGTTCGAGCGGGTCGCCGCCGGCGAGGCGCCAGGCATAGAGCGCTTGCAACGCCACCGCGCGCGCGCGCCGTCGCGGGCTCAGCGCCATTGCTCGGTCAGCTCCCGCCGCAGTCGCGCCATTGCGAGCGCGACCCGCACCGCCTCGGCCCCTTTTTCCCGGCGCGCAAAGGCCTGCGCCTCGTCGTCGGTGGTGAGGATTCCGTTGGCGACGGGCAGCCCCGAGTCGAGCGCGACGTCGAGCACCCCGCGCGCCGACTCCCTGGCGACGACCTCGAAGTGGTAGGTCTCGCCGCGAATGACGGCGCCGAGGGCGACCAGCGCCTCGTAGCGACCCGACTGCGCCATCCACTGCAGCGCCAGGGGAAGTTCGAGCGCCCCCGGCACGGCGACGTAGTCGGCTTGCACCCCGGCACGCGCGATCTCCGCGCGTGCGCTCTCGAGGAGCGCGTCGCACACCTCGGCGTTGAAGCGGGCATGGGCGATGCCGAGCCGCATCAGGGAGCGCTGCGCTCGAGGTAACCGACGACCTCCAGCCCGAAGCCGGCCATGCTCGGCATGCGCCGTGGCGTGGCCATCAGGCGCATGCGGCCGACGCCGAGCTCGCGCAGAATCTGCGCGCCGATGCCGTAGTTGCGCAACGTCGCGCTGCGCGCTGCGGGGCGGCCCCCGGCGCGTTGCGGATCGCGCAGCTGCTCCTGCAACGCCCGATCTTGCTGCGCGCAATTGAGGAACAGGAGCACGCCGGTGCCCGCGCGCGCGATCGCCTGCAGCGTTTCGTGCACGCCCCAGCTGTGCGTGCCGGGACCGACCTCGAGCAGATCGAGCACCGAGAGCGGCTCGTGCACTCGCACCAGCGTCTCGCGCTCGCGCCGCGGTTCGCCGCGCACGAGCGCAAGGTGCGTGCCGCCCGAGGGCGCGTCACGGTAGGCGACGAGGCGGAAGCCGCCCGCCCCCGCGGTCTCGATGAAGCGCTCGGCGATGCGCTCGATGAGCGACTCGGTCGCGCTGCGGTACTCGATCAGGTCGGCGATCGAACCCATCTTGAGACCGTGGCGCGCAGCGAACTCGACGAGGTCCGGCAGGCGCGCCATCGTGCCGTCCTCGTTCATGATCTCGCAAAGCACGGCCGCCGGGGCAAGGCCTGCCAGGCGTGCCAAATCGACGCACGCCTCGGTATGACCGGCGCGCACGAGCACGCCCCCTTCGGCGGCGACGAGCGGGAAGACGTGACCGGGCTGCACGATGTCCGAGGGCTTGGCGTCGCGCGCAGCCGCCGTGCGAATGGTGAGCGCCCGGTCGTGCGCGGAGATGCCGGTCGTGACGCCCTCGGCCGCCTCGATCGAGACCATGAAGTTGGTGCCGTGGCGCGAGCGGTTTTCGCCCACCATCGGCCGCAGCCCGAGCTGCGCGGCGTGCGCCGCGCTCATCGGCATGCAAATCAGACCTCGCCCGTGCGTGGCGAGGAAGTTGACCTTTTCTGCGGTGGCGAACTCGGCGGCGAAGACGAGGTCGCCCTCGTTCTCCCGATCCTCGTCGTCGACCAAAATGACGATTCGCCCCGCACGGAATTCCTCGACGACCTCCGCGATCGGGCGCAGCGCGCTCGGCTCTCGACGCATGGCCGAGAATTATGGGTCAGCGGCGGGCGGCGCGCGCCAGAGCCCCGGCCACGCCGCCAAAGCGCCTCAACCGGCGGCCGGCTCGCCCGCTGCGGCAGCCGTCGCGCCGGTCTTTTCGCGAATGCGGGCCGCCTTGCCAGAGCGGCGGCGCAGGTAGTAGAGCTTTGCGCGCCGCACCTCGCCCTTGCGCTTGACCTCGATGCCGGCAATGAGCGGCGAGTAGGTCTGAAAGGTGCGCTCGACGCCTTCGCCCGAGGAGATCTTGCGCACGATGAACGAGGAGCGCAGCCCGCGGTTGCGCTTGGCGATCACGACGCCCTCGAAAGCCTGCTCCCGCCTTTTGTCGCCCTCGACCACGTTGACGCGCACGACCACCGTGTCGCCGGGCGCAAAATCGGGAATCTTGCGTCCGAGCCGCCGCATCTCTTCCTGTTCCAGTCTGTCGATCAGGTTCATCGCTTCACCCCGCCGTTGTCTCTTCCTCGCCTCGGTACTCCTCGAGGAGCGCCCGCTCCTCGTCGTTCAGCACGCGCCGCGCAAGCAGGTCCGGCCGCCGCCGCCAGGTGCGGCCGAGCGCCTGCTTCAGGCGCCAGCGGCGGATTCTCTCATGGTGCCCGGACAGGAGCACCTCCGGCACCCGTTCGCCCGCGTACACCTCCGGCCGCGTGTAGTGCGGGGCATCGAGCAGCCCTGCCGCGAACGAATCCTCGGCCGCCGAGCGCTCGTCGCCGAGGGCGCCGGGCAGCTGGCGCACGACCGCGTCGATGACCGCCATCGCCGCAATCTCCCCGCCCGAGAGGACGAAATCGCCCAGCGAGAGCTCCTCGTGCACGCGCCGCCGCAGCAGGCGCTCGTCCACACCCTCGTAACGGCCGCAAAGCAGCGTGAGCGCCTCCCGCCGGGCAAGCTCCGCGACGAGGGTGTGGTCGAGACGCCTGCCCTGCGGCGAGAGGTAGAGCACACGCGACGAACCCCCGGCGGCGCGGACCGCGTCGAGCGCGCGCTCGAGCGGTCCCGCCCTCAGCACCATCCCCGGCCCGCCGCCGAAGGGCCGGTCGTCCACGGTGCGGTGCCGGTCCTCGGCGTAGTCGCGCGGGTTCCACAGGTGCAGCGCCCACAACCCTCGCTCGCGTGCACGCGCGGTCACGCTCCAGTCGGCGACGGCGGCGAACATGGCGGGGAAGAGCGTGACCACGTCGATGCGCAGCATGCGCCGCCCCTGCTCACCAGTCGGCGCGCCAATCGACCTCGATCGTGCGCGCTTCGAGGTCCACGCGCCGCACCACCGCGGCGACGAAAGGCAGCAGCCGCTCGCGCCGACCGTCGCGCACGGCGAGCACCTCGTGCGCGCCGTTCGTGAAAACCCGGATCACGCGCCCGAGCGGCTCGCCCGCCGCGCCACGCACCAGCAGATCCTGCAGGTCGCCGTAGTAGTAACGCCCGGGGCCAGCGTCTGGCAGTTCGCCGCGCGCCGCCGCGACCACCGAACCGCTCAGTGCCTGCGCCTGTTCGCGCGTCGCCACGCCCGCGAGCCGGGCGAGCACGCGCTCGCCGTCGCGCCGCCTCGCTTCGACCGCACGGCGCTCGCCGTTCACCCACCAGGCCGCAAGCGCCGCGAGCGTCTCGGCCTCTCCGACCGCCTTCACCCACCCGCGCACGCCCCAGGCGCCGACGATCCGCCCGAGCTCGAGGAGCGGCGCGCCGCCGGCGCGCTCAGCCGCGCACCGCCTGTCGCGCAAAGCGCCGCACAAGCCGCGCCGCAGTCGGCGAGAGCTGCGCGCCACGCGCCCTCCAGTGGGCAAGGCGCTCCATGTCCAGGCGCAGATTTTCACGCCCTTCGGGCGCCTTCGGATCGTAAAAGCCGATGCGCTCGATGAATCGGCCCTGCGTCGCGCGTCGCGAGTCGGCAACGACGACGCTGTAGAAGGGACGCTTTTTTGCGCCGCCGCGCGCAAGCCGTATCACCACCATCCCCGGATCCCGTGCCTCGAAAAAGGGAGAAATTATAGGGGAAAACGGGGAAGCGCGGAGGCGTAGCGGAGCGCCCTCAGTGCTGGGGCGTGATGATCTGGATGTGATCCCGGTTGACGTCGAGGAAGGGCGCGGCGATGAGCTGACGCCCCCCCACGGCGAGCTCCCACACCTCGGCCTCGGTGACCGCGATGAAATCGCGCGCCTCGCGCATATAGTCGGTCACCCGTGCACCGGGCAGCAGCTCGATGTAACCCTTGATGCGGTAGCTGCCCGTCAGGATCGTCACTTTGGTGCGCGTGTCGTGCTCGGCCATCGTTGTCTCCTTCAGCGCGCGCCTGGAAGCAGCCCCTTGAAGTTGCGCATCATGCGCGCGAGGTTGCCGCCCTTGAGCATCTTCATCATCTGCCGCATCTGCTCGAACTGCCGCAGCAGCCGGTTCACCTCCTGCACCGGAACGCCCGCACCCGCGGCAATGCGCCGCTTGCGCGAGGCCTTGATCAGATCCGGGTCGGCCCGCTCCTCGGGCGTCATCGAGTTGACGATTCCTTCCAGCCGGCGCAGGGTCCGCTCGTCGTGCAGCCGTGCCGGGTCGATGCGGCTCGCCAGCGGCGCGGGTAGCTTCTCGACCAACGCCGCCAGCCCGCCCATTCGGCTCATCTGGCGGATCTGCTCGCGAAAGTCTTCCAGGTCGAACGCTCTGCCCTTCTTTACTTTTTCGGCCAGCTTCGCGGCCTGCTCCGCGTCGAGTCGGCGCTGTGCCTCCTCGACCAGTGAGACGATGTCGCCCATGCCGAGGATGCGCGAGGCCATGCGCTCGGGGTGGAAGGGTTCCAGCCGATCGAGCTTTTCCCCTGTGCCGACGAACTTGACCGGACAGCCGGTCACCGCGCGCACCGAAAGCGCCGCGCCGCCGCGCGCATCCCCGTCGAGCTTCGTCAGCACGAGGCCGGTGAGCGGCAGCCGCTCGGCGAAAGCGCGCGCGACGTTGACCGCATCCTGGCCCTGCATCGCGTCGACGACGAGCAGCGTCTCGGCCGGCGCGAGGATCTCGGCAAGCTCCGCGATCTCGCGCATCATCGGCTCGTCGACCGCGAGCCGGCCTGCGCTGTCGACGAGCAACACATCGTAAAAGCCGACCCGGGCGCGCTCGAGGGCGCGCCGGGCGATCGCCGCGGGCGTCTCGCCCGGCTCTGGCGCGAGGAAGTCGGCACCCGCCTGGCGCGCGACCGTGCCCGCCTGCTCGGCCGCCGCAGGACGGTAGACGTCGCAGGTGGTGAGGAGCACCTTGCGCCGCCCTGCGCGCAGGTGGCGCGCCAGTTTGCCGACCGTGGTGGTTTTACCCGAGCCCTGCAGCCCGGCGACAAGGATCACCGCCGGGGGCGCCACCGCCAGCGCGAGCGGCGCGTGCGCCTCGCCCATGAGGCGCACGAGCTCGCGGTGCACGACGCCGACCAGCGCCTGACCGGGCGTGAGGCTGCCGATCACCTCGGCGCCGAGCGCGCGCGCGCGCACCGCGGCGACGAAGTCGCGCACCACCGGCAGCGCGACGTCGGCCTCGAGCAACGCGATGCGCACTTCGCGCAGCGCGTCCTGGATGTTCGCTTCCGTTAGCCGCGCCTCGCCGCGCAGGCGCTTTGCCATCGCCGCCAGGCGCGCGGTCAGCGACTCGAGCATGGAGTAAACTGGATCGGTGCCCGACATTGTAATTCACGCCGCGGCGGCTTGCCTGTACGCGGCTCTTGCGTGGCACTTCTGGGCGACGCGCTGGCGCGCCGCGACGCCGCGCGCCGGGCTCGCCGCCTGGGAACGCGCGGCGCTCGCCGCGGCGCTGCTCGTGCACGGCGGACTGCTCGCGCGCGACCTCTTCCTCGCTCCCCAGCTGCGCTTCGGATTCGCGCACGCGCTATCGGTGACGCTGTGGCTGGGCGTTGCGATCTACTGGGTCGAGAGCCTGCTGCTGCGCCTCGATGGCATCGAGTCGCTGCTGCTGCCCTTTGCGGCGCTCGCCGCGCCGCTGCCGGCGCTGTTTCCCGGACTGGCCGCACCGCCGCACGCCGCCGCTTTGCAATTCAAGCTGCACCTTGCGCTCGCGATGGCCGCCTACGGCGTGACCACGATCGCGCTGCTGCACGCCACGCTGATGGCGGTGCTTGACCGACGCCTGCACCGCGCGCGCAGCGAACGAGGCGGCACGCCGCTCAGCGGACCGCTTGCGCAGCTGCCGCCGCTCCTGTCGCTCGAGCGGTTGCTCTTCCGCCTCCTCGGCATCGCCTTTGCGCTACTGACGCTCACGCTCGCGACCGGGGTCGCATTTTCCGAATCGCTGTTCGGCCGCCCGCTGCGGCTCGACCACAAAACGCTGTTTGCGGTGCTGTCCTGGCTCACTTTCGGTGCGCTGCTGATCGGACGCTGGCGCTGGGGCTGGCGTGGCCGCACCGCCTTGCGCTGGACCTTCGCCGGCTTCGTGTTTCTGCTCCTTGCCTACGTCGGCAGCCGCTTTGTGCTCGAAGTGATCCTCGGCCGGCGTTGAACGCGCCTATGTCGGATGTGCCCCTCGGCTGGCAGTTTGCGGCCCTCGCGCTGCTGCTCGGCGTCTCGGCCTTTTTTTCCCTGGCCGAGACGAGCATGATGGCGCTCAACCGCTACCGCTTGCGCCACCTGGTCGAGCGCGGCCATGCGGGCGCGCGCCGGGCCGCGGCGCTTCTTGCGCGCACCGACCGGCTCCTCGGGGCGATCCTGCTCGGCAACACGCTGGTCAACGCGGCGGCCACCACCCTCGTCGCGGCGGTGGCGATCGACCTGTTCGGCGAGCGCGAAATCGTGCTCGGCGCGGTCACCGTGCTCATGACTTTCGTGCTCCTCGTGTTCACCGAGATCACGCCCAAAGTGATCGGCGCGACGCACGCCGAGCGCATCGCCCTGCCGCTCGCGCACGTGCTCGGTCCGGTGCTCGCGCTCGTGCGCCCGGGCGTGTGGTTCGTGAACCTTTTTGTGCGCCCGCTGCTGGGGGCCGCGGGGGTCAAAAGCGGCGTCCCGCGCGAAGCCGAAAGGCTCACGCCCGAGGAGATCCGCACCTTGGTGCTCGAGTCCTCGGCGTTCATGCCGGCCAAGCATGCCTCGATCCTGCGCAATCTGTTCGAGCTCGAAGGGCTCACCGTCGAGCACGTGATGGTGCCCCGCACCCGCATCGAGGCGCTCGTGCTCAGCGACACGCCGGAGACGATCGCGCAGCAAATCGCGACCGCCTATCACACGCGGCTGCCGGTGTTCCGCGAACCGGGGGGCGAAATCGTTGGCGTGCTGCACCTGCGGCGCGTCCTCGGTGCGCTGCGCGCCGGGCCGCTCGAGCGCGCGGCGCTCGAGGCGCTCGCTGCCGAGCCTTATTTTGTGCCCGCGGGCACGCCGCTTCTCGTGCAGCTGCAGTATTTCCAAGAGCGCCGCGAGCGGCTGGCGCTGGTGGTCGATGAGTACGGCGAGCTGCTGGGACTGGTCACGCTCGAGGATCTGGTCGAGGAAATCATCGGCAAGTTCACGACAACCCTGCCCTCGCCCAGCGCGGGACCGACGTGGCAGGCTGACGGCACTGCGCTGGTCGATGCGTCGATGCCGGTGCGCGAGGTCAACCGGGCGCTCGGCCTCGCGCTCCCGACCACCGGCCCGAACACGCTAAACGGTCTCGTGCTCGAACACCTGCAAGATATCCCCGAGGCCGTGGTGTCGCTGCGCATCGCGGGCGTCGCCATGGACATCGTGCAGGCGCATGGCCGCAGCGTGAAGCGGGTCCGGATCTACCGACCCGCCGCACCGGAAACAAGCGCTCGATCATCGCCTTAGCCGAGCCTCCTCAGGCTTTACAAAAGCGAAGCGGGGCGGCATCATCGCCCAGGCTCTGCGTAGACAGCCGAGGAGAGGGCGGGCACGGCGATGGCGACGGCGGGCGCGGCGGCGGTCAAGGCGAAGGAAGCGACCTACGCCTGGGAGGGCAAAGACAAAGCCGGCAAGATCGTGCGCGGCGAGATGCGCGCCGCCGGTGAGAACGTGGTGCAGGCCACGCTGCGCCGGCAGGGCATCCTGGTTCAGAAAATCAAGAAGCAGAGAATCCGGCGCGGCGGCAAAGTCACCGATAAGGACATCACGCTTTTTACGCGCCAGCTGGCGACGATGATGAAGGCGGGCGTGCCGCTGCTGCAGTCTTTCGAAATCGTGTCCAAGGGGGCGTCCAATCCGGCGCTCGCCAAGCTCCTCAACGAGATCAAGACCGAAGTGGAGACGGGTTCCGCGCTGGCAGCGGCGTTCCGGAAGTACCCCCTTTACTTCGACCAGCTTTTCTGCAACCTCGTGCACGCCGGTGAACAGGCGGGGATCCTCGAAAACCTGCTCGACCGGCTGGCGACATACAAAGAGAAAATCCTCGCCATCAAAGGAAAGATCAAGAGCGCGCTCTTCTATCCGATCGCGATCATCGTCGTCGCCTTCATCATCACGGCGGTGATCATGATCTTCGTGATCCCGGCGTTCAAGGAGGTGTTCACGAACTTCGGCGCCGACCTGCCCGCGCCGACCCTGTTCGTGATCGGCCTGTCGGACTGGTTCGTCGCGAACTGGTACATCCTGTTTCCGGTCCTGATCGCAGCGGTGGTCGGGTTCCTGGAAGCGTGGAAACGGTCGGTCGCGGTGCAGATTTTCATGGACCGGCTGATGCTGCGCCTGCCGCTCTTCGGCGACATCGTGCGCAAGTCGACGGTGGCGCGCTGGACGCGCACCCTCGCGACCATGTTCGCCGCCGGCGTACCGCTCGTCGAAGCCCTGGACTCGGTCGGAGGCGCCTCCGGCAACTACGTGTACGCGCAGGCGACCAAGCAGATCAAGCAGGAGGTGGCGACGGGGACCTCGCTCACCGCAGCGATGCAGAACGCAGGGGTATTCCCGCCCATGGCCGTGCAGATGTGCTCGATCGGCGAGGAAACCGGTGCGCTTGATGCGATGCTCGGAAAGGTGGCCGACTTCTACGAGCAAGAGGTCGACGACGCGGTCGAAGCGCTCTCCTCGCTCATGGAGCCGATGATCATGGTCGTGCTCGGCACCCTGATCGGCGGCATGGTCGTCGCCATGTACCTGCCCATCTTCAAGATGGGTCAGGCGGTGTAGCGGGCCCCTGCAAGGGGCGGGCGAAGGGGACGAGCCGGAGCGCGCGGGCAGCTTGACCCCCTGAGCCGCCTTCCGATGTCCGCGCTCGCCTGGCTTGCGCAACCCTCGATTCTGCCGTGGCTCGCGCTCGCCGGCGGCCTGTGCGTGGGTTCCTTCCTGAACGTGGTCGCGCACCGGCTGCCGCGGATGATGGAGCGCGAATGGCGGACGCAGTGCGCCGAGCTGGCGGGTGCCCCGCCGCCGGCGACCGAACGCTACGACCTCGTCGCGCCGCGCTCGCACTGTCCGGCCTGCCGCCGGCCGATCCCGGTGAGGGAGAACATCCCCGTCGTTTCCTGGCTGCTGCTGCGAGGGCGCTGCGCCGGCTGCGGGGCAGCGATCCCCCTTCGCTACCCGCTCGTCGAGCTCGCCGCGGGCCTGCTCGCCGCCGGCTGCGCCTGGCGCTGGGGCGCGACCGCGCTGGCGCTCGCGGCGATGCTCTACGGTTGGACGCTCCTTGCGCTCTCGGCCATCGATTTCGAGACGCAACTCCTGCCCGACAGCCTGACGCTCCCGCTCGCCTGGGCCGGGCTGCTCGTCAACCTGCGCTCAGGCTTCGCGCCCCTGGAGGCGGCGGTGATCGGGGCCGTGGCAGGCTACCTCTCGCTGTGGCTCGTGTACTGGGCGTTCCGCATCGCCACCGGGAAGGAAGGAATGGGCTACGGCGACTTCAAGCTCGCTGCCGCGATCGGTGCCTGGCTCGGCTGGCCGATGCTCCCGGTGGCCCTCTTCGTCGGTGCCTTCCTCGGGGCGGCCGCCGGGCTCGTCTGGATCGCCAGCGGCCGTGGAAGCCGGGCGCGGCCCATTCCCTTCGGCCCCTGGCTCGCAGCCGGCGGACTCATCGCGCTCTTTGGCGGTGAGGCCCTGTTAGGCCGCTGGCTGCTTTTTGCGTGAGCGGGCGCCTCGTCGTCGGGCTGACCGGTGGCATCGGAAGCGGCAAGAGCGCCGCGGCTGCCGAGTTTGCACGACTGGGTGCGGCCGTGATCGACACCGACGCGATCGCGCACGAGTTGACGGCGGCCGGGGGTGCGGCGATCGAGCCCATCCGTCGCGCCTTCGGCGACGCGGTGGTCACGCCCGCCGGCGCCCTCGACCGGGATCGGATGCGGGCGATCGCTTTTTCAGACCCCCAGGCCCGCCGCCGGTTGGAAGCGATTCTGCACCCTCTCATCCGGGCCGAGGCCGAGCGACGGATCGCTGCCGAGGCGGCAGCGCCCTACGTCGTTCTTGTGGTTCCGCTCCTCGTGGAAACGGGGGCTCTGCGCGAACGCGTCTCGCGCGTGCTCGTCGTCGATTGCCCGGAAACGCTCCAGATCGAGCGCGTTCGGGCGCGCAGCGGCCTTGACGAGGCCCAGGTGCGCCACATCTTCGCGGCACAGGCAAGCCGCGCCGAACGGCTTGCCGCGGCCGACGACGTGATAGACAATTCCGGCACTCTTGCTGCACTGCGGCAATCAGTCGCCCAGTTGCACCGGTACTACCTGAGGCTCGCCCGCGGCTGAAAGCACCCCTTTGTTTCGCCGCCCCGTTTCCTTCAGAATGCGCCGGACATCACCCGAGGCGGGGGGCGTGGCGAGCGCAACATGATCACTTACGAATACCCCCTTAACGAACGTATCCGCACGCTGCTTCGTCTGGAAGACCTGTTCGAGCGCTCGCGCCATTTCATCGCCCGCACCGATCCGCTCGACCACCACGTCGCGCTCGTGACGCTCTTCGAGATCCTGGAAGTCGCCAGCCGTGCCGACCTCAAATCCGACTTGCTGCAGGAGCTCGAGCGGCAGAAGCAGGTGCTCGGGGCGCTACGGAACAACCCGGAAATCTCGGAGGAAGCGCTCGAGAACGTGCTGCGCGACATCGAGCAGGCCTCGGCGGCGCTCTTTTCTATGACCGGCAAAATCGGGCAGTACCTGCGCGAGAACGAATGGTTGATGTCGATCAAGCAGCGCACCGGCATTCCCGGCGGCGTGTGCGAATTCGACCTGCCCTCGTACCACTACTGGTTGCACCGGCCCGCCGAAGAGAGGATCGGGCAGCTCGCGGCGTGGACCCGACCGCTCTACCCGCTGCGCGACGGGTCGGCGATCATCCTGCGCATTCTGCGCGAGTCGGGCCGGTCGCAGACGCTCGCCGCGCCGCTCGGCACATACCAGCAGATGCTCGGTGGCAAGAGCGCACAGCTACTTCGCGTGCGCCTGCCCGCGGAGGCGCCTTGCGTGCCGGAGATCAGCGCCAACAAATACGTGCTCAACATCCGCTTCCTCGCGCAAAACGGCGAAGAGGCGCGTCCCAGGACCGCGGACTGGGATGTCGGCTTCGAGCTGACCTTCTGCAATTTATAGCGATGCCGACTGTGCCGCAGCCTGTCCGCATCGTGAGCTGCCCGAGTTGCGGCGCAGCCGTCGCGTTCACCGCCGACAATCGGTGGCGACCGTTTTGCAGCGAGCGCTGCAAAATGGTCGACTTTGGTGCCTGGGCCGCCGAGCGTTACCGCGTTACCGGTTCGCCGGCGGCCACGCCCGAGGCGCCGCAACCCGCGCACGATTCCGATAGCGCCTGAAGCCACGCCCCTCGGATCATCGCCAGGCCGTGGGCGCCGGCGCGCCGTGCCTCGTCCAGGTCCTCCGGCAGGAGACCGCCGATCGCGTACACCGGAAGCGCCGCTCCAAGGGCGAGCTCGGCAAAGCGCGCCCAACCGAGAGGTCGCGCGCCCGGATGGGTGGCGCTCGCCTTCACCGGCCCGAGCACCACGAAATCGAGGCCGAGCGCGACCGCCCGTGCCAGCTCGGCGCCGTCGTGGCACGAGGCGGCGGCCAGGCCGCCACGCGGCCGTTCGCTGAGCGCCGCAAGTTCCGCTGCGCTGTAGTGCAGTCCGTCGCCGAGCGCGGGCCCGCCACCGACGAGCACGCGCGCGCCGTAGCGGTGCGCGACGGCAACGACACGGCGGATGAACGCGTCGCGTCCGGGCAGCCCCCGGTCGCGCACCTGCACGAGGCGGAGGCCCGTGGCGAGCCGCCGCTCGAGCGCTACAAAGCTCGCCTCGACTCCGAGCCGGCGGGCGTCCGTGATCGCGTATTCGAGCGGCAGCGCGAGCGCCGCGAACACCGGCCCGTTCGCCGGCAGGATCGGCGCCACCGTCGGGGCTTCGGGCCGCTGCCACGCCAGCGCTTGATGCTCGCGCGGCTGCGGGTCGCCGCTCCAGGCGGTGACGCGATGGAAGCGCAGCCGCACGTGCGCGTGCGGATAGACGTGCTCGCGCGTGAGCCACGGATACGCCGTTCGCACGACGACGCCGAGCTCCTCGTGCAACTCGCGCGCGAGCGCCGCAGCCGCGTCTTCGCCCGGGCGGATCTTGCCGCCCGGAAACTCCCACCAGCCGGCGTATGGCTTGCCCGGCGGGCGCCGCGCGAGCAGCACGCCGCCGTCGGCGCGCTCCAGCACGGCGACCGCGACTTCGACGATCACCGACGGCGACGGGCACACGCGTGCCGGCCCGCCCAGTCGCGCGCGAACTGGTAGGCGACACGGCCGCTGCGCGAGCCGCGCGCGAGCGCCCACTGCAGCGCCTCCCCGCGCGCCGCCTCGCTCGGCTCGGCGCCGAAGGCCCGCAACCAATGCGCGACGATGTCGAGGTACTCGTCTTGGTCGAAGGGATAGAACGACACCCACAGCCCGAAGCGTTCGGACAGCGAGATCTTCTCCTCGACCGACTCGCCGGGGTGGATCTCGCCGCCGGCGCGCGTCGTCTCGAGGTTCTCGGCCATGTACTCGGGCATGAGGTGACGGCGATTCGAGGTCGCGTAGATGAGCATGTTTTCGGAGGTCGTCGCGATCGAACCGTCGAGCGCCACCTTGAGGGCCACGTAGCCCTCCTCCTCGCCGCGGAAGCTGAGGTCGTCGCAGAAGACGAGGAAGCGCTCGGCGCGCCCGGCGAGCACATCGGCAATGGCCGGCAGATCGATCAGATCGTTCTTCTCGACTTCGACGAGCCGCAATCCGCGCCGGTGATACTTGTTGAGCAGGCCCTTCACGACCGAGGATTTTCCGGTCCCGCGTGCACCGGTGAGCAGGACGTTGTTCGCCGGCCGGCCGTCCAGGAACTGGCGCGTGTTCTGCTCGACGCGCCGGATCTGTGCGTCGATGCCGCGCAAGTCGGAGAGGTCGATCCGGTGTACGTTGCGCACCGGCACGAGCACGCCCCTGCCGCTCGCGTCGCGCCGCCAGCGGAACGCGACCGACGCGGTCCAGTCGGGCGGCCGCGGCGGCTGCGGCAGCAGCGCCTCCAACCGCTCGAGCAGCCGTTCGAGCCTCGCCTCAGCTCCGGTAGGCGGCATTGATTTTCACGTATTCGTGCGACAGGTCGCAGGTCCAGACCGTCGCCTGCGCGCGACCGCGGTGCAGGACGATGCGCACCGTGAACTCGGCTCTGCGCATCACCGTGCGCGCGCGCCGTTCCCGGTAGCTCGGATCCCGCCCGCCGCGGCGCACGACGCGCACCGAGTCGAGCCACAGGTCCACCTGCTCGGGCCGTAGATCCGCGACGCCGGCCGCCCCCACGGCCGCGAGGATGCGCCCGAGGTTCGGGTCGGAGGCGTAGAGCGCCGTCTTGACGAGCGGCGAATGCGCGACCGCGTACGCAATGCGCCGGCACTCGGCCACGTTGCGCCCGCCCTCGACGCGCAGGGCGACGAACTTGGTCGCCCCCTCCCCGTCGCGCACGATGGCCTGCGCCAGGCGCCGAGCAACCTCCACGAATGCGGTCTCGAGCGCGCGCCGGTCGTGCGCGGCGGCCACCGCGACGCCCTGGCCCGTGGCCAGGCACACGAACGCGTCGTTGGTGGAACAATCGCCGTCGACCGTGATCGCGTTGAACGAGGCGTCGGCCGCGCGACGGGCGATGGCGGCGAGACTCGCGTGCCTCAGGCGCGCGTCGGTCGCCACGAAGGCAAGCATCGTCGCCAGTTCGGGGCGGATCATGCCGGCTCCCTTGGCGATACCGGTCACGGTGGCCCATCCGCCGGACAGGCGCACGCGCAGCGACGCCGCCTTGGGTACGGTGTCGGTGGTCATGATCGCGGCCGCGGCACGCGCCCAGTTGTCGGCGGCCAGTGCCGCCACCGCGCGCGGCAGCGCCGCGCGGATGCGCGCATCCGGCAGCGGCTCCATGATGACGCCGGTGGAAAAGGGCAGCACCTCGCGCACGCGAACGCCCAGGCAGCGCGCCAGGGCGGCGCACACGCGGCGCGCCCGGCGTACGCCGTCGGCGCCGGTGACCGCATTCGCGTTGCCGGTATTGACGACGAGCGCACGGGGCCGCGCCACTTGCAGGTGCGCGGCCGCGACCTCGAGCGGCGCGGCGCGGAACCGGTTGCGCGTGAAAAGCGCCGCCACCTCGCTGCCCTGCGCCAGGCGCACGACCAACAAATCGTCGCGCCCCGAGCGCTTGATGCCCGCGCGCGCTACGCCGAGCTCGACGCCGACGACCGGCCACAACCGAGCGGGATCGGGGGCGGCGAGTCCGACGGCCATTTCAGTGCGGCGCGGGACGCGCACAAACTTTCGCCACGGCGCGCCTCAAGCCAGCTTTCCGTGGCAATGCTTGTACTTACGCCCGGAACCGCACGGGCAGGGCTCGTTGCGTCCCACCTTGCGCGTGGCGCGCGTCACCGGCCGCGCCCGGCGCACCGCGGTGGCGAGCGCGACATCACCTTCGTCGGCCTGCGCAGCCCCCACCTCGCCCGCCGCCGGATGCTGCAGGCGTACGTTTTCGACGTGCATCCGGTCGTCGACCGGCGGGGGCTCCGAAGCCCGGATCTCCACCGTGAGCAGCGTCTTGGTCACTTCCAGCTTGACGGCCTCGAGCATGGCAGCGAAAAGTTCGAACGCCTCGCGCTTGTATTCCTGCTTCGGGTTTTTCTGCGCGTACCCGCGCAGATGTATTCCTTGGCGCAGGTGATCGAGCGCAGCAAGGTGTTCGCGCCAGTGCCCATCCAGAATCTGCAGCACGACGTAGCGCTCGTACTGGCGAAACGCCGCCTCGGCCCCCGGCGGCACCTTGACCGCGTACGCCTGGTCGGCCAGCGCGACGAGGCGCACGATGAGCGCTTCGTCCCCGAGCTCCGGCTCCGCCTCCACCCACTGCCTCACCGGCGCCTCCAGCCCCAGCTCGGCCCGCAGCGCCATCTCCAGTCCGGCGAGGTTCCACTCTTCCTCGACCGCGTCCTCCGGCACGTACTGGCGCACGAGGTCGCGTACGACGCCGGTGCGAAGTTCGGCCACGCGCGCCGACACGTCCTGCGACTCGAGCAGCTCGTTGCGTAGCGCATAGATCGTGCGCCGTTGGTCATTTGCGACGTCGTCGTACTCGAGCAGCTGCTTGCGGATGTCGAAGTTGCGCTGCTCGACCTTGCGCTGTGCGGACTCGATCGACCGCGTGACCATCGAGTGCTCGATCGCCTCGCCCTCCGGCATCTTGAGCATCACCATGATGCGGTTGATGCGCTCGCCGGCGAAGATGCGCAGCAGCGGATCCTCGAGTGAAAGGTAAAAGCGCGAGCTGCCGGGGTCGCCCTGTCGACCCGCACGGCCGCGCAGCTGGTTGTCCACACGGCGCGACTCGTGCCGCTCGGTGCCGATGATGTGCAGTCCGCCGGAGCGCACGACCTGGGCATGCAGCCTCTGCCATTCGGCGCGCACGGCGTCGATGCGGGCGCGCTTCTCCTCCGACGTGGGCGTCGGATCGGCCTCGATCAGGTCGCACTGCTTCTCGACGTTGCCGCCGAGCACGATGTCGGTGCCGCGGCCCGCCATGTTGGTGGCGATCGTGATCATCTTGGGACGGCCGGCCTGGGCCACGATCTCGGCCTCGCGCGCGTGGTGCTTCGCGTTCAGCACCTGGTGCGGCAGCCCCTCTTTTTGCAGCATGCGCGAGAGCAGTTCCGAGTTCTCGATCGACGTGGTGCCGACCAGCACCGGCTGGCCCCGCTGGTAGCAGTCGCGGATGTCGTCGATGACCGCCTTGTATTTTTCGCGCGCGGTGCGGTAGACGAGATCGAGCCGGTCCTCGCGGATCATCGGCTTGTGCGTCGGGATGACCACGGTCTCCAACCCGTAAATTTCCTGGAACTCGTACGCCTCGGTGTCCGCGGTGCCGGTCATGCCCGCAAGTTTGCGGTACATGCGGAAGTAGTTCTGAAAGGTGATCGAGGCGAGCGTTTGGTTCTCGCTCTGGATCGGCACGCCCTCTTTCGCTTCGACGGCCTGATGCAGCCCGTCGGACCAGCGCCGGCCGTGCATGAGCCGCCCCGTGAACTCGTCGACGATGATCACGTCGCCGTCCTGCACCACGTAATGCTGGTCGCGGTGATAGAGGTGATGGGCACGCAGCGCCGCGTACAGGTGGTGCACCAGGCTGATGTAGGCGGGCTCGTACAGGCTCGCCCCCGGCGGCAATAGGCCTCTGCGCGCAAGGATCTCCTCGACTTTTTGGTGCCCGGCCTCGGACAGCAGGATCTGATGGTTCTTCTCGTCGACCCAGAAGTCGCCCGCGCCGTGTTCTTCCTTCTGCCGCACGAGCAGCGGCGCCACTTCGTTCATGCGCAGGTAGATCTCGGTGCGGTCCTCGGCCTGACCGGAGATGATGAGCGGCGTACGCGCCTCGTCGATCAGGATCGAATCGACCTCGTCGACGATCGCGTACACGAGGCCGCGCTGGAACCGGTCCTCGACGCGCAGCGCCATGTTGTCGCGCAGGTAGTCGAAGCCGAACTCGTTGTTCGTGCCGTAGGTGATGTCGGCGCGATAGGCCGCGCGTTTCTCCTCGGCGCTCGACTGGGGCACGTTCACGCCCACCGTCAGGCCGAGGAAGCGGTAGAGCTTGCCCATCCACTCGGCATCGCGCCGGGCGAGGTAATCGTTGACCGTGACGATGTGCACGCCCTGCCCTCCGAGCGCGTTGAGATAAGCGGGCAAGGTCGCAACGAGCGTCTTGCCCTCGCCTGTTTTCATTTCCGCGATCTTGCCCTCGTGCAGCGCCATGCCGCCCATCAACTGGACGTCGAAGTGGCGCATGCGCAGAGTGCGCCGCGCCGCCTCCCGCACGACCGCGAACGCTTCCGGCAGCAGCGCGTCGAGCGCCCGCTTCTCCGCCGCGGCGCGCTCGGACTCGGGTTCGCCGGCGATCGCCTGCTCAAGGCGCGTCCTGAATTCCGCCGTCTTGGCGGCGAGCGCCGCATCGTCCAGTCGCGCGACCTCCGGCTCGAGCGCGTTGATGCGCGCGACGATACGCCCGTAGTGCCGCAGCAACCGGTCGTTGCGGCTACCGAAGATGCGAGTGAGGACGCGCGCGATCATGAACGCGGATGGCGGGCCATCCGAAATATGCGATCGTAACACGCGCACCGACCGGTGCGGCGCGCCCTCCGCGCCAAGGCTAGCGTGCGCGCGCGAGGTGGCGCGGCGCGGCGAGCGCAGCACTGCCCGCGGCGGAACCGGCCGACAGAAAACGCATCGGGTTCTGCGCAACGCCGCGGTAGCGGACCTCGAAGTGCAGATGCGGCCCCGTGGAGCGACCGCTGTTGCCGCTCTCTGCGATCTTGCGGCCACGCTGCACCACCGCCCCTTCCTTGACCAGGATGCGCGACAGGTGCGCGTAGCGGGTCGAAAAATCGTTGCCGTGGTCGAGGTCGATCATCCAGCCGTACTGCGGGTGGTAGCCGGCGAACTGAACCACCCCGGTGGCGGCGGCGACCACGGGGGTGCCGACGTCGGCGATGAAATCGATGCCTTCGTGCATCGCCAGCTGGCCGGTGAACGGGTCGATGCGCGGTCCGAAGCCCGACGCGTTGAACGGTGCATCGATCGGCATCATCGTGGGCAACAGCTTGCGCTTGACGGCCTGCTCGAAGAGCTGCGCCTCGAGCACCCCGAGGAAGTCCGTCCGGCTCTCCATTTGACGGCCAAGCTCGCCCAAGCGCTCCCGGAGCTCGGCGAGCGAGAGGTCCTGCACCAACGGGCTCGCCGGCAGCGCCCCGCCCCGCCCCGGCACCTCGCCGAGCCCGAACTCCTGGCTGCGTACGCCCGCAATCCCGAGCAGCCGCTCGCCGAGGGCGTCGAGCCGTGCAAGCTGCGCCTGCATCTCCCCGAGCTTGATCGCCATCGCGTTCAGGTTCTGGCGCAGGAATTCCTGAGCACGCGCGTTTTCGCGCTCCTGCACCTCGGAAATGAGCGGATCGAGAAGCGGCAGGCGCAGTTCCGCCGCAACGCGCAGCGTCGCCCAATAGAGCGCCGCCGCGAGGACCACGAGCGCAAGGAGCGCCCCTGCCACAGAGGCTGCGATGTGACGCCCTTCGAGCGTGATCGTACGGGTCTTTGCCAGCCGCTTCGGGATCAAGATAATCTGCATCCTGCGCCCCTACCGGTGGACCCGCTCGATGTCCCTTCCCGACGAAATAGGCCGGATCCTCTCGTCCGACCTGGGACTCGAGCCGATCGTCTCGAAAGCCCTCGAGATCTACGAGGTCTCGAGGCGCGTTCGAGCGTTCCTTCCCCCGCAGCTCGCAAACGCCTGCCGCGTCGCAAACTTGCGAGACGGCCGCCTCACGATCCTAGCGGATCACCCCGCTGCGGCGGCCAAGCTGAAGCTCCTCGCCCCTTCGCTTTGTGGTTCTTTAGCCGAAGGCGGGCTTGAGGTTAAAACACTTTGCGTGAGGGTGCAAGCTCGCGTAGCGGCGGGGCGCCTGCGCGAAGCGCCCGCGAGGTTGTCCCTAGGGAAGGACGCTTTGGCTTTCCTTTCAAGATGTTACGAAAGCCTACCGGAATCTCCGGCGCGCCGTTCCCTCGGAGCTTTCCTCGAACACGAAGGCGCCCGGCGAAGCGGCTAGGCGCGGGCACAAGCGCCGAGGGCTTGCGGTTACACAGAGCTATGGCTTGAGTGCCCTGCACTCGGGGCAGGCCCTCTCGAGTCCTCGCCTTCAGGCGTAGCGGCGGGCCAGTTCCAGCACGCCCGCTGGTGTCTGCTCGGGGCTTTCGAAGCTCACGATCTCGGTCGCCTCGGGCTCGGCCAGCAAGCGGCGCAACAGCCGGTTGTTGAGCGCGTGCCCTGACTTATGGGCGACAAAAGAGGCAAGGAGCGGTCGGCCGACGAGCGCCAGGTCCCCCACGGCATCGAGGATCTTGTGTCGTATGAATTCGTCGGCAAAGCGCAGCCCCTCGGCGTTCAGCACCCGCTCCTCGTCGAGGACGACCGCGTTGTCCAGTCCGCCGCCCAAGGCGAGACCGTTTTCGCGCAGGTCTTCGACCTCGGTCATGAACCCGTAGGTGCGCGCGCGCGCCACCGCCTCGAGGTAGGGCGTTTCGCCAAAATCGATCGTCAGCGAAGTGCGCGACCGCTCGATCACCGGGTGCGCGTACTCGATCGAGAAACTCAGACGGAATCCGTCCCAGGGCTCGAGCCGCGCGTAGCGATCCGCCTCCGCGACGTCGACTACCCTGCGCACGCGCAGGAAACGCTTGGGCGCCGCCTGGGTCTCGATTCCCGCCTGCTGCAGCAGGAGCGCGAACGGGGCGGCGCTGCCGTCCATGATCGGCACCTCTGGCCCGTCGAGGTCTACGTACGCATTGTCGATGCCCAGTCCCGCGAGCGCCGAAAGCAGGTGCTCGACGGTGTAGATCCTCACCGGGCCGCGCACGAGGCAGGTGCAGAGCCGCGTCTCGCCCACGAGGTCGACCCGGGCGGGCAGATCGACCGGTTCCGGCAAGTCGACGCGCCGGAAGACGATTCCAGTCTCCGGCTGCGCAGGCCGTAGCGTCATCGTCACCTTGCGGCCGGTGTGTAGGCCGACACCGGCGGCACGCATCAGGCTGCGCAGGGTGCGCTGGCGGAGCATGGGAACGCGCGCATTGTAGCCTTCGCCCGCACGCACCGGCCCGGGCTGCCGCATCGCGGCCGCCGGCGTTCGCGTGCGCGGCAAACGGCCTTTGCGCGCCTTTCAGTCGGCCTGCTTGCGCAAGAAAGCCGGAATCTCGTAGCGGTCCATTCCGCTTGCGGCGAGGGCCTCGACCTGCGCGGCGCGATCGCGCCGCCGGAACACCGATGGCACCGAGCCGATCGTCTCGAGGTCCACGGCCTGCCCCGCCTGCCCCGGGATCGGCTGGTTGTCGGTGCCGGTGCGCGAGGTGACGACGAGCTGCGGTCGTCCCTGACGCGCGCTCGCTGCGGCGCCGAGGCCGGTCGCGATCAGCGTCACGCGCAACTCGTCGCCCACCGAGTCGTCGAACACGCCGCCATAGATGATCGTCGCGTCCTCGGCCGCAAAGTTGCGAATGGTGTTCATCACCTCCTTGGTCTCGCGCAGTTTGAGGCTCGCCTGCGAGGCGGTGATGTTCACGAGCACGCCCCGTGCGCCGGCCAGGTTGGCGCCCTCGAGCAGCGGGCAGGCGATCGCCTGCTCAGCGGCGACGCGCGCGCGGTCGATCCCCGAGGCGGAGGCCGAACCCATCATCGCCATGCCCTGCTCCTGCATCACCGTGCGCACGTCTTGGAAATCCACGTTCACCAGCCCGTCGCGATGGATGATGTCGACGATCCCGCCGACCGCGTTGCACAGCACGTCGTCGGCCGCGGCGAAAGCCTCGACCTGGGTCACGTCCTCGCCGAGCACCTCCTCCAACCGGTCATTCAGGATGACGATGAGCGAATCGACGTGCGGGGCGAGCTCCTCGATGCCTCGCTCAGCGATTCTCATGCGCTTGGACCCTTCCCAGGCGAAAGGCTTGGTCACCACCGCGACGGTGAGAACGCCGAGGCTGCGCGCGATCTCGGCGATAACGGGGGCGGCGCCGGTGCCGGTGCCGCCTCCCATGCCGGCGGTGACGAACACCATGTGCGCGCCGGCGAGCGCCTCTTCGAGCCGCTCGCGCTCGGCCAGCGCGACCGCTTTCGCCTCCTCGGGCCGCGCGCCTGCGCCCAGGCCGCTTGCGCCGAGCTGGATCTGGTTGCGCGCGAGGTTGCGCGCGAGCACCTGCGCGTCGGTGTTCACCGCCACGAACTCGACGCGCTCGACACCGCGCCGGATCATGTGGTTGATCGCGTTTCCGCCCGCGCCACCGACCCCGATCACCTTGATCACCGGGCCGTTCGCCTGCTCGTTGACGATTTCGAACATCGCTCTTTTCCTCCTTGCCGTGAGTGGGACACCTCAGAAGTTGCGCTGGAACCACTCCCGCATGCGCCCGAGCACCGCCCGCAGCGACCCGTCCTGTCGCGCCAGCCGTCCCGATTGCCACTGCGAGATCCCGTCGAGCACGAGGCCGTACGCCGTCGCGTAGCGCGGCGTGCGCAGCACCTCGGCCAGCTGCCCCGGCGCGCGCGGCACGCCGACGCGCACGGGCATGTGAAAAATCTCTTCGCCCAGCTCCACGATGCCGGGCAGGAGCGCCGAGCCTCCGGTCAGCACCACGCCTGCGGTGAGCACCTCTTCGTAACCAGAGTCGCGCAGCACCTTCTGGACCAGCCCGAAAAGCTCCTCGACGCGCGGCTCGATGACCTCGGCCAGCGTCTGGCGCGACAGCGTGCGCGGCGGCCGCTCGCCGATGCCCGGCACCTCGATGCGCTCATTCGCGTCGGCCCGCTGGCGCAGCGCGACGCCGTGGCGCAGCTTGATCGCCTCGGCCTCGGGTCCCGGCGTGCGCAACGCCATGGCGATGTCGTTGGTGATATGGTCGCCGGCGATCGGGATCACCGCCGTGTACCGGATCGCGCCGCGCGCGAACACGGCCACGTCGGTGGTGCCGCCCCCGATATCCACGAGGGCAACGCCGAGATCCCGTTCGTCGTCAGAGAGCACCGCGCGTGCGCTCGCCAGCGATTGCAGCACCAGGTCCGCGACCTCCAGGCCGCAGCGGCGCACGCACTTGACCAGGTTCTGCACCGCAGACACCGCGCCGGTGACGATGTGCACCTTCACCTCCAGCCGCACGCCCGACATGCCCACCGGCTCGCGCACCTCCTCCTGCCCGTCCAGAGTGAACTCCTGACGCAGCACGTGCAGGATTTGCTGGTCGGCCGGGACGTTGACCGCGCGCGCGGTCTCGATCGCCCGCTCGACGTCGAGCCGAGTGACCTCCCGGTCCTTGACCACGACCATGCCGGTGGAGTTGAAGCTGCGCACGTGCCCACCCGCGATGCCCACGACGGCGGAAGCGATCTTGCAGCCGGCGATCAGCTCGGCCTCCTCGAGCGCGCGCTGGATCGAGGCGACGGTGCGCTCGATGTCGACGACGACGCCTTTGCGCAGCCCCTCGCACGGATGGCTGCCCAGGCCGAGGATCGCGTGCGTGCCGTCGGGCTGCGCCTCGGCGACGAGCGCCGCGATCTTGGAGGTCCCGATGTCGAGCCCGACCATCAGGCCCCGTTCCTCCTTCTTCACGACGCGAACTCCTGCGCGGTACGCGGCATCCTGAGCGCGAAGCCTGCGGGGTAACGCAGATCGGCGACGAGCGCGGAGCGCCGCACGAGGGCCGGCGGCACGGCGGCGACAAAACGCGCAAGGCGCGCCTCGACCGGATCGCCCGGGACGTCGCGCCCGAGCTCGATCCACGCGCCGCTCGAGAGCTGCAGCTGCCAGGCCCGGCGCGCGCTAAGCGCCACGCGCTCGGGGCGCACGCCGAGCGGCGCGACGATCTCGGCGAAGCGCCGGGTGCGGCGCACCACTTCGGCTTCGCTACCCGCAGGCCCGTGCAGTTCGGGCAGATCTTCGAGCGCCGTGCCGCGAAAGCGCACCCCGTCGGCGCTCACGAGTTCGCCCTCCCCCCAGCGCGCGAAAGGGTGATGCTCCTCGATGCGCAGTTCGATACGGCCGGGCCAGAGGCGACGCAGCTCGGCGCGGCGCACCCACGGCAGCGCTTCGACCGCCGTGCGCAGGGCGTCCAGGTCGGCGTCGACGAAGCCGCCCCCGGACCAGGTCGCGGCCGCGCGCGCCAGCTCGGCGCCCGTGGTCCGCCCGAGCCCGCCGACGACCTCGATTTCGCGCAGCGCGAGCGCCGGTGCGCGCACGAGCGCGGTCGCGGCGGCACTTGCCAGTGCAAGCAGCGCAAGGCCGGTGAGCGCGCCGGCGAGCGCGTTCAGCAGGCGTGCGTCATGCCACACGTTCCAACCTCGCCGCCGCGAGCACGCGCAGGCACAACTCCTCGTACGAGATGCCGGCCGCGCGCGCCGCCATCGGCACCAGGCTGTGCGCCGTCATGCCGGGCGCGGTGTTCACTTCGAGCAGCCACGGCGCACCCGTGGCATCGAGCATCAGGTCGACGCGTCCCCAGCCCGCGGCGCCCACGGCGCGAAAGGCCGCGAGCGCGAGCGCGCGCAGCGCCGTCTCCTTTTCCGGCGCCAGACCCGCCGGGCAGTGGTACTGCGTGCGGTCCGAGAAGTACTTGTGCTCGTAGTCGTAGTTGCCCTCGGGCGCTTCGATCCGTACCAGCGGCAGCACCTCTTCGCCGACGATGGCCGCCGTGCACTCGGAGCCGGCGACGAAGGCTTCGGCAAGGGCAAGATCCCGGTAGCGGCGCGCCGCTGCGTCGTAGGCCGCGGGCAGGTCGGCGACCGTGCGCACGCGCGTCAGACCGAGCGTGGAGCCTTCGTGCACCGGCTTGACGATGAGCGGCAGGCCCAGCTCGCGCGCGACCGCGTCCCAATCGTCGTCGGCGCGCAGGAGCCGCGCGGGCGGCGTCGGCAGGCCGAGCGCACGCCACACGAGCTTGGTGCGCCACTTGTCCATCGCCAGGGCTGAGGCCGCGACCCCGCTCCCGGTGTACGGCAGGCCGAGCATCTCGAGCGCGCCCTGCAGCGTGCCATCCTCGCCGCCGCGCCCGTGCAGGGCGACGAAGCAGCGCGCATAGCCCTCGCGCCGCAGCTCCCAGAGCTCACGCTCGGCCGGATCGAAGGCGTGGGCGTCGACCCCACAGGCGCGCAGCGCGGCCAGCACGCCCCGGCCGCTCATCAGCGAGATTTCCCGCTCGGCCGAACGCCCGCCCATCAGCACCGCCACCTTGCCGAATTCGGCCGGGTTCACGCCGGTTCTCCGACGATGCGCACTTCCGGCACGAGCCAAATCCCGGTCGCCTCGTGCACGCGCCGGCGCACTTCCTCGAGCAGCAGCTCGATCTCGAGCGCGCTCGCCGCCCCGCCCGGGTTGACGATGAAGTTCGCGTGCTTCTCCGATACGCGCGCGGCGCCGCGCGCAAGGCCTTTCAAGCCGCAGCTTTCGATCAGACGCGCGGCTTTGTCGCCGGGCGGGTTGCGGAACACGCTGCCCGCGTTCGGTGTGCCGATCGGTTGCGTCGCGACGCGCCGACGGAGCATCAAGCGCATGCGCTCGCGTGCCACATCACCGTCGCCAAAGGGGAACTTGAACCACACCGCCGCGAACCACTGCTGCGCGGGTGCGCGCAGACGGCAGAGGCGGTAGCCGATTTCGAAATCGGCGGGCGAGCGCTCGCGCAGCCTGCCCGAGCGGTCCACGGTCAGCACGCGCACGACCACGCCCCAGGTCTCGCTGCCGTAGCAGCCGGCGTTCATCGCCAGGGCGCCCCCCGCCGTGCCCGGGATGCCGGCCAGGAACTCGGCCCCGGCCAGTCCCGCACGCGCCGCAAAGCGCGCGATTTTGGGACTTGCGACCCCAGCCTCGGCGTAGACGAGACCCTCGCGCAACTGTGGAGCGAGCGACGGCGCGTGCGTATGCACCACCGTGCCGCGGAATCCGCCGTCGCGCACGAGCAGATTCGACCCCAGGCCGACAAAAAGCAGCGGCTCCTCGGGCGGCGTGCGGCGCAGGAACTCGCACAGGTCGGCCAGATCGGCCGGCTCGTAGAAGCGATCGGCCGGTCCGCCCGCGCGCCAGGTGCAGTACTGCGCCATCGACACACGCAGGCGCAGGCGCCCGCGCAGACCCGAGAACATCCTTTCTTCGATCGCGCTCATGCCTCCAAGCCCGCGCACCCGGCGAGCCGCCCGGCCACCTGAGCGATCGACCCGGCGCCCATGGTGAGCACCACGTCACCCGGCCGCACGAGGCGAAGGATCGCCGGCGGCAGCTCCTCGATGTGCTCGACGAAGACGGGTTCGAGCCGCCCGGCGACGCGCACCGCGCGTGCGAGCGAGCGGCCGTCGGCGGCGACGATCGGCGCTTCGCCCGCCGCATAGACCTCGGTGAGCAGAAGGGCGTCCGCCTGCGACAGCACGCGTACGAAGTCCTCGAACAGGTCGCGCGTGCGCGTGTAGCGGTGCGGCTGAAAGGCGAGCACGAGACGCCGGCTGGGATAGGCGCTGCGCGCGGCCTCCAGCGTCGCGGCGATCTCGGCGGGATGGTGTCCGTAGTCGTCGACGAGCGTGTAGGTCCCGGCCGGACAGGCGAGATCTCCGAGGCATTGGAAACGGCGCGCGACGCCGCGAAAGCCCTCGAGCGCAGCGACCACTGCGGAGTCGGCGATGCCGAGTTCGCTCGCGACCGCGACCGCAGCGAGCGCGTTGCGGACGTTGTGCCGGCCCGGCAGCGCGAGCGTCACGGCGAGCGGCGCACGCCCTTCGCGCCGCACGACGAAGCGCGTGCGCGTTCCGGCGGGTTCGACGGCCTCGGCGCGCACCGCCGCGTCGGGGGAAAGGCCATAGGTGAGCACCGCGCGCGACACGCGGGGGGCGATTTCGCGCACGCGCGCGTCGTCGGCACAGAGCACCGCCGTGCCGTAGAAAGGCAGGTTCTGCAGGAACTGGAGGAAAGCCTCGCGCAGGCGCGCAAAATCGTGGCCGTAGGTTTCCATGTGGTCGGCGTCGATGTTCGTGACCACGGCGATCACCGGCTGCAAGTGCAGAAAGGAGGCGTCCGATTCGTCCGCCTCGACGACGATGTAGTCGCCGGCGCCCAGGCGCGCGTTCGAACCCGCGGCGACGAGCCGGCCGCCGATCACGAAGGTGGGGTCGAGTCCGCCTTCGGCGAGCACGCTCGCAACGAGGCTCGTGGTGGTCGTCTTGCCGTGGGTGCCCGCGATCGCCACCCCCTGGCGCAGGCGCATGAGCTCGGCGAGCATCAGCGCGCGCGGAACCACCGGCACGCGCGCGGCGCGCGCGGCGGCCAGTTCCGGGTTATCCGGCGGCACTGCGCTCGAATACACGAGCACGTCGGCGCCGCGCAGGTGCGCAGCGTCATGGCCGAGCGCCACCCTCGCCCCGAGCGCGGCAAGGCGTCGCGTCGCGGCATTCTCGGCGATGTCCGACCCGCTCACCGCGTAACCGAGGTTGAGAAACACTTCGGCAATCCCGCTCATCCCGGCGCCGCCCACACCGACGAAATGGATGTGCCGCACCTTGTGCTTCACCGGGCAAGCTCCATGCAGCGTTCGGCGACGCGGCGCGCCGCCTCCGGACGGCCGAGTGCGCGCGCGCGCCGCGCGAGCGTCTCGAGGTGCGCGCGGTCGAGCGTGGCAAGCAGCGCAGCGAGCCGCTCGGGTGTGAGCTCCCGCTGGGGCACGAGGAGCGCCGCGTCGCGGTCGGCCAGGTAGCGCGCGTTACCGGTCTGGTGGTCGTCGGCCGCGTGCGGATAGGGGACGAATACCGCGGCAAGGCCCGCGGCGGCGACTTCGGCCACAGTCGTCGCGCCGGCGCGGCAGATGACCACGTCGGCCTCCGCGTAGCGCCGCGCCATGTCGTCGACGAAGGCGAGCACTTCGGCCTCCACGCCGGCGGCGCGGTAGGCTTGGCGCACCGCTTCGGCCTCGCGCGCACCGCTTTGATGCACGACGCACGGGCGCGCGGCGCGCGGCAGGCGTGCGAGCGCTTGCGGCACCGCCGCGTTGAGGGCGTGCGCGCCGAGGCTTCCGCCGACGACGAACAGCCGCAGCGGCCCCTGCCGCCCCGCGAACCGCTGCTCGGGCGGCGCGATCGCGGCGATCTCGGCACGCACCGGATTGCCGGTGCACTCGGCGCGCGGCAGCGCGCCGGGGAATGCGACCATCACCCGGTCGGCGAGCGCGGCGAGCACCCGGTTGGCGAGTCCCGCAACCGCGTTTGGCTCGTGCACGGCGAGCGGCCGCGCAAGAAGAGAGGCCATCAACCCGCCGGGAAAAGCGACGTAGCCGCCGAGGCCGAGCACCACGTCGGGCCGGTGACGCAGGATCGCGCGCACGCTCTGCACGAAGCCGACGAGCAGCCGCAGCGGAAGCAGGAGCGCCCCGAGGCTGCCGCGGCCGCGCAGCGCCGCGGCCTTGACCCAGGCCATCTCGATGCCGTGCGCAGGAACGAGCCTCGCCTCCATCCCCGTTTTTGCGCCCAGCCACACAACGCGCCAGCCGGCTGCGCGCACGATTTCGGCGACCGCGAGTCCCGGGAACACGTGGCCCCCCGTGCCCCCCGCGGTGATCATGAGCGTGCGGCTCACCGCGCAAGCCCCTTGCGGCGCTGTCGGCTCTCCCAGTCGATGCGCAGCAGCAGCGCAACGGCGAGGAAGGTCGTCACGAGCGCCGAACCGCCGTAGCTGAGCAGGGGCAGCGGCAGCCCCTTCGTGGGCAGCAAGCCCATGTTCACCCCGATCGCGATCGCCGCCTGCACCCCGAGCCAGATGCCGATCCCCTGCGCGGCAAGGGCCGCAAAGGGAGCGCCATCGAGCACGGCGCGCCGGCCGATCGCAAAGGCGCGCAGCACGATCCAGCCGAGCAGTGCGATCACCGCGAGCACCCCCGCAAGTCCCAGCTCCTCGGCCACCACCGCGAGCAGGAAATCGGTGTGCGCCTCGGGCAGGTAGTGCAACTTCTCGACGCTCGCCCCGAGGCCGACGCCGAACCACTCGCCCCGGCCGAAAGCGATCAGCGCGTGCGAGAGCTGATAGCCCCGGCCGAGGGGATCCGACCAGGGATCGATGAAGCCGAAGATGCGCTGCACGCGGTAGGGCGAAGCGAGCACCAAGGCGGCAAAGCCCGCGGCGAGCATCGCGGCAAGCGCCGCGAAGTGCGCAAGGCTCATGCCGCCGAGAAAGAGCACGCCGAAGGCGATCGCCGCGATCACCACCACGGCCCCGAAGTCCGGCTCCTGCAGCAGCAGCCAGGCGACGAGCAGCATCACCGCGAGCATCGGCACCACACCGCGCTGCAGGCTTTTGAGCACCGCGTGCTTGCGCACCGCGTAGTCGGCGGCGTAGAGCAAGGCGGCGAGCTTGGCGAATTCCGAGGGCTGCAGCGTCACCCCCGGCAGCGCGATCCAGCGTCGCGCACCGTTGACCTCGCGCCCGATGCCCGGAACGAGCACGAGCGCAAGGAGCGCGAGCGCGGCAAGGAAGAGCCACGGCGCCGCGCGCTGCCAGTGGCGCACCGGGACGAGAAATACGGCGAGCGCCGCCGCCAGCGCAACGGTCAGGTAGAGCGCATGCCGCAGGAGGTAGTACGCGGGGTTGCCGCCGGTTGCGCGGCTCGTCTCGGCCGTCGCGATCGAGGCCGAGTACACCATCACGAGGCCCAGCGCGGCAAGGAGCAGCACCGCCCAGGCGGTGGCGCGGTCGTATTCGGGCGCCGGCGCGCGCAGCCCGGCCCGCCTCACCGGCCGCCTCCGAGTGCGCGCACCGCGCGCGCGTACGCCTCGCCGCGCGCGCGGTAGTCGCGGAACATGTCGAAGCTTGCGCAGGCCGGCGACAGCAGCACCGCGTCGCCCGCTCGGGCCAGTGCGGCGGCGCGCTCCACCGCCTCTTCGAGCGTCGCGCAGCGTGCGAGCGGGACGCCGGCGCGAGCGAGCGCGCGCTCGATGAGCGGCGCGTCGCGGCCGATGAGCAGCGCGGCGCGCGCGTGCGCGGCGAGCGCGGGGGCAAGCGGGCCGAAGTCCTGCCCTTTGCCCTCGCCGCCGAGGATCACGACGGCCGGCCTGCCGAGCCCTGCGAGCGCGGCCACCGTCGCCCCCACGTTCGTGCCCTTGGAGTCGTCGTACCAGGCCACGCCATCGCGTTCCGCGACCAGGGCAAGGCGGTGGGGTAGCCCGCGAAAGCTCCTCAGCCCCTCGGCGAGCGCAGCAAGGGGCGCGCCAGCCGCAGAGGCGAGCGCGCAGGCGGCAAGGGCGTTCGCGGCGTTGTGCAGACCGTGCAGCGGAAGTGCGGAAAGGGGCAGGATGCGCTCCCCGCCGCGCACGAGCCAGCCCTCGCGCAGGCCGAAGTCTTCTTCGCCGGGCGGCGGCTCCAGCCCGAAAGTGACGGTACGCCGGCCGGGCAGAGCGCTTGCCCGCGAGCGCGCATCGTCGCGGTTGACCAACTGAAGATGCGCATCGAGGAACACGCGCGCCTTGGCGCGTGCATAGGCGTCGAGGTCCGGATAACGGTCGAGGTGGTCGGGCGAGACGTTGAGCAGGGCCGCCGCCTCCGGCGCGAGCGACCACGTCGTCTCGAGCTGGAAACTCGACAACTCGAGCACCCAGAGCGCGACCGGCCGTTCGCGCGGCCGCATGTACGCTTCGAGCGCCGGCGGCCCGAGGTTGCCGGCGGCCACCGCATCGAGCCCCGTGGCGCGAGCAAGATGCGCGGCAAGGGCGGTGACGGTCGATTTTCCGTTCGTCCCGGTGACGGCGATGATCTTCGCACCGGGGCGCGCCCGCACCGCCCAGGCAAAGAGCTCGATCTCGCCAAGCACGGGTAGGCCGCGTGCGAGCGCCGCCTGGACGATCGGTTCGTCGAGCGCGAGCCCCGGGCTCACGCAGACGAGTTCCGCGCCCTCGAGCAAGGCTTCGGAGAAGGGTCCGCAGCGCAGCTCCGCCCAAGGCAGCGCAGCGCGGAACTCGGCGGCCCGCGGGGGCGCTGGCCGGCTGTCCGCACCGCGCACCTTGCCGCCCTGTTCGGCGATCCACCTCGCGGCGGCGAGACCCGAGTCTCCGATACCGAGCACGAGCACCTGCCGCCCGGCCAGTGCGACCGGCTGCGGGCGCACCAACCGTTCGAAGGCGGGCAAAGCCGGCCCGCCGCGTGCCCCTTCGCCCGCGGCGTGCCAGCGCCGCCGCCCGTGCGTACCCTGCCGCTTCGCGGGACGGCGTAGGCCGGCGGCCCGCGTGCGGGGCGTGCGCAGGTCTTTTGCCGAGCGCGGGGTTCTCACCGGAGCTTCAGCGTCGACAGCCCGAAGAGCACGAGCAGGGCGGTGATGATCCAGAAGCGCACCACCACCTGGCTTTCCTTCCAGCCCTCGAGCTCGTAGTGATGATGAAGCGGTGCCATGCGGAAGATCCGCTTACCGCCGCTCCACTTGTAGTAAAGCACCTGGATCATGACCGAGAGCGTCTCGGCGACGAACACACCGCCCATGATGAAGAGCACGATCTCCTGGCGCACGACGACGGCCACCGTGCCGAGCGCGGCGCCGAGGGCAAGCGCGCCGACGTCGCCCATGAACACTTCGGCGGGGTACGCGTTGAACCAGAGAAAGCCGAGACCGGCGCCCACGAGCGCGCCGCACAGCACCGCGAGTTCGCCCGCGCCGGGCACGTACGGCAGCCCGAGATAGCGCGCAAAGACGGCGTGACCGGCCACGTAGGCGAAGATGCCGAGCGCGCCGGCGATCATCACCGCGGGCATGATCGCCAAGCCGTCCAGGCCGTCGGTGAGGTTCACCGCGTTCGAGGTGCCGACGATCACGCACCAGGTGAGCAGCACGAATCCGGCGGTGCCGAGTGGATAGGCGATGTGCTTGAAAAAGGGCACGATGAGCTGTTCGAGCGCCGGCACCTCCCGCGCTATCCAGGCGAGCGCACCCGCGGCGCCCAGGCCGGCGAGCGCTTGCCAGAAGAACTTCGCCCGCGCCGGCAATCCTTTCGGGTCGCGCCGCACGACCTTGCGGTAGTCGTCCACCCAGCCGATCGCACCGAAGGCCAGGGTCACGAGGAGCACCACCCAAACGAAGCGGTTCTCGAGGTCGGCCCAAAGGAGCGTGGTCACGGCGATCGCGATCAGGATGAGTGCGCCCCCCATGGTCGGCGTGCCGGCCTTGGTGAGATGCGAGCGCGGGCCGTCGTCGCGCACCGCCTGGCCGATGCGGTAGGCGGTCAGCTTGCGAATGAGCAGCGGACCGAGCACGAGCGAGATCGCGAGCGCGGTCATGCACGCGAGCACCGCGCGCAGCGTGATGTAGCTAAACACGTTGAACAGCCGGACGTCCCGGGCGAGCCACTGCGCGAGTTCGAGCAGCATCAGTGCACCTCCACCGGCGCACCGGCGAGCGCGGCGACCACCGTCTCCATGCGCATGAAGCGCGAGCCCTTGACGAGCACGGTCGCCCCCGCGGCGAGCCGCTCGCGCACGGCGGCGACGAGCTCGTCGGCCGAGCTGTAGTGACGCGCCCCTCGACCGAAACCGGCAACCGCATGCGCGGTGAGCTCGCCAAGGGCAAGCAGCGCGCACACGCCGCGCGCCGCGGCGTAGCGCCCCGCCTCGAGGTGCAGGTCCGGGCCGGCCTCGCCGGTCTCGCCCATGTCGCCCAGCACGAGCACGGTCTCGCCACCGGCGTCGGCGAGCACATCGATCGCCGCCCGCACCGAGTCAGGGTTCGCGTTGTAGCTGTCGTCGATCAGTGCGCCCGCGGCGACGGCAACGGGCCGCAGGCGGCCGGGCGCCGGGCGAAAACGCGCAAGCCCCTCGCCGATCGCAGCACGCGGCACGCCCGCCGCGAGCGCGCAGGCCGCCGCCGCAGCCGCGTTCGCCGCGTTGTGACGGCCGGCCGCGGCGAGCCGCGCGCGCAGCTCACCCGCGGGCGTGCGCAGGCGAAGCGCCATGCCGAAGGCCGCGACCGGGCGGAACTCGGCGCGCACCGGCGCCTCCGTCTCGAGCGCGAAGGGGAGAGCCGGGCGGCCCGCCGCACGCGCACGAAAGAGCTCGGCGTGCGGATCGTCGGCGTTCCAGACCGCCGTGCCGTCGGCCGGCAGCGCGTCGTACACCGCGGCGTTCTCCACGGCGGCGATTTCGGCCGAGCCGAGGAATTCGAGATGGTCGCGCTGGGCGTTCGTCACGAGACCGACGGTGGGCCGTGCGATCGCCGCCAGCCGCGCCAGCTCGCCGCGCCGGTTCATGCCGAGCTCGACCACGGCGAGGCGGTGCCGCGCGCGCAGTGCGAGCAGGGTGAGCGGCAGGCCGACTTCGTTGTTCAGGTTGCCGGCCGTGGCGAGCACGTGGCGCGGCCCGGCGTGCGTGCGCAGGATCGCGGCGATCATTTCCTTGGTGGTGGTCTTGCCGTTCGAGCCGCACACCGCGACAAGCGGCAGACGGTGGCGCGCGCGCCAGTGCGCGGCGAGCCGTCCCAGCGCAGCGAGCGTCTCGGGTACGACGATGCACGCCAAGCCCGTTACCGGCCGTTCGACGATCGCGCCGGCGGCGCCCCGCGCCGCCGCTTCGGCCACAAAATCGTGTCCGTCGAAGCGCGGCCCGCGCAGCGCAACGAAAAGCTCGCCCACGGCGAGCGTGCGGCTATCGGTCGACACCCCCGTAAAGGGGCGGTCGACGCCGATCAGGCGGGCGGCGAGCGCGCGAGCCGCTTCGGCGAGGGTCATCATCGCCTCGCTCATCGTCGGCTCCGGCGTGCGAGCGCCGCGCGCACCGCCTGTGCATCGGAGAACGGCTGGCGCCGGCCTCCGATCTCCTGAAACGCCTCGTGCCCACGGCCGGCGACGAGGACGACGTCTTCGGGTGCCGCGGTGGCGAGGGCGTGCTCGATCGCCTCGCCCCGCTCGACAATCACGGTGCAGGGACCGACGATGCCGCGTCGGATGTCGGCGAGGATCGAGGCCGGGTCCTCGCCGCGCGGGTTGTCCGAGGTGAGCACGATGCGGGCGGCATGCCGTTCGGCGACCGCGCCCATCTCGGGCCGCTTGCCCCGGTCCCGCTCCCCTCCGGCACCGAAGACGGCGACCAGCGCGCCGCCCCGCGCGCGCGCAACCGGCGAAAGCGCCGCGAGCACCCTGTCCAGCGCATCGGGACCGTGCGCGTAGTCGACATAGACGAGCGGCTCGCCCGGTGCGCCGCCGAGGCGCTCGAGCCGGCCCGCAACCGCGGGCAAGCGCGCAAGCCGGCCCGCCGCCGCGGCGAGATCGATCCCGGCGGCAAGGGCGCAGGCGAGTACGCCGAGCGCGTTCTCGGCGTTGTGCCGCCCGGGATGAGGGAGCACGGCGTCGGCCTCGCCCCAGCTCGTGAATAGGCGCACGCGGCCACCTTCGACGAAGGGTTCGCCATCGGAGGCGAGCACGTACTCGGCGACGGGGGCGCGCGCAAGGCTTGCGCGCGAGAGCGCGGTGCCGATCGTGCGTAGCCCACGCCGGGCGGCGCGTCGCGCGAGTTCGGCTCCGAAAGCGTCGTCGAGGTTGAAAACCGCCCGCTCGAGGCCCGGTGTCTCGAACAGCCGCGCCTTGGCTTCGCCGTAGGCCTGCATCGTTCCGTGGTAGTCGAGGTGATCGCGCGAAAGGTTCGTGAAGAGCGCACAGTCGAACGCGACCGCCGTGACGCGGTGTTGCACCAGGGCATGCGAGGACACTTCCATCGCCACCGCGCGCGCTCCCGCATGGCGCAAGCGGGCAAGGGACTCGTGCAGCGCGAGCGCATCGGGCGTCGTGCGCTCAAGGGCCTCGAGCGCTGCCGGGAAACCGGCGCCGAGCGTGCCGATCACGCCGGCGCGCACCCCCGCGTCCGACAGCAGCCAGGCGAGCCACTGGGTGGTCGTCGTCTTGCCATTGGTGCCTGTGACACCGCAGACCCAGAGCGCCTCCGAGGGGCGGTCCCAGAACTCGTGCGCGTAGAACCCCGCCTTTGCGCGCAACGCCGGCACCGCCACGTTCGGCACACGCCAGGATTCGTTCCATGCAAAGCCCTCGGCCTCCCAGAGGACGGCGGCTGCGCCGCGCGCGATTGCCTCTGCGATGTGGCGTCGGCCGTCATCGCGTTCCCCCGGCCACGCGAAAAATGCCGTTCCGGGCGCACAGCGCCGGCTGTCGGCGACGAGGCGCTCGATCACGGCGCCTCCATCGCGCAGCCTGGCAAAAACTTCACGCGCCTCAATCAGGTGTTTTCCCCCATTGCTTCCCGCAGCCCGGGCAGCGGCAACGGCTCGACCGGTGCGTCGTGCGCTACCCCGAGCAGATGGAGCGCCCCACGCATCACCTGCGCAAAAACGGGGGCGGCGACCTCGCCGCCGTAATGCCGGCCGGCCGACGGCTCGTCGATCATCACGGCGACCACGAGGCGCGGTGCCGTGACGGGCGCCAAGCCCACGAACGAGGCGATGTAGCGGTCGGCCGCGTAGGCGCCGTTTTCCGCCTTGTGTGCCGTTCCGGTCTTGCCGGCGACGCGCCAGCCTTCGATGCGGGCGCGCGGGGCGGTACCGCCCGGCTGCACGGCGAGCTCCAGCATCTGGCGTACTGCACGCGCGGTCGCCGGCGCGATGACCGGCGTTCCCGCCACCGGTCCCTCGACGGCAAGCAGCGCGAGCGGAACGAGGTCGCCCTCGCGCGCGAAGACCGTGTAGGCGCGCGCAAGTTGCACGAGGCTCGCCGCGATGCCGTGGCCATAGCCGATCGTCGCCTGCTCGATCGCTCGCCAGCTGCGCGCCTGGCGCAGCCGCCCGCCTGCCTCCCCTGGGAAACCGAGCCGCGGGGGCTCGCCGAACCCGAGCCGGCGCAGGAAGGCGTGCAGATCCTCGCGCGGAAGCGTAAGGGCGAGCTTCGCCGCACCGACGTTCGAGGAGCGCTGCAGGACCTGCGTGACGGTGAGTGCGCCCGCGGCATGGACGTCGCGGATGGTGTAGCCGCCGATCTGGAGCCGCCCGCCACCCGTGGCGAGCGCCGTCGCGGGCGTGACCCGTCCCTGCTCGAGTGCAAGGGCGACGGTAAAAGGTTTCATCGTCGAGCCCGGCTCGAAGGAATCGGTGACCGCGCGGTTGCGCAGCTGTGCGCCGGCCAACTGTGCCCGGTTGTTCGGGTTGTAGGAAGGGACGTTCGCCAGCGCGAGCAGCTCGCCCGTGCGCGTGTCGACGACGACCACGGCGCCCGCACGCGCACGGTGCGCGCTCACGGCGTCGCGCAGCGCGGCATAGGCGAGCGCCTGGATTTTCGCATCCATCGCAAGGCGCAGGTCGCGACCGTGGCGCGCCGGACGCACCGCTTCGATGTCCTCGACGACGCGCCCGAGCCGGTCCTTGATGACGCGACGGCTGCCCGCCATTCCCGCCAGCTGGGCCTCGAAGGCGAGCTCGACGCCCTCCTGCCCGGTGTCCTCGACGCCCGTGAAGCCCACCAGGTGCGCGGTGACCTCGCCGGCCGGGTAGTAACGGCGATACTCGCGATGCTGGTAGATCCCGGGGATGCGCAGCTCGGCGATGCGCTCGGCGGTCTCGGGTGGGATCTGGCGCCGCAGATAGGCGAAGTCGCGCGCCTGCGCAAGGCGCCGCTCCAGCTCGGCCACCGACAGGCCAAGCAGCCCGGCAAGGGCACGCCGTTGGACGGAATCGGCGCGCACGTCTTCGGGGATCGCCCAGATCGACCGCACCGGAGTGGAGACCGCGAGCACCTCGCCGTTGCGGTCGACGATGCGGCCCCGCGTCGCCGGCAGCACCAGTGCGCGCGAGTAGCGCGCCTCCCCGCGCTCCTGCAGAAACGCGGTGCGGAACACTTGCAGGTGCAGCGAACGGGCCGCGAGCACGGCAAAGAGCGCAAGCAAAACGACGAGCACGATGCGCGCGCGCCAGACGGGCAGGCGCACGGGCCTGAGGGCGGTGCTTGCCGCAGCGTTCACGGGCCGTCCCCGTCGGCGGCGACCTCGATGGTGCGCACGCGCCCCGCCTCGGGCGCGCGCAGGCCGAGTTCTTGGGCAACGCGCGCCAGGCGCGCCGGCGTCGCCCAGGTGCTCGCCTCCAGCTGCAACCGGCCGTATTCGATTTCGAGCTCGCGCGCGCGCGTCTGCTCGCGCTCGAGTTCTGCAAAGCGCTTGCGCGCGACGTGCTGCGAGGTGACCAGCCCGAGGGCGCAGGCCAGCAGGAGGAGGAGCAGAAGAAGGTTCAGTTTCGCCACGCCTCGGATGCGGTGCGCAGGAAAGGTGCCGGGTCGAACGGTGCTGCGGTTCGCTCGGCGACGCGCAGCCGGGCGCTGCGCGCGCGCGGGTTCGACGCCAGCTCGGCGGCACCCGGCCGCTGCACGCGGCCAACCAGTCTGAGGACCGGTTGTGGCAAAGCGCGGGCCGGAAGCGGCAGATCGCGGGGCAGCATCGGGTGGGAAAGCTCGGCGTAGAACCGCTTGACGATCCGGTCCTCGAGCGAGTGAAACGCGATCACCACCAGACGCCCCCCGGGCGCAAGGCGCGCCACCGCCTGGGGCAGCATCAGCGCGACCTCCTCAAGCTCCCGATTGACGAGAATCCGTAGAGCCTGAAACGTGCGCGTCGCCGGGTGCTGGCCAGGCTCGCGGGTGCGGACCGCGCCCGCCACGACCTCGGCCAGCTCGCGCGTGCTGCGAAGCGCGCCTCGCCTGCGGCGAGCAGCGACAATCGCCGCTGCAACCTGTTTAGCAAACCGTTCTTCGCCATAGCCGCGCAAGACCTCCCGGATGTCGGATTCGCTCGCGCGTGCGAGCCAGGTGCCGGCGCTCCAGCCGGTGGTCGGATCCATACGCATGTCGAGCGGACCGTCGGCGTCGAAGGAGAATCCGCGCACGGGCGTAGCGAGCTGCAGCGTCGAGACACCGAGGTCCACGAGTACCCCCTGCACGGTCGCGATGGCGAGCCGCTCGAGGACCTCGCCGAGCCTCGAGAACGGGGCGTGCACCGCGAAAACTCGCGCGTCGGCCCCGAAGCGCTCGTGCGCGCGCGCGATCGCCTCCGGGTCGCGGTCGAGCGCGACTAGGCGACCGCTCGGTCCGAGCCGCGCAAGGATCGCCTCGCTGTGGCCTCCCGCGCCGAAGGTCGCGTCCACGTAGATCCCGTCGCTGCGCACAGCGAGCGCGGCGATCGCCTCGGTGAGCATCACGGGGCGGTGGGGGGGCAGTGTCTTCCCGGATAGCACGGTCCGCGTTCCTGGCCCTCACAGCGAAAAGTCCCCCATGCCGGGCGGCGGCACGGTGGCGCCCCCGAGCGCCTGCTCGCACTTGGCGTTCCATACCGCCGGATCCCAGAGTTCGAGGTAGCGCCCCTGGCCGACGAGCATCGCATCGCGCTCCAGCCTGGCGTGCCGGCGAAGCGCGGGCGAGATGAGCACGCGTCCCGAGCCGTCGGGGCGCACGTGTTCTTCGAAGCCAAGGAGCAGGCGTTTCCACCACGACGCCTGAGGGTGGAAGCTCGGGAAACGCTCGAGCTGCGCTCGCACCGGCTCCCAAGCCGCTTCGGGGTAGAGCAGCGCGCAGCCGTCCGGGTGCGCGGTGAGGATCACGATCCTGCCGTCGGCGCAAAGCGCGTCGCGGTGGCGCGTCGGGATCGCGATGCGTCCTTTCGCGTCGAGGGTAATGACCGCCGCACCGTGGAACACCGCATTCCCCTCCACCCTCGCCTGCCTCGGAGCGCCAAACAGGCGGCCGTTCTAACCACTTTTTGCTACTTTTCGCCACTCTATGGCAAGCAAAAGGGTAGGTCAAGGGCGAAGGGAGCTTTTCCTCCCCAGGGCTATAGGCGATCGAAAAGGCGCACAAAAAGCGCGCGCTCGACGGCGCGCGGCGAGAGCGGGCTAAGGGTCGAAAAGCTTAGCGGCCCGCCCCGGAGGAGGAGCGGACGGTGTCCTCGTCGCCGACCACGATACCGATCCGCCGCCTGTACGCCGCTGCGGCGCTTTCCTCTCCCGCGGCCTCGGCGCGCTGCGCTGCGAGCTCGAGCCAAGCAAGGAGCGGACGGCGCCACCCCTGGCTCGAAGCGATTTCTATTGCCTCGGCCAAGGTGCTTGGAGTTTCCTTGCCCGCCCGCACGGCAAGCGCTGCGGCCACGAGCCGTGCCAAGGGCTCGGCAGACGGCGTACGGCGCCTCTTTCCCGCGAGGTACTCAGCGTAGGCGAGCTCCTCGGCGCTCGCCTCCGCGCGGTAAGGCTCGAAGCCAGGGCAGCCGTCGAAGTCCAGGGTCGCGACCCGCAAGGCGCAGGCCAACAACTCGATCCGGGCGAGCAGGTCTCCGCGCCCGCTACCGCGCACCGCCTCGCGGGCACGCGCGAGCTCCGCCTCCGCCCGTCGCTCGCCTGCGAGCCAAGCGCGTTCGTAGGCGGCGAGCGCCGCGCGCGCCTGTAGCCGCCAGTCCGGGGGCGGAGGCCCGGAGGCGCAGGCGGCGGCAAGGAGGCAGGCGAACGCCAGGGGCGCGAGTCTCACGGCAGACGGATCGAAGTATCCCGCTCGAAGGGCCAGCGCCGGTCGATCTCCTCGATGAGCGCGCCCAGCCGACGCAGGCTTGCTTCCACCTCCGCGCGCAACGCGGCGAGATCGACACTCGCGGTGCGCGCGTTGGCGGCGATCGCCTGCGCGTCAGCGAGCACGGGTTCTAGCTGCGCCAGCCGTGCGCGCGCCTCAGTCACCGTGGCGCGCGCCTCTGCGGCCAGCCGGCCCAGCTGCGCGAGCGCGCGCTCCACCTCGGCGGCCGTGCCGGCATCGCCGAAGAGCCTCGCCTCGGCCGCCGCCGCGAGGCTTTCGGCGCGCGCGGCCGCCTGCGCAAGCGCCCCGAGTAATCCCTGGGCACGCTCGACCGCGGCGAGAATGCGGGCCGCCTCCTCGTCGCTGCCCACGACTGCGCCGAGAATGCCGTAGCGCCCTGCAAAGCGCGCCGTCAGGCGCTCGAGGTTCTCGAGGTTGCGGCCGATCGGCCCTTCGGGGCTGGTCAGCCGTTCGACGTTCTCGAGCGTCGCGCGCGCGCTGGCGAGCATGCGGGGGTATTCCTCGGTTGCATCCCCGCGCAGGATGCGCCGTTCGACGCCGTCGGGAAGGGGTGCGGCCTCGAGGTCGGTCGTATAGGCGCGCAGCCGCGCCCCGCCCACGATCCCCCGCTCCAGGGTAAAAACGCTCGATTCGCGCAGCCAGCGCGCCTCGCGGCGCGGGATGCGCACCTCGATTCTCGCCCGGCCGTCCTCGCCAAGCACGATGCGGTGTACGCGACCGATGGGAAAGCCCGCCAACAGGAGGTCCGCGCCGACGGACACGCCCTCGGCGTTCTCGGCGACGAGCACGAGGCGCTGCGCCTCCTCGAAAAGTCCACGCGATACGAGGGCGTAGAGCGCGATGGCTGTGCCGACCGCGAGCGCCGCGCCGAGAAACAGCCCGGTGCGGAAAGCAACCATGCGCGGAGGCGTCTCGACGCGCTCGCCGGCGCCGTGCCGCTCAGACATAGGCGAGGGCCAAGGCAGCGATCTCGATCGCCGCAAGCAGGAAGAACAATCTCACCATCGCCGCGCGCACCGCCACGGGTACGCTACGCAGCCGCGCATCGGCGCCAAGGCCGGCCTTGACTGCGACCGCACCCGTCGCAATCCCGAAGAGCGCTCCCTTCAGCACGAAGCCGATCAGCGCAGCCGGCGAGAACACCGTCGCGACAGCGTGCCCGAATTCGGCCGCGCCGTGGGGCGAGGCGCCGAAGGCGAGCGCGTAGATGGCAACAAAGCAGACCCCGGCGCTTGCGAGCGACAGGGCTACGACCGCGACAACGGTGGCCACGACGCGCGGGAGGTACTCGGACCGCTGCAACCGAGCTCCGGCGCGAGCAAGCTCGGCAAGCTCGCCGGTTGCGCGCATGAGTGCCAACTCGGCAGCGATGGCCGAACCCGAGCGCAGCGCGACGAGCAGGGCCGCGAGCACCGGCATCAGCTCCAGCGCATAGAGGCGTAGGACCAGTTCCACGGCGATGGCATCGAGCCCCCACTCGCGGGCCGCCGTGAGCGTGATGCGGACCGCGACGAGCGCAAACAGCGCGACAAGACCGAGGTAAGCCGGCGCGATGCGCACCGCGGTGAACCACAGTTGCGCGTGGAACACCTCGACGCCCTGGCGCGGTGCCGCTCCCGCCGGCGCCTGCCAGGACATCACTGCGCCTCGGCGAGAGCCTCGAGGTGCGCACCCTCCAGCCCGAGTTTGGCGGCCGCAGCCAGTATCTCGTTCCAGGTTGTCGCATCGACCGGTATGCCCTCGGCGCGACGACGCTCCCGGGCCTCGCGTTCGGGCTCGCCGGCGATGCGCACGCGGTCGAATCCGGGCGCGACGGGCGATTTGCGCAGGGAGGCGAGGAAAGCGCGCGCCTCGACCTCGAAAGCGGCGCGCAAGGGAAGGGCTGCGGGGTCGGCGAGCACGCAGGTCATCCCGTTCCAGACGCGACGCTTCGACTTGTCGCCCGAGTGCCACGTGCCGCCCCCCGGGAGGGCACCGCCGAGCAGCTCCGCAGCCACGGCAAGCCCGTAGCCCTTGTGGCCGCCGAAAGGAAGCAACGCGCCGAATGGCTCGACCACCGCCCAGCGCGGATCGCGCGTCGGACGTCCCCGCTCATCGATGAGCAGTCCCGGTGGCAGGCGCTCTCCGCGGTTGTAAGCAACGCGGACTTTGCCCTGGGCGACGGCGCTCGTTGCCATGTCGAGAACGAAGGGTGGTTCTCCCGGCAGCGGGATACCGATCGTGATCGGATTCGTCCCGAAACGCGCATCCGCTCCGCCCCACGGCGCGACGATGGCGCGCGACAGGACGTTCACGAAATGGATCGACACGAGTCCCTCGGCGAGCGCCTGCTCAGCCCACTCGCCGATACGGCCAAGGTGATGCGCCCGCGCAAGAAGCAGCAAGCAAACGCCCTCGCGCTTGGCGCGCCCGATCGCCGCAGCCATCGCCTCGCGGCCGACCACCTGCCCGTAACCGAAGCCGCCGTCGAAAGCGAGCACCGTTCCACGGTCAAAGCGCAACTCGGCGTGTCGGTTGGGAACGAGTCCCCCTTCGAGCAGCGCATCGACGTAGCGCGGGATCATCCCCACCCCGTGCGAATCGTGGCCCGCGAGGTTCGCGGCGACGAGGCTCTCGGCCACCCGCTGCGCTTCCGCCGGGGCGCTGCCGCCTGCCGCGACGATCGCCGCGATCGCCCCTTCGAGCGCCTCGGCGCGGAAGCGGCGCTCGTCGCGCCTCCTCCCCGCCCGCCGTCGGACGGCGACGGCGCCAGGCGTTTCGCTCCCTTCACGCTGCACGCACTCGCGCCGATTCTTCTTCTCAAGGCTCGGCCCTTGCGTCCTTTTCCGCATCCGATGCTCCCGCCCGCAGTGCGCTCGACCCCCTCGGGGCCGCGCTGCGAGCGCAATTTCACCACAGCGCGGCCGGCCTCGCCGGTCCGATGAGGGGGGCCGGCGCTTGTGCGAAACTTCGCCCCGCGATGAGCGAGCACCTGGAGGGGACGGTTTTGTTCGCCGACGTCAGCGGCAGCACGCGCCTGTACGAGGCGGCCGGTGACCGCGCCGCGCTCGCTGCGATCGACCGCTGCCTGCAAGAGATGCGGACCTGCACCGACTGGGCCGGAGGGCGCGTCTTGAAAACCATCGGCGACGAAATCATGGCCTTCTTTGCCGAAGCGGAGAACGCCGCGCAGGCGGCCATTGCCATGCAACGCCACGTCGCGGCGCTCGATCCCGTCGCCGGCCTGAGACTTGCGCTGCGCATCGGCTTGCACCATGGTCCCGCCGTCGAGCGCGAAGGCGATTTGTACGGCGACACGGTGAACCTTGCCGCCCGGCTTGCGCAGATCGCCATCGGCGGGCAGATCATCACCACGGCACCGACAGTCGAGCGCCTGGCCGCGACCCGCGCCTGCGCGCGCGCGCTCTCTGCCATCCCGATCAAGGGCAAGTCCGAGGAGGTTTCGATCTTCGAGCTGCTCTGGCAGACGGAAGACGAGGCAACCGTGACACAGATCGCCCTGCGGGCGATCCAGCCCGCCAGCGGCGCAAGCCTGCGCTTGCACTATCGGGGCCATCAGATCGTGCTCGGGGCCGATCGGTCGCAACTGGTGATCGGCCGGGACCGGAGCGCGGATTTGGTCGTCGCCGACCCGAAGGCTTCGCGCCTGCATTGCCGCATCGAGCGCCGCGCCGACAAGTTCACCCTCGTCGACCATAGCTCGAATGGCACCTACCTCACGATTCTGGGCGAGCGCGAAGTGCACTTGCGGCGCGAGGAGTTCGTGCTGCACGGCCGCGGCTGGATCGGGCTGGGCCAGTCGCGCGCGACGACGCCGGAGGTGGTCGAGTTCGACTGCGGCTGAGAGCGGCTGCCCGGGGCCACCGCGACCCGCGGCGGCGAGGAAAAAAAGGAGAGCAATGGAACCCGCCCGTAACGAGTTCAAACGCGCCCTGGCCGCCGGACGGGTGCAGATCGGCCTGTGGGCGAGCCTCTCGTCGGCGTACACCGTGGAAGCGATCGCCGGCGCCGGCTTCGATTGGATCCTCATCGACACCGAACATTCGCCCAACGACCTTGAGGGCGTGCTCGGCCAGCTGCAGGCCGCTGCGGCGTACCCGACACACGCCGTCGTGCGCGTGCCGTGGAACGACATGGTGACGATCAAACGCTACCTCGACATCGGTGCGCAGTCCCTCCTCGTCCCGTATGTCTCGACGGCCGAGGAGGCGCGCGCCGCGGTCGCCTACACGCGCTACCCGCCCGCCGGTGTACGCGGCGTGGCGGGCACGACCCGGGCGACGCGCTTCGGCCGCATCCGCGACTATGCAAGGCGCGCACACGAGGAGCTGTGCCTGCTCGTGCAGGTCGAGAACAAGGCCGGCCTCGATAACCTCGAGGCGATCTGCGCGGTCGACGGTGTGGACGGTGTGTTCATCGGTCCCGCGGACCTTCACGCCTCGCTCGGCCACGCCGGAGAAACCGCGCATCCGCAGGTGCTGCCGCTCATCGAAGAAGCGGTGCGCCGCATCCGGCGCGCCGGCAAGGCGCCGGGGTATCTCAGCCCGGTGGAGGCCGACGCCCGGCGCATGCTCGCCGCGGGTGCGCAGTTCGTCGCGGTCGGTTCCGATGCGGCGATCCTTGCGCGCGGCGCCGACGCCCTCGCGGCCCGGTTCCGGGACGCCCGATGAAGCCGGTGGTCGTTCTGGTCGCGCGCCTGCTCGAAAAGACGCAGGCGCTGCTCGAAGCGGAGTTCGACGCGCGGCGCCTCTACGAGGCCGCCGATCGGGAGGCGTTCCTACGCGAAGTCGCGCCGGTGGCACGAGCTCTGGCCACTTTCGGCGCCGCCGGCGCGGACGCCGCGCTGATGGACCGCTTACCCCGGCTCGAGCTCATCGCTCACTTCGGCGTCGGCGTCGATGCGATCGATCTTGACGCCGCGCGCGCGCGCGGAATCGCCGTCACCAATACCCCGGGGGTGCTCGACGATTGCGTCGCCGACACGGCGCTCTCGCTCGTGCTGAACCTGCTGCGGCGCTTTCCGCAAGCGGAACGCTATCTGCGCGAGGGGCGGTGGGCGCGTCAGGGCGCCTTTCCCCTGACGACGGCACTTGCGGGAAAAACGATGGGTCTGCTCGGGCTCGGCCGCATCGGCGAAGCGATCGCGCGGCGGGCAGAGGCCTTTCGCATGCGCATCCGATACCACAACCGCAGGCCCAAGGCAGGCGTCCCGTGGCCCTACGATCCGGACCCCGTGGCGCTCGCGCAGCATAGCGACGTGCTCGTCGTCGCGACACCGGGCGGGCCGGAAACCGCGCGCTTGGTCGGTGCGGCGGTGCTCGACGCCCTGGGGCCGGAGGGTTTCCTGGTCAACATCGCGCGAGGTTCCGTCGTCGACGAGCCCGTGCTGCTGCGCTACTTGCAGGAGAGGCGGATCGCAGGCGCCGGGCTCGACGTTTTCGACAATGAGCCGAACGTCGACCCGGCTTTCTTTGCGCTCGAAAACGCCGTGCTCTATCCGCACGTCGGCAGTGCGAGCGAGGAGACGCGCACCGCGATGGGCATGCTTCAGCTGGAGAACCTGCGCGCGCATTTTGCCGGCCGGGCGCTGCCCAGCCGCGTCGTGTGACGCCTGCGCGCGCACCCGCGGCTCGCCCGCGCGCGGCCGTCGCGGCCGTGCTCGTCGCGGCCGAGTTCGCGCTCGCCGCTCCAGCCGGGGCATCGGACCATCCGCTCGCAGGCCGCATCTGGGACACCCGCAGCGAGCGCTTCGTCGCCGAAGAGGACCTCTATGCGCACGCGGCGCGGGCGCGCCACGTGCTCCTTGGCGAGACGCACGACAACGCCGAGCACCACCGGCTGCAGCGGCGCGTGCTCGAAGCGCTCGCGCGCCTCGGACCGCCCCGTGCCTTGGCCATGGAACAGTTCGACGCCGAGCACGGCGCCGCCCTCGCGCAGGCGATCGCAGCGGGAGCCGACGCCGAGCGCGTAGCCGAGGCCGGCCGTTTCGACCGCGCCGGCTGGGACTGGCCACTCTATCGGCCGCTCGTCGAGTTCGCGCTCGCTGCGCGCTGGCCGATCCTTGCGGCCAACCTCTCGCGCGCCGAGGCGCGCCGGATCATGCAGAGGCCGGAACTTGCGCCGCTCCCCCCTGCGCCCGCGCAGCTCGCCGAGGCGCTCGCGCGCGACCTCGTCGAGTCCCATTGCGGCGAGAGCCTGCCGCCGGCGCGGCTCGCGGCGATGGTCGAAGCCCAGCGGGCACGCGACGCCCGCCTCGCGCACACCCTGGAAACGGCCGACCGCCCCACGGTGCTCGTCACCGGAAACGGCCACGCCCGACGCGACCGCGGTGTGGCACTCTACCTGCGCGATCCAAGCGCGGTCGTTTCGATCGCTTTCCTCGAGGTGCGCGCGGGGCTGGTCCGGCCGGCCGATTACTACGGGAACTTCGTCACGCGGCAGAGTTTCGACTATCTCTGGTTCACCCCGCGCCAGCCGCGCCGCGACCCCTGCGCGCAAGGCACCCTACCCCATCAACCGGCCTCCGCGTAAAAGAGGAGCGTCGCCGCAAAGCCAAGCGCGAAAGCGGGTAACAGTGCCACGGACGGTTGCCGCCCTAGGCGCTCGCCGAGTTCCGTAAGGGCGACGAAGACCATCGCGCCAGCGGCCGCCCCGATGGCGAGGGTCTCGCTCGCAGTGCGCGCGCTCAAAAGCAAAGGCGCCAACGCCGCCGCGACGGGTTCGACCAGGCCGCTCGCCGAAGCGAGCAGGAATGCCACCGCGCGGGCAAGGCCCAGTGCGCGCAGAGCGACCGCGACGACGAGCCCCTCGGGAAGATCCTGGAGCGCGATGGCCACCGCCACGGCTTGCGCGTTCTCCAGGCGATGGGCAACTGCCGCACCGACCGCGAAACCCTCGGGTAGGTTGTGCAACGCGATCGCGGTTGCAAGGAGTAGCCCGCGAGGATGCCCGAGCGTAGCGGCCGAGGTGCCAGGGGGGCGAAGCCCTGCGAACGCGCGCTCGAGCGCGGCCATCGCGGCCATCCCGGTAACGACCCCTGCGACTGTCGCTCCGAGCCCCCCTGCGGGCGCATCCTCCGTAGCGAGCGCCGACAGCAGTGGCACGAGCAACGAGAAGACCGCCGCAGCGAGCATCGCCCCGGCGGCGAAGGCGACGAGCGCGGCCTCGCCACGCCTCGAAAGGCGGCTAAGCGCGAGCACGGGCGCGGCACCGGCCACCGTGGCTGCCGCCCCCACGAGCGCAACGAGTGCAGCCTCGCCGGAAGGCCCCGTCCCCAGCGGCTGGCTCATCGATTGCGGCAAGCCACTGACGGCCAGGACAAGCGCCCCCGCCCCTACGGCGAGCACCGCCACGCCGAACAGACCGCGAGCGCCGGCGCGCCACATCGCCAGAGGTCGCACGTGCACTGCCCGCAGCATCGCGCTCACGGTCTGCAGGTACGGGCCGCGCGCGCCTTCTCGACACGGAACGGAAATCCAGGCCCCCATCGGTCTCGCTGCGAGCAAATGCGCCACCGAGCGCACGGCAATTGGACGCCGTCCGCTTCCATCCGTAAAATCGTTTGTAGTGAAACTTACGATCGGCCTTCCCGATCGATTTCCGTGAACCTCCGCGACTTGCGCTATTTCGTTGCCCTTGCGGAGGCACGCCATTTCGGTCGCGCCGCCGAGCGCTCTTTCGTGAGCCAGCCGACGCTTTCGGGCCAGATACGCAAGCTCGAGGAGGAGCTTGGCGCGCCGCTCTTCGAACGTGGCGCGCGCAGCGTCTCGCTCACCCCCCTAGGCGAGGCGCTGCTGCCGCACGCCCGCCAAGCGCTCGAGCAGGCCGAAATGCTGGTAGAGCTGGCGCGCGCGCAGCGCGATCCGCTCTCCGGTCCCCTGCGTCTGGGTGCGATTCCGACGCTTGCGCCGTACCTGCTGCCGGTCATGTTGCCTGCGGTCGCCGAGGCGCTACCGAAGCTCGAACTTGCGGTTGCGGAGGACCTCACGGCGGCGCTGATCGAGCGGCTGCGCGGGCGCGAGCTCGACGCGATCCTCGTGGCCACGCCCGTGGAGGCCGAAGAGTTCGCGGTGCGCCCGCTTTTCGACGAACCGTTCTATGCCGCGCTGCCGCCCGGCCACGCGCTCGCGCGCAAGCGCTCGCTCAGCCGCGCGGAGGTCGCCTCGCTCGATCTGCTCTTGCTCGCCGAGGGGCATTGCCTTGCCGCGCAAGTCGAGGAGCTCTGCCGCTCGCCGCAGGGGGCCCTGCGCGGGCGGCCGGATCTGCGCGCAGCGAGCCTGGTTACGCTGGTCGAGCTCGTCGCCGGCGGCCGAGGCGCGACCCTCGTCCCCGCCCTCGCCACGCGCACAATCGCCCCTAGCGCGCGACGCACCGTGCTGCGGCCGGTGGATGCGCCGGGGGCAAGCCGGCGGGTCTCGATCGTCTGGCGGCGCAGTTTCCCGCGTCCTCGCGCGGTACAGGCTCTCGCAGACGCGACGGTCGCAAGGCTCCCCGGGATCGTGACACCCCTCGGCAGCCAGGCCGCCGGCACGGCCGCGCAGGCCACGCAGCGGTCTCAGTCGGGCGCGGGTTCGGCGGCGTCGTAGTCGATCTCGACCTTCGCCCCGTTCGGGTCACGGAAAAAGAGTTGCCAGGTGCCGCGGCCCGGCAGCCGGCGCAGCTCGTAGGCGAGGCCGCGCGCGCGTAGCCGCGCCATCGCCTGCGCAAGACCCCTGCCGCTGAAAGCCATGTGGTCGATCACGCCGGGTCTCAATTCGCCCGCCGTCCGGCCCGAGATGACGTGTAGCACGGCCTCGCCGCCGCCCGCCGCGTACAGCCAGGCCCCGGGAAAGTCGAAAGGCGGCCGCGGCCCGGGACGCAGACTGAGGAACTCGGCGTAGAAGGCGAGCGTGGCCGGCAGGTCGTCGGTGAGGATTGTGAAGTGGTTCATTGCGCGCACGGTCATCTCGCCCCGTCCTCCCTTCAGGGGCGCGGCGTCGCCTGCGCCGGGCGCACGCGTTCCAGTACGCCGAGCGCCGTCGCGACGAAGGCCGCGACATTACCCGCATCGGCCGGCACGATCAGCGTGTTCGTCTGGCGCGCAAGCCCGGCAAAGGCCTCGACATACTGCTGCGCCAGCTTCAAATTCGCCGCGTCCACGCCCCCCGGCGCCGACATCGCTTCGGCGACCGCGCGCACGCCCGCGGCCGTTGCCTCGGCGATCAGCCGGATCGCGGCCGCCTCGCCCTGCGCCTTGTTGATCGCCGCCTGCTTCTCGCCCTCGGACCTGAGGACCGCCGCCTGGCGCTCGCCGTCGGCGATGTTGATCTCCTCCTGGCGCTGTCCCTCGGACTTGGCGATCACCGCGCGCTTCTCGCGTTCGGCGGTGATCTGCTGCTGCATCGCGCGCAGGATCGACTCCGGTGGGGTGAGGCTTTTGAGCTCGTAGCGCAGCACCTTGATGCCCCAGTTGCGGCCGGCCTCGTCGAGCACGCTCACGATCTGCCGGTTGATCTCGTCGCGCGACTCGAAGGTGCGATCCAGCTCCATCTTGCCGATTTCGCTTCTGAGCGTCGTCTGCGCAAGCTGCGTGACCGCGACCACGTAGTTGGCTGAACCGTAGGAGGCGAGGCGCGGGTCGGTCACCTGATAGTAGAGGATGCCGTCGACCGCAAGTTGCGTGTTGTCCTTGGTGATGCAAACCTGCTCGGGCACGTCGAGCGGGACCTCCTTCAGGCTGTGCCGGTAGGCTACGCGATCGAGAAACGGGAGGATGAGGTTCAGGCCCGGTTCGAGCACGGTGTGGAAGCGGCCGAGGCGCTCGACCACGTACGCGTGCTGCTGCGGCACGATCTGCACCCCCTCGACGACGAAGGCGATCACCGCGCCGAGGAAAAAGATCCACACGCCGTAGACGGCCGATTCGAGCGCAAGCCCGCCGAGAACCGATGCGATCAAAGCGGCGAGCAGCTTCCAGAACATGTCGTCCCTCCTTTTCAACCCGGTCGGCGCAGCGATACGCGCAGCGTGTTGCCCTCAGCCGCTTCCACGTAAACCGTGCTGCCCGGCTCGGGCAGCGCTTCGCCCTCGACGCGCGCCTCCCAGAGCGCGTCGCGGTAGCGCACGCGCGCACGCCGGGCGGGTCGGTCGATCCAAACCTCGAAGGCGGCCGGCTGGCCAACGTCGAGTGCAGGCATACGGTTTGCTGCATCGCGCCTGCGCCACAGGTGCACGCCCCAGCAACCCGCGCCGGCGACCAGACCGGCGACGAGTGCTTGCACGCCGAAATCGGCTCCCAGCGCAGCGACGGCGGCGGCGCCGAACGCGGCCACCCCGAACATGAGTAGGTAGAAGGTGCCGGTGAGGAGCTCGCCGATGACAAGGGCGAGGCCGAGGATCGCCCAGAGCAGTAAAGGCTCCATGAACTGCGCCTACTTTGGCACGTCGGCCGGTGCGCGACAAGGCCGCGAGCACCGCGGCGCTACAATGGCGGCCGCGATGGCCGCCGCCTTCGATGCGATCAGCGCAGAACTCGTCTCGCTCGACGAGTCCCCGCGCGAGGTCGCACCCTTTACGGACCGTTTCCCCGGCTTCGACGCCGAGGCGGGCTATCGCGCCGCACGCCACTTGCACGCGAGCCGCGTTGCGCGCGGCTGGCGCCCGTGCGGCCGCAAGATCGGTTTTACGAACCGTGCGCTGTGGCCACGCTACGGCGTCGCGGCGCCGATCTGGGGGTGGATTTACGACCGCACGCTCGTCCACGCCGTGGGCGAGCGCGCGCAAGTCTCCCTTTCTGGGCTCGTGCAACCCCGCATCGAGCCGGAGATCGCCTTCACGCTGAAGGCGGCTCCGCGCGCGCCGGAACCGGAGTCGCTCGTGGACGCGATCGAGTGCGTTGCGCACGCGGTCGAGATCGTGCACTGCCATCATCCCGGCTGGAAAGTGCGCCTCGGCGACTGTACGGCCGCAAACGGCATGCACGGCCGGCTCGTCGTCGGCACGCCGCTACGCGCCGAGCAGATTGCGCAGCTCGCCGAGCGCCTGCCGCGCCTGGAGCTGGAGCTGTGGCGCGGCGAAACCCTGGTCGACCGGGGCCGGGGCGAGAATGTGCTCGGCAGCCCGCTCGCCGCGCTCGCCGAGCTCGTCGCGCTACTTGCGCGCGATCCGGATGCACCGCCCCTTGCCGCGGGCGAGATCGTGACCACGGGAGTGCTCACCGACGCGCATCCCGTGCAGCCCGGCCAGACCTGGCGCACCCGGCTCGCGGGGCTTGCCCTGCCGGGGTTGGAGATCGCGTTCGCGTGAGGCGGCCGCTCGAGGGCGTCACCGTCGTCGCGCTCGAGCAGGTGATCGCCGGTCCGCTCGCCACGCGGCATCTCGCGGACCTGGGTGCGCGCGTCATCAAAATCGAGCGTCCCGGCGAGGGCGACGCCGCGCGCGGCTACGACCGCTCGGTGCGAGGGCTTTCGTCGCACTTCGTCTGGGTGAACCGTTCCAAGGAGAGCCTCGCGCTCGACGTCAAGCACCCGCGCGCGGCCGGCATTCTCGAGCGGCTGCTTGCGCGCGCCGACGTCTTCGTCCAGAACCTCGCCCCCGGCGCCGCCGAGAGACTGGGGCTTGGCGCCGCAGGACTGCGGGCACGAGACCCCCGTCTGATCTGGTGCGGCATCTCGGGCTACGGCGGCGCGGGCCCCTACGCGAGCCGGCGCGCCTACGATCTGCTCGTGCAGTGCGAGGCGGGCCTCCTGTCGGTGACCGGCACCACCGAGGAACCGTGCAAGGCGGGCATCGCGGTCGCCGACATCGCCGCCGGCATGTACGCCTTTTGCGCGATCGTCGCTGCGCTCTATCGACGCGAGCGCGAGGGGGTCGGTGCAACGATCGAGATCACGATGCTCGAGGCGCTCGGCGAATGGATGGGCTTTCCCGCGTACTACACCGCCTACGGCGGCGCCGCGCCGCCGCGCACCGGCGCGCACCACGCGACGATCGCCCCGTACGGTCCGTTCCGCGCGGGCGACGGCGGCACGGTGTTCCTCGCCATCCAGAACGAACGCGAGTTCCGCCGTTTCTGCGCGGAGGTGATCGGCGAGCCTGCGCTCGCCCTCGACCCCCGTTTCGCCAACGCTCCGGCGCGGCAAGCGAATCGCGCGGCGCTGCACGCCGCAATCGCCCGCGCCTTTGCCAAGTTCGGCGCCGCCGAACTCGTCGCCCGACTCGAGCGCGCCGGCATCGCCACCGCGGAGCTCCGCGACATGGTTTCGTTTTGGGCGCACCCCCAGCTCGCGGCGCGCGCGCGCCGACGCGCGGTCGCCACCCCGGCGGGCGCGATCGAGATGCTGCTGCCGCCCTTCAACCTCGCCGACTGCGAGCCGCGCATGGACGCGGTGCCGGCCCTTGGCGAGCACACGCGCGCGATCCTCGCCGAGCTCGGCTACGACGAGGAGGAAATCCGACGCTTTGCCGCCGAGGGTGCGTTCTGAGCCCGCGCGCGCTCAGTCGCGACCGACGCCGGCGGCGCGCGCAAGCTCCCGGTGCACGCGGGCGACGCGTTCGACTTCGCCCTTCGCCGCGAAGCGTTCGTAGAAACCGTCGGCGGCGAAGCGCGCGGCCAAGCCACGCCACGGCGCAAGGCGCGCGCTCCAGCGTTCGACGCGCCCTTCCGACGGTTCCGCATCCTCGCGCACGAGGTCGGCGCAGACCCGCACCAGCGCCTTGATCGTCACGGGCTTGGTGACCATGTAATGGTCGTTGCCCCATAGCTCCTCGCCGAAGGCCAGGCGCGCCGCCTGCAGGAAATCGCGCATGAGGGCGTAGTAGCGCGGCAACTCCTTCGGCGTGCCGCCGGCAAGCTGGATCGAGCGCCAGCGGCCGCGCACCCAGCGATGCAGTTCGTTGAACAACTCGGCCTGCAGCACCCACTTGTCGCGCAGGGCGCGCCCGCCCAGCCGGTTGATCCGGTAACGCAGCGGGCTGTCCGGTTCGCCGTAGAGTTTCTCGACCAGGCGCGCGGCGAATTTGCGGTCGGGCGCGGCCCACGACACCCGCTCGTACAGGTCGATGAGGTGGCTCTTGTTGATGCGCGTCGGCGTCGAGTTGATGATCACGAACATCTCGGCGGCGAAGTCCTCGCTGCGGCCGTCGAACACGATGCACGGAACGTGGATGGTCGCCGCCTCCGCAGGCCGTTCGCGCATGTAGAAGTGAAGCGCCGCCAGCCGATGCTGCCCGTCGATGATGAGAAAGCGCGAAGCCGGTTCCGAGAGGTGGCCGATGCCGTCGCCGTCCGATCGGAAAGCGAGCTTCTCGGAGGTGTAAAGGAGCACGGTCCCGGGAATGGCCGGCTGCGACACTGCGGTCTCGTAGAAGTTGACCAGTTGGCGCACCTTGGTGCGCGAAAGTTGCCGCTGGAAGGCCCGGTCGCTGCGCTCGATGCGCGCGATGAACTGCGCGACCTCGTCGTCGGCCGAGATGCGCGTTGGGGCAATCTCGGCGCCCTCGCCGTAGAAGCGGCTGATGAAACGCACCTGGCCGAGCAGCTCCTTCGCCGGGTAGCTGACGAAATAGAAGATGCCGTCTTTCTGCCGGATCTGTGTGGCCCGCACGCCAACCTCCGTCCATCGGCCCGACCGAGCGGCCGGGACCGCGGGGAATATACCCGAGGGCTGCCGGCCGCGCTCAGGGCCCCCGCTCCGGGCGGCGGGGATGGTCGGGCTCGAGGGTCTGGAAGGCGGGCTGCTGCGCCGCTGCCCGCTCGATCCTCTCGGCGAGCGCTCCGTGGCCCCGGGCGCGAGCGAGCTCGGCCGGGCGCACGCCTGCGCGGTTTTGCGCGCGCGGCTCGCGCGTGTACGGCAGTAGCGCCACCACCGCCGCCTCGTGACCGCCATCGGCCGCGCCGTGCAACGGCAGATTGCCATTGACGTCCGCCTGGTTCGCGTCCGCGCCGGCGGAAAGCAGCCGCTCGGCCACCTGCGCGTTGCCGCTCAGCGCAGCCCAGTGGAGCGGCGTCTCCCCTGCGTCGTTGCGCGCGCGCGGGTCGGCCCCGGCGGCGAGCAGACGCTCGGCGAACCAGGGCTCGGCATGCAGTGCCGCCAGGTGTAGCGGGGTCTCGCCCGTTTCGCTGCGCGCGCCGGGCCGGGCACCTGCGCGCAGGAGCAGCTCGACCAGTTCGCGCCAACCCTTCTCGACGGCGAGGTGGAGCGCAGTCTCGCCCGCCTCGTTACGCGCCTCGAGATCGACGCCTCCGCGGCGCACGATCCCCTCGGCGACGAGGGGTTTCGACTCCTCGATGGCACGAAAGAGCCGCTCGGGGGGCGTCTGCGCAAGCGCAGTCCCTGCAAAGAGCGCCAGCACCGCAAGGCTACTTAGGCCAGTGCGCACTCGAGCGCGGTCGCCAGGTGCAGCGGGCGCTTGCCTCCGAGCGAGGCGATCTGCGAGGCGCAGGCGAAACCGTCGGCGACGACCCGCGCCTCGCCCGCCTGCCGCAGCGCGGGCAGGAGCCCCGCCTCGGCGATCGCCACCGAAACCGGCCAGGTCTCCCTCCGGTAGCCAAAAGCGCCGCCCATGCCGCAACAGCCGGTCTCAGGGGCGAGCACCGCGTAGCCCGCCGCGGCGAGCAGTTCCCGCTCGGCGACGCTTCCCCAGAGCGCTTGCTGGTGGCAGTGCACGTGCAAGAAAACGTCGCCCGTTACGCGCCGCGACGGCCGCCAGCCGCGCGCGCGGAGAAACTCCCCGAGCCCGAGCGCCGAGCGCGCCAAGACGAGCGCCCGCGCATCCTCCGGCAAGAGCCGTTTCAGTTCGTCGCGAAAGACCGACAAGCAGGCCGGCTCGAGGACGACCACCGCAGCACCCTCGGCCAGGGCAGGCGCGAGGACCTCGAGCACCCTCGCTGCCTCGCGCGCAGCCGCTTCGAGTAGCCCCGCCTCGTATAACGGTCGGCCACAGCAGAGCCTTTCCCGCGGAAGCTCGGGCCGGCCACCGACCGATTCGATCAAGCGTAGCGCCGCAAGCCCCGCCTCCGGCCGGAAATGCTCGGTGAAGGTGTCGGGGAAAAGGATGACCCGCTCGCCCGCACGCCGGGCGCGCGCCGGCGCATGCCGCGCGGCGAGCCGGCGCAGAGTTCGCGGTGCAAACCGCGGAAACTCCCGCCCCTCGGCGATCCCGAGCCAGCTCTTGGCGAGGCGGCCGGCCGGTCCCTGTGCGAGCGCGTTCGCAAGCGGCGCAAGGCGCGCTGCGGCAGGTGCCCAGCGCCCGATGTGGGCGAGCCATGCGAGCGCAAGCGGCCGGCGCCGCTCTTCGTAATAGTGCGAGAAAAACTCGGCCTTGTAAGCGGCAACATCGCAGCGCGTCGGGCATTCGCTGCGGCAGGCCTTGCAGCCAAGGCAACCCTCGAGCGCCTCGCGCACCTCTTCCTCCGCCCAGCCGGGGCCGAGCACCTCCCCGCGCAGAAGCTCGGCAAGCAGCCGCGCCCGGCCGCGCGGCGAGTGCCGCTCCTCGCGCGTTGCGCGGTAGCTCGGGCACATCGCGCCGCCTTCGAGCGAGCGGCACTTCGCCATGCCGATGCAGCGTTCCATTTCGCGCGCCCAGCCCTCGCCGATGTCGCTTGCGTACGCAAGGCGCGTCGCGACCCTGAGCGGCCGGTAGTCCGGCCCGAGGCGCAGGTTCTGGTCTGCCCGGTAGAGACCCGCGCCCGCATCGACCAGCTTGCCCGGGTTCATGCCGCCGAGTGGGTCCCACAGGCGCTTGAATTCGCGCATCGCCTGCATCAGCTCCGCACCGTAGATTGCCGGCAGCCACTCGGCCTTGGCTTGCCCGTCTCCGTGTTCGCCCGAGAGCGAACCGCCGTACTGGGCGACGAGCTCGGCCGCTTCCCCGAGAAAGCGGCGGAAACGCGCGACACCCTCGCCGGTCCTCAGCTCGAAGTCGATGCGCGCGTGCACGCAGCCGTCTCCAAAGTGACCGTAGAGAGAGGCGCGGTAGCCGTGGCGGTCGAGCAGCCGCCGGAAATCGCGCAGGTAGGCTCCGAGCCGCGACGGATCGACGGCCGCGTCCTCCGAGCCGACGACGGGATCGGGCCCTGGATCGTCGCGCAGCCGCAACGCGGTGGCCGAGGCCCCTGTTTCGCGCAACGCCCAGAGCCTGCGCACCTCGTCTGCGTCCGAGACCACGCGCCCGCCGAGCAAAGCGCGCAGCTCCTCGGCACGAAGACGCGCCTCTTCCAGGCTCGGGGCCGCGAACTCGACGAGCAGCCAACCTCGGCCCGGCGGGAGAAGCGCGAGGTCCTCGCGTGCAAGCGCGCGTGCGCGCAGTCCCTCGACGATGCCCGCGTCCAAACCCTCGCAGGCGCTAGGCCGAGCGGCGAGCACCTCGGGCACCGCGTCGGCTGCAGCGGCGATGTCGGGAAACCCAGCGACGAGAAGCGCCCGGCTGCGCGGCGCTTCGACCAGGCGCACGCGCGCCGCGAGCACCACCGCACAAGTGCCCTCGCTGCCCACGAGCGCGCGCGCGACGTGGAAGCCGCGCTCGGGCAGCAGCTCGTCGAGGTTGTAGCCCGAGACGCGGCGCGGGATGCGCGGATAGCCGGCGCGGATCACCTCGCCATAGCGGTCGCGCAGCGCCACGAGCCCTCGGTAGATTTCCGCACGGCGCCCTCCGGCGGCCAGGATCGCGCGCAGCTCCTCGTCGGAAGTGGCCCCGCACCAGAAGCGGGCACCGTCGTAAGTGAGCACTTCCAGCGCCTCGACCGCGTCCACGGTCTTGCCCCACGCGACCGAGTGCGGCCCGCAGGCGTTGTTGCCGATCATGCCACCCAGCGTGCAGCGCGAGTGCGTGGCCGGATCCGGGCCAAAGGCAAGCCCATGGCGCGCCGCCTCGCGGTTGAGTTCGTCGCAGACCGTCCCCGGCTCGACGATCGCGGTCTTTGCCGCCGGGTCGATCCCGCGCACTCGGTGCAAGTACTTCGAGAAATCGAGCACCACCGCCGCATTGACGCCCTGTCCGCACTGCGAAGTGCCGGCCCCGCGCGCGAGCACGGGCGCGCGGTGACGGCGGCACGCGGCCACGGCGCCGAGCACATCCTCGAAGTCGCGCGGGACGACGACCGCGATCGGCACCTGGCGGTAGTTCGATGCGTCCGAGGCGTACATCGCGCGCGACGCACGGTCGAAGCGGACTTCGCCGCGCACCGCGCGCCTGAGCGACGCTTCCAGATCGGGAACGATCACCTCGCCAGTGTACCGGCTCCGACCGCCGAGCGAAGCAAACCGCAGCGCCGAGGCAGACGCAGGTCGCGGCGCCTCTTACGCGCGCGGCGCCACACTTGCCCGAGCATGCCGTCTTCTGCGCCCTGGCCAACCGCTACAATCGGCCGTGTGCGCGTCTCGGTCGTTCCGGTCACTCCCTTCCAACAGAACTGCTCGATCCTCGTCGACCCGGAGACCAACCGGGCGGCGATCGTCGACCCGGGCGGAGAGGTGGATCGCCTGCTCGAAGCGCTCGAGGCGAGCGCGGCTCGGCTCGAGCGCATCCTCGTCACGCACGGGCACGTCGACCACTGCGGCGGGGCTGCCGAGTTGCGGCGCCGCACGGGCGTTCCGATCGAGGGACCCCAACGCGAGGACCGGTTCTGGATCGACGCGCTCGCAACGAGCGCGGCGCGCTTCGGACTGGAGGACGCCGAGCCCTTCGAGCCCGACCGCTGGCTGGAGCAGGGCGACACCGTGCACGTGGGCGGGCTGACGCTCGAAGTGCTTCACTGCCCGGGACACACGCCCGGACACGTCGTGTATTTCCACGCGCCGAGCCGCTTTGCGCTCGTCGGTGACGTGCTTTTCGCGGGCTCGATCGGGCGCACCGACTTCCCGCGCGGCGACTATGCCGCACTGCTCGCCTCGATCACCGGCAAGCTCTGGCCGCTCGGCGACGACGTCGCGTTTCTGCCCGGCCACGGCCCGACCTCGACCTTTGGCGTCGAGCGCGCATCGAACCCCTTCGTCTCGGACCGCGCCTTGGCCGGGGTCCGGCTCGGCCGTGGGGGTCCGCGCTTTCTCTGAGCGGCCCGGCGCGCCTCGTACGGGGTCTGCGCGCGCGCTGCTTTTCGCGCTCGCGCTCGCCGCGACCGCCGCCGGCGCGCAGCCCGCAGCCGACGGCGTCGAGGTTCGCAAAAGCAGGCTTTTGCTGCTCCCGGCCTCGGTCGTCGAGCGCACCGCCGCCCAGCAGTACGCGCAGATGATGCGCCAAGCCGCGCAGGCCGGGCGCTTGAACACCGACCGCCCTCAGCTCGAGCGGCTGCGCGCGATTGCGCGTGCGCTGATCGCGGAGGCGCCGCGCTACCACCCGCAGGCCGCGCGCTGGCGCTGGGAGGTGAACGTGATCCACGCCGACGCCGTGAACGCCTTCTGCATGCCCGGGGGCAAGATCGCGTTCTACTCCGGCATCCTCGAGCGGCTCGCGCTCGACGCGGACGAGGCCGCGGCGGTCATGGGCCACGAAATCGCGCACGCCCTGCTCGAGCACGGGCGCGCGCGCATGTCCCAGCAGGTGCTCAAGAACCTCGGCATCGCCGCCGCGGCGATCGCTTTCAACCTCGGTCAGTTGTCGACCGAGTTGCTCGCGCACGCGGCCGACCTCGCGCTCACGCTTCCCTATGCGCGCAGCCAAGAAAGCGACGCCGACCTCCTCGGACTGGAACTCGCAGCGCGCGCCGGTTTCGATCCGCGTGCGGCGCTCCGCCTCTGGCAGAAGATGCAGGCGTACGCGGCCCGCTCCGGCCGCGCCCAAGCGCCGCAGTTCCTATCGACGCACCCGGGCCACGAGCGCCGTCTGCGCGACCTGGAAAACGCGCTGCCGAAGGTGCTGCCCCTGTACGAAGCGCGCCGTGCGGCCGAAAACCGCCTGCGCTAGGCGGGCGGCGCCTCCGGCACCTGGATGCCCTCGTAGAGCCACGCCATCGCTTCGAAGGAGGGCGGCGCACCGGGATGCGCCTTCGGCGCGGGGGCGAGGAACCAGTTGCGCACCTCGCGCAGCACGCCCGAGGCATGGTAGAGGTCGCCAAAATAGCGCGCTGTCGTCTGCACGCGAGCGTTTCGCAAGTAACGCGCGTCCTCGTACCAGCGGAAGGCGACGGGGAAGTCCCAGCCCGAGAGCTCCGCGTACGCGGCCAGCACGACAGCGTCTTCGATCGCCATGTTGGCACCTTGGGCGAGGTACTGCAGCATCGGGTGCGCCGCATCACCGAGCAGGGCGACGCGCCCCTTCGCGTAGTGCCGGATCGGCTCGCGGTCGCACAGCACCCACATGCGCCAAGTCTCGATCTTGGCGAGCAGCCGTTGCACTTCGGGCCGCTCGTTGCTGAATTTGGCGTGCAACTCCTGCGGGTCGCCCCACACGTTCCAGCCCTCCTCGTAGCGGTCGCTGTGGAAAACGGCAACCAAGTTGTAGAGCTCGCCGCGGCGCAACGGGTAATGCACGAGGTGCGTCTTCGGCCCGGCCCAGAGCACGACGTCCTCGCGCCATAGGTCCTCGGGCACCTGCGCGCGCGGCAGCACCGCCCGGTACGCGATGTGGCCCGAAACGCGCGGCCTGCCGTCGCCGAGAAGCTGGGCCCGGACTTTCGACCACAAGCCATCGGCTCCGACCAGGGCGATCCCTTCCACCCGCTCGCCGGTGTCAAGGATCGCGAACGCCCGCGTGCCGGCGTCCTCGTAGCCGGTTACCTTCGTGCCAGGGCGCAGCTCGATTCGCTCCTCGCTGCGGCAGGCGTCGTACAGCACGCCGTGCAGGTCGCCCCGGTGGATCACCCCGTAGCGGGAGCCAAAACGCGCGGCAAAGGCGGGATGCCCGACGGGCACGCGCGCGACCTCTTCGCCGGTGATCGCGTCCATCATCACGAGCGCGTTCGGATGCACGGAGTACCGCTCGATGGCGTCGGTGAGCTCGAGGAAGTCGAACATCCGGTAGACGTTTGGTCCGAGCTGAATGCCGGCGCCGATCTCGCCGAACTTCTCACCCTGCTCGAAGACGACGACGTGGGCGCCGCGCCGCGCCAAGGCGAGCGCTGCCGCCAGGCCGCCGATGCCGCCCCCCACGACGAGCACCGGTAGCGAAGGAACCATACCCACCTCCCGTGTGCGCGGGGAGCGATTCTACGCGCCGCCGGGCGGCGCTACGGCAAGGTCGGCTGAGAGCTCCTCGGTCGCACGCACGCCGAGCAGCCGCAAGCAGCGCGCGTACTCGTCGGCGAGGATCTCGAGTGCACGCAACGCTCCCGCCTCGCCCCCTGCCGCCACGCCGTAGAGCGTCGCGCGGCCAATCATCGCCGCTTGCGCGCCGTAGAGGCGCGCCTTGGCGAGGTCGGACCCGCGCCGCACCCCGCCGTCGACCAACACGGGGATACGTCCGCGCACTGCGGCGACCACCGCCGGCAGCGCCTCGAGCGAGGCGAGGGCGCCGTCGAGCTGACGCCCGCCGTGGTTCGAGACGACGAGCGCGTCGGCGCCCACGGCGAGCGCGCGTTCGGCGTCCGCCGGGTGCAGAATGCCCTTCAGCACCAGCTTGCGCGGCCAGCGTTCGCGCAGGCGCGCAATTTTCGGCCAGTCGAGGCTCGCGTCCATCTCGCGCGCGACGAGCGCAGCGATGGCGCCCGGTGCCGCCCGCGCGTCGAGGTCCTCGAGGTTCGCAAAGCGGGGCAGCCCATGCCGCAGAACCTGCGCGAGCCATCTCGGGTGCGCGAGGACATCGAACAGGTTGCGGCGTGTCAGCCGCAGCGGCACGGCCAAGCCGTTACGCGTATCGCGCTCTCGCTTGCCGGCGGCGGCCAGATCCACCGTGACGACGAGCGCCTCGTAGCCGCAGGCGAGCGCCCGGCCGATCAGCCGTTCGACGAGCGCCGTGTCGCGCAGCACATAGAGCTGGAACCACAGCCGGGCGCCAAGCCGCTCGCCCGCTTCGCGCGCCACCTCCTCGATCGAGGACGAGGCAGGGGTGGCCAAGGTGTACGGCACGCCCCGGCGCGCGGCCGCGCACGCGATGGCCAGTTCTGCGCGCGGCCAGGCGACACCGGCCATCCCCGTCGGCGCAACCGCGAGCGGCAAGGCGGCGCGACGGCCGAGCAGCTCGGCCGAGCCGTCCACCCGCTCGACATCGACGAGCACGCGCGGCCGCAACCGCACGCGCTCGAAGGCGGCTCGGTTCGCCGCGAGCGTCAGTTCGTCCTCGGCGCCCCCGTCGACGAAGTCGAACATGGCGCGCGGAAGGCGCCGCCGCGCAAGGCGGCGCAGGTCCTCGATCGAGACGGCCTCCTCCCATCGACCCACGGGCTGCGAGTCTAGCTCGCGAACGGGGCTTCGCCCCCCGTGCGGCCTTCGCTCATAATGAGAGGCGATGAAACCTGCGGCCCTTTCCCAGCGCCTCGAGGGGGTGCTCGCCCCGGCGATCACGCCTTTTCGCCGCGACCTCAGCCCCGACCCGGACCGCTTCGTGCGCCACTGCCGATCGCTGCTCGAGCACGGCTGCACGGGGCTTGCGGTGTTCGGCACGAACAGCGAGGCGAACTCGCTCGCGACGGAGGAAAAACTCGAACTGCTCGATGCGCTGCGTAGCGCCGGCGTGCCGATGCACCTGCTCATGCCGGGCACCGGTCACTGCGCGCTCGCCGATGCCGTGCGCATGACGCGCGAGGCGGTGCGCATGGGCTGCGCGGGCGTCCTCATGCTGCCGCCCTTCTACTACAAGGACGTATCCGACGAGGGCCTGTACCGCTTTTTCTCCGAGGTGATCGAGCGCACGGGCGAGGAGCGGTTGCGGCTGTACCTGTACCACATCCCCGCGGTGGCACAGGTGCCGATCACGCCCGAGCTCATCGAGCGGCTGCTCGAACGCTACTTGGGCATCGTCGCCGGCGTGAAAGATTCCTCGGGCGACTGGGAGCACACGAAAAGCCTGCTCGAGCGCTTCGCCGCTCGCGGCTTCGACGTGTTCGCCGGGAGCGAACTTTTTCTGCTCGAGGGACTGCGCGCCGGCGCAAAGGGGTGCATCTCGGCGACCGCGAACGTGAACGCGACGGGCATCGCGCGCGTGTGGCGCGACTGGCGCTCGGCGGGGGCCGAGCGGCTGCAAGCCGAGGCGCGCGCGATCCGCACGATCGTGCAGAAGTTCCCGATGATCCCCGCGCTCAAAGCGATCACGGCGCAGCGGACCCATGATCCCGAGTGGCGATGGCTGCGCCCCCCGCTCGTCGAGCTGCCGGCCGAGCGCGAACGGTCGCTCTTTGCCGAACTGGCCGCGGCCGAGTCTGCCTTTCCCACTCCTCGGGGGGCGTCGCAGTGAGCGAGAACGGCGCGCGGCTGCGCGCGCGCCTTGCCGCGGGCGAATTCGTGCTCGCTCCCGGCGTCTTCGAGATGCTCTCGGCGCGCATCGCCGACCGGCTTGGCTTCAACGCCCTCTATCTCACCGGCTACGGCGTCTCGGCCTCGCACCTTGGCGTGCCGGATGCAGGGCTCCTGAGCTACCGCGACATGCTCGAGCGCGCCCGCACCGTCGCCGAAGCGGTTGCGGCGCCGCTCATCGCCGACGCCGACACCGGCTTCGGCGGCCTGATCAACGTGCGCCATACCGTGCGCGGCTACGAGGCCGCAGGCGTGGCCGCGATACAGATCGAGGACCAGGAAATGCCGAAAAAGTGCGGCCACACTCCCGGCCGGCGCGTGGTCGCCTTTGCCGAGGCGGTGCGCCGCATCGAAGTGGCGGTTGAGGCGCGCCGTTCGAAGGATTTCCTGGTGATTGCGCGCACGGACGCGCGCGCAACGCACGGGCTGGAGGAGGCGATCCGCCGCGCGCGCGCTTTCGCCCGGGCAGGGGCCGACGTGCTCTTTGTCGAAGCGCCGGAATCGGAGGAGGAGTTCGCGCGCATCGGCGACGGCCTCGCGGGCGAGGCGTGGCTGCTCGCGAACATGATCCCGGGAGGAAAGTCTCCCGTGGTGCCCGCCGAGCGGCTGCGCAAGTGGGGTTATGCGCTCGCGATCTACCCCACCGCGGGGCTGGCCGCCGCCTGCGCCGCGCTCGAAGCCTCGTACCGGCACCTTGCGGCACACGGCACGATGGACGCGAGCACGGTGCCGGCGTGGGAGTTTCGGCAGCTCAACGAACTCGTCGGTTTTCCCGAAGTCTGGGAGTTCGAGCGCCGCTTTGCCGAACAGGGCTAGAAGGCGGCCTGCCGGCGCTCACTTGATGCGGTAGATCTGCTCGGCAAAATCGCCGCGCCAGATCTCGAGCGTTGCGCGCTTGCGCTCGAGCGGGGCGGTGAGCACTGCCCGCTCGGCGCCTCGCTCCCAGCGCGCCTTGTAGATGCGCCGCAAGGGGCCATCGCCTCGGCCGACCGTCTCCTCGGCCTCGGCGAGCGGCGCCCCCCAGCGCTCCTTCAGGTGCGCGGCGACCTGCCCGCGCTGGGCGCTATCGAAGCGGACGTCGAAGGCCTGCACGCGGTCCGCCTTCAGGAAGGCGGTAAAACGTGCCGGTACGCCCGCAAACGCGATGCGGGCGTCGTCGCAGCGCCGATCCGCGGCGTCGCTGCGCCACTCGAGGGGCTTGCAGTGCGCGGCGGGGAAGGCCTTTTTCACGTCGGCTTCGCTTGCACCGAGCGGGACTCCGTTCGCATCGAAGGCAAGGACCTGCACCGGAAGGAGGGCGATCGCAAGCCGCGCGCAACGAAATCGCCTGCGCGATCTCCCGCCCGCCGGCGCTTGTTGCGCGCACCGCGCCCGATCCATCGCGCGCACCTACGCTGCGCGGCGCATCGACACCGGCTCCTCGTCGCGCAACTCGTGGCTCGCCGGCCGCGCCCGGCGCCGCAGGTCGAACCACTCGGCGCGCTCGCGCGCGGCCAGACGGAAAGCCTGTTCCTTGCCCGAAAGGTACTGCAGCGGCCAGTGCTGGGCCTCGTGCTGATACCAGGCCGAGGACTTGAGCGTGAAGTACGGGTCGGCGAGATGCGGACGGGCAAGCGCCACGAGGTCCGCCTTGCCCGCAGCGAGCAGCGTGTTCACTTGGTCGGCGCTCGTCACCGCGCCGACAGTCATCGTCGCGATGCCGACCTCGTTGCGCACCCAGTCGGCAAAAGGCGCCTGGTACATGCGCCCGTACACCGGTTTTTGCCAGGGCACGGTCTGGCCCGTCGAGACGTCGATCAGGTCGCAGCCCGCCTCCTTCAGCATGCGGGCGAGGACCATCAGATCCTCGCCCGAGAGCCCGCCGGGAGCCCAGTCGCTCGCCGAGATGCGCACCGACATCGGTTTGTCCGCCGGCCAGACCTCGCGGCAGGCGCAGAAGACTTCGAGCGGGAAGCGCATGCGGTTCTCAATCGGACCGCCGTAGCCGTCGGTGCGGTGGTTGGTGAGCGGCGAAATGAAGCTCGCAAGGAGGTAGCCGTGCGCCATATGAAGCTCGAGCATGTCGAACCCCGCCTCGTCGGCGAGGCGCGTCGCGCGCACGAAGTGCTCGCGCACCTCGTCCATGTCCGCCCGCGTCATCGCGCGTGGGACCTGCGACACGCCCTCCAGGTAAGGGAGCGGCGAAGGTGCGATGAGCGGCCAGTTGCCCGCAGGCAGGGGATGGTCCATGCGTTCCCAGCCCAGCTGGGTCGAGCCCTTGCGGCCGGCGTGACCGAGCTGCAGGCACAGCTTCGCGCGCGCATGCGCGTGGCAGAACTCGACGATGCGCCGGAAGGCGTCGCGCTGCGTCTCATTCCACAGCCCCGTGCAGCCCGGCGAGATGCGCGCGTGCGCCGCCACGCAGGTCATCTCGAAAAACACGAGCCCCGCGCCGCCTAGGGCCCGGCTCGCGTAGTGCACCAGATGCCAGTCGTTCGGCACCCCGTCGACGGCCGAGTACTGGTCCATGGGCGAGACGGCAACGCGGTTCTCGACGGTCATGCCGCGCAGCCGCAAGGGGGTGAACATCGGCACCGGCGGCCGTTCCAAATCCACCTCCAGACCCTGCCTGCGCACTTTCGCGGCAAACCAGCGTCGCACCTCCGCCACGAACTCCGGATCGCGCAGTTCGAGGTTTTCCCATGTGATCTGCTTCGAGCGCGACATCAGCCCGAAGGCGAATTGCAGCGGCTCGAGGCCCCAGTAGCGCCGCAAGTTCTCGAACCAGGCGAGCGACACGTTGGCCGCGTGCTGGGTCTTCTCCACCTCTTCGCGCCGCACCGTGTCGTAGCGCGCGAGCGCCTGCGCGACCGAACCTTCGGCCGCGAGCGCCTCGTACAGCGCGATCGCGTCCTCCATCGCCAGCTTGGTGCCCGAACCGATCGAATAGTGGGCGCTCGCCTTGGCGTCGCCGACGAGCGCGACATTGCCCATCACCCACGTGGCGTTGACGATGTTCGGGAAGTTGCGCCAGATCGAGCGGTTTGCGATGAGCCGGTGCCCGGCAAGCTCCTCGGCGAAAACGCGCTCGAGCGTTGCCAGCATCTCGGCCTCGTCCTTGCGGTCGAAGCCGAAGTTGCGCCACGTCGCGTCGTCGGTCTCGATCACCCACGTCGAGTGCCCTTTCTCGTACTGGTAGCAGTGCGCGAGCACGATGCCCTCAGGGGTCTCGCGAAAGAAGTACTTGAACGCGTCGAGTGGGCGCGTCGAACCGAGCCAGCAGAACTTGTTGGGCCGCAGATCGACGCTCGGGCGGAAGTGTTCGCGGTGTTGCTCGCGGATGCGCGAGTGGATGCCGTCGGCGGCGACGATCAGGTCGGCGTCCGGGAATTCGTGCACGCCTTGCACTTCCCGCTCGAAGACGAGCCGCACACCGAGCTCCCGGCAGCGTTCGTGCAAAATTTGCAGCAGCGCCACGCGCGAGCAGCCGCAGAAGCCGTTGCCCGCGCAGCGCAGCGTGCGTCCCTTGTAGACGACGTCGACGTCATCCCAGTAGGCGAAGCGCCGCCGGATCATCTCGTACGAGGGGCCATCGTACGCCTTGAACGTGTCGAGCGTCTGATCGGAAAACACGACTCCGAACCCGAACGTGTCGTCGGGACGGTTGCGCTCGTACACGGTGACGTCCCAGTCCGGCCACGCCTTTTTGGCGAGCAGCGCGAAATACAGTCCGCCCGGTCCACCGCCAATCACGACCGTCTTCATCGTCGCCTCCGTCAGTCCGGAACCACCGCCGTCGCTTCCAGTTCGAGCTTCGCCGCGGGCTCCACCAAAGCCGCCACCTGCACCACCGTCATCGCCGGGAAGTGCCGGCCCACCACTTCGCGGTACGCCGCGCCGACCTCTGCGAGCGAAGCCCGGTACTCGGCCAGGTCGAGCACGTACCAGTTGAGCCGCACGAGGTGCTCGGGCCGTCCGCCCGCCTCGGCGAGCACGGCAATGACGTTGGCTAGGGCCTGTCGAAACTGGCCGGCGAAATCGTTCGCGCGGAAACGCTGGGCCGCGTCCCAGCCGACCTGTCCGGCGATGTACACGGTGCGGCCGCCGCGCACCGCGACCCCATTGGCGTAGCCGCGCGGCCGCGGCCAGCCCGACGGCTGCAGAATCTGCATCTAGCCTCCTTCGCGCAGCCGAAAACGCTGCAACTTGCCCGTCTCGGTGCGCGGCAGCGCGGCGCGGAATTCGATCGCGCGCGGATACTTGTACGGGGCGAGGGTGTGCTTGACGTGCTCCTGCAGCTCGCGCACGAGCGCCTCGCCAGGCGCATAGCCCGGGCGCAAGACGACGAAGGCCTTGACGATCTGCCCGCGCTCCTCGTCGGGAACGCCCACCACGCCGCACTCGGCCACCGCCGCATGCGTAAGGAGCACGCTTTCGACTTCCGGGCCCGCGATGTTGTAGCCGGCCGACACGATCATGTCGTCGGTGCGCGCCTGGTAAAAGAAGTAGCCGTCTGCGTCCATCCGATAGGCGTCGCCGGTCACGTTCCAGCCGCGCATCGCTCCTTCGCAGAGGACATAGTTCTTCTGCCTGTCGTCGGCCAGGTAGCGGCAGCCGGTCGGACCCTTGACCGCGAGCCGGCCCACTTGGCCGGGGGAACAGGGGCGGGCCTGGTCGTCGATCACCGTCGCCCGGTACCCGGGAATCGCGTAGCCGGTCGCGCCGCGGCGCACTCGTTCCGGGGTGTGCGAGATGAAAATGTGGATCATCTCGGTCGATCCGATGCCGTCGATGATCTCGATGCCGGTCGCCTGCCGGAACGCCTGCCGCGTCGCATCGGGCAGTGCCTCGCCAGCCGAGACGCACTTGGCGAGGGTCGGTAGCGCTCCGGGCTTGAGCAGCGCGGCAAGCTGGCGGTACATGGTCGGCGCGGTAAAAAGCGTCGTCGCGCCGAAGCGGCGCACCGTATCGACGAGCGTCTCGGGAGTCAGCTTTTCGACGAGCACGGTCGTTGCCCGCTGACGCAGCGGGAAAGCGAGCAAGCCGCCCAAGCCGAAGGTGAAGGCTAGCGGGGGGGTGCCGCAGACGACGTCGCCTGCCTCCAGCCGCAGACACGAGCGCGGAAAGCATTCGCACATCGCGATCACGTCGCGGTGGAAGTGCACCGTGCCCTTGGGCTTTCCCGTAGTGCCGGAAGTGAACGCGATCAGAGCGACGTCCTCGGCGTAGGTGGGCACGGCGTCGAACACGGCCTGCTCGCGGGCGGCGAGCGCCTCGAGCCCGTCCGGCCCGGTGTCGTTCCAGTAAACGACGGTCTTGAGCGTCGGGCAGGATGGCAGCGCCTTCTTCAGCTCCTCGTCGAGGCGGCGGTCGCAAAGCGCAATCCCGACCTCAGCCTTAGTGACGATGTCCATGAGTTCTTTTGCGCGCAGCAGGGGCATCGTCGCGACCACGACGCCCCCCGCCTTGACCACGGCGAGCCAGGCCGCCGCCATCATCGGGCTATTCGGACCGCGCAGCAGCACGCGGTTGCCCGGCACCAGGCCGAGGCGCCGCACGAGCACGTTCGCGATGCGATTCACTTCTTCCCACAGCCGCCGGTAGCTCCAATCGAGCTCAAGCGAGCGGATCGCGATCCGCTCGCCGTGGCCCTCGGCGAGCGCGTGGTCGAGCAGGAGCTCGGCGCAATTGAGGCGCTCCGGGAACGCGAGTTCCGGTAGCTCGAACAGAAACTCTGGCCACTCGTTGCGTGGCGGCAGGTTGTCGCGTGCAAAAGTATCGACATGCACCGTGCTCATCACCCTCCTCCCGAGGCTCGCGGAGGCGAGCGGCGCGCCGGCGTGCCCGCAGCGGCAAGACACGCCGCCTTGAGTGCGCCGAGGGCCTCGTGCAGCTCGGTCTGCCGGCGCTCGCCCAAGCGGGCAAAGAGCTCGACGATCCACGCCTCGTGCTCGCGCGCCATCTGCGCGAACGCGCGCCGCCCGGCAGCCGTCAAGCGCACGCGCGAGGCGCGACGGTCGCGGTCGGCGGTGCGCTCGACCAGCCCTTCGCGGGCAAGCTGGTCGACGAGCAAAGTGACGTTGCCGCCCGTGACCATCATGCGTCGCGAGAGTTCGCCCATCTTGAGCCCGTCGGGCGCCCGCTCAAGTTGCGCCATCAGGTCGAAGCGGGGCAGCGTGATCCCGAAACGACGTCGCAGGCGCGTGCGCACCTCGCGCTCGACAAGCCGCGCGCACGTGAGCAACCGCAGCCACAACCGAAGCGCCCGGTGGTCCCCCGCGCGGGCCGCCGACTCGCGGTCGCTCGTCACGCGGGTAAGCCCCGCCTCGAACATTTCGTCAAAGCCTCAATATATTAATTTTGAACTATTTCGATTTTCGGCCGCTTGCGGGTTCGAGTCAAGAGGCCCTGCGCGCCTTAGAATGAGAGGCGAAAGTGGCTGAACCGCGTTTTGGTCGGACGGTGGCCGCTGGCCTGCGGGCCGCGGGGGTCGGCGTACTTCTTCTCGCCGCGGCCAGCCTTGCGCTTGGCGGGGCACCACGACCGGCGGGGACGGGTGCGGCCAAGGCGATGACAAAGCCCGCCGCAGCCCAAGCGAGCGCCGAGCAAGGAGGGGGCGAGGCGAGCGCGCAGGCGATCGAGCGCATTTTTTCTTGCCTTGCTGCGGGCTTGCCGGAGGACTGGCAGCGCGCCTGGGTCGTGTTGACTGAAATCGCGGGCGGCGGCCGGGAACGCAGTTTCGAGGCGAAGTTCTATTACTCGCGGCACGCCACGGGCGAGAATCCGCTCGCGCTCACGCCCTGCGATGCGCGCACGGCAGGTCGTGCGGTCTACGACCTCAACGAATTTCTTGAACCGGACAAGCGGCAATGGAAGGCGGCGACCCTCGTCTTCCTGCGCGAGGGCCGGTTCGAACTCAGATACGACTACGAGGCGCAGAAGTAGCCGCGCCGCCTCAGGCCGCGCGCAGGAAGTCGAAGTCGCAGCCTTCGGGCGCCTGCAAAACGTGCTCGGCGTAGAGCCGGGCGTAACCGCGTTCGGGCAAGGGGGTCGGGCGCCAACTTTCCCGCCGGCGCGCGAGTTCTTCTTCCGGGACGAGCAGATCGAGCCGGCGCTCGCGCACCGACAGGCGGAGGCGGTCGCCCGAGCGGACGAGCGCGAGCGGCCCCCCCGAGGCGGCATCGGGTGCAACGTGCAGAACCACTGTTCCGTAGGCCGTGCCGCTCATGCGCGCGTCCGAAATACGCACCATGTCCTTGACTCCCGCTTGTGCGAGTTTGCGTGGAATGGGCAGGTAGCCCGCCTCCGGCATCGCCGCGGCGGAACGCGGCCCCGCGTACTGCAGCACGAGAAAGTCCTCCGGATGCACGTCGAGCGTCGGATCGTCGATCCGGGCCGCGAGGTCCTCCAGCGAGCAGAACACGACCGCCCTTCCTTCGCGCTCGAAAAGCGCCGCATCCGCCGCCGAGCGCTTGAGCAGGGCCCCCTGCGGCGCGAGGGTACCGAAAAGCGCGACCAGCCCCCCTTCGGGCGAAAGAGGTTCGCCGAGCGGCCGGATGACCTCGCGGTCGACCCATACGCCACGCTCGCGGGCGATCCGTTCGCCGAGGGTCTCGCCCGCGACCGTCGGGCAGTCAAGGTGCAAAAGCGGTGCGAGCTCCTGCACAAGCGCCGATACGCCGCCCGCGGCGTGGAAATCGCTCATGTAATGCCGGCCCGTTGGCTTGAGGTCGACGAGGACCGGAGTCGAGTCCGAGAGTTCGTTCAACCGGCGCAAGTCCAGTCGGACACCCGCCCGGCCGGCAATAGCCGCCAAGTGCAGGACCGCATTCGTCGACCCTCCGACGGCAAGGAGCGCGCGCAGTGCGTTCTCGATCGATCGCTCGGTCACGAGGCGCGCGGGCAGAAGCGGCGTACGGACCAGTTCGACCGCACGCCGGCCGCTTGCCTCGGCCGCGCGCAAGCGGTCGGCGTGCACCGCCGGGATCGCGGCGCTTCCTGGCAGCGCGAAGCCGAGTACTTCGGCGAGGATGGCCATGGTCGAGGCGGTTCCCATGACCCCGCACGTGCCCGCCGTCGTGGCGAGGCTACCCTCGATGTGACCAATGTCGCGCTCGTCGAGCTCACCGGCGCGGTACGCTGCCCAAAAGCGGCGGCAGTCGGTGCACGCCCCGAGCCTTTCCCTGCGGAACGATGCCGCGAGCATCGGCCCGGCGACGAGCTGCACCGCAGGCCGGCCTGCGCTGGTGGCACCCATCAGCTGCGCCGGCACTGTCTTGTCGCAGCCGCCGACCAGCACGACCGCATCCATCGGCTGAGCGCGAACCATTTCCTCGACGTCCATCGCCATGAGGTTGCGGAACATCATCGAGGTGGGGCTGAGAAATACTTCCCCTAGCGATACGGTCGGAAACCTGAGCGGCAGCCCGCCGGCCGCGATCACCCCTCTTTCGACCGCCGCGAGCAACTCGGGGAAATGGCGATGGCAGTTGTTGAAGCCACTCGTCGAATCGGCGATGCCGACGACAGGCCTACCGAGGAGCTCCCGCGAAAAGCCCATGCTGAGCGCAAAGGAGCGGCGCAGGTAAAGCGAAAAACCCTCGTCGCCGTAGCGCGTTAGCCCGCGCGAAAGCCCCCTGCGTCCTTCTTCGCCCATCGGGCGATGATAGCCGGAATGAAAGCAACTTCATGATTTTTCGATGTGGGCAATATCCCATCTCTCCACCCTCTTTGGGCGTGGTTGCTTTCCCACTAGAAGCTGCGTAGGGTTTGCTCGACGGGAGGAATCCAGGTCGATGCACACGGAACAGGCGCAGCAGACCGGGGAGCGGCTCCTCGATAGCATCGCGCTCGTTTGCCGTCAGCTCGGAATCGCCGAGTCCACCTTCGGGCGGCGAGCGGTGAACGACGGGAAATTCGTCGCGCGCCTGCGCGACGGCGCGCGCATCACGCTCGAGACGCTCGAGCGGGTGAGCGCCTTCATCGCCAAGCACGGCGTCGCAGTGCCCGCCTCGCCGCCGGAACTGCTGCCGCTCGTGCGGGTGGCCGAGCGTCCGCCGCCTGCGCCCGCTCCTCAAGAGGCGCCGCCCTCGCGCAATTTCCGCTTTTTCGACAACCGGCAGAAGTACCTCCTTTTCGTGAGCACCTGCGGCGAAAAGGAAGTGATCGCGCGCCGCGTCGGCATGGAGCTCGCGCACATCGCCCCGCGGCCGCCGGCGGTGAGAGTTTTCGATGCGGGCATGGGCGACGGCACCGTGCTCACGCGCGTCATGCGCGAGATGCACCGGCGCTTCCCGACCATGCCGTTCTACTTCGTCGGAAAAGAGATCAGCCTCGAGGACGTGCGGCTGACTCTCGAGAAGATGGCCGACCGCTTCTACGAGCACCCGGCGACCGTGCTCGTGGTCACGAACATGTACTACAGCGAAGCGCCGTGGCTGGTCCCCAAGGCGCCCGAGGCGGCGCAGGCGCTCCTGTGGCACGAGGTCGCGCTTGCGGGAACGACCGGGCACGACTTCGGCGAACAGATCGCCTCGCTCGAGCCGTTCCTGGCCAAGCACTGGCAGGCGCGCCATAGCCCGAAGAGCGGGAACCCGGTCTACGAGCGACCGGTCGTGCTCGTGCTCTACCGCGAGGACTTCCGCTTCCTGCTCGATGACGTCGTGCCGCGCCGCGGTCAGGTGCGCGGAGACTACGACCTTGTCATCGCGTCGCAGCCGTACCGCGCCCGCGCAGCGCTCGAGTTCAAGGCCGCGCGCGTGATCGCGCCCCTCGTGCGCGCGCTCGCTCCGGCCGGGCGGCTGATCGGCATCCACTCCTACGGCCACGACCCCGGCCTGGAGATCGTGCGCCGCATCTGGCCCGAGGAAAACCCCTTCGGCACGGGGAGGCACGAGCTGCTGCGCGCGGTCAAGGCCGAGCTCAGGCGCGAAGCGCGCCACTACAACTTCAACGCCTACTCGGACGCGCGCGCGATCTTCCGCTACGACATGCACACGCTGCCCGGCGAACTCGCCGGCAGCATCGGCACGTCGACGCTTTTCGCGGCGTGGAACGCGGCCGTGTACGTCGCGCAGATCGACGACGAGCGCCTCGCCGCGGCTCTCGGCGAGCGCAAGTACCTCGAGGCGACCGCCGAGGTGCTGCGAACGCACGGCGGTCTCTGGTTCCTCGACGAATCCTATGTCGTTTCCCGCAAGCGCGACTGAGCGGCTCGCCGCTACGGCGGCGGAACTGGTCGCTTCCGCCTCGCTCGAGATGGGTGCGCACCGACCCGAGGACGCGCGGCGCATCGCCGCGATCCTGCCCGCCGGCACAACCGTCTACGTCAACCACCTGCCCCGGCACCGGCTCGCCGATTCGCTCGCCTCGCTCGCCGCGGTCCGCGCGGCCGGGCTGGAGCCTGTGCCGCACCTGGCGGCGCGGCGTATCGCCTCCCGAGCCGAACTTGCGCGTTTCCTCGCCGAGGCGGTGCGCGAAGCCGGCGTGCGCAAGGCGCTCCTCGTCGGAGGCGACGACGCCACGACCGCCGGTCCTTACGGCGATGCGCTCGCCCTGCTTGCCGAGGGCAACCTGGCGCAGGCGGGCCTGCGCGAAGTCGGCTTCGCCGCTTACCCCGAGGGTCACCCGCGTCTGCCGCGCGCGCGCATCGAAGAGGCGCTCGATGCCAAACTTGCCGCCGCGCGCGCCCAGGGCTTATCCGCCTGGATCGTGACGCAGTTCTCGTTCGCGCCGACGCGCGTCGTCGAGTATCTGAGCGAACTTGCACGGCGTCACCCCGACGTGCCGGCGTACGTGGGCCTGGCCGGACCCACTGACCCCCAGGCTCTGCTTCGCTTTGCGCAGCGCTGCGGCGTGAGCGCCTCGCTGCGGGCGCTGCGCGCACAGGGATTCGGCGCAGTGCGGCTCGTCACGCACACCGACCCGGGCGAACAGCTGCGCGCGGTCGCGCGTTACTGCGCCGCGCACCCGGCGTGCAACGTCGTCGCCGTGCACGTATTCACCTTCGGCGGCGTCGAGGCGGCGGCGCGCTGGCTCGTCCAGCAGCTCGGCGGCGCCGCTGGGGCCTGAGGCGCAGCGAGCGCCGCTGATCAGGCGGCGGAGCGAGCGGCGAGCGCCTGGGCGCGCGGTCGGCGCCCGAAGAGCTGAACGACGAGCTCGCGCAGCCAGCGGTTGCCCGGATCCCGCTCGAAGCGCTCGTGCCAGTGCACGGCCACATCCGCCGGTGGCAACCGCAGCGGAAGTGGCCGTACGACGAGCCGACGCTCGCGGGCGAAGGCGCGTGCGATGCGTAACGGCGCGACGAGCAACAGGTCGCTGCGCTCGAGCACAAGCGGGAGAACGGTGAAGTGCGGAACTCGCAGGCGCACCTGCGCAAGCAATCCCTCACGGGCAAGCGCCTCCTCGACCACCTGATGGCCGGTGGTCGGCGAGGCGACGAGCGCGTGAGCGGCCCGGGCGAATCCGGATCGGTCGAGCGGTCGACGCGCGAGCCGGTGCTGCGCGCTTAGCAGACACACGTAACGGTCGAGAAAAAGCCGGTGGCTGCGCACCGCCGGCGGCAGCCCCGGCAGAAAGCCGATCGCCAGGTCGAGCTCGCCGCCCGCGAGCGCCACCGCAGTCGCTTCCAGCGGCAGCGCCACCACCTCGACGCCAACCCCCGGCGCCTCTGACCGCAGCCGCTCGACCAGCGGCGGTAGGAAATAAACCTCGCCGATGTCCGACATCTGCAGCTGGAACGAGCGCCGGGACGCCGTCGGGTCGAACCCGCTGCGCGCTGCAAAGCCCGCCTGCAGCAAGCCGAGCGCACCGCGCACCGTCTCGGCGAGGCTGCGCGCAGCGGGCGTGGGCTCCATCCCGCGCGGCGTGCGCACGAAAAGCGGATCGGTGAATGCCCGCCGCAGGCGGGCGAGCGCGTTCGACACCGCCGGCTGCGTGCGCCCAAGCCGCCGCGCGGCCGCGGTGACACTGCGCGTCTCGTACACCGCGTCGAACACCCGAAGCAAGTTGAGGTCGATCCTGAAATTCATGACGGTAATTCTAATCATCCACTACATCAATTTGACAAATGGCTGGTCGGTACTTACCCTGCTTTGCCGTCGCCTGAGGAGGAGGATCTCGCGATGCATCGCGTGCTCTATGCCGTGCTCGCCGCGGCATGCGCCACCCCGGTCGCCGCCCAGGAGACGAGCCTGCGCCTCGTCTCCGCGTTTCCGGAAAACGGCCTGTACGTCAAGCACCTTCTGCCGTGGGTGCAGAAGTTCAACGCCGAGGGCAAAGGCTTGCTCCAGATCCAGTTCGTCGGCGCCTCGCCGAAAGTGATGAGCTCCTTCGAGGTCGGTAACGCGGTGAAAGGCGGGGTCGTGGATCTTGCGCTCAACACCGGCGCCTTCTACACGAACCTGATGCCGGAGGCCGATGCGCTCAAGCTCGCGCAGATAAGCGCCGCGGAACAGCGCCGCAACGGCGCCTACGCGCTGATCAACCGGATCTGGAACGCGAAAGCGAACATGCAGTACCTCGCGCGCGTCGTCGAGCACACGCCGTTTCATCTATACCTGACCCGGCGCATCGACAGACCCGACCTGACGGGCCTGAAGCTGCGCATCACGCCCGTCTACCGCGATTTTTTCCAGGCGCTCGGCGCGACGTTGATCACGACCACCCCCGCTGAGGTCTACACGGCACTCGAGCGCGGTGTGGTCGACGGCTACGGGTGGCCGATTCACGGCATTTTCGACCTGAACTGGCACGAGCGCACGCGCTATCGCGTCGACCCCGGCTTCTACAACGCCGAGGTGTCGCTGGTCATGAACCTGGACGCTTACCGGCGGCTGTCGGCGGCGCAGCGGGAGTATCTGGAACGGCAGGCGCTCGCGCTCGAAGCGCTCAATGACAAGTGGAAAGAAGTGAACGCCGAGGAGGCGCGCCGGCAAGCGCAACACGGCATTCAGATCATCCAGTTCGACGCTGCGGCGGCGCGTCAGTACCAGGAACGGGCGTACGAGGCGGGCTGGGCGGGGATCTTGAAGGCGGCGCCCGAGACTGGAGCGCAACTGCGCAAGCTCCTGGCGCGGTAGGCGCGGTGCGTGCCTTCGACCGCGCCTGGCGGCGTCTGGTGGATGCGCTCGCTGCCACTGCGGCCACCCTGCTCGGCGTGGCGGCGCTCGCCGTGAGCGCCGACGTGCTCGCCCGCAACACAGGGTTAGGCGCCTTTCCCTGGATCCTCGAAGCCTCGGAGTACGTCCTTCCGCTCGCGACCTTTCTCGCCGCGCCCTGGCTCCTTGTGCGCAACGAGCACATCCGGCTCGACGTCCTCCTGCGTACCCTGCCTTCGCCCGCCGCGCGTGCGCTCGAGCGCATGGGCGACGCCGTAGGCTTGGCGGTCTCGCTCGCGCTCGTCGTCTTCGCTTTGCGCGCAACGCTGGAATCCGCCCGGCAGGGCTCGCAGGTGCTCAAGAGCATCGTTTTCCCCGAGTGGTGGACCCTCGCGCCGGTGCCGTTGTGCTTTGCCCTTCTTGCGATCGAGTTCGCGCGACGCCTCGCCCGGTCGGCCGCACCGCCACCGACTCCGCCTGCGCAATGACATGGCTGGCCCCCGCCGTCGGCCTCTTCGGCGGCCTCGCGCTCCTCATGGCGGCGGCGCTGCCAGCGGCCTTTGCGTTCTTCGCGGTCAACATCGCCGGCGCCTGGATCTGGCTTGGCAAAGACGCGGGGCTCGTGCAGCTCGTGCGCAACGGCGTTGCCGCAATTTCCACTTTCTCGCTCACGCCAATCCCGTTCTTCGTGCTGATGGGCGAGGTGCTGTTCCACACCGGGCTCGCCCTCAAAGCAATCGACGCGATCGACCGCATCGTCTGGAGGGTGCCAGGGCGGCTCGCCGTGGTCGCGGTGCTTGCCGGAACAGTTTTTTCGGCGATCTCGGGCTCGACCATCGCGACCACCGCTCTTCTCGGCAGCCTGCTTCTGCCCGAGATGCTGCGCCGCGGCTACCACCCGAGCATGGCCATGGGACCGATCATGGCGGTGGGCGGCGTCGATATGCTGATCCCGCCGTCGGCGCTCGCCGTGTTGCTGGGCAGCCTCGCGGGCATCTCCATCTCGCAGCTGCTCGTCGCCGGCATCGTCCCCGGACTGCTGCTGGCAACCCTGTTTGTCGGATACATCGTCGTGCGCGCATGGCTCGATCCCTCGCTTGCGCCCGTCTTTGAGCCGGTGCAACGCAAGGGCGTCGGCCGATGGAAGCCGCTGGTCACGTACGTCGCACCGCTTGTCGCGATCTTCGTCGTCGTGATTTCGACCCTGTCTGCGGGTTGGGCGACGCCGACGGAGGCAGCCGCCGTCGGTGCGGTCGCCACCGTCGCGGTCGCCGCGCTCTACGGCGCCCTGAGCGCGCAGGCGCTCTGGCGGGCCCTCCTTGGCACGGCGGGGATCACCGCGGCGATCCTCTTCATCATTGTGGGTGCGACCACCTTTTCTCAGATCCTCGCGTTCTCGGGAGCGACCGACGGGCTCGTCTCGCTCGTTCGCGACAGCGGCCTCGGATCGACGGCGGTGCTCGCGGCGATGCTCGCCGTCCTGCTCGTCCTCGGTTGCTTCGTCGACCAGGTGAGCATGATGCTTATCTGTTTGCCCTTTTTCATGCCGCTTGTCGCAACCTATCAGTTTGAGCCGGTATGGTTCGGCGTACTCTTCCTCATCTGCATGCAGCTGGGGCTGCTTACGCCTCCTTTCGGGATGCTGCTCTTCACGATGAAGAGCGTCGCCCCGCCCGAGATTCGCATGAGCCAGGTGTTCCGGGCCGTGACCCCCTACGTCCTCATGGGCCTTTGCGCGCTCGTCGCCGTGGCCGCCTTTCCTGCCCTGGCAACGGGGTTGCCTCGGCTGCTCATCGGGCGGTAGGCTGAAAACGGTGGAACGCTCCTTCAAGGACGAAGTCGCTAAACTCCGCCTCGGCGAGGGGGAGGTTTTCCACGGCGAGGCGATTGTCGCCGTGGCAAAAGCACTGCTGCAGTCGGGCGTCGCCTACGTCGGCGGCTACCAAGGCGCACCCGTCTCGCACATGATGGATGTGCTGGAGGACGCGCGCGACCTACTCGACGAGCTGGGGGTGCACGTGGAGGCGAACGCCAACGAGGCCGCGGCGGCGGCGATGCTCGGCGCCTCCATCAACTATCCGGTGCGGGGGGCCGTCACCTTCAAATCCACCGTCGGCACGAACGTGGCCGCCGACGCGCTGTCCAATCTCGCCTCGGCCGGCGTGCGCGGAGGTGCGGTCATCATCCTCGGCGAGGATTACGGCGAAGGCGCCTCCATCATTCAGGAGCGCAGCCACGCATTCGCGCTGAAGTCCCAGATGTGGCTGCTCGATCCCCGCCCCAGCCTGCCCAAGATCGTCGAAATGGTCGAGCAGGGGGTCGAGCTGTCGGAGGCGTCGGCGACGCCGGTCCTGCTCGAGCTGCGCATCCGCGCCTGCCACCTGCAGGGAAGCTTCCGCACGAAGGCGAACCGTCCTCCACGCTATTCGCGGCGCGCACCCCTTCCTGCACCCGACTTCGACTACGGTCGTATCTGCCTGCCGCCGTCGACCTACGCGCAGGAGAAAGCGAAAATCGAAGTTCGCCTACCCGCGGCGCTGCGCTTCGTCCAGGAACACCGGCTCAACGAGCTCTTCGGCGAGGAAAAAGCTGAACTGGGCATCGTCTGTCAGGGCGGGCTTTACAACGGCGTCATGCGTGCCCTCGCTCAGCTCGGCCACGCCGATCGCTATGGGAGGACACCCCTTTCGATCCTTTGCCTCAACGTCACTTATCCGCTCGTTGCGAAGCAGATCGCACATTTCTGCCGCGCAAAACGCGCGGTGCTCGTCGTCGAGGAAGGGCAACCCGCTTACCTCGAAGATGCCATCGGGGCGATCCTGCGGCGCGACGCAAACTCGGCCACCGTCGTGCACGGCAAGGACCTGCTCCCGATGGCGGGCGAATACACGGGCGAGGTGCTGGTCAAGGGACTGGCTGCCTTTCTCGGCGCAGAGGCGCGAGCCTTTACCCTGCTCGAGCCAAAGCGCCAGGCGAGTGAACTGCTCCGCGGGCTCCCTCCCCGGCCGCCCGGCTTCTGTACCGGCTGCCCGGAGCGGCCCGTGTTCGCGGCGATGAAATTGGCTGCGCGCGACACGGGCGACTTCCACGTCTCGGCCGACATCGGCTGTCACACCTTCGCAACGCTGCCGCCGTTCGAGGTCGGTCACACCGTGCTCGGTTACGGTCTGGGGCTCGCGGCGAACTCGGCGGCGAGCGCGCTCTTTGGCGGCCGCAGTGTGAGCGTGATGGGCGACGGCGGCTTCTGGCACAACGGCCTCACCTCCGGCGTCGCGGGGGCTGTCTTCAACCGGGACGCCGGCGTGCTCGTGATCATGAAAAACGGCTACAGCTCGGCCACCGGCACCCAGGAGCTGCCCTCCTCGCCCCAGCACAGCCCCGCGCGCAGCGATCACATGAGTATCGAGTCGGCGCTCTCGGGTGTGGGGGTGAAGTGGGTGCGCACGGTGGACAACTATCGGGTGGGCGAGGTCAAGCGCGTGCTGGTCGAGGCGCTGACAAGCCCCGAGCCGGGGCTCAAGGTGATCGTGGCCGAGGGCGAGTGCCAGCTCGAGCGCCAGCGGCGACTGCGGCCCGACACCGCGCGCCGGCTGGCCGCCGGCGAGCGCCTGGTGCGCGTGCGTTACGGCGTCGACGAAGACGTGTGCACGGGCGATCACTCGTGCATGCGTCTGTCGGGCTGCCCGACTCTCACCCTCAAGGACAATCCCGATCCGCTGCGGCGCGAACCGGTGGCCACGGTCATCGACGGATGCGTGGGCTGCGGCCTGTGCGGCGAGAACGCCCACGCCGCCGGCCTGTGCCCCTCCTTCTACCGCGCCGAGATCGTCCACAACCCCTCGGCCTGGGACCGGCTGCGCCACGCTGCGCGCAGGTTGTTCCATGGAACGGCAGTTCGCTGAGGAGATCCGCCAGCTCCGGCTGGGCGAAGGCGAGGTCTTCCACGGCGAAGGCATCCTCGCCGTGACCAAGGCCCTCCTTCAGTCGGGCGTGGCCTACGTCGGCGGCTACCAGGGCGCGCCGGTCTCGCACCTGCTCGACGTCATGGTGCAAGCGAAGGAGCTGCTCGCCGAGCTGGGGGTGCACGTCGAAGCTTGCACGAACGAGGCCGCGGCGGCGGCGATGCTCGGCGCCTCGGTCAATTACCCCATGCGCGGCGCAGTCACGTGGAAGTCGATCGTCGGCACGAACGTCGCATCCGACGCGCTCTCGTACCTTGCGAGCGCCGGCGTGGTGGGCGGAGCGCTCGTCATCGTCGGGGAGGACTACGGCGAGGGCGCGAGCGTCGCACTGGAGCGCACGCACGCGGTCGCGCTCAAGTCCTCGCTCTGGCTGCTCGACCCGCGGCCGCACCTGCCGACCCTCGTGCGCATGGTCGAGCAGGGGTTCGCGCTCTCCGAGGCGAGCGCGACGCCGGTGATCCTCGACCTCCGTATCCGCGCCTGCCACGTGCGCGGCCGCTTCGTCGCCCGTGCCAACCGCGCCCCCGCCGTCTCGATGCGCAACCGTCTCGCGCAGCCTGCCTCGTTCGATTACGAACGGCTCGCGCACCCGCCGGCGACCTTCCGGCAAGAAAAGGCGAAGGTGGAGCAGCGGCTGCCGGCGGCGCGCCGCTTCGTCGCCGCGCAGAAGCTGAACGAGCGGCTGGGACCGGACCCGGGGGCGGTGGGCATCGTCGTGCAGGGCGGCCTGAGCCCCACGCTGCTGCGCGCGCTCGAAAAATTCGGGCTCGCAGACGCTTGGGGTGCGGCGCGCGTGCCGGTGCTCGTGCTCAACGTCGTGCATCCGCTCGTTCCCGAGGAAATCCTCGCCTTCGCAGACGGCCGCGATGCGCTGCTCGTCGTCGAGGAGGGGCAACCGGAGTTCATCGAGCAGGCGATCGGATCGCTTCTGCATCGTGCGCGCTCGCCCGTGCGCGTGCACGGCAAGGATGTGCTCGCCGCAGCCGGCGAATACACCGTGGAGCTCCTCGTGCGCGGTCTGTCTGGCGTCTTTTCTCGATACGGCAGCGGCGAGGGAACGGAGGCTGCACAACGCTGGCTGGAGGCGGCGAAGCGCCTGCGCGACGGGGCCGCCCGCCTGTTCGGTGGCGCCTTGCCGGCGCGGCCGCCCGGTTTCTGTACCGGCTGCCCGGAGCGGCCCGTGTTCGCGGCGATGAAACTGGCTGCGCGCGACACGGGCGACTTCCACGTCTCGGCCGACATCGGCTGTCACGCTTTTGCGACCTTCGAACCTTTCTCGATGGGCAACTCGATCCTCGGCTACGGAATGAGCCTCGCCTCCAGCGCAGCGGTGACACCGGCCCTTGCACGCCGGCCCGTCGCGGTGATGGGCGACGGAGGCTTCTGGCACAACGGCCTGCTCACCGGAGTGGCGTCGAGCCTGCTCAACGGTGGCGAGGCGGTGCTGGTCGTGATGAAGAACGGCTACAGCTCGGCCACCGGCACCCAGGAGCTGCTCTCCTCGCCGCGCAACGAACCCCGGGCGATCGAGCGCGCGCTCTCGGGTGTGGGGGTGAAGTGGGTGCGCACGGTGGACAACTATCGGGTGGGCGAGGTCAAGCGCGTGCTGGTCGAGGCGCTGACAAGCCCCGAGCCGGGGCTCAAGGTGATCGTGGCCGAGGGCGAGTGCCAGCTCGAGCGCCAGCGGCGACTGCGGCCCGACACCGCGCGCCGGCTGGCCGCCGGCGAGCGCCTGGTGCGCGTGCGTTACGGCGTCGACGAAGACGTGTGCACGGGCGATCACTCGTGCATGCGTCTGTCGGGCTGCCCGACTCTCACCCTCAAGGACAATCCCGATCCGCTGCGGCGCGAACCGGTGGCCACGGTCATCGACGGATGCGTGGGCTGCGGCCTGTGCGGCGAGAACGCCCACGCCGCCGGCCTGTGCCCCTCCTTCTACCGCGCCGAGATCGTCCACAACCCCTCGGCCTGGGACCGGCTGCGCGAGCGGCTGCGCGCCGCCTGGCGTTCGGCATGAGTGCTCCGGAGCGCCCCGTCACGATCCTCGTCGCCGCACTCGGCGGCGAAGGTGGCGCGGTGATGGCCGACTGGTTGATGCACGCCGCGCGTGCACTCGGCTATCCGGCGCAGGCGACATCGATCCCCGGTGTCGCGCAGCGCACCGGCGCGACCACCTACTACCTCGAGATCCTGCCGGTCGCGCAAGCGGACCTGGGCGAGCGCGAACCCGTCTTCGCTCTCGCGCCTGCGCCGGGCGACGTCGACGTCATCGTCGCCTCCGAGCTGGTCGAGGCTGGCCGTGCCCTGCAAAACGGTTTCGTCAGCCCAGAGCGTACCGTCCTGATCGCCTCCACGCACCGCGTCTACGCGACCGCCGAGAAGGTTCACATGGCCGATGGGCGCTTCGACTCGGCGCGCGTGCTCGAAGCCGCGCGCACGCTAGCCCGGCGCACCGTCCTCGGCGACATGCGCGCGCTCGCCGAAGCGAACGGCACGGTGATCAATGCGGTGCTTTTCGGCGCCTTGGCCGGCAGCGGCGCCCTGCCCTTGCCCCGCGCAGCCTGCGAAGAGGCGATCCGCGCCGGTGGCAAGGGCGTCGAAGCGAGCCTGCGCGGCTTTGCGGCAGGCCACGCGCTGGCCGAGGCGGGCGGTGCGGCGCCGGTGCCCGAGCCGCGCAAGCCGCTTTCTGCTTCCGCGATCATCGACCTCGGCCTCGCACGGCTGCGCGACTATCAAGGCGAGCGCTACGCCCAGCTTTACCTCGCGCGCCTGCGTTCGCTCGAGGCCGACCCGGTTTTGCTCGCCGAGACCGCGCGCCAGCTCGCGCTCTGGATGAGCTACGAGGACATCATCCGCGTGGCCGACCTGAAGTCCCGCCCGGGGCGCTTCGCGCGCGTGCGGCGCGAGGTTGGCGCGCGCGAGGGCGAACCCGTGATCGTCTACGACTACTTGAAGCCCGGCATCGTCGAGGCTGCGTCGATCCTGCCGACATCCCTTGGCCGCCGGCTGCTGCGCTGGGCCGAGGCACGTGGCCGAATCGAGGCGGGGCTACCCTTGCGCATCCGCAGCTCGGGCCTCTTCGGCGGGTTGTTGCTGCGCACGCTCGCCCGCCTGCGACCGCTGCGGCCGTGGACGCTGCGCTATCGCGAAGAGCAGGAGCGGATCGAGCGGTGGCTGGCGGCGATCCGGCGCGCCGCAGCGCGCCACAGCGAACTCGCGCTCGAGATCGCGCGCCTCGCCTCCCTCGTTCGCGGTTATGGCGAGACCCACCGGCGGGGCCTTGCCCATTTCCTCGCCATTTTCGACGCGCTCGTCGACAACCCTGCAACCGACGATCCACTCGAGCAGGCCGCCGCGATCCGGCGCGCACGCGAGGCCGCGCTCGCCGACCCTCAAGGCCGAGCGCTCGCGCGCGATCTGGGCCGGCCGGTGATCTGGCTGTCACAGGCAAGGGCCGGCCGGTAGAATGAAATCCCTTACGCCTTCATCCATACCGGCGATGGCGGCTTTTCCAGCCCGCGCGGAGTTTTACGGTCGGCTCGACCGCCACAACCTCGCGCCGCTCTGGGAGGTGCTGCATACGCTCGTGCCGCCGGCACCCGCATCGCCCTGTTTACCGGCGCTCTGGAAGTACCGCGAGCTACGGCCGTACGTGCTCGAATCCGGACGCCTCATCAGCGCGCGCGAGGCGGTGCGTCGCGTGCTCATCCTCGAAAACCCCGCGCTGCGGGGCCAGGCGGCGATCACGCGCAGCCTTTACTGCGGTCTGCAGCTGATCCTCCCCGGGGAGGTGGCCCCCAGCCATCGCCACACGCAGAGCGCGTTGCGCTTCGTGATCGAGGGTGCGGGCGCGTACACCGCGGTCGACGGCGAGCGCACGACCATGCACCCGGGCGACTTCATCATCACGCCACCGTGGACTTGGCACGATCACGGCAACCCCGGTGACCAGCCGGTCGTCTGGATGGATGGCTTGGATATCCAGATCGTCGCGCTCTTCGACGCGCAGTTCGCGGAGAACCACCCGCAGGAATGCCAACCCGTCGTGCGCCCGGAGGGAGACGCGCAGGCGCGTTACGGGGCGAATCTCGTTCCGCTCGCGCCGCTTGAGCCCGTCGGCCATCGCGCCTCGCCCGTGTTCAGCTATCCCTACGCGCGCAGCCGCGAGGCGCTCGCCGCGTTTGCGCGCGGCTGCGATCCGGATCCCTGCCACGGCTGGGCGATGCAGTACCTCAATCCCCACACGGGCGGCTTTGCCATGCCGACGATCGCCACCTTCCTGCAGCTCCTGCCGAAGGGTTTCGCGACCGCTCCTTACCGCTCGACCGACGCCACGGTCTTTTGCGTCGCCGAAGGACGCGGCCGTGTGCACACAGGGGAAGCGAGCTTCGAGTTCGAGCCGAAGGACATCTTCGTCGTGCCGTCGTGGCAGCCCCGGCGCATCGAGGCGGACGAGGAGTGCGTGCTCTTTTCTTTCTCGGACCGTGCGGCCCAGGCCGCGCTCGGCCTGTGGCGCGAGGCGCGCGGTTGATGGAGGCATCGGTCTTCGATCCCGCCTTCCTCGCGCGCGAATACAACAATCGCGCGCTCGTTCCAGACCATGCGACGTTCTTTGCGCGCTGGGCAGAGCAGTCGGCACGCGCGCGCGCGAGCATGATCTGCGACCTCGAGCGCCGTTACGGCGACGGGCCCCGCGACACCGTGGACGTCTTTCCCGCCCGCAAGGGCGACGGCACGTGCTTGATGTTCATTCACGGGGGCTACTGGCGCTCGCTCGACAAATCGGATTTCTCGTTTCTCGCTCCGGCTTGGGTGGGCGCCGGCGTGTCGCTCGCGGTCGTCAACTACGACTTGTGCCCGGCCGTCAGGATCGAGCACATCGTGCGCAAGATGCTGCGCGCAAGCCGCTGGCTGTACCTCAATGCCGAGCAGTTCGGCATGGACGAGGAGCGTCTGTACGTGGCGGGGCACTCGGCCGGCGCCCAGCTCGCGGCGATGCTCATGGCGGCGTTGTGGCCCGACTACGACCCGCGCCTGCCGAAGGATCTGTGGAAGGGGGCGCTCCTCGTGAGCGGGCTCTACGACCTGCGGCCGCTCGTGCACGTCGACTGGCTGAACGCGGACCTGCGGTTGGACGAGGCGACGGCGCTGCGCTGCTCGCCCGTTTTTCTGCCGCCCGCCACGCGGGCGCCCGTGATGACCTGCGTCGGAGGTCTCGAATCCTCCGAGTTTCGGCGCCAGAATGCACTCGTTGCCGCGCGCTGGAAGAGCGTGTTCGCCGGCGACATTGCGATGCCCGACCGGCACCATTTTTCGGTGGTGGATGCCCTTGCCGAGCAAGACAGCGCGCTTTTTGCCGCGGCGCGCCGACTGATGAGGCTCGACCGGTGAGTGCCGACGCACCCTGGCTCACGCCTGGCCGCTACGTCGACAGCGCGCACCCGACGGTGCAGGCGTTCGCACATCGGCACAGCCACGGCCATGATGCGCGCGAGCGCGCCGTCGCGCTCTACTATGCAGTGCGCGACGGCATCCGCTACAACCCCTTTCTCGACTTCCAGGACGAGGAAACCTACCGCGCTTCGAGTGTTCTTGCGCGCGGATACGGTTTCTGCGTCGGCAAAAGCGCGTTGTACGCCGCCTGTCTGCGGGCGCTCGGCGTGCCGGCCCGGCTCGGCTTCGCCGACGTGCGCAATCACCTTACGACGCCGCGGTTGCGCGAGCGCATGGGCGGCTGCGATCTCTTCGTCTTCCATGGCTACACGGAAGTGAAACTCGACGGACGCTGGATCAAGGCGACGCCAGTCTTCAACCGCGAGCTGTGCGAGCGATTTCGCGTCAAAGCGCTCGAATTCGACGGTCGGTCGGACGCGATCCTGCACCCCTTCGACGTGGAGGGCCGCCGGCACATGGAATACGTCACCGACCGCGGCGTGTACGCCGACGTGCCAGTCGACCTGATCCGGGAAACCTTTCGCGCGACCTATCCCGCCGCGTATGCAAACGGCGAGGCGGCCGAGCGCGAAGACTTCGGCTGAATCCGTACACCCCTGCTCGAACCCCGGGGTCTGCTCGAAGCGAGTTTCCGCGCCGCGGTGGCGGCCGCCGATCCGCTCCGGGTCGTCCCTCCGCACCTGCCCGCGCCGCCTGCCGGACGGACCTTCGTCGCCGCGGTCGGCAAAGCCGCCGCGGCAATGGCGCTCGCCGTCGAGCGCGCCTGGCCGCCGGAGGCGCCGCTCGACGGCATTGCGCTCACGCGTTACGGCCACGGCTTGCCGTTAAAGCGTATCCGCCTCGTCGAGGCGGGCCATCCGCTGCCCGACGAGTCCGGCCTCGAAGCCTCCCGCGACATCCTCGCTGGCGCAAGCGCGCTGACCGAGCGGGATCTGCTCCTTGCACTGATCTCCGGCGGCGGATCTGCACTGCTTGCCCTGCCGGCACCGGGAGTCGAGCTCGGCGAGCTGCGGCGCGTCACGGGGACGTTGCTGCGCGCAGGGGCCGACATCCGCGAGATCAACACGGTACGCAAGCATCTTTCGGGCATCCTCGGCGGCCGGCTCGCCGCGGCGTGCGCCGCGCCCTGCCTTGCACTCGTCATCTCCGACGTGACGGGCGACGATCCGGCGCACGTCGCCTCCGGTCCTTGCGCCCCCGACCCGACCACGGTCGAGGACGCACGCGCAGTCCTCGCCGCCTATGGCGTCGCCTGCAACGCCCGCCTCGCCGAGACGCCCAAACCGGACGATCCGGTTTTTGCGCGCACGGAGAACCGCGTCATCGCCACCGCTCGGCACGCGCTCCTTGCGGCTGCCGATGTCTTTCGCGATGCAGCCGTCCTTCCCGTCCTTCTGGGCGACACCGTCGCAGGCGAGGCGCGCGAGGTGGCCAAGGTGTATGCGGCGCTCGCCCGGCAGGTGCGCCAGCACGGCGAGCCGTGGCCACCTCCGGTCGCCCTACTCTCGGGCGGCGAGTGCACCGTGACCGTCCGTAGCGCGGAAGGTCGAGGCGGGCGCTGCGGCGAGTTCCTGCTTTCGCTCGCGATCGAGCTGGACGCGCTACCCGGTGTCTGGGCGATTGCCGCCGACACCGACGGCGTCGATGGGACCGAGGCAAACGCCGGCGCGTTCCTCGCCCCCGACAGCTTGGCGCGGGGCTGGCGGCGCGGACGTCGGGCCGACGCCGATCTTTCCCGGTCCGATAGTTACCGGTACTTCGCCACGCTGGGGGACCTCGTCATCACCGGCCCGACGCGCACCAACGTGAACGACTATCGGGCGATCCTGATCCTTTGACCCACGCGCAGCCCGAGACGGCTGGCGGCGTGGTCGCACGGGACCGCGATCTCGACCAGCCCGAGGCTGTTCTCGGTCCAAAACGGCCCTTTGGCCTCTACGAAGGTGCGCGCAAAGGGCAGGCGCCGTCGTCCCACGACCAGGTGCGCGTCGCGCCGTACGGCGCTGGCGCGCACGCCGGTCATCGCATTGCCGTAATGGTCGATGTACACGACCTGGTAGCAGTCCTCTGCCGGCAGGCGTACCGCCGGCGCGTCCGCCTTGCGCAGCCAGCCGCGCGGCACGCGGCCCACGGCGATCGCCGCGGCAACGGGAGCGAAAAGGTCCCGTCCGTGAAACGACGCCGACAGCCGGGCCGGTCGCCATGCGACCTCGTGGCAGCGCCGCCGCCGCGCGCGCTGCCACACGACCGACATCAGGCCGTTGTCGGGGCCGACGAAGTGCCGACCCTCCGCCTCGACGACGATCGCACGCCGCGCGCCTCCGACTCCCGGATCGACGATGGCGAGGAAGACGCTTCCCACCGGATATTGCGGCGCGAGCGCGGCGAGCAGGTGGGCCGCCGGCGCAACCGCAAAGGCAGGGACGTCGTTCAACCCGTCCAGCACCAGCACACGGGGCGCGCGCTGCCCCAGCACCGCGCGCACCTGACCGAGATAGAGGTCGCGCGAGCCGAAGTCGGTGTAGAGGACGATCAGGCGGCTTTCTGTTCCTGCGTCTGCGCCTCGCCCGTTCGCTCCGGCCGGTCGAGCAGTGTCACCCACGCCATGGGCGCATTGTCACCGGGGCGGTAACCGAAGCGCAGGATTCTCAGGTATCCCCCGGAGCGCGTCGCATAACGCGGACCCAGCTCCTTGAACAGTTTCGCTACGGTTTCCCGGTCGCGCAGCCGGTCGAAGGCGCGGCGCCGGTGCGCAAGCGAGGGCGACTTTCCCAGCGTGATGAGCGGCTCGACCACCCGGCGCAGCTCTTTGGCCTTCGGCAGAGTCGTGCGAATTTCCTCGTGCCGGATGAGCGCGTTGGCGAGATTGCGCAGCATCGCCCTGCGGTGGCTTCCCGTGCGACCGAGCTTGCGGCCCGCGTTGGCGTGACGCACGGCGACACCTCAGCTGCGGTGATGCTCGAGGCCGGCCGGAGGCCAGTTCTCGAGCTTCATGCCGAGCGTCAGGCCGCGCGAGGCGAGCACCTCCTTGATCTCGTTCAGCGATTTGCGACCGAGGTTCGGGGTCTTCAGCAACTCGGTCTCGGTGCGTTGAATGAGGTCACCGATGTAGTAAATGTTCTCGGCCTTGAGGCAGTTGGCCGAGCGCACCGTCAGTTCCAGGTCGTCGACCGGCCGCAGCAGGATGGGATCGACGGCGACGGTCTTCTTCTCCTCGGCCGGCAACGCCGCGCCCTCGAGCTGCGCGAAAACCGAGAGCTGGTCGACCAGGATGCGCGCCGCGTAGCGCACCGCCTCTTCGGGTTCGATCGCGCCGTTCGTCTCGATGTCGAGGATCAGCTTGTCGAGGTCGGTGCGCTGCTCGACCCGCGCCGCCTCGACCGCGTAGGCCACGCGTCGTACCGGAGAAAAGCTCGCGTCGAGAACGATGCGACCGATGGTCTTGGTTTCCTCGGGAAAGTAGCGCATGTTGCCCGGCACGTAGCCGCGGCCGGCCTCCACCTTGATCTGCATCTCCAACCGACCGCCCGGCGACAAGTGCGCGATGAGGTGCTCGGGATTGACAATCTCCACGTCGTGCGTCACCTCGATGTCGCCCGCGCGCACCGCACCCTCCCCCTGCCGCTGTAGCGTCACGACCGCCTCCTGGCGGTTGTGCAGGCGGAAGACCACGCCCTTGAGGTTGAGCAGGATGTCAACCACGTCTTCCCGCACGCCGGGCAGCGTCGAGTACTCGTGCACCACGCCCGCCATTTGCACCTCGGTCGCCGCGTAACCGGGCATCGACGAGAGCAGCACCCTGCGTAGCGCATTGCCGAGCGTGTGGCCGTAGCCGCGCTCGAACGGTTCCATCGTCACCTTGGCGTGGTAGGGCGAGAGGTTCTGCACGTCCACAATGCGGGGTTTCAGCAATCCAGTCAGGGCCATGAGAGGTCCGCTTCGCTCACTTCGAGTAAAGCTCGATGATCATGCTTTCGTTCACGGTCGATGGCAGATCGCTGCGGGCAGGCAGCGACTTGAAACGGCCTTTGAGCGCCTGGGCATCCAGCTCGAGCCATTCCGGGATGCGGCGCGCCGCCGCCGCCTCGACCGCCGCTTTGATGCGAAGCTGTTGCTGGGCCCGCTGCGCAACTTCGATCACATCCCCCGGTCGCAGGCGGTACGAGGGGATGTTCACGCGCCGGCCGTTGACGAGGATGCCGTTGTGCCGCACCACCTGCCGGGCCTCGGCGCGCGAAGCGCCGAACCCGAGCCGGTAGGCGACATTGTCCAGGCGCGACTCGAGCAGCTGCAACAGCCGCTCGCCCTTGACGCCGCGCGACCGCGCGGCTTGTCGGTAGACGCCCCGGAATTGCCGCTCCAGCAGACCGTAGACGCGCCGCACCTTCTGTTTCTCGCGCAACTGTTTGCCGTAATCGGACAAGCGTGCGCCCGAGCGCTGGCCATGCTGTCCGGGTGCGTAGCCCCGCCGCTCGATCGCGCACTTGTCAGTGAAGCACTTCTCCCCCTTGAGAAAAAGCTTCTCCCGCTCGCGGCGACACTGCCGGCAGCGCGCTTCCAGATTCCTCGCCATCGCCGTGCTCCCTCAGACTCGGCGCCTCTTCGGCGGCCGGCAGCCGTTGTGCGGAATCGGCGTCACATCGGCAATCGCCGAGATCTTGAGCCCGATCGCGTTGAGCGCCCGCACGGCCGACTCGCGGCCCGGTCCCGGCCCCGTGATGCGCACTTCGAGGTTCTTGACTCCGCACTCCTGGGCGGCGCGTCCCGCACGCTCAGCCGCCACCTGCGCCGCGAAAGGCGTCGACTTGCGCGATCCCTTGAAGCCGGCGTTTCCGGCCGAAGACCAGGCCAGCGTGTTGCCCTGTCGGTCGGTGATCGTGACGACCGTGTTATTGAAGGAAGCGTGAATGTGGGCGACCGCCTCGGCAACGTTCTTGCGCACCCTCTTGCGCGCACGTGCGGCTGCGGTCTGCTGCAGTTGCTGCGCCGTCGGGATGTTCCGGCTCGCCATGCGCCTTTCTCCGCCTAGCCCTTGCCTGCCGGCACGTTGAGCTTGATCGCAGCCTTGCGCGGACCCTTGCGCGTGCGGGCATTCGTGCGCGTGCGCTGGCCGCGCACCGGCAGCCCCTTGCGGTGTCGCACGCCGCGGTAGCACCCGAGGTCCATGAGCCGCTTGATCGACATGGAGACCTCGCGCCGCAGCTCCCCTTCGACGGTGTAGCGTGCAACCTGTTCGCGCAGCCGGTCCATCTCGGCGTCGGTGAGGTCCTTGATCTTGCGCGACCGGTCGACACGCGCCGCGGCACAGATCGCCTCGGCGCGCGACCGCCCGATTCCGTAGATCGCAGTGAGAGCAACCCACGCGTGCTGGTGGTTGGGGATGTTGATGCCGGCGATGCGTGCCATCTGGGCTTCCGGAAAAGCTTTGAATTATATCAATCGGGAAGGCGGTTCACAAGGCGCCTAGCCCTGGCGCTGCTTGTGGCGCGGATTGGAGCAGATCACGCGCACAACCCCCTTGCGCCGCACGATCTTGCAGTTGCGGCAGATCCTCTTTACCGATGCCATGACCTTCATCGTCGCCTCCGCCGTTGCCGCATCACTTTACCCGGAAGACGATGCGTCCCTTGGTCAGGTCGTAGGGCGTCAGCTGCACCGTGACGCGGTCACCGGGAAGGATGCGAATATAGTGCATGCGCATCTTGCCCGAGATGAACGCGTGGATCACGTGACCGTTGTCGAGCCGAACCCGGAACGTCGCATTCGGGAGGTTCTCGATCACCTCGCCCTGCATTTCGATGACGTCTTCCTTCGCCATGCCACCTCAGCGGGCCGGTAGACCGCCCCCCTTGAAGTTCGCTTTCCTCAGCAGACTTTCGTACTGGTGGGTCATGATGTACGCCTGCACCTGCGCCATGAAGTCCATCGTCACCACCACGATGATCAGCAGCGACGTGCCACCAAAATAAAAAGGCACGTTCCAGCGCAGGATGAGGAACTCCGGCAGCAGGCACACCAGCGTGACGTAGATCGCGCCCGCGAGCGTCAGCTGAGTCAGGATCCGTTCAAGGTAACGCGCGGTCTGGTCCCCCGGCCGTATGCCGGGGACGAACGCCCCTGATTTCTTCAGATTGTCCGCCGTTTCCTTGGGGTTGTACTGAAGCGCCGTGTAGAAAAAGCAGAAAAACACGATCAGCGCCGCGTACAGCAGCACGTAGATCGGCTGGCCCGGCGAGAGCGCGCCGGCGAGCTCGCGTAGCCACACCAGTCCCTCGCTGGATCCGAACCAACCGAGCAACGTCGCCGGAAAGAGAATCAGCGACGAGGCAAAGATGGGCGGGATGACACCCGCCATATTCAGTTTGAACGGCAGGTGCGATCGCTGCCCGCCGTAGACGCGGTTTCCGACCTGACGCTTGGCGTAGTTCACCAGGATCTTGCGCTGCCCGCGCTCGATGTAGCAGACGAAGGCCGTCACGACGACCACCGCCACCGCGATCAGCAGTGCGGTGAGCGGGTGCATCGCCCCGGTGCGCACCAGTTCGAGCGTGCCGGCGATCGCACTCGGCAGTCCGGCCACGATGCCGGCGAAGATGATGATGGAAATGCCATTGCCGATACCGCGTTCGGTGATTTGTTCGCCGAGCCACATCAGGAACATGGTGCCGGTCACCAGGGTCGTCACGGTGGTCAGGCGGAACAGCAGTCCCGGCTCGAGCACCAGACCCGGTTGGCTCTCGAGGGCGATCGAAATTCCCGTCGCCTGAAAAAGGGCGAGAAACACTGTCCCGATGCGGGTGTACTGCGTAATCTTGCGCCGGCCTGCCTCGCCTTCCTTGCGCAGCTGGTCGAGGTACGGACTTACCGCAGTCATCAGCTGCATGATGATCGAGGCCGAAATGTACGGCATGATGCCGAGCGCAAAGATCGTGAAGCGCGAAAGCGCCCCGCCCGAGAACATGTTGAACATGCCGAGGATGCCGCCCTGCTGACTCCGAAACAGATCGGCGAGCACGTTCGGGTCGATCCCCGGCACGGGGATGTGGGCACCGATGCGAAAGACGATCAGCGCACCGACCAAAAACAGCAGCCGGCGTTTGAGGTCTCCGTAGCGGCCGGTGCGGCCGAGAGAGAGCGCGGAATTCGCCAACGCCTCAGGCCTTGTCCGCGTCCGCGGCTTCGATGCGGCCGCCGGCGGCCTCGATCGCGGCACGCGCACCCTTTGTGACGCGCACCCCAGCGCCGATCGTGACCGCCCGCTCGAGCGTCCCCGCGGCGATCACCTTCGCCACGCGCGCATGGCGCGGCACCAGCCCTTCTTTTTTGAGCGCCGCCAGATCGATCACCGGTGCCTCCACCCGGCCGAGGGCGTGCAGCCGGACCTCGGCCCAGTGGTCGCGGCTGAGCGAGGTAAAGCCACGCTTGGGCAAGCGCCGGTGCAGTGGCATCTGACCGCCCTCGAAACCCACCTTGGTATAGCCCCCCGCGCGAGCGTGCTGTCCCTTGTGGCCTCGCTTGGCCGTCTTACCCCAGCCGGAGCCGGCACCGCGCCCGACGCGGTGGCGCGCGTGCTTCGCGCCGGGCGCTGGTTTGAGTGAGTTCAAGCGCATACGCTCAGTCCTCGACCCTCAGCAGGTAAGCCACGCGGCGCACCATGCCGCGCACCGCAGGCGTGTCGGGCAGCTCCACCGTATGATTCAGCCGGCGCAGCCCCAAGCCGCGCACCGTGCCGCGGTGTTCCTTGCGGGTGCCGGCGAGGCTTCGCACCAAAGTCACCCGAATCCGCCCCTGCGCAGTCACGGCGCGCGCCCTCCGAGCAGCTCCTCCACCGTTTTGCCGCGCTTGGCGGCGATCTCCGCGGGCGTGCGCATTGCCTGCAGCCCCTTGAGCGTCGCGCGCACGACGTTGTACGGGTTGGTCGAGCCGAAGCACTTGGCAAGCACGTTGGTCACACCCATGACTTCGAAAACCGCGCGCACCGGGCCGCCGGCGATGATACCGGTGCCCTCGGAGGCGGGCTGCATGAACACCGTCGCCGAACCGTGCCGCCCGACCACCGCGTGGTGCAGCGTGCCGTTGCGCAGGCTGACCTTGAACATGTTGCGCCGTGCCACGTCCATCGCTTTCTGAACCGCGACCGGAACTTCGCGCGCCTTGCCCTTGCCCATGCCGATTCCCCCGTCGCCGTCACCGACGACAGCGAGCGCTGCGAACCCGAGCACGCGCCCTCCCTTGACGACCTTCGTCACGCGGTTGACCGACACCATCTTCTCGCGCAGGCCGTCGCCACGTTCCTCCGAGAGCTGCGCCCGCCTAGGTTGGATCTTCGCCATCCCCGCCTCCGTCTCCGGGCCGTTGTCCTAGAAACGCAGACCGCCTGCCCGCGCGGCCTCGGCGAGCGCCTTGACGCGCCCGTGATAGCGGTAACCCGCGCGATCGAACGCGACACGCTCGATTCCGGCTGCGCGGGCACGCTCGGCAATCAGCGCGCCGACCGCCTCCGCAGCCTTGCAGTTCCCACCGTCCGAAAATGTTGCGCGCAGCTCCGGCGCGAGGCTCGATGCCGCGACCAGCGTGCGCGAGCCGTCTGGCGTCGTGATCTGCGCGTACATGTGCGAGTTCGAGCGCCGCACCGTAAGCCGCAGCACGTCCCGTTCACGGATCCTCGCCCTCGTCTGGCGCGCTCGGCGCCGTCGCGCCGCTTCCTTGTCCCGCATACCGGTTCCCCGACTCCGCTACTTTTTCTTCGTTTCCTTGAGCACGACGCGCTCATCGGCGTAGCGCACGCCCTTGCCCTTGTAGGGTTCGGGCCGCTTGAGGTCGCGGATCTGCGCGGCGACCTGTCCGACAAGCTGCTTGTCGATGCCCGTGAGCACGACTTCGGTCTGCGTCGGCGTAGACACCTTGACGCCCGGTGGCATGCGCCGCTGCACCGGATGCGAGAAGCCCAGGGACAGCGTAAGCGCATCGCCCTGCGCCTGTGCGCGGTAACCGACGCCGACCAGTGTGAGTCGCCGCTCGAACCCGCGCGTCACCCCGGTCACCATGTTGGCGATGAGCGCGCGCACTGTTCCCGACATCGCCCGGGCGCGACGCGAGCCGTCCGCCGGCTGGCACCGGATCGCCCCGTCCGCCAGGCGCACCTCGACCGACGCGTCAAGGCGGCGCGAGACCGCGCCGAGCGGCCCCTTCACCGAGATCGCGCCTCCGCCGAGGGTCACGTCAACCCCCTTCGGCAGCGGGATCGGCTGGCGGGCAATGCGCGACATGGCGGCTTCCTCAGGCGACGATACAAAGCACCTCGCCGCCGACGCCAGCGGCGCGCGCGCTGCGGTCGGTCATTACCCCGCGCGGCGTGGACACAATTGCGATCCCAAGTCCGTTCATGACCCGTGGCAGCTGATCCCGCCTCCGGTAGACCCGCAGCCCTGGCTTCGAGACACGCTCCAGTCGCGCGATCACCGGCCGGCCCGCGTAGTACTTCAGTCCGATCCGCAGGGTGCGCGCCGCCCCTTCGCCCTGCACTGCGTAATCTTCGATATAGCCCTCGTCCTTCAGCACCTGAGCGATCGCAGCTTTCAGACGCGAAGCCCGCATGCTCACTTCGGCGTGGCCTGCGGCCTGGCCATTGCGGATGCGTATCAGCATGTCTGCGATCGGATCGCTCATCGCCATCGCAGCCCCCTCACCAGCTCGCCTTGATCACGCCCGGCACCCCCCCGCGCATCGCCAACTCGCGGAGCTTGTTGCGTCCGAGGCCGAACTTGCGGAACACGCCGCGCCCTCGCCCCGTAATAAGGCAGCGGTTGCGCAGGCGCACGGGAGAGGCGTCGCGGGGCAAGCGCTGCAGTCGCTCGCGCGCCGCCTGCTTTGCTTCCTCCGAGGCGTGGGGGTCCTTGATCGTCGCCAGCAGCGCTTCACGCCGGGCGCGGTATTTCTTGACCATCCGCATCCGCTTCTCGTTGCGCAACCGCACGGCCAGTTTCGCCATGGCCCCTCCTACTCTCAGTTTCGGAACGGGAAGCGGAACGCGGTCAGCAGCGCCCGCGCCTCGTCGTCCGATCGTGCCGTCGTGGTGATGGTGATGTTCAGCCCCCGAATAGCGTCGATCTTGTCGTATTCGATCTCGGGGAAGATGATCTGTTCGCGCACCCCGAGGTTGTAATTGCCGCGGCCGTCGAACGCGCGGCTCGAGACCCCCCGGAAATCGCGGATGCGTGGCATGGCGATGTTGATCAGCCGGTCGAGAAACTCGTACATGCGCGCTCCGCGCAGCGTCACCCTACACCCGATCGGGAAGCCGGCCCGGATTTTGAAGTTGGCGATCGATTTGCGCGCTCGCGTGACCACCGGCTTCTGCCCCGCGATACGGGCGAGATCGACCATGGCATGGTCCAGCACCTTGCGGTCGCTCACCGCCTCCCCCACACCCATGTTAAGGGTGATCTTCTCGATGCGCGGAACCTGCATGACGGAGCTGTAGCCGAATTGCTTCATGAGTGCCGGCACGACCTGCTCGCGGTAAAAAGTGCGCAGCCTCGGCGCCGGCGCCGGAAGCTCCGGGCCCTCGGCGACCGGGAGCGCGGCCGGCCGCGCCGCCTCTGCGCGCGCCTTGGGCGCCGCTTCGGTTCTGGCCGCCGGCTTCTTCGCTTCCTTGCGCAGACCGGGATCCTTCGCCATGTCGCATCCTCAGCGGTCGAGTTGTTCGCCGTTCGACTTGAATACGCGCACCGTCCGGCCATCTTCCAAGCGTTTGAAAGCCACGCGATCCGGCTTTTGCGTGTGAGGATTGAACAGCGCCAGCTTCGCGACGTGGATCGGCATCTCCTTTTCGATGATTCCCCCCGTGACGCCTTTCATCGGGTTGGGGCGCTGGTGCTTTTTGACGCGATTGATGCCCTCGACGACGACGTACTCGGCGTCCACCCGCCGCAGCACGGTGCCTCGCTTGCCGCGATCCCGGCCGCGGGTGACGACCACTTCGTCGCCTTTGCGGATGCGCTGCATGACCGCCTCAGAGTACTTCCGGCGCGAGCGACACGATCTTCATGAAGCGTTCGGTCCTCAGCTCGCGCGTCACCGGCCCGAAGATGCGCGTGCCGATCGGCTCGAGCTTGTTGCTGAGGAGTACGACCGCGTTCGAATCGAATTTCAGCCTCGAGCCGTCCGGGCGGCGCACCCCCTGCGCCGTGCGCACGACCACCGCGTCGTAGACCTCGCCCTTCTTGACCCGGCCACGCGGTGCAGCGTCCTTGACGCTCACCTTGATGACGTCCCCGATGGTCGCGTAGCGGCGCTTCGAGCCGCCGAGCACCTTGATGCACATCACCGAGCGCGCGCCCGTGTTGTCGGCGACGTCAAGGAGCGTCTGCATCTGAATCATCGTGATCGACTCGCTGTTCCAACTTGCACCGGCCGAGCCGGGCAGTCTTGGACCCCGAGGGGGCGCCTAGGAAAGTCGCGAATTCTACCGGAGCCGACGCCTTTCGCGCAAGGCGTCAGCTGCCCGCGGCGACGCGGCGGGTCACCGTCCAGCTCTTCGTCTTAGACAGCGGCCGGCATTCGGCAATCTCCACCCAGTCGCCCTCGCGCAAACCTTCCTCAGGCGCATGGGCGTGATACTTTTTCGACCGCGTGACGATCTTGCCCACCACCGCGTCGCGCACCCGCCGTTCGATCAGGACGATCACTGTCCTTTGCATCTTCGTGCTGACCACCCGTCCGACCAGCGTGCGTCGGTTTTTCGCCAGCGTCGACCCCGTCCTTTGCGCCTTCATCGTCCGCTCTTCTCCCGGATGACGGTGCGCACGCGTGCGACAGCGCGGCGCAGTTTGCGCATCTGGCTCGTGTTCGCCAGCTGCTGCGTCGCCAGTTGCATGCGCGCGCCGAACTGGGCGCGCAGCAGATCGTTCAGCTCCTTTTGGAGCTCTTCCAAGCTTTTTCCCCGCAGCTCGCTCGCTTTCATCGCCCCTACCCCAGCCCTCGCTGCACGACCGCAGTGCGAAACGGAAGCTTCGCAGCGGCGAGTGCGAACGCCTCGCGCGCGAGCGCTTCCCCCACGCCGTCCATTTCATAGAGGATCTTTCCGGGCTTGATTTCGCAAACGAAGAACTCGGGGTTGCCCTTGCCGTTGCCCATGCGGACCTCGGCCGGTTTCTTGGAGACCGGCTTGTCCGGGAACACGCGGATCCAGATCCGTCCGCCGCGCTTGATGTGTCGCGACAGCGCACGCTGCGCCGCTTCGAGCTGGCGCGCCGTCAGGCGGCCGCGGCCGAGCGCCTTCAGCCCGAACTCGCCAAAAGCGACGCGCGCGCCCCGCGTCGCAATGCCGCGGTTGCGTCCCTTCTGCTGCTTGCGGTACTTCGTGCGTGCGGGCTGTAGCATGGCTCACCCCTCTTCCTTGCCCGTATGGGAGCCCGGCTCTGCCGACGCTTTCGCCTCTTCCGCCTTCGCAGGGCGGCGCGCACGGCGCGCCGGTTTCCCCTTGGCGGGTTCGGCCACCGCCGCCGCCGCCTCCGCGGTCTTCTTCGCCGCCCGCGGCGCCGCCTTGCGCTCGCCGTCCGAGCGGCCTGCCGGCTTGACCGCCTTCGCCTTGCCCGGCTCGGCCGCAGCCGCCGCCTCGCCCGCCGGACCCGCCTCCGACGTCTGCGCAAGCGTCGGCGCGGGAGCCGCCTCCTGGCGCGGCGCGACGTCACCCTTGTACACCCAGACCTTGATGCCGATGACGCCGTAGGTCGTCTTCGCCTCGCCAAAGCCGTACTCGATATCCGCGCGCAGCGTATGCAGTGGCACGCGTCCCTCCCGATACCACTCGGTGCGCGCGATCTCGATCCCGTTCAACCGGCCGGCACTCATGATCTTGATGCCCTGCGCGCCCAGCCGCATCGCGTTCTGCATCGCGCGCTTCATCGCGCGCCGGAACATGATGCGCTTTTCGAGCTGCTGCGCGATCGAATCCGCGATCAGCTGCGCGTCCACCTCGGGCTTACGCACCTCCTCGATCGTCACGTGCACCTGATTGACGCCCATCAGGCGGCGCAGTTCCACCTTGAGCGACTCGATTTCCTCGCCCTTCTTGCCGATGACGATGCCCGGCCGCGCCGAGTAGATCGTGATGCGAGCATCCTTGGCGGGGCGTTCGATGACGACGCGGCTCACGGCTGCGTGCGCGAGCTTGCGCCGAAGGAACTGGCGCACCCGGATGTCATCGGCGAGCATCGTCGCAAACGCCCGCTTGCTCGCGCACCAGCGCGAGTCCCAATTGCGGTTCACTCCAAGGCGGAAGCCGATCGGATTGATCTTCTGACCCATGTCGTCGAACTCAGTCTCCTACCGTCACATAGATGTGGCAGGTCGGCTTCGTGATGCGCGCGCCCCGCCCCTTTGCACGCGCATGAAAGCGCCTGAGTGCAGTCCCCCGCTCGACGGTGATGCGCTTGACCTTCAGCGTGTCGATGTCGGCGCCCTCGTTGTGCTCGGCGTTGGCGATGGCCGACTCGAGCACCTTGCGCACGAGGGCAGCCCCTTTCTTCGGCGTAAAGGCGAGGATCTGCAGCGCTTGCTCGACCGACTTGCCGCGCACCAGAGCGGCCACGAGTCGTCCCTTCTGCGCCGACAGGCGCGCCCCCCGCATGACCGCTCGCGCCTCCATGGTCCAGCTCCTACTTCTTCTCCGCCCCGACCGCTTCGGTCTTCTTGCCCGTGGCCGAGTGCCCCTTGAAGGCGCGTGTAAGGGCGAATTCACCGAGCTTGTGGCCGACCATGTTCTCGGTGATGTACACCGGCACGTGCTGCCGGCCGTTGTGCACGGCGATCGTCAGCCCGATGAATTCGGGCACGATCGTCGAGCGCCGCGACCAGGTCTTGATCGGCCGTTTGTCGTTCGCTTCGCGCGCAACGAGCACCTTTTTCATCAGGTGATGGTCCACGAACGGACCCTTCTTGACGGACCGTGCCATACCAACGGTCCTCAGCCGCTGCGGCGACGATCGCGCACGATCATGGCCTGCGTGCGCTTGTTGCGCCGCGTCTTGAAGCCCTTGCTCTTGACCCCCCACGGGGACTGCGGGGGGCCGGCCGCGGCGGTGCGTCCCTCGCCTCCGCCGTGCGGGTGGTCGATCGGGTTCATCGCCACACCGCGCACTGTCGGGCGCACCCCGCGCCAGCGCATGCGACCCGCCTTGCCGACCGCTTCCAAGTTGTGCTCTTCGTCGCCGACCTCTCCGATGGTCGCCCGACACTCGACGTGGACTTTGCGAATCTCGCCGGAGCGCAGCCGGAGCTGCGCATACGAGCCCTCGCGCGCGAGCAATTGCGCCGAGGCGCCCGCTGAACGCGCAAGTTGCGCCCCTTTGCCCGGCACCATTTCGACGCAATGAACCGTCGATCCGATGGGGATGTTACGGAGCGGCAGGGCGTTGCCGGGACGGATCGGCGCATCGGGCCCCGAGAGCACCTGCGCGCCGACCGTCACGCCTTTGGGCGCGATGACGTAGCGCCGCTCGCCGTCGGCGTAGAGCACCAGCGCCAAGTGCGCACTGCGGTTCGGGTCGTACTCGATGCGCTCGACGCGCCCCACAATGCCATCCTTGTCGCGCCGGAAGTCGACGATGCGATAGCGGCGCTTGTGTCCTCCCCCTTTGTGCCGCATCGTGATGCGGCCGGCGTTGTTGCGGCCCGCGCGCCGCCGCATCGATTCGACCAGAGGCGCGTGCGGCGCGCCTCGGTGCAGCCCCGGCGTGACCACTTTCACCAGTCCGCGGCGGCCGGGTGACGTCGGTTTGACCTTTACCAGAGGCATCGATCGTTCCTTGCGGGGTGAACGCGTCTACTGGCCGGAGGCGAAATTGATCTCCTCGCCTGCGGCAAGGCGAACGTATGCTTTTTTCCAGTGGCGACGCCGCCCGGCAACACGGCCAAAGCGCTTCGGCTTGCCATGCACGCGCATGACCGTCACCGACTCGACCTTGGTCTTGAACATCGCCTCGATCGCTGCCTTGATCAGCGGTTTGGTTGCGTCCTGGGCGACACGGAAGACGTACTGCCGGTCGCGGTCGGCGACGCGCGTGCTCTTCTCCGAGACCACCGGCGCGAGCACCACGTTCGCAAGCCGCTCGAGCGGCAGGATCGGTTTCGCCGCGTTCATGCAAACATCTCCTCCAGGCGCGCGACCGCCCTGCGGGTGAGCACCACGGTGGGGTGGCGGATCAGCGCAACCGGGTTCGTCCGCTGCACCGGGATCACCTCGACATCCGGCACATTGCGCGCCGCCAGCTCCAGGTTGCGGTCGAGCGCATCGGTGATCACGAGCGCGCGCGACAGGCCGAGCGCGCGCAGTTGTGCAACAAGCGACTTCGTCTTCGCCTCCGCCACCTCCAGCGCCTCGACCACGTGCAGCCGATCTTCGCGCGCAAGCTGAGACAGGATCGCCGCCATTCCCGCCCGGTACATGCGGCGGTTCACCTTCTGCGAGAAATTATCGTCGGGCGAGGCCGGGAAAATCTTCCCGCCGCCGCGCCACAACGGGCTCGACACCATGCCCGCGCGCGCGCGGCCAGTGCCTTTCTGCCGCCACGGCTTGCGCGTCGAGTGGCGAACCGCGCCGCGGTCTTTCTGCGCACGCGTGCCCCGGCGCGCGTTCGCCCGATACGCCACGACGAGCTGGTGCACGAGCGCCTCATTGAACTCGCGCCCGAACACGGCCTCGGCCGCCTCGACGGTCCCGGCCACGCCGTCCTGCCCGATCACGCGCAGCAGCACCCCCATGGCCTCAGCTCTTGACCGCCGGGCGGACGATCACGTCACCGCCGCTCGCGCCCGGCACCGATCCCCGTACCAGGAGCAGTTGTCGCTCGATGTCCACGCGCACGACCGCGAGGTTCTGTATCGTGCGCCGCACCGCGCCCAAATGACCGGGCATGCGCTTGCCTGGAAAAACCCGTCCCGGACTCTGGCGCTGGCCGGTAGAACCGGGGGCCCGCGTGGTCACCGAGTTCCCGTGGGTCGCGCGGTTGGACGCGAAATGGTGCCGCTTGATCACTCCGGCGAACCCCCTGCCGATGGTGACTCCCTGCACGTCCACGCGCTGGCCTATTTTGAAAAGGTCCGCTCCGAGCCGATCGCCCACTTTAAGGCCTGCCGCCTCGGCGGCTGAGACGCGAAATTCGCGCAATAGGCGCGCGGCCTCGATCCCCGCCTTCGCGTAATGACCCTTAAGGGAGGCGGGCACGCGCTTTGCGCGGCGCGCCCCGAACGCGACCTGCACGGCGCAGTAGCCGTCCCGTTCGACAGTCTTGATCTGCGCGACGCGGTTACCCGCCACTTCGAGCACCGTCACGGGCACTGCCTCTCCCTCATCGGAGAACAGACGCGTCATTCCCACCTTGCGCGCCAGCAGTCCAAGCCCCATGGCCATGCTCGCTCGCTCCGCCTACTGAACTTTGATCTCGACATCCACGCCCGCTGGCAGGTCGAGCTTCATGAGCGCGTCCACCGTCTTGTCGGTGGGATCGATGATTTCCATCAACCGCATGTGGGTGCGGATCTCGAGCTGGTCGCGCGAATGCTTGTCGATGTGCGGGCTGCGCAAGAGGTCGAAACGCTGTTTGAGCGTCGGCAGGGGCACCGGCCCCCGCACCACCGCACCCGTGCGCTTCGCCGTGTCGACGATCTCGAGCGCCGAGCGGTCGATCAGGCGGTAATCGTACGCCTTGAGCCGGATGCGGATGCGCTGGCTGTGCATGATCCCTACTCGATCACCTTGGAGACGACTCCGGCGCCGACGGTTTTGCCGCCCTCGCGGATGGCAAAGCGCAGCCCCTGCTCCATGGCCACCGGCGTGATCAGCGTCACGGTCATCTTCACATTGTCACCCGGCATGACCATCTCGGTGCCCGCCGGCAGCTCGATCGCACCCGTCACATCGGTGGTACGAAAATAAAACTGCGGCCGATAGCCATTGAAAAACGGCGTGTGCCGACCCCCCTCCTCTTTTGACAACACATAGACCTCACACTCAAACTTCGCGTGCGGCGTGATCGTGCCCGGCTTGGCCAACACCTGCCCCCGCTCGACCTCCTCACGCTTGGTCCCACGCAACAACACCCCCACATTGTCCCCCGCCTGCCCCTCGTCCAGGAGCTTGCGAAACATCTCCACCCCCGTGCACACGGTCTTTTGCGTCGGCCGAATCCCCACAATCTCAACCTCATCCCCCACCTTGATCACCCCACGCTCGACACGACCCGTCACCACCGTGCCACGACCCGAAATGGAAAAGACATCCTCCACCGGCATCAAAAAAGGCTTGTCAATCTCACGCTTGGGCGTCGGAATATAAACGTCCAAAGCCTCCGCTAAACGCAAAATCGACTTCACCCCAAGCTCCGAATCCTCCCCCTCCAAAGCCTTCAGCGCACTGCCCACAATCACCGGCGTCTTGTCCCCAGGAAACTCATACTTCGACAAAAGCTCCCGCACCTCCACCTCCACCAACTCCAGAAGCTCCTTGTCGTCCACCATGTCCGCCTTGTTCAAATACACCACAATGTACGGCACCCCCACCTGACGCGCCAACAAAATATGCTCCCGCGTCTGCGGCATCGGCCCATCGGCGGCCGACACCACAAGAATCGCCCCATCCATCTGCGCCGCACCCGTAATCATGTTCTTGATGTAATCGGCATGCCCCGGACAGTCCACATGCGCATAATGACGATGCGCCGTCTGATACTCCACATGCGCCGTGTTGATCGTAATCCCACGCGCCTTCTCCTCCGGCGCATTGTCAATCTGATCGTACGCCTTCGCCTCACCCCCATACAGCTTGGCCAAAACATGCGTAACAGCCGCCGTCAACGTCGTCTTACCATGATCCACATGACCAATCGTGCCCACATTCACATGCGGCTTGGTCCGCTCAAATTTTGCCTTTGCCATATGCGCCGCTCCCGTGCCTGCCGCGACCTACTTCCTTGCGTTGATGACCGCCTCGGCGACGCTCTTCGGCGCCTCGGCGTAGTGCTTGAATTCCATCGTGTACGTTGCGCGCCCCTGCGTGAGCGAACGCAGCGTCGTCGAGTAACCAAACATTTCCCCTAGCGGCACCTCGGCCTTGATCGCCTTGCCGCCCGGCAGGTCTTCCATTCCCTGAATCGCGCCGCGGCGTGAGGAGAGATCGCCCATGACGTCGCCCATCTTTTCCTCGGGTGTCTCGACCTCCACCGCCATCACCGGTTCGAGCAGCACCGGCCCCACCTTTCGCATCCCCTCCTTGAAGGCGAGGATCGCGGCCATCCGGAATGCGTTCTCGTTCGAGTCCACTTCGTGGTACGACCCGTCAAACAGCGTGACCTTCACGTCCACCACCGGGTAGCCCGCAAGCACACCCTCCTGCATCGCCTCGCGCACCCCCTTCTCGACCGCCGGGATGTACTCGCGCGGCACCACCCCGCCCTTGATCGCGTCGACAAACTCGAAGCCCTTACCCGCCGGCTGCGGCTCCAGCTTGAGCCAGACGTGGCCGTACTGGCCGCGGCCGCCGGTCTGCTTGATGAACTTGCCCTCCTGTTCGACCGCGCGGCGCAGCGTCTCTCGGTACGCCACCTGGGGCTTGCCGACAGAAGCCTTGACGCCGAATTCTCGCTTCATACGATCGACGATGATCTCGAGGTGCAGCTCGCCCATCCCCGAGATGATCGTTTGGCCCGATTCCTCGTCAGTGCGCACGCGAAACGACGGATCCTCCTGCGCGAGCCTCTGCAGGGCAACCGACATTTTTTCCTGATCTGCCTTGGTCTTGGGTTCGAGCGCCTGCGAGATCACGGGTTCCGGGAACTCGATGCGCTCGAGGCGGATGACCTTGTCCACGTCGCACAGCGTCTCGCCCGTGCTCACCTCCCTCAATCCGACCGCCGCGGCGATGTCGCCGGCGCGCACTTCCTTGATCTCCTGTCGCTCGTTCGCGTGCATCTGCAGCAGCCGACCGATGCGCTCCTTCTTGCCGCGCACCGGGTTGTAGACGGTCGAGCCCGCTTCGAGTACGCCCGAGTAAACGCGGATGAACGTGAGCTGCCCGACGTACGGATCGGTCATGATTTTGAATGCCAGGCCGGCGAACGGCTCGTCGTCCCCGGCGCGCCGCGTATCGGGTTCACCGTTCTCCTTCTCGCCCTTGACCGGCGGAATGTCCACCGGCGAGGGCAGGTAGTCGATGACCGCGTCGAGCATCGCTTGCACGCCCTTGTTCTTGAACGCCGAGCCGCACAACATGGGCACGATCTCGTTGTTGATCGTCCGGATGCGCAGGCCGCGCTTGATCTCCTCGACCGAGAGCTCGCCCGACTCGAGATACTTGTTCATCAGCTCTTCGTTTGCCTCGGCCGCCGCTTCGACCATCTTTGCGCGCCATTCTCGCGCCAGTTCAACGAGCTCCGGGGGTATCGGGCCACGTTCGAAGCGCATGCCGAGGGTGGCGTCATCCCAGGTGACCGCCTGCATGGTCACGAGATCCACGACGCCCCGAAAACCCTCTTCCGCGCCGATCGGCACCTGGATCGGGACCGGATTGCCCTTCAGGCGCAGCCGCATCTGTTCGTACACCTTGAAGAAATTCGCGCCGACCCGGTCCATTTTGTTGACAAAGGCGAGCCGCGGCACCCGGTACTTGTTCGCCTGGCGCCAGACCGTCTCGGACTGCGGCTGCACCCCGCCCACGGCGCAGTAGACCATGCAGGCGCCGTCGAGCACGCGCAGGCTGCGCTCGACCTCGATGGTGAAATCGACGTGCCCGGGCGTATCGATGATGTTGATGCGGTGCTCGGGGTACGACTGGTCCATGCCTTTCCAGAAGCAGGTGGTCGCGGCCGAGGTGATCGTGATTCCCCGCTCCTGCTCCTGTTCCATCCAGTCCATGACCGCGGTGCCGTCGTGCACCTCGCCCAGCTTGTGCGATACACCGGTGTAGAACAGGATGCGCTCGGTGGTCGTCGTTTTCCCGGCGTCGATGTGCGCCGAGATGCCGATGTTCCGGTAACGCTCGATGGGGGTCTTGCGCGGCACGGAAATCACCACCGGTAGTGCGCGAAGGCCTTGTTCGCCTCGGCCATGCGGTGCACTTCCTCGCGCTTGCGCATCGCACCGCCGCGGCCTTCGGCCGCCTCCTGCAGCTCGTTGGCCAGACGCGCGCTCATCGATTTCTCGCCGCGCTTCTGGGCCGCCTCCCGGATCCAGCGCATGGCAAGGGCGATGCGCCGCACAGGCCGCACCTCGACCGGCACCTGATAGTTTGCGCCACCGACGCGCCGGCTCTTCACCTCGACGAGCGGCTTAACGTTGTGCAGGGCTTGCGCGAACACTTCCAGCGGCTCGCGACCGCCCCGCTGCCGGATCAGATCGAAAGCGCTGTGGACAATGCGCTCGGCGACGGACTTCTTTCCGCGCGTCATGATGACGTTAATGAACTTGGCGACATCCACGTTGCCGAACTTCGGATCGGGCAGGATCTCGCGTTTGGGAACTTCGCGGCGGCGCGGCATCGCCTTCCCCTACGCCGCCTTGGGTCGTTTCGCGCCGTACTTCGAACGGCCCTGCCTGCGGTCTTTGACGCCCTGCGTATCGAGCGAACCCCGCACGATGTGGTAGCGCACACCCGGAAGGTCCTTGACACGACCGCCACGAATGAGCACGACCGAGTGCTCCTGCAGGTTGTGACCCTCGCCGCCGATGTACCCGATCACCTCGTAACCGTTCGTGAGGCGCACCTTGGCCACCTTGCGTAGCGCCGAGTTGGGCTTCTTGGGGGTGGTCGTGTAGACGCGCGTGCAGACACCCCGCTTCTGCGGCGAACCCGCAAGCGCGGGCACCTTCGATTTGGTGCGCTTCGGTTCCCGGCCGAACCGCACCAGTTGGTTCACCGTAGGCATAGGCGTGCGTCCAGAAACGAACCGGGCGGACATCCGGCCTTGCGAATCGGACGACCGCCCCGGTAAAGACTGGGGATTATACGGAGGTGACGCGAATCTCGTCAACGAGAGCGCATCGCGGCCTCCGCCGGAAAGGGGCGTGCCAGGCCGAAGCCCTGCGCATACGGCACCCCCAGCGCGCGCAGCCGAGCGACGATCTCAGCCTCCTCGACGTACTCGGCGACTGCGGCCAGGCCAAGCGCTTGGCCGACGCGCAGGATCGCCTGCAGCTTGCGCAGCGCGACCTCACTGCGCAGCAGATTGCGGGTGATCGAGCCGTCCACTTTGAGGAAGTCGACCTGCACTGCCTTGAGCGGCGCGAACGAGACAGCCCGTCGCCCGAACCCGTCGATCGCGATGCGGCAGCCGAGCCGGCGCAGTCGAGTCGCCGCGTACGCGACGGCCTCCAGCCGCACGAGCAGGTCGCCTTCGTCGATTTCGAAGATCACCGCATCGGCCGGCACACCGAGACCGCCGAGCAACCGGCCGACGTCGGCGGGGAAGCTTTCGTCGAGCAGCGCCTGCGTCGAGACGTTGACCGATGCCCGTCGGAACCCCGCCAGGCGACCCCGAGCAAGCAGCCCCAGGCCTCGTTCCAGGACCCAGCGGTCGAGCGCTGCCATCATGCCAAAGTGCTCGAACACCGGCAGGAACTCCCCCGGGGGTAGCAGCAGCGATTCCTCCTCGCGCAGCCGCACGAGCAGCTCGGCCCATTCCATGCGCATGTCGGCCAGCGCGACGATCGGTTGCAGGTAAAGCGTGAGCTCATCCTGTGCGAGTGCCTGCCGCAGCCGCGCGGCCGGATCGCCCCAGCCGGAGAATTCGCGCTCCATGGCGTCGAGGATCTCGCCCCGATCAGCCGGGCGGGCGGCGTCGCTCATGGACCCCATTGTAGGGGGCCGCCCCGAGCACGGGGGGGACCCGGACCGCGGGCGTATAAACTGCTACCGAGATGGACCATGGCTTCGACTTCTACTGGGAGGATTTCCCGGTCGGCCAAGTGCGCCCGATGGGTCGGCGCCGCTTTTCGGAGGAGGAAATCCTTGCCTTTGCGCGCGCCTGGGACCCGCAGCGTTTCCACGCCGACGCCGAAGCTGCGCGCTGCACACCTTTCGGCGGCCTCGTCGCGAGCGGCTGGCACACCTGCGCGGCGGCGATGCGCAGCATGTGCGACGCCTATCTTCTGCGCTCCGCCTGTCTCGGCTCGCCTGGCCTTGACAGCCTGCGGTGGCTAAAACCGGTGCGGCCCGGCGACGAACTGGAATTTCGTGCGACGGTGCTCGCTGCGCGACCGTCGGCGAGTCGGCGCGACACCGGCCTTGTGCAGTTCCTATGGGAGGGCCTCGACCAAAACGGCGAAGCGGTGATCGAGATGCGCGGCTGGCAGCTCTTCGCTCGCCGCCCGGTAGGTGCACGATGAGCGCGTCGGACCCCCCTTCCCTTCTCTATTGGGAGGACTTCGCTCCCGGAGACGAAGTCGAGCTTGGACGCTATACCTTCAGCGAGGAGGAGATCGTCCGCTTCGGCCGCGAATTCGACCCTCAGCCCTTGCACACCGATGCGCGCGCAGCCGCAGCGGGTTTTTACGGTGGCGTCATCGCGAGCGGCTGGCACACCTGCGCGATCGGGATGCGCCTGATGGTCCTTTCCAGCATCGGCCGCGCGGCGAGCGCGGGCTCCCCTGGCGTGGACCGTATCCGTTGGCTCGCACCCGTGCGACCGGGCGACACGCTCCTTTACCGGCGGCGCATCCTCGCGACGCGTCCCTCGGCGCGCCGTCCGGAACTCGGACTGGTGAAGTCCCGCACCGAAGCCGTGAACCAGCGGGGGGAAACCGTGCTGACGATGGAGGGCTGGGGATTGTTTCGTCGCCGGCCTGTCGACCCGCGTTGAACCGTCAGCCCGTGATCGAGCACACGGTGCACGTGCTCACGCGCAAGGAGGAGCTCGACGCCGTGCGTGTTGCGGGGAAAGTGGTCGTCGTGATCGACATCCTGTTTGCAACAACGACGATGGTCGCCGCGCTCGCCCACGGCGCGCGCGAGATCGTCCCGGCGACAGACGAAGCCGACGCCCGCGCCCTTGCCGCGGCGTTGCCGCCGCAAGAAGTCGTGCTTTCCGGGGAACTCTACGCCCAGACGCTGCCGGGATTTGCGCACCCCGCGCCCCTTGCCCTGCTTGCCCACGGCGTACGCGGCAAAAGCGTCGTGTACTCGACGACGAACGGAACCGTCGCGCTGCGCCGCGCCGAATGCGCCGCATGCGTCTACGGCGCGGCCCTGCTCAACGCTCGCCGCGTCGCCGAACACGTCGTTGCGCGCCACCCCGGTCGCACCGTGCTCGTGCTCTGCTCGGGCTCGGTGAACCATCTCAACCTGGAAGACTTCTACGGCGCCGGCTACTTCGTCGACTGTCTGGTCGGCCTGCTCGGACCCTCAGCCGATCTTTCGGACGCCGCGCGCGCGGCGCACGCGCTCTACCGGCAGGCGCGCCTGCCCGAGGTGCTGCTCGAGTCCCGCGTCGGTCGCATGATGGCCGCGCGGGGGCTCACCCACGAGGTGCAATTCGCCGCGCGGCTCGACGCATTTCCCGTCGTGCCCGTGCTCGGACAGGGACGGTTGCGGTTGGTCGCCTGAGCGCACCGCCGGACTCAGCGGCGGGGACCCGCCGCCACCGGACCGGCGACGGCTTCGAGGTCTGCGCTCACGACAAGGTGGTCGGTGAGCAGCGACCACGGCGCGCCGCGGTGCACGCGGGCACCGGCGACCCGGAAGCCGCGAATGTAGATGCGGTCGAGCCGAAGGAAGGGCAAGAAGCTCGGGTACGTGCGCGCGAGCCGCCCGCGCGCCTGCGCCGACGCCTCCGCAAGGCCGAGCCGGGCGCCGAGGATCGCTCCCGCGCGCCCTCGCCAGTCGTTGAAGTCGCCCGCGACGACAAGCGGCAGATCGCGCGCCGCGACCGCTTCCAGCCGGGCGACGAGGGCACCGAGCTGTCGGCGCCGCCCCCGCTCGCCGAGCGACAGATGCACGCAGACACAATGCAGATCGCGCGTCCAACCGGGTACCGCGACCACGCAGTGCAGCAGTCCGCGGCGCTCGAAGCGGTAGGCCGACACGTCTTCGTTCTCCGCCGCGACGATCGGAAAGCGCGACAGGATCGCGTTTCCGTGATGACCGTCCCCGTAGACGGCGTTGCGTCCATACGCGCTCGCCCACTGGTCACCGGCGAGGAACCGGTGCTGCGGCTCCTTCGGCGCCGCCGCGTGGCGCAGGCTGTGTCGCCGGTTCGCCCCCTGCACTTCTTGCAGGAACACCACATCGGCGTCGAGCTCGCGCAGCGCTTCGCGCAGCTCGTGCACGACGAGGCGCCGCGTCAGGTGCGAAACTCCCTTGTGGATGTTGAGGGTCGCGACGCGCAGCCGCAGCGTCATCGCCGATCGTCCAGCCGTTCCGCCAGCAGGTGAATCGCGTCGCGGTTCGACCACGAAAAGCAGCGCGCGACGGCGTTGCGCCAGTCGAGCCAGCAGGCCGCGCGGTGTTCGCGCGGCGCAAGCACCGGCCCGAAGGGCGCCGGCACCTGCAGACCGAAGACATGCTCGACGTTGTGCGTGGTGCCGGGGGCGAAGCGGTGCCGCCACTCGGGGAAAATCTCGTAGGTGTAAGTGAGCTGCAAGCGACGGAGCGATTCGGCCTGCGCTTGCAGGCCCGTCTCCTCGCCCACTTCGCGCAGCGCCGCCGCCTCCAGCGCTTCGTCCGGGTGCTCGAGCGATCCCGTCACCGATTGCCAGTATCCGGGGTACGCCGCGCGCTCAAGGAGCAGCACCTCGAGCGTCGGCGTGTGAACGACGACGAGCACCGAAACCGGAAACTTCGGCTTCACGGCGGATTGTCGCCGGGCCACCGCGGCCACGGCCCCTCCCCGGCGAAAGCGACGAAGAAAGGGCGACCCCGGGCAGCCCAGTACGCCACGCTTTCGGAAAGGATCTCGCCGAAGGTGCGCGCATCGTCGGCGGGCAGCCGCTCGGCACCCTCGACGACGAGCAGCCAGCCGAGCGCCTCGCGCCACGACAGGTCCGTCAGGCATTCGGCGAGCGCGTCCCAGTTGCCGCCGAACCATGCGGGAAACTCGAGCGCGCGCGCGAGTGCGGCCAGCAGCTCCGCTTTTGTCGCCCGCGGCCCAAGGCGAATGCGCGCGACG
>OGCL01000033.1_pt1 | contig 157590 bp, 179 predicted proteins | sample 1570041 | NCBI WGS metagenome assembly OGCL01 (sample SAMN06266162, study PRJEB24511) | hot springs metagenome | isolation source: Hot spring water | place: South Africa: Limpopo | collected 2015-06-22
GTCGGGTAGTTGAAGGTGGTGTTGATGAAGTACTTGATGCTGTTGGCTTCACCCTTCTGGTTCATGATCGCCTGGCCAATGTGGACGATCTCCGAGGCCTGATAGCCGAAGCAATGCACACCCAGCACTTCCAGGGTTTCACGATGGAAGAGGATCTTCAGCATGCCCACCGGTTCCACCGAGATCTGCGCACGGGCCATCCCCTTGAAGAAGGCCTTGCCCACTTCGTAAGGCACCTTGGCCTGGGTCAGCTCACGCTCGGTCTTGCCGATCGAGCTGATCTCCGGAATGGTGTAAATGCCGGTCGGCACGTCATCGACGAAGCGCCAGCTGCCGTTGTCGACGATGCTGCCGGCAGCGGAACGCCCCTGGTCGGCAGCGGCGCTGGCCAGGCTCGGCCAGCCGATCACGTCACCGGCGGCGTAGATGTTGCTGACCTCGGTGCGGTAATGCTCGTCGACCTGGATCTGACCACGGCTGTTGACCGCGATGCCGATGTTTTCCAGGCCCAGCTGATCGGTATTGCCGGTCCGGCCGTTACACCACAGCAGGGCGTCGGCCTTGATCTTCTTGCCCGACTTCAGGTGCAGGACCACACCGTTTTCCACACCCTCGATGCGCTCGTACTCTTCGTTGTGACGAATCAGCACGTTGTTGTTGCGCAGGTGGTAGCTCAAGGCGTCGGAGATTTCCGAATCAAGGAAGCTGAGCAACTGATCACGGTTGTCGATCAGGTCGACCAGCACACCCAGGCCACTGAAGATCGAGGCGTACTCGCAACCGATCACCCCCGCTCCGTAGATGATCAGACGGCGCGGCGTGTGACCCAGGCTGAGAATGGTGTCGCTATCGTAGATACGCGGGTGGCGGAAATCGACGTCGGCCGGGCGGTAGGGACGCGAACCGGTGGCGATGACGATCTGTTTGGCCACCAGCTTTTCCACCACACCATTGAGGCAGACGACTTCGATCGTCTGCTCGTCAGCGAAGCTGGCGGTGCCGAAATAGGTGTCGATACGGTTACGTGCGTAGTAGCCGGTGCGCGAGGTGACCTGCTTGGCGATCACCTTCTCGGCACTTTTCAGCACGTCGGGGAAGGAGAACCAGCGCGGCTCGCCGATCTGGCGGAACATCGGGTTGGTGTTGAACTGCATGATCTGCCGCACCGAGTGGCGCAGCGCCTTGGACGGGATGGTGCCCAAGTGGGTGCAGTTGCCGCCGACCAGCGGACGGTTGTCCACCACGGCTACCTTGCGCCCGGCCTTGGCCGCGTTCATCGCCGCGCCCTCGCCCGCCGGGCCGGAGCCCAGCACCACCACATCGTAGTTGTAGACCGCCATGTTTACTCCTTCAGATCAGGCCGGAGCGCTTGTGGCGCACCCTCGGCGGGGCCGGCAGCGGATAATAGCCACCGGCTATCAAAGCTACCACCTGGTTTAACGCTTGCTCGCGTCGTAAGCCAGGTCAGTGTTCGGCGCTTCGCCGTTGTCGCGATTGACCTCTTCACACTTCTCACGGCTACCGCCGCAGATCGAGCACTCTTTCTCGATACCCAGATTGGCGATGCCACCGCAGGAACCAGCGATGGGTTTGCGCCCCATGATCACGCCAACGGCCATCATGCCGACGACCAGAACCATGGCCAGAAATACAACCAGAAAAGTCATTGTTCATCTCCTGCAGCAAATAGCTGCTCGAATGCGGTCGTGCCATGTGTGACGAAGCCCTCGCCCTCACGCGTCACGAAAAACGCCGCGATACCGTTGCGCTCGGCGAAGGCCATACCGGCATCCGGTCCAAGCACCATCAATAGGGTAGACAAGCCATCGGCGCGCAAGGTCGATGGATCTGCCACAGTGACAGCTGCCAGCTTGTGGTTGACCGGCTTGCCGCTCAGCGGATCGAGCGTATGCGAGTAGCGCTGGCCGTTCTCTTCGAAGTAGTTGCGGTAGTCACCCGAGGTGGAGATACCGTAACCATCGAGCTGCAGAATGCGTTGGGCCACCCGCTGGTCGTCACGCGGGGCTTCCAGACCGATGCGCCAGTGGCTGCCATCGGGCTTGAAGCCGGCCGCCTTGAGCTCACCGGTGGCCTCCACCAGATAACTGGTGACCCCCAACTCGCCCAGCCGCGTGACGATCAGATCGACGGCATAGCCAGCGGCGATGCTGTTGAAGTCGACCTGAACATCGGCATCCTTGCACAGCTGCTCGCCGTCGATCTTCAGGTGCTGCTGACCAACCCGCTGACGCACTTCGGCCAGACGCTCGGCATCCGGCACGGCTTCGCCCTGCCCTTTGGGGCCGAAGCCCCAGAGGTCGAGCAAGGGTTCCAGCGTCAGGTCGAAATAGCCCTGGCTCTCCTGGTGCAGGCGATTGCCGGCACGCACCAGATCCAGCACGCCCTTGGGCATGGCCTGGCAGGTACCGGCCGGCGCATGGTTGAACTGCTCGATCAGCGAATCATCGCGATAGGTGGACATCTGCAGATCGATCTCGGCGAGGATCGCCTCGGTCGCGGCCTTGAGTTCGGCTTGCGGCGCGACACCTTCACTGCGGACGTATTTGATCGAATAGGTGCTGCCCATGGTCGGGCCACCGAACTCTTCGATCCGTTCAGAATGCAAGCAGCCCGTTAGGGCTGCCGCCAGGGCGACAGCGATAACGGGCTGGAGTACAGCAGACCTCATGCGTTAGCCGCCGAAGTCGTCGAGGAGGATGTTCTCCGGCTCGACACCCAGGTCGGTCAGCATCTTGATCACGGCGGCGTTCATCATGGGTGGGCCGCACATGTAGAACTCGCAATCTTCCGGAGCCGGGTGGTCCTTCAGGTAGTTCTCGTACAGCACGTTGTGGATGAAGCCCTTGAGGCCGGTCCAGTTGTCTTCCGGCTGTGGATCGGACAGCGCCAGGTGCCATTCGAAGTTCGGGTTTTCCGCGGCCAGCTGATCGTACTCTTCGTTGTAGAACGACTCGCGCATGGAACGCGCGCCGTACCAGAAGCTGATCTTGCGCTTGGACTTCAGGCGCTTGAGCTGGTCGAAGATGTGCGAACGCATCGGCGCCATGCCGGCACCACCACCGATGAAGACCATCTCGGCGTCGGTGTCCTTGGCGAAGAACTCACCGAAGGGTCCGTAGACGGTGATCTTGTCGCCCGGCTTGAGGCTGAACACGTAGGACGACATCTTGCCCGGCGGCACATCGTCACGCCCCGGCGGCGGCGAGGCGATACGGATGTTGAACTTCACCAGACCGCGCTCTTCCGGATAGTTGGCCATGGAGTAGGCACGAATGACGGTCTCGTCGCACTTCGATACGTACTTCCACTGATCGAACTTGTCCCAGTCGCCGCGATACTCCTCCTGGATGTCGAAATCCCGATAACGCACTTCGTGCGGCGGGCACTCCAGCTGGACGTAGCCGCCTGCGCGGAAGTCGACGTTCTCGCCTTCCGGCAGACGAAGCGTCAGCTCCTTGATGAAGGTGGCCACGTTGGGATTGGACTCCACCGTGCACTCCCACTTCTTCACGCCGAAGACTTCTTCCGGGACCTCGATCTTCATGTCCGCCTTGACCGGGGTCTGGCAGGACAGACGCCATCCCTCACCGGCCTCACGACGGGTGAAGTGCGACTCCTCGGTGGGCAGCATCTCGCCGCCACCGCTCTCGACGATGCACTTGCACTGCGCGCAGGTACCGCCGCCGCCACAGGCGGACGAGAGGAAGATGTTGTTGGCAGCCAGCGTCTGCAGCAGCTTGCCGCCGGCCGGCACGGTGATGGTTCGCTCACCGTTGATTTCGATGGACACGTCGCCGCTGGACACCAGCTTGGCGCGCGCAGCCAGGATGATCACCACCAGCGCAAGCACGATGGCGGTGAACATACCGATGGCGAGGAAAATTTCGTAACTCATCAGTTCGTCCCGTCCTTACAGCTGTACGCCAGAGAAAGACATGAAGCCCAGCGACATCAGTCCGATGGTGATGAAGGTGATGCCAAGCCCCTGCAGACCATCCGGCACGTCGCTGTACTTGAGCTTCTCGCGAATACCCGCCAGCAGCGCGATCGCCAGCGCCCAGGACAGGCCGGAGCCCATGCCGTACACCACGCTCTCGCCGAGGTTGTAGTCGCGCTCGACCATGAACAGCGTGCCACCCATGATGGCGCAGTTCACGGTGATCAGCGGCAGGAACACGCCCAGCGCGTTGTACAGGCTGGGTACGTACTTATCGAGCGTCATCTCGAGAATCTGCACGATGGCCGCGATCACACCGATGTAGCTCAGCAGACCCAGGAAGCTCAGGTCCACTTCAGGCAGGCCGGCCCAGGCCAGCGCACCGCTCTTGAGCAGGTAGGTGTAGATCAGGTTGTTGGCCGGCACGGTGATGGTCTGCACCACGATGACCGCGATACCCAGACCGATGGCGGTTTCCACCTTCTTCGAGATCGCGATGAAGGTACACATGCCGAGGAAGAACGCCAGGGCCATGTTCTCGATGAACACGGCGCGGACGAACAGGCTGATGTAATGCTCCATTAGTAAGCCTCCTTGCTGGAGACTTGCGGCGCCATCTTGAAGGCAGGCTTCTCGACCTGCTCCTTCTTCCAGGCACGGATGCCCCAGATGAACAGGCCGATCAGGAAGAACGCCGAGGGCGGCAGCAGCATCATGCCGTTGGGCAGGTACCAGCCACCGTCATTGACGGCCGGCAGAATGGTGTAGCCCATCAGCTTGCCGGCGCCGGTCAGCTCGCGAATGATGCCCAGGGCGATCAGCATCGCGCTGTAGCCCAGGCCGTTGCCGATACCGTCGAAGAACGACAGCAACGGGGGGTTCTGCATGGCGAAGGCTTCGGCACGCCCCATCACGATGCAGTTGGTGATGATCAGGCCAACGAACACCGACAGCTGCTTGGACAGCGAGAAGGCATAGGCCTTGAGCACCTGGTCAACCAGGATAACCAGCGAGGCGATGATCACCATCTGCACGATCATGCGGATCGAGTTCGGGATCTGGCTGCGGATCATCGAGATGAACAGGTTCGAGAAGGCACAGACCAGGGTCAGCGCCACCGACATGACCAACGCGGTGTTGAGGTTGGAGGTCACCGCCAGTGCCGAACAGATCCCGAGGATCTGCAGGCCAATGGGGTTGTTGTTGAAGATCGGGTTGAGCAGTACTTCTTTCACAGTGGGTTGCGACATGATCAAGCCTCCCCAGCGCGCAGATTAGCGATAAATGGACCGAAGCCGTTCTCGCCCAGCCAGAACCGCAACAGGCTGTTGACACCGTTGCTGGTCAGGGTCGCGCCGGCCAGGCCGTCGACCTGATGATTGGCACGCGGGCTCTGCGGGTCGACCCCGCCCTTGACGATCTGTACGGCCAGCTTGCCGTTGTCGTCGAACAGTTCCTTGCCCGGCCACTGGCCGCGCCACTTCGGATTGTCGACCTCACCACCGAGGCCGGGCGTTTCGCCGTGCTGATAGAAGCCGAAGCCCGCCACGGTATCCAGATCACCCTTGACGGCCATGAAGCCATAGAGGGTGGACCACAGACCGTAACCGCGCACTGGCAGGATCAGCGTATCGATCTCGCCTTCGCCCTGGCCTTCGACGATATAGACAGTGCTGTAACGCTCACGACGCTTGATCGAGGCGATGTCCTGCTCGCCTGGCAGGGCCTTGGACAGCGCAGGGTCCTTGGCCGCGACCAGCGGATCGAAGGTCTTGGCGTCGAACTCGTCGCTGAACTTGCCGGTTTCCAGATCGACCAGACGCGCAACGATACGCTCGTTGAACAGCTGCTTGACCTTGTTCGCGGACATGCCGGCCTCACCCAGGCCGGCAATGGCCAGGATGCTGCGCTGCTTGTCCAGCAGGCGGTTTTCCTGCTGGGTCGGACGCAATGCCACGGCGGCACCGGCCACGAAGATGGAGCACACCAGGCAGACCAACAGGGCTACCGTCAGCGTGCGAACGGTGGATTCTTTCTGACTAGACATTACGTGCCAGCCTCCGCTTGATATTGGCCTGAATGACGAAATGGTCAATCAGCGGCGCACACAGGTTGGCGAACAGGATCGCCAGCATCATGCCTTCCGGGAAGGCGGGGTTGACCACGCGGATCAGCACGACCATGACGCCGATGAGGATGCCGAACACCCACTTGCCGGTATTGGTCATGGAGGCCGACACCGGGTCGGTCGCCATGAAGATCATGCCGAAGGCGAAGCCACCGACGACCATGTGCCAGTACCAGGGCATGCCGAACAGCGGGTTGGTCTCGGAGCCGATCAGGTTGAACAGCGTGCTCAGCGCAATCATGCCCAGCATCACGCCGGTGACGATGCGCCAGGAGGCAATCTTGCTGCCGATCAGGACGACGCCGCCGATGAAGATGGCCAGGGTGCTGGTTTCACCGATCGAGCCGTGAATGGTGCCGACGAAGGCGTCCATCCAGGTGATGCCGCTGCTGATCACATTCTCGATGCCACCTGCGAAGCCCAGGCTCAGCGCGGTTGCACCGGCATAGCCATCGACCGCGGTCCACACGGCATCACCGGACATCTGTGCCGGATAGGCGAAGAACAGGAAGGCCCGCGCGGTCAGCGCCGGGTTGAGGAAGTTCTTGCCGGTACCGCCGAAGATTTCCTTGCCGATCACCACGCCGAAGCTGATGCCCAGCGCGACCTGCCACAGCGGGATGGTCGGAGGCAGGATCAGGGCGAACAGCACGGAGGTCACGAAGAAACCTTCGTTGACTTCATGCTTGCGGATCGAGGCGAACAGCACTTCCCAGAAGCCACCGACGATGAATGTCACCGCGTAGATGGGCAGGAAGTAGGCCGCGCCCTGGATGAAGTTGTCCCACAGGCTGTTGGGATCGAAGCCGGCAAAAGCACCGATCAGCGCAAAACGCCAGCCTTCCTGGGCAGCCAGCAGGTCGGGGCTTTGCGCATAGATCAGGTTGGCCTGGTAGCCGGTGTTCCACATGCCGAAGAACATCGCCGGGAAGGTGCACAGCCAGACGGTGATCATCATGCGCTTGAGGTCGATGCCGTCGCGCACGTGAGCGGTGGTCTTGGTGACGCTACCGGGACGATAGAGGAAGGTGTCGGCCGCTTCGTACAGTGCATACCACTTTTCGTACTTGCCGCCTTTTTCGAAGTGATGCTCGATCTTGTCGAGGAATGCGCGAATGCCCATGCCTTAACCCTCCTTCTCGATGCGGGTCAGATTGTCCCGCAGGATCGGGCCGTATTCGTACTTGCCGGCACAGACGTAGGTGCACAGCGCCAGATCTTCTTCATCCAGCTCAAGGCAGCCAAGCTTTTGCGCCACCTCGGTGTCGCCCACGATCAAGGCACGCAGCAGCTGGGTCGGCAGCACGTCCAGAGGCATGACCTCCTCGTAGTTGCCCACCGGCACCATGGCGCGCGGACTGCCGTTGGTGGATGTGGAGAACGCGAACTTCTTGCCGCCCATCAGCTTGGAGATATAGATGTTGAGGATGGAGTGCTTCTCCACGCCGGCACGCATGTAGTGCAGCATCTCGCGCTCCTTGCCCTCGCGCAGGCACGATACCTGCTGGTGGTAGCGACCGAGATAGGCGAACGCGCCATGGGCGGTACGACCGCCCAGCAACGAGCCGGATACGACGCGATTGGCGCCAGGCTGCAGTTCGCCGGCAGTCAGCTCGTCGAGGTTGGCACCGAGGCGGGTGCGAACCAGGCGAGGATTCTCGACGACCGGGCCGCCCAGAGCGACGACGCGTTCGACCCACAGGCGTCCGCTGGTGAACAGCTTGCCGACGGCGATCACATCCTGATAACCGATGGTCCAGACGCTCTTGCTTGCACTCACCGGATCAAGGAAATGGATATGGGTACCGGCCAGGCCCGCCGGATGCGGGCCACTGAAGGCCTCGACCTGCACCTTGGCCAGGGATTCGCCGGGCAGCGACGCGCCTGGGGCCTTGCACAGGAACACTTTGGCCAGGTTGCCCAGCACCTTGAGGCCTGCCTCGAAGGCTTCTGCCTGTTCGGCGATGATCACCGCAGGATCGGCCGCCAAGGGATGCGTATCGATGGCTGTCACGAAGATGGAGTTAGGCACCGCATCGACCGCCGGCACCTTGCTGAACGGACGCGTGCGCAGTGCGGTCCACAGGCCGGACTGCTGCAGGTTCTCGCGCACCTGTTCGCTGCTCAGGCCTTCCAGCTGGTCGGACGAGTAGCTCGCGAAGGTGATTTCGTCATCGCCCTCGAGGTCGATGACCACCGACTGCAGCACGCGCTTTTCACCGCGGTGCACTGCACTGACGACGCCAGCACCGGGCGCCGTGTAGTGAACGCCTTCGGACTTCTTGTCGGAAAAAAGGATCTGCCCCAGCTTGACCCGATCACCGACCTGCACAGCCATGGTGGGCTTCATGGTCGGATAGTCGAAGCCGATGACGGCGACGCTGCGTACGGGCCTTCCGGCCTCGATACGCTGCGTCGGCGCGCCGACTATGGGCAAGTCAAGCCCTCGTTTTATATTGATCATCGGTTTGCCTAACCACTGATTTTAGAAAGCTTTTTTTGGCAGGCCCGGCGGCATGGCGCAAAGTAGGATTGCACTGCGCGCACCAATACGTTATTGGCGCGACACCATGTCGCGGACCCAGGTAAAAAATCCGCCCGATTATAGAGGTCGTATGCCTTGACTGACCACCCAGGTATTGCGGATTTTTGACTCGAGACAAGAGAAGCAAAATTATCTCGACCGCACCCGGCCCCTGATCACCGGCCGCTCAACCTCGCAGGATTTACGCTCGAACCGGTGCGCCAGAAACGCGAAACGGGAGCCAGGGCTCCCGTTTCTGCTTGCCACCGCGACGCTTAGCGCGGGAAGGCCGGCGGGTTGACCCCTGCCATGTCTTCCATTACACGCACCACCTGGCAGCTGTAACCGAACTCGTTGTCGTACCAGACGTACAGCACGACGCGGTTGTCATTGCAGATGGTCGCCTCGGCGTCCACTACGCCAGCATGGCGAGAACCAACGAAATCAGTGGATACAACTTCCTGCGAGTTGACGAAATCGATCTGCTTCTGCAGGTCAGAGTGCATGGCCATCTGGCGCAGGTACTCGTTGATCTCGTCGCGGCTGGTGGCCTTCTCCAGGTTCAGGTTGAGGATGGCCATGGACACGTTCGGCGTCGGCACGCGGATGGCGTTGCCGGTCAGCTTGCCCTTGAGCACCGGCAGCGCCTTGGCAGCTGCAGTGGCGGCGCCGGTCTCGGTGATGACCATGTTCAGCGCAGCGCTACGGCCACGGCGGCTGCCCTTGTGGAAGTTGTCGATCAGGTTCTGGTCGTTGGTATAGGAATGCACGGTTTCGACGTGGCCGTTGACGATGCCGTACTGATCGTTCACCGCCTTGAGCACCGGCACGATGGCATTGGTGGTGCAGGACGCCGCGGAGATGATCTTGTCATCGGCAGTGATGTCGCCATGGTTGATGCCATGCACGATGTTCTTCAGCTCGCCCTTGCCCGGTGCAGTCAGCACCACACGAGCGACGCCCGGACACTTGAGGTGCTGCCCCAGACCTTCGGCGTCACGCCACTTGCCGGTGTTGTCCACCAGCAGGGCGTTCTCGATGCCGTACTGGGTGTAGTCCACCGAGGCCGGATCGTTGGAGTAGATCACCTGGATCAGGTTGCCATTGGCGGTGATGGTGTTGTTCGCCTCATCGATGGTGATGGTGCCATCGAAGGGACCATGCACCGAGTCGCGACGCAGCAGGCTGGCGCGCTTGACCAGATCGTTGTCGGAACCCTTGCGCACGACGATGGCGCGCAGGCGCAGACCGTCGCCACCACCGGTCTTCTCGATCAGGATGCGCGCCAGCAGGCGGCCGATGCGGCCGAAACCGTACAGCACGACGTCAGTACCCTTGTGCCCGGTAGCAGCGTGACGCTTGTCGGCGACCTCGGCCAGCTCTTCGCGCACGAACTGCTCGAGGCTGCGGCCGTTGCCGGCGTCCTTGTACTTGGCGACCAGCTTGCCGAGATCGACCGAGGCGGCGCCGAGGTTCATCTCGCTCATGGTCTTGAGGATCTGGAAGGTGTCGTGCACCGACAGCTCGGTCTCGTCGGCGATGCGGTGACGGGCGAAACGGTGCGCCTTGAGGATGGCGATCACCGAACGGTTGATCAGGCCACGGCCGTAGATCGAAGTCACCACGTTGTTGTTGCGATACAGCTGACCAATCAGCGGAATCATCGCTTCGGCGAGGGCTTCGCGGTCAATCCATTCACCAAGACACTGGTCGGGCTTCTGAGTCACGGGCAGTTCCTTCCAACATGTAGGGGCTGAGAAAAAGGGCTACATTATGACGGCGCACCCTAGCGCCGGCAATCTGCAGCGGACGAAACACTGACAGCCAAGCGCCTCGATAGTTACAATCCCGGCGGCCTATTTTTTCCATCGGAGCCACGCCCACTCGTGTCCGTCTTGCGCCTTCCCCCTCTGCCTGCCGCCAGCGGCAAGCAACATTGGGGCAATCTTCCAGGAGCCGCGCTGAGCCTGGCGATTGCCGAAGCAGCCAGCAACGCCAAACGCTTCACGCTCCTCCTCACCGCCGACAGCCAGAGCGCCGAGCGCCTGCAGGAAGAACTCGCCTTCTTCGCTCCGGATCTGCCGGTTCTGCATTTTCCGGATTGGGAAACGCTGCCCTACGACCTGTTCTCGCCGCACCAGGACATCGTTTCCCAGCGTATCGCCACGCTCTACCAGCTGCCTGAACTGAGCCATGGCGTGCTGGTAGTGCCGATCACCACCGCCCTACACAGGCTGGCGCCCAAGCGCTTTCTGCTCGGTTCGAGCCTGGTGCTGGATGTTGGGCAGAAGCTGGATGTCGAGCAGATGCGCCTGCGTCTGGAAGCGGCCGGCTATCGCTGCGTGGACACGGTCTACGAACATGGCGAGTTCGCCGTGCGTGGCGCGTTGATCGATCTGTTCCCCATGGGCAGCGCCCTGCCCTACCGTATCGACCTGTTCGATGACGAGATCGAAACCCTGCGCACTTTCGATCCGGAGAATCAGCGCTCCATCGACAAGGTGGAGTCGATCCGTCTGCTGCCAGCCCGGGAATTTCCGCTGAAAAAGGAAGCGGTCACCGGCTTCCGCGCACGTTTCCGCGAGCGTTTCGACGTCGACTTCCGCCGCTGCCCGATCTACCAGGACCTGTCCACCGGCATCACGCCCGCCGGTATCGAATACTACCTGCCGCTTTTCTATGAGGAGACGGCAACCCTCTTCGACTATCTGCCCGAAGACAGCCAGGTGTTTTCCCTGCCCGGCATCGAGCAGGCCGCCGAGCAGTTCTGGAATGACGTGCGCAATCGCTACGAGGAGCGCCGCGTCGACCCCGAGCGCCCGCTGCTGCCGCCGGCCGAGCTGTTCATGCCGGTGGAAGACTGCTTCGCCCGGCTCAAGCTGTGGCCGCGCGTGGTTGCCAGCCAGCAGGACGTGGAACCGGGCATCGGCCGCGAGCGCTTCCCTGCGCAGCCCCTGCCGGAACTGGCGATCGAATCCAAGGCCAGCGAGCCCCTGGGCAAGCTGCGCCAGTTCCTCGACGGCTTTCCGGGGCGCGTGCTGTTCACCGCCGAGTCCGCGGGGCGCCGCGAAGTGCTGCTGGAGCTGCTGGCGCGCCTGAAGCTGCGCCCGCAGGAAGTCGAAGGCTGGGGCGGGTTCCTCGCCAGCGAGGAGCGCCTGGCGATCGCCATCGCCCCGCTCGACGAAGGCTTGCTGCTGGACGAAGTCGCCCTGGTCGCGGAAAGCCCGCTGTTCGGCCAGCGCGTCATGCAACGCCGGCGTCGCGAGAAGAGTCGCGACGGCGGCGACAACGTCATCAAGAACCTCACCGAGCTGCGCGAAGGCGCGCCGGTGGTGCATATCGATCATGGAGTCGGCCGCTATCAGGGGCTGGTCACCCTCGAAATCGAAGGCCAGGCGCAGGAATTCCTCCTGCTGCAGTACGCTGACGAGGCCAAACTCTACGTGCCGGTCGCCAGCCTGCATCTGATCGCCCGCTATACCGGCAGCGACGACGCCCTGGCGCCACTGCACAAGCTCGGCTCGGAAACCTGGCAGAAAGCCAAGCGCAAGGCCGCCGAGCAGGTGCGCGACGTGGCTGCAGAACTGCTCGACATCTACGCCCGCCGCGCCGCGCGCCAGGGCTATGCCTTCAAGGACCCGCAGGTCGACTACGAAACCTTCGCCGCCGGCTTCCCCTTCGAGGAGACGCCGGACCAGCAGGCCGCCATCGACGCGGTGCGCGAGGACCTGCTTTCCGCCAAGCCGATGGACCGCCTCGTGTGTGGCGATGTCGGCTTCGGCAAGACCGAAGTCGCCATGCGCGCCGCCTTTATTGCCGTGCACGGCGGCAAGCAGGTGGCGGTACTGGTGCCCACCACCCTGCTCGCCCAGCAGCACTACAACAGCTTCCGCGACCGCTTCGCCGACTGGCCGGTGCGGGTCGAGGTGATGAGCCGTTTCAAGTCCGCCAAGGAAGTGCAGAACGCCATTACCGAGTTGGCCGACGGCAAGATCGACATCCTCATCGGCACCCACAAGCTGCTGCAGGACGACGTCAAGTTCAGCAACCTGGGCCTGGTCATCATCGACGAGGAACACCGCTTCGGTGTGCGCCAGAAGGAGCAGCTCAAGGCGCTGCGCAGCGAGGTGGACATCCTCACCCTGACCGCCACGCCGATTCCGCGCACGCTGAACATGTCCATCGCCGGCATGCGCGACCTGTCGATCATCGCCACGCCACCGGCGCGCCGGCTGTCGGTGCGCACCTTCGTCATGGAGGCCAACAACCCGACCATCAAGGAAGCGCTGCTGCGCGAGCTGCTGCGTGGCGGCCAGGTCTATTACCTGCACAACGACGTGAAGACCATCGAGAAGTGCGCCGCCGACCTGCAGGCACTGGTACCCGAGGCACGCATCGCCATCGGCCACGGACAGATGCGCGAACGCGACCTCGAGCAGGTGATGAGCGACTTCTACCACAAGCGCTTCAACGTGCTGGTGGCCTCGACCATCATCGAAACCGGCATCGATGTGCCCAGCGCCAACACCATCATCATCGAGCGCGCCGACAAGTTCGGCCTGGCCCAGCTGCACCAGCTGCGCGGCCGCGTCGGCCGTAGCCATCACCAGGCCTATGCCTATCTGCTCACCCCGCCGCGCAAGGCCATGACCGATGATGCGCAGAAGCGTCTGGAAGCCATCGCCAACGCCCAGGACCTCGGTGCCGGCTTTGTCCTGGCCACCCACGACCTCGAAATCCGCGGTGCCGGCGAGCTGCTCGGCGAAGGCCAGAGCGGGCAGATCCAGGCCGTCGGCTTCACCCTGTACATGGAAATGCTCGAGCGCGCCGTCAAGGCCATCCGCAAGGGCGAACAGCCAAACCTGGAGCAGCCGCTCGGTGGCGGCCCGGAGATCAACCTGCGCCTGCCTGCACTGATCCCCGAGGACTATCTGCCGGACGTGCATGCGCGCCTGATTCTCTACAAGCGCATCGCCAACGCCGCCGACGAGGACGGCCTGAAGGAACTGCAGGTAGAGATGATCGACCGCTTCGGCCTGTTGCCCGAACCGACCAAGAACCTGGTGCGCCTGACCCTGCTCAAGCTGCAGGCCGAAAAGCTGGGCATCACCAAGATCGACGCCGGCCCGCAGGGCGGACGCATCGAGTTCTCGGCCGACACTTCGGTTGACCCGATGGTGCTGATCAAGCTGATCCAGAGCCAGCCGAACCGCTACAAGTTCGAAGGCGCCACGCTGTTCAAGTTCCAGGTGCCCATGGAGCGTCCCGAGGAGCGCTTCAACACCCTGGAAGCGCTGCTTGAGCGGCTGGCGCCCAACGAGCAAGGTTCCTAGATGCCGCGTCGCTATCTGGCCCTGTTGTTATTGTGGCTGGCGCCGCAGGTGCACGCCGAGGCGCTGTATCGCGTCGAGCTGATCCTGTTCCGCCACGCCACGCCGCTGGAGGCCAGCCAGCACGCGCCTTACGACTGGGCACGGCAAGCCCGGCCGCTGGAGCGCCGCGCCGAGCGGCAGCCGGCGCTGGAGCACATCGCCGCCCGGCTGACCCCGGAGCAGGGTTATCAGGTGCTGCTGCACCGCGCCTGGCAGCAGCCGGTCAGCGACGACGGCCCGGCCATCGCCATTCACCAGGGCCAGCGCCACTTCGAACACTATCCGATCCAGGGCACGCTGAAGCTGCGACCGGGCCGCTACATGCAGACGGACATGACGTTCTGGGTCAACCGCTTCGGCGAGTACGGCCAGCTGCTCGCCAGCGAACGCCTGACGCAGCGGGTCCGCCTGGTACCCGGCCGGCTGACCTACATCGATCACGACAGCCTCGGGCTGCTGATCGAGCTCAGACGGCTATGAGCCTGTCGCCTTTGCGGCCCCGGCGGCGGCATCGCATCCCTGCAGCGGGGGCCTGAACCGTGGCCCCAGCACTGCCTTCGCGCCCGGAGCGGCGGATCGACGATCTCGCACCGGTGCCGCTGCTCAGCCTGGGCAGCCATCTGGCGACCAACTACCAACCCGGCAACCGGCGCATGGTCAGCGAATACCAGCACCGGGCGGGCCTGGCGTTTCTCTATGGCTCAGCGCGCGTGCATGGCAAGCGCGACGGCGAGCGCATTCGCCATCCGGCGGACGACGAGCTCCAGCTCATCGCCCGCCAGCCGCAGGCCGAGCAGGCATTGCGCAAGCAGCTGGAGCAGCTGGGCTTCCGTCCCGCGTTGCGCCAGAGCCTGGCCTTGCCGAAGGAGTCGGCGGAGATGTTCCAGCTGCCCGGCGAAGAAGCCTGGATCAGGTTCGTCCAGCAGCAGCTGCCGGAGCTGCGTCGCCAGGGCTGGCAGATCGACATTCACCCGGGCTTCGCCTACGACCTGACCGCCATCGACGCCTGGTACGCCGAGATCGACGAGTCCGCGGCGGAAGACTGGTTCGACCTCGACCTCGGTGTCGTCGTCGACGGCCAGCGCATCGGCATATTGCCCGTGCTCCTGCGCCTGATCCGCCAGAGCCCTCAGCTGCTCACGCCGCGGGCACTGGCCCAGCGGGGCGATGACGAGCAGCTGCGCGTGCAGCTGGAGCGACGCGACGGGCAACCGCTGCAGGTGGCTCTGCCCTTCTCCCGCATCAAGCCGATCCTAGCGACGCTTGGCGAACTCTATATGCGCGAGCCGATGGATGGCCCCGCGCTGCGTCTGAGCAAGGCCGACGGCGCGCGCCTGGCCGGCCTGGAAGGCCTGGCGCCGCACTGGCGCGGGGGCGAGCAGCTGCGTGCATTCGCTCGACGCCTGCACAGCCCTGGCGCCCAGCCCGGCCAGCCACCCGCCTCGCTGAACGCCACCCTGCGGCCCTACCAGCTGCAGGGCCTGGCCTGGATGCAGACCCTGCGCGAGCTGGGCGCCGGCGGCATCCTCGGTGATGACATGGGCCTCGGCAAGACACTGCAGAGCCTGGCACACATCCTCGCCGAAAAGCAGGCCGGACGCCTGGACCGCCCCGCGCTGGTGGTGATGCCCACCAGCCTGATCCCCAACTGGCAGGGCGAAGCCAGCCGTTTCGCCCCGCACCTGCGCGTGCTGACGCTCACCGGCAGTGGCCGGCAGAAGCACTTCGCCGGGATCGCCGATCACGACCTGCTGCTGACCAGCTACGCCTTGCTGACACGCGACATCGCCGTGCTGCGCGAGCAACCGCTGCATCTGCTGATCCTCGATGAGGCGCAGCACATCAAGAACCCCTCCAGCAAGGCCGCCCAGGCGGTGCGCGAGCTGCAGACCCGGCAACGGCTGTGCCTGACCGGCACGCCATTGGAAAACCACCTGGGCGAGCTATGGTCGCTGTTCCACTTCCTCATGCCCGGCTGGCTCGGCGATGCGCGGCGCTTCACCCAGGATTACCGCAACCCCATCGAGAAGCATGGCGACGAGGCCCGTCTGGCACATCTGCGCGCGCGCCTGCGGCCGTTCCTGCTGCGCCGCACCAAGGAACAGGTGGCCACCGAGCTGCCGGCCAAGAACGAGTTCATCCACTGGGTCGAGCTGTCGCCCGCCCAGCGCGAACGCTACGAGACGCTACGCCTGGCCATGGACCGCAAGGTCCGCGATGAAATCGAGCGCAAGGGCCTGGCGCGCAGCCAGATGGTCATCCTCGAGGCGCTGCTCAAGCTGCGTCAGGTCTGCTGCGATCTGCGCCTGCTCAACGGCAATGCCGTAGCGACGTCTCGCGGCAGCAGCTCGGGCAAGCTGGACAGCCTGCTGGACATGCTCGACGAGCTGATGAGCGAAGGACGCCGCGTGCTGCTGTTTTCCCAGTTCACCTCGATGCTGGCTCTGATCGAACAGGCGCTGCTCAAGCGCGGCATCACCTACGTCAAGCTGACCGGCGAGACCGACGATCGACGCACGCCGGTCGAACGCTTCCAGGCCGGCGAAGTGCCGCTGTTTCTCATCAGCCTGAAGGCCGGCGGCACCGGACTGAACCTGACGGCCGCCGACACGGTGATCCATTACGATCCCTGGTGGAACCCCGCTGCCGAGAACCAGGCTACCGACCGCGCCTATCGCATCGGGCAGGACAAGCCGGTGTTCGTCTATCGTCTGATCACCCGCGGCACCGTCGAGGAACGTATCCGCGAGCTGCAGGCGCGCAAGGCCGAGCTGGCCGCCGGCGTGCTGGAGGGCAGCGGTGAAGGCGGCTGGCAGCTGGCCGAGCAGGACATCGAAGCGCTCTTCGCGCCGCTGCCTTGAGCCATGCCTGGCGAAGTTGTGACGCCGACAAGCGCAGCATTTCGCGCTTTGCCAGATCATCGCCACCTCGTTTAACTTCTCACCAGACGACGGCATGGCCGTCCCCACCCGCCAGCGCTACAAGGAGCAACCCATGAGCCTCTACGAGATTGCCTTTTCCGGCCAGCTGCTCCCCGGCGCGAAGCTCGAACAGGTCGAAGCCAACCTGACCAGGCTGTTCCAGGCCGATGCCCAGCGCATCGCGCTGCTGTTCTCCGGGCGCCGCATCGTGATCAAGCAGAACCTGGACTTCGCTGCGGTGGAAAAATACCGCCAGGCCATGGAGCGCGCCGGTGCCCAGGTCGAGGTCAAACCGATGCCGGTGGATGTCGAGGAAATCGAGCTGGCGCCGCCACCACCCGCCACGCCTGTCGCTACCCCTGCGAGCACCGCACCTGCAACGGCTCGGCCCGGCGAGACACCTGGCGCACTGAAGGTGACGCCGCGGGATGAATACATGGCCGCCTTCAGCGACGTCGAGGCGCCGGACTTCGGTATCGCACCGGTTGGCGTCGACCTGCAGGACGCCCGTCCCGAACCCGAGGCCCCGCGCGTGGACCTCTCGCAATTCAGCCTGGCTCCGGTGGGCAGCGACATGGGCGAGATGCCGCGCGCCGTCGACGGGCCCAAGCCGGACATATCGCACCTCAAGCTGGCGGACTGATCGCAGCCCACCGCAAGAAACAGCCGCCCGGCCATTTACAGCGACCGGTAGGGTGGGCTTCGGCCCACCTCGCGCTGATCGGGCGAACTCGCAGCGCTGCGCCATGCTCCAAACCTACAAGCCCGCAAAGCGCCTGTACTCATGGATCTTGTCGTTGCCCGCCCCGAAGGGCTGTATTGCCCGCCCGGTGATTTCTATATCGACCCCTGGCGGCCGGTCGATCGCGCCGTCATAACCCACGCCCATGGCGACCACGCACGCTGGGGGATGGGCCATTACCTGGCTTCCAGCGACAGCGAAGGCATCCTGCGTTCGCGCATCGCCGCCGACATGCCACTGCAGACGCTGGCCTATGGCGAATCCATCGAGCATCACGGCGTAAAGCTCAGCTTTCATCCCGCTGGTCATGTACTCGGCTCGGCCCAGGTGCGCCTGGAATACAAGGGCGAAGTATGGGTCGCTTCGGGCGACTACAAGGTCGAGCCGGACGGCACCTGCGCGCCGTTCGAGCCGGTGCGCTGCCATACCTTCATCACCGAATCGACCTTCGGCCTGCCGATCTACAAGTGGCCGGCGCAAACCGATGTCTTCCGCGAGATCAACGACTGGTGGCGCGCCAACGCCGCGGCCGGACGGGCCTCGGTGCTGTTCTGCTATGCCTTCGGCAAGGCGCAGCGCATCCTGCACGGCCTGGATGAAAGCATCGGTACCATCGTCGTGCATGGCGCGGTAGAGCCGCTGAACAAGGTCTATCGCGAGGGCGGCATCCACCTGCCGCCGACCGTCTATGCCGGTGACCTGAAGAAGGGTGATCCGCGCCTGAAGCAGGCCATCATCCTCGCTCCGCCCTCGGCTGGCGGCAGCACATGGATGCGCCGCTTCGGTGACTATGCCGACGCCTTCGCCAGCGGCTGGATGATGCTGCGCGGCACCCGCCGTCGGCGCGGCGTCGACCGCGGCTTCGTGCTTTCCGACCATGCCGACTGGCCAGGTCTGCTCTGGGCCATCGAGCAGACCGGCGCCGAACGGGTAATGGTCACCCACGGCTCCGTTGCGGTGCTGGTGCGCTACCTGCGCGAAATGCGCGGCCTTGATGCCCAGGCCTTCGCCACCGAATACGGCGAAGAGGACGATGCCGCGACGGAGGGCACCGCATGATCGAAGGCCACGCCGCTTTCCCGTGGCGCGGCGACCGCCGAAGCGGAGGCGCCGCATGAAAGCCTTCGCCACGCTCTACAGTCGCCTGGACGCCACCACGTCGAGCAATGCCAAACTGGCCGCGATGCGCGACTACTTTCGCGAGGCCGATCCGGCCGACGCTGCCTGGGCGGTCTACTTCCTGGCCGGCGGCCGCCCGCGTCAACTAGTCCCGACCCGCGTCCTGCGCGAAACCGCCATGCAGGCGGCGGGCTTGCCCGAATGGCTGTTCGAGGAAAGCTACCAGGCCGTTGGCGACATGGCCGAGACCATCTCGCTGCTGATGCCCGAGGCCCAACACAGCTCCGAGGACGGGCTGGCCGTGTGGATGCAGGACCGACTGCTACCGCTGCGCGGCCTGCCGCCGGAGGAGCTGGCCGAACGCTTGCCGGCGCTCTGGGCACAGCTGGACCGGCTCAGCCTGATGGTCTGCATCAAGCTGATCACCGGCGCCTTTCGCGTCGGCGTGTCGAAACTGCTGGTCACCCGCGCGCTGGCCTCGCTGGCCGATCTCGACCCCAAGCGCGTCGCGCAGCGCCTGGTTGGCTACACCGACCTGTCCCATCGGCCCAGCGCCGAGGGCTATCGCGCGCTGATCGCCGAAGAATCCGAGCATGAGCATGCCCAGCGTGGTGGCCAGCCCTACCCGTTCTTTCTCGCTCATGCGCTGCAGGCCCCGGTGGACACGTTCGACACGCTGCTTGGCGCGCCGGACAACTGGTTCATCGAATGGAAGTGGGATGGCATCCGCGCCCAGCTGGTCAAGCGCGACGGGCAGATCTGGGTCTGGTCGCGCGGTGAGGAGCTGGTCAGCGAGCGCTTTCCCGAGCTGTGCGAGCTGGCCCGCTGCCTGCCCGACGGCACGGTGATCGATGGCGAGATCCTGGTCTGGAAGCATGCCCCGGAGACCCCGGCCGGCGAGCTGTTCGACGCCGCCAGCACCGGCGAGCCCAGCGCCGATGGCTTCGGCGTGCAGCCCTTCGCCCTGCTGCAACAGCGCATCGGCCGCAAGAACCTGACCGCCAAGGTCCTGCAGGATGCGCCGGTCGCAGTGCTCGCCTACGACCTGCTGGAATGGCAGGGCGACGACTGGCGGCAGCGCGAGCACCGCGAACGCCGCCAGCAGCTCGAGGCGGTCGTGGGCCAATGCCCCAGCCCGCAGCTGATGCTTTCACCACTCGTAAGCGGAGCGGATTGGCAGGATTTGGCCCGCCACCGCGAAGCCTCACGCGCGCTGGGCGTGGAAGGCATGATGATCAAGGCGCGCGCGGCCCAGTACGGCGTCGGCCGGACCAAGGACGTCGGCGTCTGGTGGAAATGGAAGATCGACCCCTACTCCGTCGATGCCGTGCTGATCTATGCCCAGCGCGGTCATGGCCGCCGCGCCAGCCTCTACACCGACTACACCTTTGCCGTCTGGGACGGCGAGCCGGGCGACCCTGAGCGCAAGCTCGTGCCCTTCGCCAAGGCCTATTCCGGCCTCACCGACGAGGAAATGCGCAAGGTGGACGCCATCGTGCGCAAGACCACCGTGGAGAAGTTCGGCCCGGTGCGCAGCGTCACCCCGACCCTGGTGTTCGAACTCGGCTTCGAAGGCATCGCCGCCAGCAGCCGCCACAAGAGCGGCATCGCCGTGCGCTTCCCGCGCATGCTGCGCTGGCGCCTCGACAAGCCGGTGGAGGAAGCCGATACCCTGGCCACCCTACGGGAATTGCTGGGATGAAACCAAGGCACCCGGCAGCCGCTCGGCCCTCATTCCAACCCTCTCCCAAGAGCCTCGCTGCCGGCTGGTTTGCCAGCCGTGCCTGGCAACCCTTCCCGTTCCAGCAGGAGGTCTGGCAAGCGATAGACGATGGCGAATCGGGCCTGCTGCACGCCACCACCGGCTCCGGCAAAACCTACGCCGTCTGGCTCGGAGCGCTGAATCGCTTTGCGACCAAGGCACCCTCTCCCACTGCGACGGACAAGCCGGCGCCTTTGACGGTGCTCTGGATCACCCCGATGCGCGCCCTGGCCGCCGACACCGCCCGCGCCCTGCAGGCGCCGCTGGACGACCTCGGCATCGGCTGGAGCATCGGCCTGCGCACCGGCGATACCAGCGGTGCCGAGCGTGCGCGGCAGGGACGGCGTCTGCCCAGCGCGCTGGTCACCACGCCGGAAAGCCTGACCCTGCTGCTGACCCGCGCCGATGCGCGCCAGGCCTTCGCCGGTTTGCGCATGCTGGTGGTGGACGAATGGCACGAGCTCTTGGGCAACAAGCGCGGCGTGCAACTGCAACTGGCGCTGGCGCGCCTGCGCCAGTGGATGCCGGAGCTGATCGTCTGGGGCCTTTCCGCCACCCTCGGCAACCAGCCCCACGCGCTGGACGTGCTGCTGCACCCCGGCAGCGGCAGGCTGGTGCAGGGCAAGGTGGACAAGGACCTGCGCGTCGACACCCTGCTGCCGCCGAGCATCGAGCGCTTCCCCTGGGCCGGTCATCTCGGCCTGCGCATGCTGCCGCAGGTGGTCGAAGAGATCGATTCCGCCGCGACTACCCTGGTGTTCACCAATACCCGCTCGCAGTCGGAAATCTGGTATCAGGCGCTGCTGGATGCGCGGCCGGACTGGGCCGGATTGATCGCCCTGCACCACGGCTCACTCGCACGCGAGGTGCGCGACTGGGTCGAACTGGGCCTCAAGCAGGGCGCGCTCAAGGCCGTGGTCTGCACCTCCAGCCTGGATCTGGGCGTGGACTTCCTGCCGGTCGAGCGAGTTTTGCAGATCGGCTCGCCCAAGGGCGTGGCGCGGCTGATGCAGCGCGCCGGCCGCTCCGGACACGCGCCGGGGCGAACCTCGCGGGTCACCCTGGTGCCCACCCACAGCGTGGAGGTGGTGGAAGCTGCCGCCGCCCAGGTGGCCATCGCCGAGCGTCGCATCGAGGCCCGCAGCGCACCGCATCGCCCGCTCGACGTGCTGGTGCAGCACCTGGTGAGCATGGCCCTGGGCGGCGGCTTCCGCCCGGATGAGCTGTACGCCGAGGTGCGCCAGGCCTGGTCCTACCGGGAGCTGACCGACGAGCACTGGCAATGGGCGCTGGCCTTCGTGCGCCATGGCGGGCATTCGCTGACGGCCTACCCCGACTATCAGCGGGTCGAGCCGGATGAAACCGGTCTCTGGAAAGTGCCCAGTCGCCGCGTGGCGCTGCGCCATCGCATGAGCATCGGCACCATCGTCAGCGACGCCAGCCTGACGGTGAAGTTCTGGGCCAAGGGCGGCAGCGGGCGTTCGCTGGGCAGCGTCGAGGAAGGTTTCATCGCGCGCCTGCGCCCCGGCGACAACTTCCTCTTCGGCGGTCGCCTGCTGGAACTGGTGCGGGTCGAGAACATGACCGCCTACGTCAGCCGCGCGACGGGCAAGAAGGCTGCCGTGCCGCGCTGGAACGGCGGTCGCATGCCGCTATCCAGCGAGCTGGCCGATGCCGTGGTCGAGCAGCTCGGTGCTGCCTCGCGCGAGCAGTTCACCCCCCCCGAAATGCGCCTGGTCGAACCGCTGCTTCGCGTCCAGATGGACTGGTCGGCGCTGCCCACCAAGACCACCTTGCTGGCCGAGGTGATGAAGTCCCGCGAAGGCTGGCACCTGTTCCTCTACCCCTTCGCCGGGCGCCATGTGCACCTGGGTCTGGCCAGTCTGCTGGCCTGGCGCATGGGCCAGCGTCAACCGCTGACCTTCTCCATCGCGGTCAACGACTATGGCTTCGAACTGCTTTCGGCCACCGAGGTGGACTGGCTGCACTGGCTGACGCCGGAGCTCTTCAGCGAAAACGACCTGCTGCACGACGTGCTCGCCAGCCTCAATGCCAGTGAGCTGGCGCGCCGCCGTTTTCGCGAGATCGCGCGCATCGCCGGGCTGGTATTTTCCGGCTACCCGGGTGCGCAGAAGAGCGCGCGTCAGCTGCAGGCTTCCAGTGGCCTGTTCTTCGATGTGTTCCGCCAGTACGATCCGGGCAATCTGCTGCTGACCCAGGCCGAGGAAGAGGTGCTGCGCCAGGAGCTGGAAGTCGAGCGCTTGCAGCACACGTTGCAACGCCTGCAACAGCGCCGTCTGGACGTCCATCAGGTGCGGCGCGCGACCCCGCTGGCCTTTCCGCTGATGGTCGAGCGCTTTCGCGAAAGCATGACTTCGGAGAAGCTCGCCGACCGCATCCGCCGCATGGTGGCGGAGCTGGACAAGGCTGCTGGTCCCGGCGGCTACCAGCCCGAGCCACAATCGACGATCACCATCGAGCGCGACGCCCCGCGACCACGCAAGCCGCGCACACGCAAGGACGGCACGCCGCGCACGAGGAAGGCCAAACCCGCCTGATGAACCGAACCACAGGACCAACCGACGGATCATGAACGCCTACCAGCCCATCGAACTGGCCGGCGCCACACTCTGGCTGCTGGCGGAAAAGGCGATCTACTGGCCCGCACAGCAGACCCTGTTTGTGGCCGACATCCATTTCGGCAAGGCCGCAGCCTATCGTCGCCTCGGCCAGCCTGTGCCCCATGGCACCACCGATGCCAACCTGCGCCAGCTGGACGGCCTGCTGGCCCGATACTGCTGCCGCCAGCTGATCTTTCTCGGCGACTTCCTCCACGCACCCGAATCCCATGCGCCGGCCACACTTGCGCGCCTGGCCGAATGGCGCTCGCGCCATCCCCAGCTGGCCATCACACTGGTGCGCGGCAACCACGACCTCCGTGCAGGAGACCCGCCGGCCCAGCTCGGCATCGACGTAGTGAACGAGCCACTGCTGCTCGGCCCGTACGCGCTGCAGCACGAACCGCAGCCGCACCCCAGCCACCACGTGCTGGCGGGCCACGTTCACCCTGCCTTCCCACTACAGGGTCGCGGGCGCCAGCGCCTGCGCCTGCCCTGCTTCTGCATCGGCGAACGACTCAGCCTGCTGCCAGCCTTCGGCAGCTTCACCGGCACGATGACGGTGGCAACCGAAGACAGCTGGCGAATCTATGTGGTGGGGGATGGAGAGGTGTGGCCGGTGGCGCACTCGGCGCCGGTCAGGCCTGGGATATACCGGTGATGGTGATGCCGTAGCGTTCGGCAAGGCGTGTGGCTGGAGTGTCCTCGAGATCGGGGTCGTGCTCGTGCTCGCTTTCCTGATCCGGATAGAGCTCCTCCGCCTTGCGCGTCACCAGTTCGACCGCATCGTCGATGTCGGGCTGGTGTTCAGAGTCGATCTTCAGCATCGAAGTGTTGCCGTCTTTGTTGTACGCAATGATCCAGGTCGTCATGGAATGCCCCTCGCCTTAAAGAAACCCGTGTGAACGTAATAACGCCCATTTTGGTTTTTGTAAGTTTTTAGACCCATCCGGCGTCGGCAGTTCGGTCCCTCACCTCAAAGTTAGCAGCTTTAATTGCAGGACGAGGAACAACCCTCCGGATGGCCAGTCATCCGTGGTGTCCTTGTTCGACGAGAAGAAAGAGTCCGACCCATGAGCGCCTCCCGTGCACATTCATCCGAGCCATCCGAGGATCAGCTGGTCGCCCTGCTGCGCCAGCATGCCGAGCCCCTGCCCGCCCTGGACGAGCCGCGCTTCGCCGACGCCTTCGAGCGCTACGCCGACGCCCGGGTCGTGCTGATCGGTGAGGCCAGCCATGGCACTTCCGAGTTCTATCGGGCCCGCGCCGCGATCACCCGGCGGCTGATCGAACAGCACGGGTTTTCCATCGTCGCGGTCGAGGCGGACTGGCCCGATGCCGCGCGCATCGACTGCCATTGTCGGCAGCGCGAGCCCGTCGCCTGGGCCGAAAATGCCTTCAAGCGCTTCCCGAGCTGGATGTGGCGCAATCGCGAGGTCGACGGCTTCGTGCGCTGGCTGCGTGAACACAATGCGGCGCTGACCGCCGAGCAACGCGTCGAGTTTCGCGGCCTGGACGTCTACAGCCTCGGCAGCTCGATGCGCGAAGTGCTGGATTATCTGGATCGCACCGATCCGGCGGCCGCCGCTGCTGCCCGGCGGCGCTATGGTTGCCTGAGCCCCTGGCAGGAAGACCCGGCCGACTATGGCCGCAACGTCATGCTCGGCCAGCCTTCCTGCGAAAACGCCGTCATTGAACAACTCCAGGCTCTGCTCACCCAGCGCCTGGCGTACATCGACCAGGACGGCGAGCGCTTCTTCAATGCCGAACGCAACGCGCGGGTGGTGCTTGCCGCGGAGCACTACTATCGGGCGATGTACCGCGGCTCGACGGAGTCCTGGAATCTGCGCGACCGGCACATGTTCGATACGCTGCGTGCCCTGCTCGATCATCGCGGCGCGGATGCCAAGGCAGTGGTCTGGGCGCACAACTCGCACATCGGCAATGCCGCGGCGACCTCGATGGGCTGGGGTGGCGAATTCAATATCGGCGAACTCTGCCGCACGGCCTTCGGCCGCGATGCGGTGCTGATCGGCATGGCGACCGACCGCGGCGAGGTGGCCGCGGCGGACAACTGGGACGAGCCGATGCGGCGCAAGCAGGTCATCCCGTCGCGGCCCGACAGTTGGGAGCAGCTGTTCCTGCGCGCCGGCGTGCCGGCATCACTGACCGATTGGCGGGATGATCGGGGCAAGCTGCGCGAGGCACTCAGCCATCCACGACTGGAGCGTGCGATCGGCGTCATCTACCGGCCTCTGACGGAGCGGCAGAGTCATTACTTTCGCGCCATCCTGGCCGAGCAGTTCGACGCGCTGATCTGGCTGGAGCAGACGCAGGCGGTGACGCCTATCGGCCCGCAGGACATCGACGCGAGCGTCGTGCCGGATACCTACCCGTTCGGGGAGTAAGCCTGCGTCGCGGCACCGGAGCGCTGCGACGCAGTCATGCATGAAGAGACTAACAGCCGGCTTATGCCACCGGCGCGGGTGGTGGTTGATCCGGCACGGTGGGCTCACCAGGCTCAGATGGCTGGGTCGGCACTCCCGGCTCCTCCGGATCGCCCGGCACGCCGGCGGCGCGCCAGTACTGGCTGTCAGCATTGGGGATATAACGAAGCGATTGAGCGGGCATGATGTCCTCCACTGCATGCACCCGCGGCAGCGGGCAGGTCTGTAGTAGAGGGCCGGGCGAGGCGTTTCTATCCCACCTTCCGTCGGAGGCCACGCCCACCCGCGGCGCTTACCACATCAGGTCGTCGGGAACCTGATAGGCGGCGTATGGATCGTCGGCATCCGGTTCTTCGGTGCGGATGTTGAGCTGCACCACGCGCTGCGGGTCACGCTCCTGGATCTTCAGTGCCGCTTCGCGCGGAATGACCTCGTAGCCGCCGCCGTGCCGCACGATGGCCAGCGAGCCACTGGCCAGCTTTTCACGCATCAGCTTGTTGACCGACAGGCGCTTGACCTTCTTGTCGTCGACGAAATTGTAGTAGTCCTCAGTGGTCAGCTTCGGCAGGCGGCTGGTCTCGATCAGCTGTTTGATCTGCGCGGCACGGGCCTTCTGCTCCGCCTTCTCCTGCTGCTGACGGTTGAGTTCCTGGTCGCGGGCGAGCTTCTCGGCCTGGGCCTGCAACGCGGCCTGGCGCTGGGAGTCGTCCTTCTCGACCTGCCCCTTTTTCTCCAGGCGCTGCTGCTTCTGCTTCTGCTTGACGGCCTGCTTGGCCTGCTTTTCGTTGACCAGCCCGGCTTTGAGCAGCTGGTCACGGAGGGAAAGACTCATGTTTCGGCTCGTCTTTTGGGTGAATTCAAATGGGCGCGGTGGCTGCGAATCCTCGCGGCGCCGAGCGGCATTGTGGTGGATGCGCAAGACGACATCCACCTCTGCGCGCCGTCTTCAGCCGCAGGACGGCGACCGCTCGGCCTTCTTGGCTTCGCCCCAGAGGGCGTCCAGCTCTTCGAGGTCGCAATTCTCGATGGGTCGTCCCGCGTCCCGCAAGGCCTGTTCGATGAAGCGGAAGCGCCGCTCGAACTTGCCGTTGGCCGCACGCAGGGCGTTTTCCGGATCGACCTTGAGGTGGCGCGCCAGGTTGACCACCACGAACAGCAGGTCGCCCAGCTCTTCGGCGATGGCCTGCGGATCGTTTTCGCTCATCGCCTCCAGCACTTCGTCCAGTTCTTCGCGCACCTTGTCGACCACCGGCAGCGCCTCGGGCCAGTCGAAGCCCACCTGGGCGGCACGCTTCTGCAACTTCGCCGCGCGACTGAGCGCCGGCAATGCGCTGGGAACGTCATCAAGAAGAGACAGCTGCTCGGGCGCGGCGGCTTTCTCGGCGCGCTCCTCGGCCTTGATCTCCTCCCAGCGCCGCTTGATCGCCGCCTCGTCGAGCCGCGGCAGTTCCGGCGAGCCGTACAGGTCACCATCCGGAAAGACATGCGGGTGTCGGCGCACCAGCTTGCGGGTAATGGCATCGACCACCGTGGCGAAGTCGAAGCGCCCCTCCTCCCGGGCCAATTGGCTGTAGTAGACGACCTGGAACAGCAGATCGCCCAGCTCGCCGGGCAGATGCTCGAAGTCGCCACTTTCGATGGCATCGGCCACTTCGTAGGCCTCCTCCAGCGTGTGCGGGACGATACTCGCGTAGTCCTGTTGCAGATCCCAGGGGCACCCGTGCTGCGGATCGCGCAGCCGGGCCATCAGGTGCAGCAGGTCGGGGAGTTGGTACATGGGATTCCTCAAGGAGACTTGGCTGTCGACGGTCGCTCAGCACCGGGCGCCGCGAGCGAAGAGCCGGCCCGGCGAACGCCTACCGAAAAGCGGAGTTGGCTATTGCCAATGCGCACTTTTCGGTAGGCCTTCAACTACGCCGGATCGAGCGCAGCCGTTCGGAATGATCAGGAAGCGCGCTGGCGCTTGGCCTCGATGATATTCGGCAGCTGCGAAATACGGCTGAGCAGGCGCCCCAGGGCATTCAACCCCGGGATCTCAATGGTCAGCGTCATCTGTGCGGTGCTGTCTTCCTTGTTCGAACGGGTGTTCATCGACAGCACGTTGATGCGTTCATTGAGCAGCATCTGCGAGATATCACGCAGCAGACCGGCACGGTCGTACGCGCGGATCATGATCTCGACCGGATAGGTCTTCTCCGGCACCGGGCCCCAGCTGACCTGGATGATCCGCTCCGGCTCGCGACCGGCCAGCTGCAGCACCGACGGGCAGTCTTGGCGGTGGATGCTGACACCGCGGCCCTGAGTGATGTAGCCGACAATCGGGTCGCCCGGCAGCGGCTGGCAGCAGCCGGCCATCTGCGTCAGCAGGTTGCCGACGCCCTGGATCTGCACATCGCCACGCTTGCCGGGCTTGTGTGGCGCGGAACGCCGCGGGATCAGCTCCAGCTGATCGTAACCACGCTCCGGCTCGACCAGCTGCTGGGCCATGTTGACCAGATGCGCCAGGCGCAGGTCGCCGGCACCAAGGGCGGCGAACATGTCCTCGGCGTTCTTCAGGTTGGCCTTCTCGGCCAGCTTGTCGAAATCCACCGGCGGCAGGTCCAGACGGCTCAGCTCGCGTTCCAGCAGCGCCTTGCCGGCGGCGACGTTCTGGTCGCGCGCCTGCAGCTTGAACCAGTGAACGATCTTTGCCCGCGAACGTGACGTGGTGATGTAACCCAGGTTGGGGTTCAGCCAGTCGCGGCTCGGCGAGCCGTGCTTGCTGGTGATGATCTCCACCTGCTCACCGGTCTGCAGGCTGTAGTTGAGCGGGACGATGCGGCCGTTGACCTTCGCCCCGCGGCAGTTGTGGCCGATCTCGGTGTGCACCCGGTAGGCGAAATCCAGCGGTGTCGCGCCCTTGGGCAGGTCGATGGCATGGCCATCCGGAGTGAACACATAGACGCGATCCGGCTCGATGTCGACGCGCAACTGGTCGGCCAGGCCGCCGATATCGCCCAGCTCTTCGTGCCATTCGAGTACCTGACGCAGCCAGGCGATCTTTTCCTCGTAGTGGTCCGAACCGGAATTGACGTCGGTGCCCTTGTAGCGCCAGTGCGCGCAGACCCCCAGTTCGGCCTCCTCGTGCATGGCGTGGGTGCGGATCTGCACCTCCAGCACCTTGCCCTCGGGGCCGATCACCGCGGTATGCAGCGAGCGATAGCCATTCTCCTTGGGGTTGGCGATGTAATCGTCGAATTCCTTGGGAATGTGCCGCCACAGGGTGTGCACAATACCCAGCGCGGTGTAGCAGTCACGCACTTCCGGAACCAGCACACGAACGGCGCGAACGTCGTAGATCTGGCTGAACTGCAGGCCCTTCTTCTGCATTTTTCGCCAGATGGAATAGATGTGCTTGGCGCGTCCGTCGATTTCCGGCTGGATGCCGGCCGCGGTCAGTTCGTCCTTGAGCTGCTGAACGACATTGGTGATGTACTGCTCGCGATCGAGCCGACGCTCGTGCAGCAGCTGGGCGATCTGCTTGTACTGCTCGGGCTCGAGGTAGCGGAAGGACAGATCCTCCAGCTCCCACTTGATGTGGCCGATGCCCAGGCGGTGGGCCAGCGGTGCGTAGATGTCGAAGACCTCGCGGGCGACACGCTGGCGCTTCTCGTCGTCGGCCAGCTTCACCGCGCGGATGGCGCAGGTGCGCTCGGCCAGCTTGATCAGCGCAACGCGGACGTCGTCGACCATGGCCACCAGCATCTTGCGCAGGTTTTCCACCTGCGCCTGGGACCCGAGCACCAGCGATTCGCGCGGGTTGAGGCTGGCGCTGATCGCCGCCATGCGCAGCACACCTTCGATGAGCTTGGCCACCACCGGCCCGAAGCGCTGGTGCACATCGGCCAGCTGAATCTTGCCCTCACGCACGCCGCGGTAGATGACCGCAGCGACCAGGCTGTCCTGATCCAGTTTGAGGTCAGCGAGGATCTCGGCGATCTCCAGGCCGATCTGATAGCTGGAGGTGCCTTCGCTCCAGAGGTTCTGCGCGGCATTGGCCTGCTGTTCCGCTTCGCGGGCGAACTCGCAGGCCTCCTTCAGCGCCGCACGGTCGAGTGCCGGGTCCATCCCCAACACATGATCGAGCCAGCCATCCAGGTTGATGCTGCCGTCCGTATTGATCGGCTGAACCGCTCTGACCTGTACCATCTACCTTCCCTTCTGCGCAGCATCTGCGCCATGAACGCCGGCATTCTGCGTGCCGGTCGGTTGAACCACAGGCCAGTCGCCTGTCAAAAAATACTGCGCCGAGCGTCAATCCCGCTCGAACAACGCCATGGCCTCGGCGTGGGCCGTCTGCGGGAACATGTCCAGCAGCCCGGCACGCTTGAGGCGGAAGCCCTGGCTGGCCAACTCGCGCGCATCGCGCGCCAGGGTGGCCGGATTGCATGAAACATAGACCACGCGGCGCGCCTGGAGCTGCGTCATCTGCCGGACGATTTCCAGCGCACCGTCACGGGGCGGATCAAGTAGCACGGCATCGAACCCGCTGCGCGCCCAGGGTGCGTCGGCAAGCGGCTTCGACAAGTCCGCCCGATAAAAGTGCACCTGTTCGAGGCCGTTGCGCTGCGCGTTGTCCTGCGCCCGCGCCACCATCGCCTCGACACCTTCCACCCCCACCACCTGCGCGCCCTGACGCGCCAGCGGCAGGCTGAAATTGCCCAGCCCGCAGAACAGGTCCAGCACCCGCTCCCCCGCGCTGGCGCCCAACCAGCTCAGCGCCTGGGCGACCATCGCCTCATTCACCGGTGCATTGACCTGAACGAAATCCCCCGGCCGCCAGGCCAGCTCCAGGTCCCAGGCCTCAAGGCGGTAGCCCAGCGCCTGCCCGGGCACATCGGCTTGCGGCTCGCCCTCGCCCTGCAACCAGAGCTGTGCCTGATGGGCGCGGGCAAAGGTCCGCAGGCGCGCCAGGTCGATCTCCGGCAGCGGCGCGGTATGGCGGATCAGCACGGCCTCGGCGGTGCCACTGAACAGCTCCACATGGCCGATGGCCTGCGGCTTTGTCAGCCCGTGCAAGGCCTCGAGCAACCCCGGCAGCAGCGTCTGCAAGGGCTGTACCAGAACCGGGCACTGGTCGATGGCGACGATGTCCTGGCTGGCCGTGGAACGAAAGCCCACCTCCAGGCGCTTGTCCCTGGTGTGCCAGCGCACCGCCAGCCGGGCTCGACGTCGATAGCCGAAAGCCGGACCGGTCAGCGGCTCGGCCCAGCGTTCCGGCTCGAGCTCGGCCAGGCGAGCGAGCTGCTCGCCCAGGGTACGTTGCTTGAGTGCCAGCTGATCGTCGATGGCGGCATGCTGCAGGGTGCAGCCGCCACAGCGACGAGCGAAGGGGCATGGCTCGTGCTGGCGTACCGCACTGGGTTCGAACACCCGCTCACAGCGCGCATCGACGATCTGGCTACGCGCGTTCAACACGCGCGCTTCGACGGTTTCACCAGGCAATGCGCCTTCGACGAACCAGGTGCGCCCCTCGACGAAGGCGATGCCACGGCCGTCATGGGCGAGCCGCTCGATGCTCAGCCGTTGCTTCTTGCCAACCGGCACCTGGGGCTTGCGCTCGCCGCCGCTGGGTTGAAAGCGCAGAGCGCCGCTACGTTTGGCCATCAGCGGCCCCCTGCGTTATGGGAATGCCGGCCAGCAAGCCGCTCAATTGGGGGCGTCATAAACGCCGGTCGACAAATAGCGGTCACCGCGATCGCAGATGATCGCCACGATCACCGCATTCTCTACTTCCTGCGACAGACGCAGAGCCGCGGCCACCGAGCCACCGGAGGACACACCGCAGAAGATGCCTTCCTCGCGCGCCAGGCGGCGCATGGTCTGCTCGGCCTCGTCCTGGGACATGTCGACGACGCGATCGACCCGCTCGGCCTGATAGATCTTCGGCAGGTATTCCTGCGGCCAACGGCGGATGCCGGGGATCGCCGCGCCTTCCATCGGCTGCAGGCCCACGATCTGCACTGCCGGGTTCTGCTCCTTGAGATAGCGGGACACGCCCATGATGGTGCCGGTGGTGCCCATCGAGCTGACGAAATGGGTGATGCTGCCAGCGGTCTGCTGCCAGATCTCCGGGCCGGTGCTGGTGTAGTGGGCTTCCGGGTTGTCGCCGTTGGCGAACTGATCGAGCACCTTGCCGCGCCCCTCGGCCTGCATCTGCAGCGCCAGGTCGCGGGCGCCTTCCATGCCCTGCTCCTTTGTCACCAGGATCAGCTCGGCGCCATAGGCGGTCATCGCCGCCTTGCGCTCGGCGCTGGAGTTGTCCGGCATGATCAGGATCATCCGATAGCCCTTGATCGCGGCCGCCATGGCCAGGGCGATACCGGTGTTGCCGGAGGTCGCCTCGATCAGCGTATCGCCCGGCTGGATATCACCGCGCAGCTCCGCCCGGTTGATCATCGACAGTGCCGGGCGGTCCTTGACCGAGCCGGCCGGGTTGTTGCCCTCGAGCTTGACCAGGATGGTGTTGCTGGTCTTACCCGGCATCCGCTGCAGGCGAACCAGCGGGGTGTTGCCGATGCAGTCGGCAATGGTCGGATAGTGTGTAGTCATGGCGTCGCACGGCATCTGAGAAGGTCGACATGATACCGGCAACACTCGACGACGGGCAGACGTATCGGCCACGCGGCGTCGCGCCCGCATCAGACGAACCCGCTCAGGGTCGCGCCAGGATCTTCGGCGCCGCCTCGATGATCTGCCGCGACAGGTGCTCCATTCGCGGCGATTGCACCTTCCAGGTATGCCAGTAGAGCGCGATCTCCAGCGGTTCGTCGGCAGCCAGATCGACCACCTCGCCAGCGCGTAGCGCCTCATGCAGCAACAGTTCGGGAACCATGCCGTAGCCCAGGCCGTAGCGGATCGCGCTGAAGTGGGGCTCGGCACCCGGTACGTAATGACAGGGATAGGCACCTTCGGGCAGGCCGAAGCGACGCAGCAGGAACGACGACTGCAGGGTGTCCTTGCGCGTGTAGGCCACCACCGGCGCCTTGCGCGCAGCGTTGCGGGTCAGCCCGTTGGCGAAGTGCTTCTGGCGAAACTCGCTGGAGGCCACCAGGCGGTAGCGCATGCTGCCCAGCGGGCTGGCGCTGCAGCCGCGCATCGGTTTGGGCTCGGTGCTGATGCAGCCGATCGCCAGGCCGGTCTCCAGCAGGCTGTAGGTGTGATCCTGGTCCTCCACCGTCAGGTCCAGCAACACCCGCTCGCGGATCAGCACCTCGGCGAGGGCCGGGAAGAACCAGGTACCCAGGCTGTCGGCATTGAGCGCCGCGACCACCACCAGCGGGGCATCGCTGCGTTCGGCCAGATCGGCCAGCAGGTCGGCTTCCAGCAACGAAGCACGTTTGAGGTACTGCAGCAGACGCTGCCCAGTTTCGGTGGGCCGACATGGCCGGCTGCGCACCACCAGCGCGCTGCCGAGCGCGCTCTCCAGCGCGCGAACCCGCTGCGAGATGGCCGGCGGGGTCAGGTGCAGACGCTGCGCTGCCTGCTCGAAGCTGCCGGTACGGATGACGCTGCGAAACGCCTCGGTCTGCTTTGGGTCGAGATTCATGCCGTCCGCCAGATAAGAAAATGTTTGTATGGCCTAAAAATACTTAGCTACGACAAATAACGCCATGCTTGCCCCATAATCGCGCACATCGAGCTGCCCCGCCCCAACCGCGGGCAGCGTAGCCTCGGAGAGTCGTCGTGGAACTGCTGCACACCATCTACCTGATCGCCATCACGGCTGAAGCCATGTCCGGAGCCATCATGGGCATGCGCCGCGGCATGGACCTGTTCGGCATCTGCCTGCTCGGCACGGTGACGGCACTGGGTGGCGGGACGGCGCGCGACGTACTGCTCGGCCACTACCCGGTCGGCTGGATCGCACACCCGGAGTACCTCACCTTCACCATCGGCGCGGCGATCGTCACCGGCTTCATCGCGCGCCACCTGCATCACCTGCGCATGGTCTTCCTGCTGGTGGACGGTCTGGGCCTGGTGGCATTCACCGTGATCGGCTGCGATGTCGCCATGGGCATGGGCGCGCATCCGTCCATCGTGGTACTGGCCGGCGTGATCACCGGCATCTTCGGCGGCCTGATGCGCGACGTGCTCTGCAACCAGGTGCCGATGGTGCTGCAACGCGAGCTGTATGCCACCGTGGCGCTGTTCACCGGGGTGTTCTATGTCGGCATGCTCTGGCTGGAGATCAACACCACCCTGGCCACCCTCGCCGCGCTGGGCAGTGGCTTCCTGTTCCGCGTGCTGGCGATGACGTTCAGCTGGAAGCTGCCGGACTTCAACGGCAAGGACATCCGCGGCCTGGAATGATCGAAGGTGCGGCGACCGGGCTTGATCGCACCAGCAGATTCGCCACGTCCGAGCCGCTACACTAGCGCGCTCGCAATCCCGGATCGGTGAATGGATGTGCTGAAAGACCTAGGTATTCGTGGCCGCGTGCTGATGCTTACGCTGCTGCCCAGCACCCTGCTGGCAGTGGTACTCGGCGCCTACTTCACCTGGATGCAATTGTCGGAAATGCGGCACCAGCTCGACGAGCGTGGCCAACTGATTGCCGAGCAGCTCGCGCCGCTGGCCGCCCCGGCGATGAACCTGGGCTACGACAAACGCTTGCAGCGCATCCTGACCCAGGTGCTGGACCAGGCCGACGTTCGCGCAGTGACCATCCTCGACCCCGAGCGCGTGCAGCGGGTGCATGCCGGGCCGCGCATGCTGACCCCGCCACCACCGGGCGATCCGGAAGGGCTGACCCGCGTCAGCAGCATGGACCATACGCGCATCCTGATGCCGGTGCTCAGCCGTCACCTCAACCTCGCCGACGAAGCCCGCGGGCCGGAAGAAAAGCTCATCGGTTGGCTGGAGCTGGAACTGTCACACCACAACACCCTGCTGCGCGGCTATCGCAGCCTGCTGACCAGCCTGTTCCTGGTCGGCGCGGGGCTGATCATCACCGCGCTGCTCGCGCTGCGCATGAGCCGCGCCATCAGCCTGCCGCTGCAGCGCGTCAAGGCCGCGGTCGCCCAGCTCAAGGACGGCCATCTGGAAACCCGCCTGCCGCCGTTGGGCAGCCATGAAATGGATGAGCTGGCGTCCGGCATCAACCGCATGGCCGAGGCGCTGCTCAGCGCCCGCGAAGAACTGCAGCAGAGCATCGACCAGGCCACCGAGGACGTGCAGCAGAATCTCGAAACCATCGAGATCCAGAACATCGAGCTGGACCTGGCACGCAAGGAGGCGCTGGAGGCCAGCCGTATCAAGTCCGAGTTCCTGGCCAACATGAGCCACGAGATTCGCACCCCACTCAATGGCATCCTCGGCTTCACCCAACTGCTGCAGAAGAGCGACCTGACGCCGCGCCAGCAGGACTACCTGGGCACCATCGAGAAATCCGCCGACAGCCTGCTCGGGATCATCAACGAGATTCTCGACTTCTCCAAGATCGAGGCCGGCAAGCTGGTGCTGGATACCATTCCGTTCAACCTGCGCGACCTGATCGAGGACACCCTGACCATCCTCGCACCGGCGGCGCATACCAAGCAGCTGGAGCTGGTCAGCCTGGTCTATCGCGACACGCCGCTGTCGCTGGTCGGCGACCCGCTGCGCCTCAAGCAGGTGCTGACCAACCTGATCAGCAACGCCATCAAGTTCACCAACGAAGGCACCATCGCCGTGCGCGCCATGGTCGAGGACGACAATGGCGAGCGCGCCCAACTGCGCATCAGCGTGCAGGACACCGGCATCGGCCTGACCGATCAGGACCTGCGCGCGCTGTTCCAGGCCTTCAGTCAGGCGGACAACTCCATGTCGCGCCAGCCCGGCGGCACCGGCCTCGGCCTGGTCATCTCCAAGCGGCTGATCGAGCAGATGGGTGGCGAGATCGGTGTCGACAGCATCCCGGACGAGGGCTCCGAATTCTGGATCAGCCTCAGCCTGCCCAAGGCCCGCGATGATGCCGAAGACCTGCCCCACCCCGCCCTCCAGGGACGCCGTATCGCCCTGCTGGAGCAGCACCCACTGGCTCGTCAGGCCCTGCAGCATCAGCTGCACAGCCTTGGCCTCGAGGTGCAGACCTTCGACACGCTCGACCAGATGCAGAGCACCATCAGCGCCCGCCGCCAGAGCAGTGAACTGATCGATCTGGCCGTGCTCGGTGTTACCAACCGCGAGATCGAGCCGCAGGCGCTCAGCCGCCGACTGGCGGAGATCGAGGCGCTCGGCTGCAAATGCGTGGTGCTCTGCCCGACTACCGAACAGGCCAGCTATCACGATGCGCTGCCCGAAGCGCACAGCTACACCCAGCTGCAGGGCAAGCCGGCCTGCACACGCAAGCTGCAGCGCGTGCTGGTGGAGCTGGTGCGGCCCAACCAGGCCTACGCCGAGCCCGCCGCTGCCGCGCCCAGCCGCGCCGCCCAGGTGCTCTGCGTCGACGACAATCCGGCCAACCTCCTGCTGGTCAAGACTCTGCTCGGCGACATGGGTGCCGACGTGGTGGCGGTGGACAACGGCCCTGCCGCGCTGGAGGCGGTCAAGCAACACAGCTTCGATCTGGTATTGATGGACGTGCAGATGCCGGGCATGGACGGTCGCCAGACCACCGAAGCCATTCGCCAATGGGAGCAGGCCAGCAGCAGCACGCCGCTGCCGATCGTCGCGTTGACCGCCCATGCCCTGGCCAACGAGAAGCGCTCGCTGCTGCAGAGCGGCCTCGACGACTACCTGACCAAGCCCATCAGCGATCGCCAGTTGGCGCAGGTCGTGCTCAAGTGGACCGGCCTGGCCCTGCGCAGTCAGCCGCAGCGCATCGCCGAGGCATCGCCAACAGCGGAGCAGAGCCTCAAGGTGCTCGATCAGGAGGAAGGCCTGCGCCTGGCCGCGGGCAAGGCAGACCTCGCAGACGACATGCTCGGCATGCTGCTGCAGTCGCTGGAAGGCGATCGCCGCACGATCCGCGAGGCGCGACTGGCCGGTGACCGCCAGGCTCTGATCGAGCGCGTGCACCGCCTGCATGGCGCGACGCGCTATTGCGGGGTCCCGCAGCTGCGCAACGCCTGTCAGCAGAGCGAAACGTTGCTCAAGCAGAACCATCCGGACAGCGAGGCGGCGCTGGATGAACTCGACGCTGCCATCGGCCGGCTGGAGCAGGAAATCCACGCCAACGGCTGACCGACCGGGCCGGGCATTGCCCGGCCCTACTCCTTTCGCGCCGCCCCTGACCGATCAGGAACCACGATGAACGATCACCCCGCCCAAGACGCCTTCCAGCACGCCGAGCTCGACTGGGACGAGAACGGCCTGCCGCAGTCCCGCCACTATGGCGATGTGTATTTCTCCCGCGCCAGCGGGCTGGCCGAGACCGAGCACGTATTCCTGGCGCAGAACGATCTGCCCCGCCGCTTCGCCGCCATGCAGCCCGACGAGTGTCTGGTCATCGGTGAAACCGGCTTCGGCACAGGGCTGAATTTCCTCTGCGCCTGGCAACTGTTCGAACGCAGCGCCAGTGCCCGGGCGCGGCTGCATTTCGTAAGCGTCGAAAAGCACCCGCTAACCTTCGCCGACATGCAGCGCGCGCTGGCGCTGTGGCCGGAGCTGCAGGCCCAGGCCGACCAACTGCTCGAACAATACGTCACGCTCAATCCGGGCTATCAGCGCCTGGTCTTCGCTGGCGGGCGAGTGGTGCTGACCCTGCTGGTCGGCGACGTGCTGGAATGTCTGCCCAGCCTGGACGCACGCATCGATGCATGGTTTCTCGACGGCTTCGCGCCGGCGAAGAATCCGCAGATGTGGCAACCGGCACTGTTCAGCGAAATGGCCCGGCTATCCGCACCGGGCGCCACTCTGGGCACCTTTACCAGCGCCGGTTTCGTGCGTCGCGGTCTGATCGAGGCTGGTTTTGACATGCAGCGTGTGCCGGGATACGGCCACAAGCGCGAGATCCTGCGCGGTCGCCTGCAATCGAACACTGCGCAGGTGGCAGACAAGCCCTGGTTCGCCCGGCCAGGCCGTACCGTCCGCGAACGCCGCGCCGTGGTGATCGGCGCCGGCCTGGCCGGTTGCGCCACGGCTGCCGCGCTGGCCGCCCGTGGCTGGCGGGTCAGCGTTCTGGAACGCCATGCCGACGCCGCGCAGGAGGGCTCCGGCAATCCGCAGGGGGTGCTCTACCTCAAGCTGTCGGCTCACGGCACCGCGCTGTCGAAGCTGGTGGTCGGTGGCTTCAGCTATACCCGCCGACTGCTCGGCCACCTGCAGCAGGGCCAGGACTGGCAAGCCTGTGGTGTGCTGCAACTGATCTACGACGACAAGGAACGCCAACGCCAGGCTGAGCTGGCGGAGGCTTTTCCGCCCTCACTGGTTCATCCGCTCGAACGCGACGCCGCCGAAGCACTGGCCGGCGTGGCCCTGACCGAAGGTGGCTTGTTCTATCCCGATGCCGGCTGGGCCCATCCACCCGCGCTGTGCCGCTGGCTGCTGCAGCGACCGGGTATCGAGCTGCTGCGGCATCGGGAGGCCCTCGATCTGCGCCGCCACGGCGAGGCCTGGCAGGTGCTCGGCGGCGAGGGCGTGCTGGCCGAGGCGCCGGTCGTGGTGCTCGCTGGCGCAGCCGATGCGGCGCGCTTCGAGCAGAGCGCCTGGCTACCGCTCAAACGCATCCGCGGGCAGATTTCTGCCCTCCCCGCCACGGCCCGCAGCGGCCAGTTGCGCACCGTGCTGTGCGCCAAGGGCTACGTTGCACCGCCACGAGACGGCACCCATACCCTGGGCGCGAGCTTCAATTTCCAGCAGACCGACGACGCCCCCAGTGTCGCCGAGCACCAGGCGAACCTGGAGATGCTCGAGCAGATCTCGACTGACCTCTACCAACGCCTGCAGGCCGATCCGCAGCGCACCGAAGCCCTGCAGGGCCGCGTCGCGTTCCGGTGCACCAGCCCGGACTACCTGCCGCTGATCGGGCCGCTGGCCGACCCGCAGCGCTTCGCCGAAACCTACGCGGCGCTGGCCAGGAACGCGCGGCAGTCCGTGGAGGCCGTCTGCCCCTGGCTGGACGGCCTCTATGTGAACACCGCCCACGGCTCGCGCGGCATGATCAGCGCGCCGCTCTCCGGCGAGCTGCTTGCAGCCTGGCTGGATGACGAGCCGCTACCATTGCCACGGGAAGTGGCAGAAGCCTGCCATCCCAACCGCTTCCTGCTACGCAAGCTGATTCGCGGCACCTGAACGAGCAGACAGCGCAAGCCGTCACCCTGCCGGTGACGGCTTGCATCGAGGCGCGCGCCGAAAGATACTCCCCCCACTATACAAAGCAACCGGCGTAGGTCCCATGAAAACCCTGTCTCTGCTCGCTCTCGGCTTGTTTTCCCTCGGCACCCAAGCGGCCCCTGCGGCCGATCCGGAGCAACTGCGCGTCGAGGCCGTCGGCCTGATCGCCCCGTTCCAGCAACAGCTGCTCGGCACCGTCAAACAGGCGATGGCCGATGGCGGCCCGGCGCAGGCGGTCGAAGCCTGTCAGTCCCTGGCGCCGAGCATTGCCGCCCAGCACAGCCAGGCGCCCTGGACCGTCGGCCGCACCGCCCTCAAATTGCGCAATCCGGACAACGCACCGGATGCCTGGGAGCGTCGTGTGCTGGAGCAGTTCGCCCAGCGCGCCGCTGCCGGTGAGCCTGTTCAACAGCTCAGCCATGGCGAAGTGGTTGCCGGCGAATATCGCTACATGCAGGCAATCGGTACCGCCGAGGCCTGCCTGGGTTGCCATGGCGAGAACATCAAACCGGAACTGCTGCAGCTGCTCGACAAGCACTACCCGCAGGACCAGGCGCGCGGCTTCCGCGAAGGCGATCTGCGTGGCGCATTCACCCTGAGCCGTGCCCTGGCGCCCTGATAGGCTTTACACTCCGCGGGCGGTCGCGCACCGCCACGGCCCGGCATCCTCGTGGGGAACGCTCATCAAAGCGGACGTACCAACGATGGAGACGAGCGCTCACGATGGAGTATTCATGCAGCCAGATACCACTCTCCGCATTGCTTCCCTTTCGGCCGCTTGCGCCTGATGGATGTACTGCTGCTCGAAGCGCTGGGCATTGGCCTGATCCTCGGACTGCTGCTCGGCCTGACCGGTGCCGGCGGCTCTCTGGTGGCGCTGCCGCTGCTGCTAAGCCTGCACCTGCCGCTGCGCGATGCCATCGGCGTCAGCCTCGGCGCCGTGGCGATGTCTGCACTCATCGGCGCCATTCCGCGGGCGCGGCTGGGCCAGGTGGCCTGGCGCCCGGTGGTGTTGCTGGCGCTCTGCGGCCTGCCCGGCAATGCCGCCGGCCAATGGCTGGGCCAGTTCATTCCCGAGCGCGCACTGATCATCGGCTTTTGCCTCTTGGTGCTCTGGTCGGCCTGGCGGATGTGGCGCGGTGCCAGCCTGCCGGCCAAGGAAAACGCCGAGGACCGCTACCCGGCACTGCTCGGCATAGGCCTGGGTGTCGGTCTGTTGTCGGGCCTGATGGGTGTCGGGGGCGGCTTCCTCATCGTCCCGGCACTGCTCTGGTTCACCTCGTTGTCGCTGCTCAGCGCGATGGCGACATCCATGGCCGTGATCGCTGTCGTCAGCGGCGGCGGCTTTCTGCTCTACCTGACCGATGCCGAGCCGCCGCTGGCATTGCTGGGAGGGCTGGCCCTGGGTGGCGCGTTCGGCGTGCTGTCCGGCAATCGCCTCGCGCAGTACCTCAACAGCAGCCTCCTTCAGCGGCTGTTCGCACTGATGTTGGTGCTCGTCAGCCTGTCGTTGGGGATACAGAAGCTGCTGCTGGGCCATTGAGTTCGGCCCTAGCGCGGTTCATCCCAGAACGGCCGGCTGGCCTCCCACTCGATGTCGGCACGACTGCGGCCGATGTCCTTGAGCATCTCGTCGCTCAGACTGGCCAGCTGCCGCCGCTGCCGTGCCAGCTCGTGCCAGCGCCGCAGCTTCAACCAGCCCTGCTTCAGCAACGCAGGTCCGGCAATCCGAGCGGCTTCGGGTAGATGAAGCCTGTGCGAAACGATCTTCTGCATATTCATCACAGCGCCCTCCTGTTTGGATTGGCGCCAGTCTCGCGCGGCGATTATGATCAATCCAACGAATGTTTCTGATGCCTGGCATCTTGAGGATTGATGAATGGCGAGCTACCCGAACATCGATACCGAACTGCTGCGCAGCTTCGTCGCCATTGCCGATCACGGCGGCTTTACCCGGGCCGCAGCTGCGGTCAACCGCACCCAGTCGGCGATCAGCATGCAGATGAAGCGCCTGGAAGAAGATGTGCTCGAACGACCGCTGTTCGAACGCAGCGGCCGCCAGGTCAGATTGACTGCCGAGGGGCAGATCCTGCTGGGCTATGCCCGGCGCATTCTCAAGCTGCATGGCGAGGTCATGACCACGCTGCGTCAGCCGCACATGGTCGGCGCGGTCCGGATCGGCACGCCGGACGACTATGTGATGCGCTTTCTGCCGGGCATCCTGGCTCGCTTCGCCCAGGCCTACCCGCTGGTCCAGGTGGAGGTGCACTGCGAGCCGTCGAGCCAGCTGCTGCAGCGCCGCGATCTGGACCTGAGCATCATCACTCGTGAGCCGGGTACGGAGATCGGCCAGCTGCTGCGTCAGGAGTACGTGGTGTGGGCGGCTGCTCCGGGCTTCAACCTGGACGACCAGCGCCCATTGCCGCTGGCCACTTTCAATACCGACTGCTTCTGCCGCGCCTGGGTGTGCAACGCGCTGGACGCCCGCGAGATCGATTACCGGATCGCCTATAGCAGCCCCAGCCTCGCGGCCATCATGGCCATCGTCGGCGCCGGGCTGGCGCTCACCGCCCAACTGCAAAGCCTGATTCCGGCGGACCTGCGCATTCTGGGCGAGGCGGATGGGCTGCCGGCGCTACCGCAAACCAGCATCGTGCTGCTGCGCAACCCGCAGCAGCGTTCGCCGGTCAGCGAGACCCTCGCCGAGTACATCGTCGAGGGATTCCGTCTGTAGCGGGCTCAGAACCGCGTAGCGGCCAGCTCGTCGAACACCTCCGGTACCAGAGCGGCCTCGCCCTTGTCGGCCAGCCGTTGGCGGGCTCCTGCGGTCTGCGGGTCGTCGAGCATCCCCAGCAGCCGCTCTCCGCGCTCGGTCAGCACGAAGTTCTCGCCATTGCCGCCCTGCTCTTCCGGGCGCGCCACGATAAAGCCGCCTTCGAACAACAGGCTTTCGTAGTCGGCGGCCTCGGCACGTAGGCTGTCCAGATTCGGCATCGGTTTGCCCTCGCTTTCCAGCTGTGCGGCATGCTCTTCGGCGTAGCGACGTGGTTTGAAGGTGTCGTTGGCGCTGGCCTGGACTTCGTGCAGCAGGCGCTGGATCAGATCCCAGTTGTAGCTCATGGCCTTTCCTCCCGTGACAGGTATCCGCTCTCGAACGAGGCGTCTAAGCATTCCGACCCTTCCCGGCGGCAGGCGGTTCGCCGCTGAACTAAAGCGGCTGCGCTGCGATCCACCGTTCAGACCGTTTGAGGAGGATCGAGCCATGAAATTGCTGACGATGACCCTGACCGCAGCCTTGCTGGCCAGCCCGGCCGTGCACGCGGCCTGCACAACCGACGAGGTGAACGCCAAGGCGGACGAACTGGCCAAGCGCGTCAACCAGCTGACCGAGAGCAATCCGGAGCGGGCCAAGGAAATCAACGAGGAAATCCGTCAGATGGACGCCAAGCGCAGCGCCGATCAGCTCGGCGACGAGTGCGAGGCTTATGACAAACGTCTGCAGCAGATCGAGCAAGCGGAGCGCGAAGCCGACATCCCGCCGGCCGACACGCAACGCTAGGTGAATCAGCCGAGGGTCACTCGGCTGCGGGCTTCTTGCGCTTGAGCGGCGCCATGCCGTCCTGGCTGACCACGGGTGATGGCGCCTCCCGCTTGGCACCGTTCGGGCGCTTGCCGGCAGGCTTGGACTTCTTTTCCACGCCTTTCTTCTTGTCGACCTTTTTCTTCTTGCTGCCAGCGGCCTTGCCTGAGGCCTTGAGGTTCTTCGGACCCTGATAAGTGCCTTTCAGCCCCTTGATCACCCGTTTCTCGAAGCGTTGTTTGAGGTAGCGCTCGATGCTGGACATCAGGTTCCAGTCGTTGTGGCAGATCAGCGAGATCGCCAGCCCTTCGGCGCCGGCGCGCCCGGTACGGCCGATGCGGTGCACGTACTCGTCACCCGAACGCGGCATGTCGAAGTTGATCACCAGGTCCATGCCTTCGATATCGAGGCCACGGGCCGCCACATCGGTGGCCACCAGCACCTTCACGCCGCCCTGCTTGAGCCGCTCGATGGCCAGTTTGCGCTCCTTCTGGTCCTTCTCCCCGTGCAGCACGAAGACCTTGATGTCGCTGGCCACCAGGTGCCCGTACAGGCGGTCGGCCTGGGCGCGGGTATTGGTGAAGATGACCGCCTTCTGGTAGCTCTCGTTGGCCAGCAGCCAGTGCACCAGCTTTTCCTTATGTGCCACATCGTCGGCGGTGATGATCTGCTGCCGGGTCGCCTCGTTCAGTTCGCTGACCCGGTTGAGCTGCAGGTGCAACGGATCGCGCAGCACCTTGGCGACCATCTCGCGCAGCCCGGCGCCCCCGCTGGTGGCAGAGAACAGCAGGGTCTGCTGGCGCTTTTGGCACTCGCCCACCAGGCGCTGCATGTCTTCGGCAAAGCCCATGTCGAGCATGCGATCGGCCTCGTCGATCACCAGAATCTCGACATCCTTGAGGATCAGACTGCCGGCATTGAGATGCTCGATCAGCCGGCCCGGCGTGCCGATCAGCACGTCTGGCACCTTGCGCAGCATCGCGGCCTGGACCTTGAAGTCCTCGCCACCGGTGATCAGACCGGACTTGATGAAGGTGAACTGCGAGAAGCGTTCGACTTCCTTGAGGGTCTGCTGGGCCAGCTCGCGGGTCGGCAACAGGATCAGCGCGCGTACATCGACCCGCGGCTGGGCATCGCCGATCAGCCGGTTGAGCATTGGCAGCACGAACGCAGCCGTCTTGCCACTGCCGGTCTGGGCCGTCACACGCAGATCGCGCCCTTCCAGCGCCGGCGGAATCGCCGCCACCTGCACCGGGGTCGGCTCGACGAATTTGAGTTCGGCGACGGCCTTGAGCAGGCGTTCGTGCAGGGCGAATTGGTCAAACAAGGGAGCTACCTCGGAGGTCGAAAAAACGAATGGCGTAGGTTAACCCGTCTGCCGGGCAAAGGCGCGTTCTGTAACCACCGGCATGTTTTCCCCCGCCAACAACGGCTAAGCTGACAGAAGCGAAGCGGCTTAATGCCTCAGGAGGTTCGCATGAATTCGACGAAGCGGATCGCGCTGCTCACCGGCGCGCTTTCACTGGCACTCTCGGCGGTGACAGCGACGGCGCAGCCGAACGACCACCCCGGCAACAGCAAGAACAAGGCTGAACGCGGGCAGGCGCCAGCGCAGCAGTACCATCGTCACCATGGCCCGTCCGTGGACATCGGAGCGGTGCGCATCACCCTGCGCAACCACCGTGATCTGCTCGCGCCGGCCTCTTCCCTGCCGCCGGGCATTCAGAAGAACCTGGCGCGTGGCAAGCCATTGCCGCCGGGCATTGCCAAGAACCTGGACAATCGCCTGCTCGGCCATCTGCCACGCTACGAAGGCTATGAATGGAAGCAGCTGGGGCGTGACGTGATCCTGGTGGCCATCGCCACAGGCATCGTTTACGAAATCCTGGAGAACGTACTGGATTGATGCCGGACGGCCGGGGTCGGGGCGGTTGCCTTGCCCGCCGAGCTACTTCGGCTCGCAGGTCAGCTTGATGCGCAGCCGGATCACGTCGCGCTTGAATTTCGACGTCAGCGCCTTGCGCTCACCGGGTTGCAGCTCCGTGCGTCGGGTGCGCGGTGCTTCCGGGCCGTTCTGGAACACGGCCGTACACACGGCCGCCGTCTCCCCGTAGTTGTGCAGCAGCAGGCCGGCCAGATCGCGGTCGATGACCTGCGGCGTTACGGTGACTTCGGCGCCGTTGAGCTGCTGATCGATGTCCACGGGATAGGTGGCGGCGCTGGCCGCGACTGGCAACAGGGCAAAGAGCAGGTAACCGATTGTTTTCATTTGACGGGGCTCCTCGACAGAAGGGCCAGCGTAACAGACCTTGCTAAAGGAACCGAAGGAATGAAAGTGCCCCGTGTGACCCTCGATCAGTGGCGCACTCTGCAGGCGGTCATCGACCACGGCGGCTTCGCCCAGGCGGCCGAAGCGCTGCATCGTTCGCAATCGTCGGTCAGCTACACCGTGGCGCGCATGCAGGAGCAGCTCGGCGTGCCGCTGCTACGCATCGACGGGCGCAAGGCGGTGCTGACCGAGGCCGGTGAGGTGCTGCTGCGCCGCTCGCGACAGCTGGTCACCCAGGCCAGCCAGCTGGAAGAGCTGGCGCACCACATGGAGCAGGGTTGGGAAGCCGAGGTGCGGTTGGTGGTCGATGCCGCCTACCCCAGCGCCAAGCTGATCCGCGCCCTCAGCGACTTCATGCCCAAGAGCCGTGGCTGCCGGGTTCGGCTGCGCGAGGAGGTATTGTCCGGCGTGGAAGAAGTGCTCAAGGACGGCACGGCGGATCTGGCCATCAGCGGCCTGGACATCACTGGCTATCTGGGCAGCGAGCTCAGCACCGTGGAGTTCGTCGCCGTCGCCCATGCCGACCACGCCCTGCATCAACTGGGACGCAAGCTCAGCGTGCAGGACCTGCAGAGTCAGATGCAGATCGTGGTGCGCGACAGCGGCCTGCGGCAGCCGCGCGACGCCGGCTGGCTGGGCGCCGAACAGCGCTGGACGGTGGGCAGCCTCGCCACCTCCGTGGCATTCGTCAGCAGTGGTCTGGGCTTCGCCTGGCTGCCGCGTCACCTGATCGGCCGCGAGCTGGCCGAAGGCGTGCTCAAGCCGCTGCCACTGGTCCAAGGCAGCATTCGCCGGCCGTTGTTCTATCTCTACACTAACCACGACAAACCGCTCGGCCCGGCCACCCGGATTCTCATCGAGCTGATCAAGACGTACGATGCCGGACAGGCCAACTCGCTGGCCGGCTGACAGCTTCCCCAACATCAGGAAAACATCATGTTGAAACGCATCGCCCTCGCCGCCTGTTCCGTACTGCTGGCCGGCAACCTGTTCGCTGCCGAAAATCCTCGCGTGCTGCTGACCACCAGCCTGGGTGAAATCGAACTGGAACTCGAGGCGGAAAAGGCACCGATCAGCGTCGAGAACTTCATCGCCTACGTCGATAGCGGTTTCTACGACGGCACCGTGTTTCACCGCGTCATCCCAGGCTTCATGATCCAGGGTGGCGGCTTCGGCGAAGGGCTGAACCAGAAGCCCACCAAGGCGCCGATCAAGAATGAGGCCGACAACGGCCTGCACAACGTTCGCGGCACCGTGGCCATGGCCCGTACGCAGAACGTCAACTCGGCGACCAGTCAATTCTTCATCAACCACCGCGACAACGACTTCCTCGACCACGGCAGCCGCGATTTCGGCTACGCAGTGTTCGGCAAAGTGGTGCGCGGAATGGAGGTCGTCGACCAGATCGCCCAGGTCCCTACCGGCAACCGCGCCATGATGCAGAACGTGCCACTGACTCCGGTGAAGATCATCACCGCGAAGAAGCTCTGATCCCCGAAGGGCCGGTTCACCGGCCCTTCGCATTTACGGCGGCGCGTACCCCGCTGCCGCCATCGTGCGAAACCCTCAACCGACAGGAGATCGCGATATGACTACCCCGCAAAGCCCGCTGAACACACCGGAAGGCGAAGCCCAGCTGCTGCAGGACCTGCTCAGCGCCGAACGCGCGGGCGCCAAGGTTGCCGGCGAATCGCTGCAACAGGCCACGGACCCGGAACAGCGGCAGCTACTGGAGCAGATCCGCCAGGGCGAGATCGAGAGCTGCAAACTGTTGCTCAACTGCCTGCAGCATCTGGGCGTGGAGCCCAACAAGGACACCGGCGCCTTCTACGGCAAGGCGATGGCCATCGAGTCGCTGGACGACCGTCTGCCGTTCGTCGACAAGGGGCAGCAATGGGTGATCCGCAAGCTGCGCGAGTATCTGCCGGGTTGCCAGGACCCCCTGCTGCGCAGCGAATTGCAGCGCATGCTGGATATCCACGAGGAAAACAGCGCCGCGTCCCACGCCTGACGCAAGTGGCTAGCTGCCGGCCTGCCGGTACGGCAGCGCCTGCCGCGCCGCCTCGGCATAGGCCAGCACACCGACGCGCTCCTGCTGCAGAAAATCCGTCACCGCGGCTCGCAAACCGGGGTGCTGCAGGTAATGCCAGGAGCGCGTGATCACCGGTTCGAAGCCCCGGATCAGCTTGTGCTCGCCCTGCGCGCCGGCATCGAAGCGCTGCAGGCCGTCCGCGATGGCCTGGTCGATGCCCTGGTAAAAACAGGTCTCGAAGTGCAGACGGTCAAACTCCGCCAGGCAGCCCCAGTAACGGCCGTATAGCCCTCTGTCGTCACGCAGGCTGAAAGCCATCGCCACCGGGCGCGCACCCTGCTGGGCCAACACCACCCGAATCGCCTGCGGCATGCGCTCGGCCAGCAGACTGAAGAAGGCGCGGGAGAGGTACGGTGCCTGCCCGCGCACCTGATAGGTATTGGCATAGCACGCGTAGACGAAATCCCATTCCGCCTCGCTGAGCTGATGGCCTTCGCGCCAGTCGAAGACGATGCCCTGCCCCGCCACCTGCTCGCGTTCCTTGCGCAGCTGCTTGCGCTTGCGTGAGGTCAGCGCATCGAGAAAGTCCTGAAAGTCCCGATAGCCCCGGTTATGCCAGTGAAACTGACAACCGATGCGCTCCAGCCAACCCTTCCGGCCAGCCATCAGCTGATCGGCCTGTGGTCCGGTGAAGTTCACATGGACTCCGGACATTTCCTGGGCATCCAGCTGCTCGGTGAGCCCATCGAGCAGCGCTGCCGCCGCCTCGACATCGCCGAGCAGACGCTGGCCTGCGACCGGTGTGAAGGGTACGGCGCACAGCAGCTTGGGGTAATAGCGGATGCCGGCGCGCTGGCAGGCATCCGCCCAGGCCCAGTCGAACACGTATTCGCCGTAGGAATGGCTCTTGCGATACAGCGGCAATGCGGCCCGCAGCCCACCCTGCGGATCGCGCAGCAGGCGATGAGCAGGCTGCCAGCCACTGCGCCCGCCGACGCTGCCGCTGTCCTCGAGCGCACTGAGAAACGCGTGACATAGAAAGGGTTGGGAATCGGCCAGCAAGGCATCCCATTCGGCGGGATCGAGTTCGGCGAGGCGCTGTACGGTCTGGATAGGCATGGACGCAGTCTGGCCTGTCGCGCAGACGAAAAAAAGCCCCGCCAAGGCGGGGCTCAAATGGAGCATCACGGATGAGGGTGATGTTTAGAACACGTACTGGGCGCGCAGCACGATGCCGTCGCCGTCGTCGTCGCCTTCGGCATTCTGCGCGTTGTCGACCTTGGCCTTGACGTAGGCACCGGTCAGGCGAACGTTGTCGTTGGCGTACCAGTTCAGGCCGAGGTTGTGCACCTTGCCTTCGACGGTGCTGCCGGCGTTGATGCCAACGGTGTCGTCGTCGCCTTCGATGTAGTCGTAGCGGTAGAAGACTTCCCAGGCGCCGGTCTGCTTGTTGCTCGGCTTGATGGCATCGAAGCGACCCAGCTTGTAGTCACGCGCTTCGCCGGTCAGGGTGTAGGCGACCTGAGCGTAATAGCCCTTGGCCTCGATATCCTGGTTGGCGCTGGAATCGGCATCCAGTTCGCGCTTGATGTATTCGCCCTGGATCGACAGCGGGCCCATGGCCCACGCCGCTTCCAGGCCCCAGGCGGTGTCGTCGCCGTAGGAACCGGCAACCTGGTTGTTGGCGCCGGCCAGCAGCAGACGGTTGCCGTTGGTGCCCGCGTCGTTGCCGCCCGAGGTGGAAACACCGCGCATGCCCAGACGGCTGCGGATACGGGTATCCAGACCGCCCACGTCGTCCAGGTCACGCTGGGCAAAGTTCACGCCCAGGTGCAGGACGTTGCCGGCTTCATGCAGCGGGGCGAAGACGCCACGCACGTTGAACTGCTTGACGCTGTCGCCGTCGACGTCGTTCTGGTCCTTGGCGTGCAGGCCGAGGGAGCCGTACAGGGACGGACCGGCAGTACCGTTGACCTGAATGCCCAGGCCGTTCTGATGGCCGTTGGTCCAGTCGACCAGGTCGTAGGCGGCGTTACGCTCGGGGGCGGTCACCCACTTGGAGCTGGTGGCCTTTTCCAGACCGAAGTCCGGGTCGAAACGACCGACCTTGATGTTGATCGGGTTGAAGCCGGAGTACTGGATCGAAGCCTCGTCCCAGTAGCCGTCCTCGCTGCTGCCGGCGTTGTGCGACAGGTCGTAGTTGAACTGGTATTTCCAGTCGGTGAAGGCCACACCACCGATCTCGATGAAGGCGCGGCGGAAGTAGGCCGCGTCGGCGCTGTCGCCGTTGACGGTGTAAAAGCCATCGAACTGGCTGTAGTCGGCCTGCAGGCGGCCGCCCACCTTGAAGCTGAACTGTTTGTCCGTCGTGGCGACTTCCAGGCCACCCTTGGTCTTGATAACGAGATCGGCGCCGTCGGTGGTGACGGTACCGGCGAAAGCCTGGGCGGAAACGGCCAGAGCCAGGGCGCTGGCGGCGAAACCGGCGAAGTGCTTACGGATCATCAAAATTCCCCTTTATGTTTAGCGTCGGAAACACTCGAGATGGGCTCTTTGTGTTCGGGGGAATCTTGGCGACGGTGTATGTCAGCCAAATGGCTGATCTATAAAGATTTTGTGACAGCGGAACTTTCATTCCGGGCGCATGATAGAGCGGCTGCAGCAGCCTTTCGGTCAGTCGCGCCCGCTTCGCTCGCTCGGGCGTCGTGCGCCGGCCACCAGTTTGTCCACCGCCCGTGCGGCGGCGACCATGCCGAACGTGGCGGTAACCATGGTCACCGCGCCGAAGCCGCCGGCGCAGTCGAGCTTGACGCCCTCGCCGACGAAGCTCTTGCTCTGGCACACACCGCCATCGGGCTTCGGGTAGCGCAACTGTTCGGTGGAGAACACGCAGGGCACGCTGTAGGTGCGCCCCGGCGTGCGCGAGAAGTTGTATTCGCGACGCAGCAGCGAACGCACCTTGGCCGCCAGCGGATCATTGAAGGTCTTGTTCAGATCGGCGACCTGAATCTGCGTCGGGTCCACCTGCCCGCCCGCCCCTCCGGTCGCGATGATCTGGATCTTGCGGCGCTTGCACCAGGCGATCAGCGCCGCCTTGGCCGGCACGCTGTCGATGCAGTCGATGACGCAGTCCATGTCTTCGGTGATGTACTCGGCCATGGTTTCGCGGGTGACGAAGTCGGCCACGGCATGAACCCGACATGCCGGGTTGATGGCACGGATGCGCGCGGCCATTTCGTCCACCTTCGGCTTGCCCACCGCCCCCTCCAGCGCATGGATCTGCCGGTTGGTATTGGTGATGCACACATCGTCCAGGTCGAACAGGCTGATCTCGCCGACGCCGCTGCGTGCCAGCGCCTCGGCCGCCCACGAGCCGACACCGCCGATGCCGACCACCGCCACATGGGCAGCCGCCAGCCGCTCCAGACCGAGCCGGCCATACAGACGGGCAATGCCGCCGAAACGCTGTTCATCGATAGACATGCCGACTCCCCGGAGAAAAACCTGTCGATTATAAGACCTCGCCGCGTGCCGACCACTGCATCCGACCGTCACCGCAGCCCCCGCTTTGCTTTAATATGGCGCCCTTTCCCCGCCGTACCGGAGCCGTGATGACTGCCCCCGCCCTCTCCCCGACGCTCGAACTGGCCTGCGAGCTGATCAACCGCCCCTCCGTGACGCCGCTGGACGAAGGCTGCCAGCAGCTGATGAGCCAGCGCCTGGCGGCTTGCGGCTTCGCAATCGAGCCGATGCACATCGAGGACGTGGAGAACTTCTGGGCCATTCGCGGCAACGAAGGCCCGGTGCTGTGCTTCGCCGGCCATACCGACGTGGTTCCCACCGGCCCGCTGCAGGCCTGGCAGAACCCGCCGTTCAGTGCGCGCATCGACGAGCAGGGCATGCTCCACGGTCGCGGCGCGGCAGACATGAAAGGCAGCCTGGCCGCCATGGTCGTGGCAGTGGAACGCTTCACCGCCGACCATCCGGACCACAAGGGACAGATCGCCTTCCTGATCACCAGCGATGAGGAAGGCCCGGCGCACCACGGTACCAAGGCGGTGGTCGAACGCCTGCGCGAGCGCGGCCAGCGCCTGGACTGGTGCATCGTCGGCGAACCCTCGAGCACCAGCCTGGTGGGCGACGTGGTGAAGAACGGTCGCCGCGGCTCGCTGGGCGGCACGCTCACCGTTCGCGGTCAGCAGGGCCATGTGGCCTACCCTCATCTGGCGAAGAACCCGATCCACCTGGCCGCGCCGGCACTGGCCGAGCTGGCTGCCGAACACTGGGACGATGGCAATGCGTTCTTCCCGCCGACCAGCTTCCAGATCTCCAACCTGAACGCTGGCACCGGCGCCACCAACGTCATCCCCGGCACGCTGGAAGCGGTATTCAACTTCCGCTTTTCCACCGAGTCGACCGTCGAAGGCTTGCAGCAACGCACCGCGGCGATCCTCGACAAGCACGGTCTGGACTGGAGCGTCGACTGGGCGCTGTCCGGCCTGCCGTTCCTCACCGAGCCGGGTGACCTGCTCGATGGCGTGGCCAAGGCGATCCGCGACGTCACCGGCCGCGAAACCACGCCGTCCACCAGCGGCGGCACCTCGGACGGACGCTTTATCGCCACCCTGGGTACCCAGGTGGTCGAGCTCGGCCCGGTCAATGCCACCATCCACCAGGTCGACGAGCACATCCTGGCCAGCGATCTCGATGTGCTGACCGACATCTACTACCAGACCCTGGTGAACCTGCTGGCATGCTGATCTGCCCGATCTGCCAGGCGCCGCTCAGCGCGGTGGAAAACGGCGTGGCCTGCCCGGCCAACCACCGTTTCGACCGCGCGCGCCAGGGCTACCTGAACCTGCTGCCCGTGCAGCACAAGAACAGCCGCGATCCGGGCGACAACCAGGCGATGGTCGAGGCGCGCCGGCGCTTTCTCGATGGCGGTCACTATGCGCCGCTGGCCCGACGCCTCGCCGAGCTGGCCGCCGAGCGCACGCCGCAACGCTGGCTGGACATCGGCTGTGGCGAGGGCTACTACACAGCCCAACTGGCCGCCGCGCTGCCGGATGCAGAAGGCTACGCACTGGACATCTCCCGCGAGGCGATCAAGCGCGCCTGCAAACGCGCCCCGCAACTCGAGTGGCTGGTGGCGAGCATGGCCCGCGTGCCGCTGGCCGATGCCAGCTGCGACCTGCTGGCCAGCGTGTTCAGCCCGCTGGACTGGCAGGAAGCGCGACGCCTGCTCCCGCCCGGCGGCGGACTGCTGCGCATGGGGCCGACCCGCGAGCACCTCTGGGAGCTGCGCGCGCGGCTCTACGACGAGGTACGCGACTACGACGACGAGAAGCACCTGTCGCTCATTCCGGACGGCATGCGCCTGACCCACAGCGAAACCCTCAGCTATGAACTGCAGCTGGACGACGCCCAGGCCCGCGCCGACCTCCTGGCGATGACCCCGCACGGCTGGCGCGCCAGCGCCGAGCGGCGCGCCGCCGTCATCGACACGCCGCTGGCGGTGCGGGTTGCGATACGCTACGACTGGATCGAACGAATTTCCTAAGGCAAACGCCTCGATAGCATGCGAGGCAGGCCAAGGCACAACACAGAAGGCAGTCGCCCATGCGTCAACCCGATATCGAGATCTACCTCAGGGATGCCAGCCAGGAAGCCGTCGGCGAGTGGTTGGCCGAGGCCATCGGCCCCTGCTCCGCCTGGCAGCAGAAAGGCCAGACCTTCAAGTGCAACGCCGCCGGGATTCCCGTGACCTGGCTGCCCAAGGCGGTCGGCAAATGGCACTGCCTGCTCTTGGAAAGCGACGCCACGCCCTGGGCCGATGACCTGGCCTGCGCGCGCGCGGCGCATCAGGCGCTGGGCGTAGAAATCCGTTGCGCCCCGGGCGGCTGGCAGGAAGAGGAAGCCGAGGAAGAGGCCGACCGCTGGATACGCGTCAGTGCCGACGGCGAAGAAGAGATCGTCTGGCGCACGGGTTGATCGCACCCGGATCGTGAAACACCCACCAGGAACCAGCAGATTGGCCCCAGGGGGTCTGCAGCGGAGCGTCGCCAGGCTCAAAAAACAAAGCCCGTCATCAGGACGGGCTTCGTTCTTCTGCGACCGGAGTCAGAGGCCGGCGACGTCCTCGGCCTGCAGGCCCTTCTGGCCCTGGATCACCGAGAATTCCACCTGCTGCCCCTCGGCCAGCGAGCGATGGCCGTCGCCACGAATGGCGCGGTAATGCACGAACACGTCGGCGCCATTACCCCGCTGAATGAATCCATAGCCTTTTGCATCGTTGAACCACTTGACGGTCCCGGTTTCGCGCTCAGCCATTACCACTTCTCCAACTCGCTTTTTGTTATTCCTCGGAAGAGGGTTTCCACAGCCTGACCCTCGTGCATTCGTCAGCTTGCGAATGCGACTCGAAAGCAGCCGTCGCCGGAGTATAAGCCAAGGATTTCTGCTGTCAGCCCCTTTTCCGCCTCGCGTCGTCTGCCCTGCACGGCAGCCATGGCTGCCGTGCAGGGCCAGCATCAGGCGCTACGGCGGCGCCGCCACAGCCACAGCGCGAGCACGCCCAGCGTCAGTACCAGCGGTACCAGGGCGATATTGACGAATTTCAGTGTGCGCCCCAGCGCCTCGATATCGGCGTTGAGCTGGTAGCGTACCTCGCGCAGCTCTTTGCGGATGCGCACCTTTTCCTGGAGGAACTGGCGCAACGCCTGCTCCTGCTCGCCGGAGAGCTCCAATGCCTGTTCGGGGTCCGGGCTCTGCAGCTCGGCCAGCTTCTGCTCGGTATCGGCCAGGCGCTGTTGCAGCACCTCCTCCTTCTCGCGGAAGCGGTTCTCGGCCTGACGCTGCAGCGCTTCGACCACCACGAACGGCCGGGTGAAGCGCCCGCGCGAACGCACGCTGATCAGCGCATCGGTGCCGGAGAGGTTGTCCAGCGCATTGATCACGAAGGCGCCATTGTCGGCCCAGGGCTGGGGCACGCGCTGACCGAAAAAGTCCTGCACCTGCACCCACATGCGGTCGGCCAGCATGTCGGTATCAGCCACGGCGATGACGTTAATGTTCTGGCTCTCCTGGATGCCCTTCTCGCGCCCTTCGATACCATTGGGAAATGCCGTCTTGGCCGGGCCCTGAATGCGCGCTGCCAGGGTATAGCGCTCGCCGGTGGGCTCGAAGCCGAGCAGCAGGGTCTCCGGGTTATCCAGTGTGGCGAAGCGTTCGGCATCCACCGGCATGGCGTATTCGGAGCTGCGCATCAGCGGGGTGAAGCGCGTGGTCGCCCCTTCCAGCGGTTCGAGAATGCCGGCACTGCCAAGCGTGATGTTCTCCAGCGCGGCGATGCTCACGTCATCCTGGTCCAGCGCGGCGCGCGGCAGGCTCAGCCAACCGGCATGCCGAACCGGCCGGCGCTCGGCGCCCATGCCCACCGACATGCCGTAAGCGGCATCGGCCAGGGCCTTCTTCGGCAGCATGCGCACGCCCCAGGCCTTGAACAGCGGTTCCAGGTCGGAGACACGCTCCTCGCCGAACTCGCCCGGGCCGATGCCCATGCCCGGATCGATCTCGCTATGCGGATCGAGGAACACCAGGAGCTTGCCACCGCGCAGCACGAACTGGTCGATGGCGAACAGCGTCTGCTCGGGCAGATCCTTCGGATGGATCAGCAGCAGCACCGATACATTGGTGGGGATCAGATCGACATCGCGCTGCAGGCTCTCGATATGGAACAGCTGGCGGACTTCCTCCAGCACCATCCACGGCGGCGTCGCCTGCTGCGTGCGCATGTCGAAGCCCCCGGTCAGCTGCAGGCCGGAAAGCACACCCACCACCGGCAGCTCGGCAGTTGCCAAGCTCTGAACCAAGCGGCTGACCTCGTACTCGAGAAACTCCTCCTGATCCAGCGGGAAGAACGGGATGATCTGCGTATTGCCCTCGGCATTGGTGCCGGCCAGCCCGAAGTAGACCTTGTCACCGCCCTGGTTGAGCGGTACCGCCTGCAGGCCGAACTCGGCGGCGCGGTCTTCTTCCTCGGAGAACGGCTGCGGATCGATCACGTGCAGCTTGAGCTTGCCGCCAGAGGCCCGCTGATAGGCACGCAACATCTCCTCGACCCGACGCGCGTAGTTGCGCAGCGCGACCAGGTCCTTGGCGGTCTCGTCCGAATAGAAGAAATGCAGCTCGATGGGTGACTGCAGCCCCTCGAGGATGCGCTCGGTACCTTCGGAAATGGTGTAGAGCTTCTGCTCGGTCAGGTCCAGCCGGGCATTGGTCAGCAGCGTGCCGGTCAGCCCGTTGAACAGCAGGAATGCCAGCGCGATCAGCAGCAGCCCGGCACCGGAATAGATGAGTCGTTTCATGTCTGTTCCCTCAGGCGGCTTTCTTCAGGTCGACGACCACGGCGGTGGCCGCCAGCCAGGCGACGATCAGCGTGACGAAATACAGCAGGTCACGCAGGTCGATCACGCCCTTGCTGATGGAGTCGAAACGGATCAGGAAGCTCAGCGAAGCCACCGCGTCGATCAGCCACTGCGGCGCCCAGGCGAGAGCGTCGAGCACCATCGGCAGACCGCTGACGATGAACAGGAAGCACACCGCCACCGAGAGGATGAAGGCGATCACCTGGTTTTTCGCCAGCGCCGACATGCACGAGCCAATGGCCAGGAAGGCGCCGGCCAGCAGCCAGCTGCCGAGATAGCCGGCGACGATCACGCCATTGTCCGGCTCACCCAGGTAATTGACGGTGATGACCATCGGGAACGTCAGCAGCAGCGCGATCCCGGCAAAAACCCAGGCGGCGAGGAACTTACCGGCGACCGCCTCGAAGCGGGTGATCGGCAGCGTCATCAGCAGCTCGATGGAACCGGACTTGCGCTCCTCGGCCCACAGGCGCATGGCGATAGCGGGTACCAGGAACAGGTAGAGCCAGGTATGAAAGCTGAAGAAGGGCGTCAGGTCCGCCTGGCCGCGCTCGTAGAAACCGCCCAGGTAGAAGGTGAATACCCCGGACAGCACCAGGAAGATCACGATGAACACATAGGCGAGCGGCGTGGCGAAATAGCTGCCCAGCTCGCGCTTGAAGATGACCGGCAACTGGCTCATAGCGCTTCCCCTCGCGTCAGGTTACGGAACACCTCATCCAGCCGGCCGCGCTCCACGTCCAGCTCGGTGACGGACCAGCCCTGCTGGGCGATCAGCGCGTTGACCTGCGGGAAGATCACGTGCCCGGGCTGCGCCAGTACGGTCAGGCTGTGCTCGCGCTCGTTGCGCTCGACACCGGCGACACCCGGCAAGGCCGCCAGGGCGACTTCGTCCAGCGGCGCATCACTGACCAGCGTGACCGCCTGGTGATGCTTCGAGCGGCTTTCCAGCTCCAGCGGCGTGCCATCGGCCACCAGCCGGCCATTGGCGATCACCACCGCGCGGGTGCAGACCGCACTCACCTCCTCGAGAATATGGGTGGAGATGATGACGATCTTGTCCTGCGCCAGCCCCTGGATCAGCTGGCGCACCTGATGCTTCTGGTTCGGATCGAGCCCGTCGGTGGGCTCGTCGAGGATCAGCACGTCAGGGTCGTGCAGGATCGCCTGGGCCAGACCGACACGCCGCTTGAAGCCCTTGGACAGCGTCTCGATGCTCTGCCCCAGCACCTTCTGCAATTCCACCTGGGCGACAGCTGCATCGACCCGCTGACGCTTGTCCGCACCGCGAAAACCGCGCACTTCGGCGATGAACTCGAGAAAGCCACGCACCGTCATGTCGCCATAGCAAGGTGCGCCTTCGGGCAGATAGCCGATCAGCCGCTGGGCCTGGAGGGTCTGGGTGCGGATGTCGTGACCGAGGATGCGGGCAGTGCCGGATGTCGGCGCGAGAAAGCCGGTCAGCATCTTCATCGTGGTGGACTTGCCGGCCCCATTGGGGCCGAGGAACCCCAGCACCTCTCCGCGCTGGACCTGGAACGACAGGTCGTCGACCGCGGTGTGCTGGGCAAAACGCTTGGTCAGGTTGCTTATTTCGATCATGGGCTCTCACCAGTGCGCACAAGGCCTGGCGTGCCGCCGCGCGACCCGAGCCAGGCCCTGCAAAAATGCCGGCGGAACTATAAGAACAGCTACTGGACGAATGCAACCACGCGGCTTGGCGGCAACGTTTGCCGGACGTTGCCGCCAAGCCTCCAAGCGATGCAATGGACCCCGCACAGGGCTTGGAGTACTTCTCGAATCCATGGAAAGCGGCGATCGATCTGCCTGATCACGCCGCCTCTCAAGGTGGTTACCGACACATGTCCCTACGCTTCGGAGAAATTCCTGCCTCGCTGGCGCCAATGGAGCTGTTGCTGCTCGCCGATCCCTCGCCGAGCAAGGTGCGCTCGTATCTGGCGGACTCGACGTGCTTCGCCGCATCGCTCGACGGAACGGTCGTCGGCATCGGCGTCGTGCGGCCGATCGGCGAAGGCGCGCATGAGCTGATGAATATCGCGGTACGACCCACCCGGCAGAAAGCGGGCCACGGCACGGCACTGCTGGAATGGATCATCGAGCACTACCGCAGGCTGGGCGCCGGCCGGCTCGAAGTAGGCACGGGGTCGTTCGGCTATCAACTGGCGTTCTATCAACGCCAGGGCTTTCGCGTAACGCGAATAGAACGAGACTTCTTCGTCGAGCATTACCCCGAGCCGATCATCGAGGACGGGATCCGCCACATGGACATGCTACGCCTAACGCTCAGCTATTCAGGTGATTCCGGTTAGCCGCGGCCAAGTCGCCGCCCTTGATGCAAACGGAGCTGCGAGCAACAGCCTCCTCCTTTGATCCGAGAGCACTGCAATGCCGAACCCGATCGAATTCGAAACCGAACGCCTGTTCATGCGGCAATGGCGCCCGAGCGACCGGGCGCCCTTTGCCGAACTGAACGCAGACCCGCGGGTCATGGAGTATTTCCCTGCCCCGCTCGAGCGCGACGAGAGCGATGCGCTGGCCGATCGCTGCCAGGCGCTGATCGAGCAGCGAGGATGGGGCTTCTGGGCCGTGGAGCTGAAGGCATCCGCCGAGTTCATCGGCTTCCTCGGCCTGCATGTACCGATCGCCGAGCTGCCCTTTTCGCCCTGCGTGGAGATCGGCTGGCGCCTGGCCGTCCAGCACTGGCACAGAGGTTTGGCAACGGAGGCCGCGCGCGGTGCGCTCGAGGTGGCCTTCGACAGGCTGGATTTGGCGGAAATCGTGTCTTTCACCACGCTCGGCAATCAGCGTTCGCGCGCGGTCATGCAACGAATCGGCATGCGCGAGGCGAGCCGCTTCGAGCATCCGAGCATACCCATCGGTCATCCACTTCGCGCACACTGCCTGTACCGTCTTTCGCAGGTGGACTATCGGGCGCAGCGGATTGCAGGCGACTGAGCCCCGTCCGAACACGCTCCCACCTACAACCTGGTCCTGGTCATGCCCGTCCTGTTGCTCTCCCTGTTGCTGCTCGCTGCTTCCGGCTTCGCCCATGCGGAGGACGGGGCAATTGCCCGTCTGTTCGAACGCGCGGGGGTCGAGGGGACACTGGTCATCGAGTCCGTCGCCACGGGCCAGCGCTTCGTCCACAACGATGAACGCGCCGGCACGGCTTTTCCCGCTGCGTCCACGTTCAAGGTGCTGAACACTCTGATCGCTCTGGAGGAAGGCGCCATCGCCGGGGCGGACGAGATCATCTCCTGGGACGGCACCCGTTACGAGATCGAGGACTGGAACCGCGACCAGACCTTGAAGAGCGCATTCAGGGTCAGCTGCGTCTGGTGCTACCAGAGGCTGGCCCGACGAGTTGGCGCGGCGGCCTATCTGCGCCACATCCGCCAGGCGCATTACGGGCAGCTGCACGAACCTGTCAACGTCACCGAGTTCTGGCTCGATGGCTCGCTGCGCGTCAGCGCCGAACAACAGGTGGGTCTGCTGCGCCAGGTGGTCGCGCGCGGCCTGCCGTACCGGGCGAAGAGCTACGACACCCTCAGGACCATCATGCGCGTCGACAGCACGCCGGCTTATAGCCTGTATGCCAAGACCGGTTGGGCGGCTCGCGACAATCCTGGCATCGGCTGGTACATCGGCTATGTTGAAGCCGGCGCCGACACTTGGCTGTTCGCGCTGAATCTGGACACCCGCGATGCGACCGATCTGCCCCTGCGCCAGCGGATCGCGCTGGATGCGCTGCGGGCGAAGGGCATACTCCCGGCCCAGTGATTCTTCCAATGGTCCGCGGCAGCAACCCGGCGACGCCGCGTTCCACACCACACCAAACGGAGCCGCCATGCGCAGCGACGAGATCAAAGCGGTATTCGATCAACAGGCCTCCAGCTATGACGAGCGCTGGGCCAGAACCGCGCCCATTCGCAATGCCCTGCATTTTCTTCTGGAGGCGGTGTTCGCACCGCTGCCGGCCGAGGCGCGGGTACTGTGCATCGGCGCCGGCACCGGCGAGGAAATTCTGCACCTGGCCCAGTGCCGACCCGGTTGGACCTTCACCGCGGTGGAGCCATCGGGCGCGATGCTGCACGTCCTTCGCGACAAGGCAATCCGAGCCGGAATCGAACAGCGCTGCCAGTTCCATGAGGGCTACCTGGAGACACTGCCTGAGCAGGCCCCCTTCGACGCGGCCACCTCCCTGCTGGTATCCCAGTTCATTCTCGAGCGCGACGTACGCATCGGCTTCTTTCGTGACATAGCCGCCCGACTCGGCCCGGGAGCGCTATTGGCCAGCTCTGACCTGGCGGCGGACGTCACCACGCCAGCGTATGCGGCGCTGCTGGAAACCTGGCTGAACATGATGACCCTCGCCGGCATTCCCGCGGCAGGCCTGGAGCAGATGCGTGCCGCCTATGACCGTGACGTGGCGATACTGCCCCCGGAGCAGCTCGCGTCCATCATCGAGGCCGGCGGCTTTGGCTGCCCCGTGCCGTTCTACCAGGCCGGGCTGATCCATGCGTGGTACGCGCGGCGAGCCGATGCGCCCTAGCGCCCGGCCGGTCGTGCAGGCGCTGCTGATCGCCTCTCTCGCCGGCGCTTTCATCTGGGCATTGTCGCCCTGGGCCAGTGGTCAGGCCGAACCCTGGGACGGCGACGGCCTGTACTACAGTGGTGCGCTGTTTACAGCAGGCGTGCTGGCCGGCGTCATCGTGCCGCGACCACGCTGGGCACTGTACCTGGGGGTCGTCGTCGGCCAGGTGCTGTACCTGCTCCTGTTCCTGCCCCTCAGCCCGCTGCTCGCCGTGGGCTTCGCGTTTCTGCTGCTCTGGTCGCTGCTGTTTGCGGCCGGGGCCTGTGCCGGCGCTCGCCTTCGTGCCCGTTGACGCGCCGGCGTGGCTCATCCGGGCAACCCACGTGTCGAACGGGACACCGGAATCCCGCAACGGAGGCTTTCAATGACCCCGCCAGAACTGGCCAGCATTTACCGCGCCTATATCGCCTGCCTCAATGCCCGGGACTGGCCCGAGCTCGGACGTTTCGTGCATGACCAGGTCCGGCATAACGGCAACCGTACCGGCCTGGCCGGCTATCGACAGATGCTGGAAAACGATTACGCCACCATTCCCGACCTGCATTTCGAGATCGAACTGCTGGTCAGCGAGCCACCGCATGTCGCGAGCCGGCTGCGCTTCAACTGCTCGCCGGCGGGCCGTTTTCTCGACCTGGACATCGACGGGCGGAAGGTCTCGTTCGCCGAGAACGTCTTCTATGAATTCAGGGACCGGAAGATCGTCGAAGTCCATTCGGTGATCGACAAGCCCGCCATCGAGGCTCAACTGTCGGCACGAGGGCAACCGCACGGGCGTTGACCGATTTCGCTCGAGTTCTGCGGCAGCCATACACCGGTGTGGATCAGGCACTGACAGAGCAGCGCAGGTTTTGCCCGCCCACCTCGCTTGGGGCACACTTGCCGCCTTCGAGGGCTCCGCCCCTTCCACAGTCGAATCCGCCGTATGACCCGCTCCCCCGTTCGCCGTCTGATCTTCTCCTTGGTGCGCCGTGTGCTGTACACCTGGGTGCGCTCGGAGACCATCAACCAGTCCGCCTTCACCCTCAAGCTGGATCGCAGCAAGCCGGTGTTCTATGTGCTGCAGCAGCCCTCGCTGAGCGATCTCGCCGTGCTCGATGCCGAGTGCAGCAAGGCCGGGCTGCCACGCCCGGTGGCCGATGTGGCGGTGGGCGAACTGGTGGAGCCGGCCGCCTTCTTCTTCCTCAATCCGGCACCCAGCTGGTTCGGCCGGCGTACCCGTCTGGTCGCACCACCAGCGCTGGTGCGGCTGGTCGGCGCGCTGGAGCACAACGCGGTAGAGAACGCGCAGATCGTTCCGGTCAGCGTGTTCTGGGGGCAGTCGCCGAATCGCGAGACCAGCGCCTGGAAGCTGCTGTTCGCCGACAGCTGGGCGGTCACCGGGCGCCTGCGCAAGCTGCTCAGCATCCTGGTGCTGGGGCGCAAGACGCGCGTGCAGTTCTCCGCGCCGATCCAGCTCAACGAACTCATCGCCCAGAACAAGGGGCACGAGCGCACACTGCGCATGGTCCACCGCATGCTGCGGGTGCACTTCCGCAACCAGAAAACCGCGGTGATCGGGCCGGACCTGTCGCACCGGCGCAATCTGGTGAAGGGCCTGGTGCACGCACCGCAGGTCCGCCAGGCGATTCGCGAGGAAGCCGAACGCGAGAAGATCACCATCGAGAGGGCCGAGGCCAAGGCGCTGCGCTATGGCAACGAGATCGCCTCGGACTACGCCTATACGGCGGTGCGCTTTCTCGAGGTTGTGCTGTCCTGGTTCTGGAACAAGATCTACGACGGCATCCGCGTCAACCATATCGAGCCCTTGCAGGACGCCGTCCGCGGCTACGAAGTGATCTACGTGCCCTGCCACCGTAGCCACATCGATTACCTGCTGCTCTCCTACCTGCTGTTTCGCAACGGCCTGACCCCGCCGCATATCGCCGCCGGCATCAACCTCAACATGCCGGTGATCGGCAGCCTGCTGCGCCGCGGCGGCGCCTTCTTCATGCGCCGCTCGTTCAAGGGCAACCCGCTGTACACCTCGGTGTTCAACGAATACCTGCACAACCTGTTCACCCGCGGCTTCCCCGTCGAGTACTTCGTGGAAGGCGGGCGTTCGCGTACCGGCCGCATGCTGCAACCCAAGACCGGCATGCTGGCGCTGACCCTGCGCAGCTACCTGCGCTCGTCGCGCCTGCCGATCCTCTTCGTGCCGGTCTACATCGGCTACGAGCGGGTGCTGGAGGGCCGCACCTACCTCGGCGAATTGCGCGGCGCGGCGAAGAAGAAGGAGTCGATCTTCGACATCTTCAAGGTCATCGGCGCCCTCAAGCAGCGCTTTGGGCAGGTCTGGGTAAACTTCGGCGAGCCGCTCAAGCTCAACGAATTCCTCGAGCAGGAGCAACCCGGCTGGCGCCAGCAGGCCTATGCGCCGGACTATCGCCCGCAGTGGCTGAACGACGCCACCAACCACCTGGCCGAGCGCATCGCCCAGCGCCTCAACGAGGCGGCGGCCGTCAACCCGGTCAACCTGGTGGCGCTGGCGATGCTCTCCACCAGCCGTCAGGCGCTGGACCAGCAATCCCTGGCACGCATCCTCGATCTCTACCAGGCGCTGTTGCGCGCAGTGCCCTATTCGCCGCACACCACGCTGCCGGAGGGAGACGGCAACGCACTGATCGCCTACGTGAAGAGCCTCGACCTGCTCGCCGAGCAGAAGGACGCACTGGGCAACATCCTCTATCTGGACGAGCAGAACGCCGTCCTGATGACCTACTACCGCAACAACGTGATGCATATCTTCGCCCTGCCCGCACTGCTGGCGAGCTTCTTCCAGAGCAGCTCACGCATCAGCCGCGAGCAGATCCAGCGTTTCACCGAGGCGCTGTACCCCTATCTGCGTGCCGAGCTGTTCATGCGCTGGGAGGTCGAGGAGCTGGAAGCGGTGGTCGATCAGTGGCTGGCGGCCTTCGTCGAGCACGGGCTGCTCAAGGTGGACGGCAACCACTACGTGCGCCCGGCGCCAAGTTCGCGGCAGTTCGTTCTGCTCACCCTGCTGGCGCGGGTGGTGATGCAGACCCTGCAGCGCTTCTACATGGCCACCTCGCTGCTGCTCAACAGCGGCCAGCACAGCCTGAGCGCCGAGGAGCTGGAGAATCTCTGCACGGTCATGGCCCAACGCCTGTCGATACTCCACGGGCTCAACGCGCCCGAGTTCTTCGACAAGACGCTGTTCCGCCACTTCATTCAGAGCATGCAGGAACAGGGTGTGGTCAGCACGGATGCCAATGGCCGCCTGGGCTACCACGAAAAGCTCGCGGAGCTGGCCGAGGGAGCCGCCAAGCGCGTGCTACCGGCGGAGATTCGGCTGTCGATCCGGCAGGTCGCACTGGAGCGCCATCACGACGACAGCGAGGCGACGCCGCCGCCGACCGACGCCTGACGCTGCCAGGTCATCAGGCGTTCCGGGTGGCCGGTGTGTGCGTCCAGTTGCTCGCCTGCGACCTGGAAGCCGTGACGACGATAGAAGGCGATGCTGGCGTTGTTGGCGGCGTAGACGGTCAGGCTCAGCTGCTCGCGCAGGCGCTTGGCGTGCTCGAGCAGGGCCGATCCGATGCCTGCGCCCTGCTCCGCTGGTGCCACGAAGATCGCCGCCAGGATGTCATCGAGCAGCGACACGAAGCCGACCAGCGTGCCATCCCGCTCGTAGACCCAGGTCTGCGCAGCGGGCAGATAGAGGTTGCGCATGTCATCCAGCCGCGCCTCCCAGAAACTGCGCGCGACGAAGTCATGGGCCCGGCTGGACGCCTCGAGCCAGATGCCCAGCAGCGTTTCCAGGTCATCGGGGCGGTAGGGGCGGATCATGTGAAACGTCTCCAGAACTGCGGGGGCACGACGGTAGCGCATCGTCGCCTGGATGTCGCGCCGCCGGGAATCCACTAGCATCAACGTCAGTATCCACCGGCGCTCTGACGCCAGACACGCCCCATCTGCCAGCAAGGTAACCACCATGTATCGCATCACCACTCTCGTCGCCGGCCTGGCCCTCTCCGCCAGTGCCTTCGCCCTGTCGCTCGCCGACCTGACCCAACGCGATGCCAGCGCCGGCCTCAAGGATGCCCTCAGCCAGGGCGCCAAGGTCGCGGTGCAGCAGCTCGGACGCCCGGGCGGCTTCAGCAGCGACCCGAACGTGCGCATCGAGCTGCCGGGCAACATCGGCAAGGCCTCGCGGATGCTGAAGATGGTCGGCATGGGGGCCCAGGTCGAGCAGCTGGAAAACAGCATGAACCTGGCCGCCGAGAAGGCCGTGCCGCAGGCTCAGCAATTGCTGCTCGATGCCGTGCGCAAGATGACCGTCCAGGACGCCAAGGCAATTCTCGCCGGCGGTGACGATTCGGCTACCCAGTACCTGAACAAGTCCAGCCGCGAACAGATCCGCGCCAGGTTCCTGCCCATCGTCAAGCAGGCCACCGACCAGGTCGGCCTGGCGCAGCAGTACAACGCGGTGGCGGCCAAGGTTCCGGCGGGCCTGAACGGCAACTACGCCAATATCGAAAGCTATGTGACCGAACAGGCGCTGAACGGCCTGTTCACGGTGATCGCCGAGCAGGAAGCGAGCATTCGCAAGAACCCGGCCGCGGCAGCCACCAGCCTGGCGAAGAAGGTCTTCGGCGCACTCTGACGCACGGGCGCGCGTCAGCGCAGCTGGCGGCGGGCCGGAGCGGAACGCCCCCGCCGGGGGGGGCGCGTGAATCGTTGAGAGCGGTTTCAGGCCAGGGACTGGCGTCAGCGCGGCCCCAGGATGGTTTCCAGCGCCTCGGGGCGTGGCGCGCCCTGATGCTGCAGCAGCCGATCGTTGTCGTCGAGATAGAAGATCGCCGGCGTGGCCTGGGCGCCCAGTTCACTCATCAGCATCAGGTTGTCGGTGAGCTGTTTTTCCAGCGCTGCCGGGATCTGCTCCAGCGCCTTGAGTTTGCTCGCCTTGCCGGCCGCCTCGTGCGCGTTGAGCGCCGCCTGGGGATCCTTGGCGCTGAGCAACGCAGCGGACTTGCCGGCGCTGTCGGCGCGCAGCATGCCGACCATGATGTGACGCAGTTGTACCTTGCCCGCCTCCACCCAGGGCCGCGCCTGCTTCCAGAACATGTTGCAGTACGGGCAGTTCGGGTCGCTGAATAGGTAGACGATACGTGGCGCGTCGCCCCTGCCATCGGCGATCCAGCTGCTGCCCGCCATGCGCGCCCACATCTCCTTGCCCAGCGGTTCGTACACCAGTTTTTCCAGCTGTCCGCGGGTCAGGTCCTCGCCCTTGGCGTCGAGCAGGCTGCCGATCAGCACGTGCTCGCCATCCGGCGTGAGGTACAGCGCCATGCCCTGCCCGTTGTAGCGCGCCGCGAACCCCTCAAGACCACCCGGCGCATCGAAGCGGCCGACGATCTCGGCGCCGCGCGCTTCGACGGCCTTGATCGCCGCTGGCAGCTCGTCGGCCTGGACGGCGGGAAATGCGAGCAGGCTGATGCCGGCCAGCAGGCAGGATATTGGCTTGGTTCGAATCACTGCGTAGATGCCTCTTTCAGAGTTTCCAGCGCACGCGCCAGGCTGGCGTGCGAGAGTTCGCCGAGATGGCTGCCGACCTGGCGCCCCTCGGCGTTGTAGAACAGCGTGGTGGGCAGCGCCGTGGAGCCGACGTGCTGGCCGAGCCGGCCGCCGCTGTCGAGCAGCACGTTGTCCAGTTCCAGCCCGGCCTGCTCCATGAAACGATTGATTTCGCCCTCCCCCTCGCCCTGGTTGACGAACAGGAACAGGGTATCGCTTTCCCGCGCCTGGGCCTCGGCCAGCACCGGCATTTCGCGCCGGCACGGCGGGCACCAGGTTGCCCAGAGGTTGATCACCAGTGGTTGGCCGGCGTAGTCCTCCAGCGCAACCGGCCGTCCCTGACTGTCGCGCAGGGCCATTTCCGGCAGGCGCGTGCCCTGCTCGAAGGAATACCAGGCCAGGTTGCCGAAGCCCCAGCTCAGCACGCCGACCGTCAGCGCGATGCCCAACGGCCTGCGCAGTCCGCTGTCACGCCAGCCCCACCAGATGCCCAGCGCCAGCGCAGCGACCAGCCCTGGCCAGGCAATGAAGCCGCCGTCGCGGATATCGATGACGCTCAGCCAGTCGTCGCGGTAGTACGCCCAATAGGTGGCGACGAAGGCCAACCGGGCCACCAGCACGGCGACCAGCAAGAGGCGAAACAGCTGCCGCTCGGGATTACGACCGCTGCGCCGGCCGACCCGCCAGCCGACCAGACTGGCCAGCAGCAGGCTGCCGAGCAGGATCACATGGGGCATGGCCAGGGTCAGCGGGCCGATATTCAGTGTCAGCATCTACTCTCCGTTGGTTGATTCGTGTCGGTCTGGGCCGCTCGGAACATCAGGCGCGACATCAGACGGGAAACTGCAGACAGAAGGTTGTCCACCCTTGTTCCGAACGGCAGCTGATGTCGCCACGGTGTGCCTGGATGATGGAACGGGTGATCGCCAGCCCCAGCCCGGCGTTGCTCGGGCTGCCTTCGCGACGTGCCGGGTCGACCCGGTAGAAGCGGTCGAACAGCCGCTCCAGGTGCTCGGCCGCGATGGTCACCCCCGGGTTGGTCACCGCCAGCGTCACGCATTCAGCGCGGCGCTCGATGGTGACACTGACCAGCTCGCCGTCCGGCGTGTAGCGCAGCGCATTGGACAGCAGGTTGGACAGCGCGCGGCGCAGCATTGCCAGGTCGCCCTGGATGGTACCGGCACCGGTCAGCTCGAAGCGCACGCCGCGCTCGTCCGCCGGCAGCTGGTAATAGTCGAGCAGTTGCGTACAGAGCTGCTCCAGCGCCACCGGCTTGGCATCGGGGACGATCAGGCCGTTGTCGGCCTTGGCCAGGAACAGCATGTCGTCGATCATCCGCGACATGCGCTGCAGTTCCTCAAGGTTGGAATGCAGATTGTCCTGGTACTGCTCCAGCGAACGCCCGCGCGTCAACGCCACCTCGGTGTGGGTCATCAGGTTGCTCAGTGGCGTGCGCAGCTCGTGGGCGATGTCGGCCGAGAAGTTCGACAGCCGCACGAAGGCGTCTTCCAGACGCGCCAGCATCGCGTTGAAGGCCTGTACCAGCTGCTGCAGCTCTGCCGGCGTCGAGTCATCGGGAATGCGCTCGCGCAGCGACTTGGCCGAGACCGAGGCCGCCACCTGGGTGACCTCGCGCAGCGGCCGCAGCCCGCTGCGCACCAGGAGCCAGCCGAGCAGCCCGCTGAGCAGTGCGCACAGCACCAGCGCCGCCCAGAGCCAGCCGCTGAAGGTATGGAAGAAGGCCTTGTGCGCGGTCACATCGAGCATGACCAGCAGCGTCAGGCGCCGCCCTCCCACCTCGACATGCCCCGCTTCGCCCCGCCAGACACGGCCCTCCAGGGTCAGTTCACCCTCGTTCTCGCCGATCAGCATGAGCAGCGACGGCTCCGCCGCCTGCTGCTCCGGTCGGGGGAAGAGCTGTGTGCCGACCTCGTCGAAAACGAAGCCGCGCATCTCGCTATGGCCGTCCAACAGCACTTGCAGCTGCGGCCGCACGCGCTCGAAGTGCTCCAGGTCGTCCAGGCCGGTCAGCAGACGTCGGCTCGCCTCGAGTTTCTCGTGCAGCGTGTGGCGGTCCAGCTCATCGAAGTGATGCTCGCTGAGCTGGCCGAAGAAATAGCCGGCCGCCGCCAGCACGCCGGTGACCGCAAGCATGAACATCAGGCTCAGCCGCGCGGTGAGCGACAGCCGGATCATGGCGCGTCCGGCTCGTCGAGCATGTAGCCCATGCCGCGCGCGGTATGGATCAGCTTGGGTTCGAAGCCATCGTCGATCTTCGCCCGTAGCCGGCGGATCGCCACCTCGATGACGTTGGTGTCGCTGTCGAAGTTCATGTCCCACACCTGCGAGGCGATCAGCGATTTGGGCAGCACCTCGCCGCGCCGGCGCAACAGCAGTTCCAGCAGGGCGAACTCCTTGGCGGTCAGGTCGATGCGCTGACCGGCGCGCGTGGCGCGACGCTTGAGCAGGTCGACCTGCAGGTCGGCCACCTGCAGCTGGGTCTGCAACGCCGTCGCACTGCCGCGCCGCAGCAGGGTGCGTACCCGCGCCAGCAGCTCGGAAAAGGCGAACGGCTTGACCAGGTAGTCATCCGCTCCCAGCTCCAACCCCTTGACCCGGTCCTCGACACGATCCCGCGCGGTGAGGAACAGCACCGGCACCTCGTTGCCCGAGGCACGCACCAGTCGCAGCACTTCCCAGCCGTCCAGACCCGGCATCATCACATCAAGGATCAGCAGGTCGTAGGGCACGCTCAACACGTGCTGCAGCGCATCGGTGCCGCTGGTGACGCGGTCGACGGTGAAGCCGGCCTCGCTCAGCCCCTGCTGCAGGTAGGTGCCGGTTTTCGGCTCGTCTTCGGCGACCAGCAGTTTCATGCGGATATTCCATCGGTGGTGGACGGTGCAAGTGTGGCAGCGCCGCACACCGCTGCGCCACGAAGCTGACAGAAAAGTAATCTTGCGCTCAGCCTCCCGTCAGGCCGCTCGCGTTAGCGTGAGGCCCAGCACATCAGGCTTGACCTTGCCATGGCGTCAAGGTCGAGCATCGCGCCAGCTCCCTGGAACTGGCAAGCGAGGAACCACCCATGAACAGTATTCGACTCAAGGTCACCGGCATGAGCTGCGGTGGCTGCGTCAGGCATGTCACCGCGGCGCTGCAGGCGCTGGAGGGTGTCGAACGCGTCGAAGTGGACCTGGCCGGCGGCCTGGTTCGGATCGACGGCAGTGCCGATGACGCGAACCTGGTCGCAGCGCTCGCCGAAGCCGGATACCCCGCCGAAACCCTCGACCGTCGCAGCGCCTCGGCCGCCCGCACAGGTGGATGTAGCGGCGGTTGCTGCTGCAGCTGAACTCAGATCTGGAGAAACGCATGAAACCTCATCTCACCGTACTCGCCGCACTGCTGATGTCCGGGGCGGCTCAGGCCGCCGAGGTCATCGATGTACACCGGGACGCCAACTGCGGCTGCTGCAAGGACTGGATCAAGTATCTGGAAACCAATGGGTTCGAGGTGCGCGACCATGTGGAAGTCAACATGCTGCCGGTCAAGGAGCGCCTCGGCGTGCCGCCGCGCCTGGGCTCGTGCCATACCGGCGTGATTGGCGGCAAGTTCGTCGAAGGCCACGTGCCGGTGGCGGCGATCCGCGAGCTGCAGCAGCGCGACGATCTGGCCGGAGTCGCCGTACCGGGCATGCCAGCCGGCTCGCCGGGCATGGACTACGGCCAACCGCACCAGCGCTATCAGGTGATCGGGCTGACCAGTCAGGGCCGCGACCTGGCGCTGGGCGACTATCTCGGCAGCCAGCCACTTCGCTGAAAGAAGCTCGCCTGGCTGGCGGCAGCGCGCGGGCCGCCCCTCCGCAGGCCCCCTGCCTGCCGATGGTCGCTGCAGGTGTCGTCGCCAGGCGCGGTGACAGACCAAACGGCCCGCTCGCTTACCCTGTCAAGCTGCCGTCAAAGCCTCCCGGCCAGCAAGCTGACAGAACCGTAATGTTCGGCTCAGCTTGTCGTCAGATGCGGCGCGCTATGGTGAGCGACAGGACTGCTGCGACTGTTTGTCCAGCGCAGCCACATCGCACATGAACAGGACCAGCATGCACTCGACCAGCTCTCGGCGCACCTTCGTCAAAAGCCTCGCCGCCGGCGGCGCCTTCGCCGGACTCGGGCTGTGGCGCCAGCCCGTCTGGGCGCTGACCAGCCCCGGCCAGCCGACGGTACTCAGCGGCAGCCAGTTCGACCTGACCATCGACTCCATGAGCGTCGACTTCACCGGCCGCCGGCGCACCGCCATGGCCATCAATGGCAGCATTCCCGGCCCGCTGCTGCGCTGGCGCGAGGGTGACACCGTGACCCTGCGCGTGCGCAACCGCCTGCCGCAGGAGACCTCGATCCACTGGCACGGCATCCTGCTGCCGGCCAACATGGACGGCGTGCCCGGCTTCAGCTTCGCCGGCATCGCGCAGGACGGCATGTACGAGTACCGCTTCAAGGTCAAGCAGAGCGGGACCTACTGGTATCACAGCCACTCGGGCTTCCAGGAGCAGCTCGGCGTCTACGGCCCGCTGATCATCGATCCCGAGGAGCCGGAGCCGTTCGCCTACGAGCGAGACTATGTGGTGTTTCTCTCCGACTGGACCGACGAGAGCCCGGCGCGCGTGCTGGCCAAGCTGAAGAAGCAGGCCGACTACTACAACCAGGGCCGCCGCACCGTCGGCGACTTCATCAACGATGTCGCCGACCAGGGCTGGCGCAAGACCTTCAGCGACCGCTGGGCCTGGGCGAAGATGAACATGTCGCCCACCGATCTCGCCGACGTCAGCGGCGCGACCTACACCTACCTGCTCAACGGCCAGGCCCCGGATGCCAACTGGACCGGGCTGTTCCGGCCGGGCGAGCGCATCCGCCTGCGCCTGATCAACGGCTCGGCGATGAGCTACTTCGACTTCCGTATCCCCGGCCTCAAGCTCACCGTGGTCGCCGCGGACGGGCAGAACATCGAGCCGGTAACGGTCGACGAGATTCGCCTGGCGGTGGCGGAAACCTATGACGTGATCGTCGAGCCGGACGGCAGCCAGCACGCCTACACCCTCTTCGCCCAGGCCATGGACCGCAGCGGCTACGCCCGCGGCACGCTGGCCGTGCGCGAAGGCCTGCAGGCCCCGGTGCCCAACCCCGATCCGCGCCCCGAACTGACCATGGACGACATGGGTCATGGCGATCACGCCGCCCATGGCCAGGCTGCCGCAACGCCCGCGCAGGGCCATGACGCCCATGCCGGACACGGCGACCATGGCGCGATGGATCACGGCTCGGATGGCAGCGGGATGCAGGCACATCCGGCCAGCGAGACCAACAACCCTCTGGTGGACATGCAGACCATGATGCCGGTGGCCAAGCTGGACGACGCAGGCATCGGCCTGCGCGACAACGGCCGGCGGGTGCTGACCTATGCCGACTTGCGCAGCGCCTTCGCCGACCCGGATGGCCGCGAACCGGGCCGCACCATCGAACTGCACCTGACCGGCCACATGGAGCGCTTCTCCTGGTCGTTCGACGGTATTCCCTTCGCCGACGCCGAGCCGATCCGCCTCCGGTACGGCGAGCGGGTGCGCTTCGTACTGGTCAACGACACCATGATGCACCACCCCATTCACCTGCACGGGCTGTGGAGCGACCTGGAGGACGAACACGGCGACTTCCTGGTGCGCAAGCACACCATCGACATGCCGCCGGGCTCGAAACGCAGCTACCGCGTCACAGCAGACGCCCTCGGCCGCTGGGCCTACCACTGCCACATGCTGATGCACATGGACCTCGGAATGTTCCGTGAAGTCCGCGTAGAGGAATGACGGAGAAGCCTATGAAAAACCTCAAGCACACCACCCTGCTCGCCCTCGGCCTGGCCGCCTCCCTCGGCCTGAACGCGGTCCAGGCGCAGCAGAGCGAACATGACGGTCATCATGCCGAGAACGACCCGGTCGAACAGGCCTCCCCGCAGACCACGCAGCCCAAGACGCAACAGGGCGGCATGATGCAGGGCATGGACCACGACAAGATGAAGGACATGCACGAGCAGCATATGGGCAACGGCCACATGGATCATGGCGGCATGGGCGGCGGATCGGTGGACAAGGACATGCCCAAGGACGCCGAGCAGGGCAATCCGCATGCGCATTAAGCCGCTCCCCGTCGCCGTCGCCGTCGCGCTGAGTCTGGTCACGGCGGCGAGCCAGGCGCAGCAGAACATGGACCACTCCGGCCATGGCGGCCACACTGCGCCGGCAGCGCACGAGCACAGGGATCATGGGCGAACCGATCACGGCCACATGGACCACGGCTCGATGGCGCACCCGCCGGGACAGGAGCCGCGCACGCCCATCCCAGCCATCAGCGATGCGGATCGCGCCGCGGCGTTCCCCAGCCTGCCGGCCCATCACATGCACCAGGGCGGGACGAATTTCCTGTTTCTCGCCGACCAGCTGGAGTGGCAGGACGCCGACGAGGGCAGCGCGCTGGCCTGGGACATTTCCGGTTGGGTCGGTGGCGACATCGACCGCCTGGCGTTCCGCTCGGAGGGTGAGCGTACCAATGGCCACACCGAGGAAGCGGAACTGCAGCTGCTGTGGAGCCACGCCATCGGTCCCTGGTGGGAAACCGTCGCCGGCGTGCGCCAGGACTTCAAACCCGGCTCGCCGCAGACTTGGGCGGCCTTTGGCGTGCAGGGCATGCCGTTGTTCGGCCTGGAAACCGAGGCGACCGCGTTCATCGGCGAAGGCGGCCAGAGCGCACTGCGTCTGGAGGCCGAGTACGACATCCTGCTGACCCAGCGCTGGGTGCTGCAGCCCACTGCCGAGCTCAACCTGCACGGGCGCAACGACGAGGCGCGCGGCGTCGGCGCAGGGTTCAGCGACGCCAGTCTAGGGCTGCGCCTGCGCTACGAGATCAGCCGCCAGTTCGCGCCTTATGTCGGCGTGACCTGGAACCGTGCCTACGGCAACACCGCCGACCTGCTGCGTGCCGAAGGCGAGGATGTCAGCGACACCCGCCTGGTGGCCGGCATCCGCTTCTGGTTCTGAGGGGTACGGCATGAGAACAGTCCTGGCGACGCTGGCGCTGAGTGCCCTGGCGGTGGTGACCGGCGCGGCGCTGGTGCTGTACTCCGGCATCATCGACGTCGGCGCTGACGACCCGCACAGCGCACCGCTGCATGCCGTGCTGGAGACGGCCCGCGAACGCGCCGTAGCCGTGCGCGCCCGGGACATCGAGGTGCCGCCGCTGGGCTCGGCGGAACAGATGCGCTCCGGCGCGGGCAACTACGCGGCGATGTGCGTCGGTTGTCACCTGGCGCCGGGCGTCGCGCCAACCGAGCTGAGCCAGGGCCTCTACCCCGCCCCACCAGCGCTGGCCGAAGCTACCCGCGACGGCGACCCGGCCGCGACCTTCTGGGTCATCAAGCATGGGCTCAAGTCCACCGGCATGCCGGCGTGGGGCCGATTCATGGAGGACCACTACATCTGGTCGCTGGTCGCCTTTGTCGAGCAGCTGCCGTCACTCACTCCCATGGAATACCAGGCGCTGGTGGCCTCCAGCGACGGCCACCAGCACGGCGGCGGCGAAACGGACATGCATGATCACAGCGGCCAGCATTCCAGCCAGACCGGCGATCACCACGGCGCTTCCGAGCAGGGCGAGACAGATGCGAAGGTGCATCGGCATTCCGACGGCAGTCGTCACCAGCACTGACGCACACCTGGCTCAGCGTTTCGCCTCGATCCTGCCGACCCGTTCGAGCCACTCGGACTCGAGCCGGTTCTGCTCGATGTCCATGCCCAGCGCCTCCATCGCCTCGCGGTGACGGTCGATTTCGGCGACCGAATCACTGATCCCGGTGAGATTGCCATCGAGCTGGTGCATCTGCGTCAGCCCAAGGTGATAGAAGCGCAGCAGCTTGATTGCCGCGGGATCGCCCGCGCTCACGCCGGCCCTGACCTGATGCATCATGTTGGTCACCCGCATCAGACTGCGCTTGAGCCGCCAGCCATAGGCCGCCGAAGCCATCCACGGCTGTTGCCAGTACAGCAGCCGCACCAGCGCGACGGTCAGTGCCAGCCCCGCGACGACCCCGCCAATGTTCAGCCGCAGGTTGTCGCCGCCCGGCTCGCCGAACAGCGCGACCGCCAGGCCCGACAGGCCCATGGCCAGAATGGCGAAGGTGGCCGCGACGATCAGCGTGCTGCGGCGGGTCTCGCGACGGTAGGTTTCGGGGCTGCGCGGAACGATCTCGAATAGCACCACGGGGCGTTGTCCTCGGCTGAAATGGATGGCAGGCGCCGCGCATTATCACCCCATTGGCCCACGCGCGGCTGACGCAGCGCAGCGCTTCGCACGCTCTCGCGAATCGCCCTACGCCAGACATCGCCCGTCGCCGGTTCAGCCGCTATGCTGCAGCCACCGCCCCACGGGAACTGTCCATGCGCCGCCTCGCCATACCCGCCGACCAGCAACGGGTCTACGACATCTACATGCACCCGGATGTGGTGCCCTACCTCGGTTTCGACCCCATGCCACGCGAAGCTTTCGGCAAGGTGTTCGAGCCGCTGTTCGAAAGCGGCAGCTTCTACGTGTTCGAGGAGCATGGGCAGGTACAGGGCTTCTACAAGGTGCAGCGGCACCTCGGTCGCGCGGCTCATGTCGCCTACCTGGGCACGCTGGCGGTCGCACCGCAGGCCAAGGGCAGCGGACTGGCCCGACGGATGATGCAGGACGCCCTCGACCGGCTGGCCGCTAGCGGCATCCGCCGCGTGGAGCTCAGCGTGGAGGCCGACAATCCGCGGGCGATCGCCTTCTACCAGCGCTTCGGCTTCGTGCACGAGGGAACGCAGCGGGCGGCCTACAAACGCGCCGGCGAGGATGGCTATGTCGATGAACTGATGTACGGCCTGCTGCTGGAGGCCTGACGGAATGCCGGACGGCGGACGCCGTCCGGCCGGGTGATCAGCCGGCGAGCTTGCTGGTGATCTTCGCCACATGCTCGCCCTGGAAGCGCGCAATGGCCAGTTCCTTCTCCGATGGCTGACGCGAGCCGTCGCCGCCCGCGATGGTCGAGGCGCCATAAGGCGTGCCACCATTGGTCTCGGAGATGTCGAAGAACTCGCTGATACCGTAGCCGGTCGGCACGATGACCATGCCGTGGTGCGCCAGGGTGGTCCAGGTGGAGGTGATGGTCATTTCCTGCCCGCCACCGGTGCCCGTGGAGGTGAATACGCTCGCGACCTTGCCATGCAGTGCGCCCTTGGCCCACAGGCCGCCGGTGCGGTCGAGGAAGTTGCGCATCTGTCCGGACATGTTGCCGAAGCGGGTCGGCGTGCCGAAGATGATCGCATCGTAGTTCGGCAATTCGTTCGGATCGGCGATATCAGCTGCCTGATCGACCTTGCCGCCAGCGTTGCGGAAGGCATCTTCCGGCATCGTCTCCGGTACGCGCTTGATGACCACCTCGGCGCCCGGCACACGACGGGCGCCTTCTGCCACCGCGTTGGCCATGGTTTCGATATGGCCGTACATCGAGTGATACAGCACGAGAATCTTCGCCATCTTGTCTTTCCTCTCTTGGTGAATGTGTGCGGGTAAACCTTGGGTTGTGATAGCCGAGCGTCGGCGGCGTTCAGCGCGACTCGACCAGCACGACTTCGCTGTTCTCCAGCGCGCGGACGGTCAGCCGTGCCTCATCGCGCACGGCCACGCCATCCCCTGCGGAGACGGTGACACCGTTGACCTCGATCTGCCCGCTCGCGGGCACCAGGTAGACGCGGCGCCCTTCGGCGATCTGGTAATCGGCGCTCTGCCCCTGTTCAAGCGTAGCCGCTGCCAGACGGGCCTCGGCACGAATCGGCAAGGCCTCGTCGTCGCCCGGCAGGCCGCTGGCCAGGGTGACGAACGCCCCGGCACGCTCGCCGCTGGGGAATCTGCGGGTGCCCCAGGTCGGCGGCAGACCGGTCTGCTGCGGGTGAATCCAGATCTGGAAGATGCGTGTCTCCTCGTCTTCCAGGTTGTACTCGCTGTGGACGATGCCGCTGCCGGCGCTCATCACCTGCACGTCGCCGGCAACGGTGCGCCCGCGATTGCCCAGGCTGTCTTCGTGAGTGATCGCGCCCTGGCGCACGTAGGTGATGATTTCCATGTCGCGATGCCCGTGGGGCTCGAAGCCCGAATGCGGGGCGATGCTGTCGTCGTTCCAGACACGCAGCCGGCCCCAGCGCATGCGCTGGGCATCGTGATAGTCGGCAAAGGAAAAGTGATGACGGGCGTTCAGCCAACCGTGCCGGGCGTGGCCGAGTTCTGCATGGGGACGACGTTCGATCATCTGAGCCTCCGAATGAGTGGGTCGGCCGGGCTGGCCGGCGGAACCGGATGAGCCAGATGATCTATTGATTCTTCATTGGCATGTACGCAAATTTGCGCCAATAAAAATCGAATTAATCGATCTATCTCGCTGCACTTCTCCAACGCGCGCCCTGCACTCACGCAAGCGGTTGCGCGCAATCGGTTTACCTGCCAAAACGGCGCCCTGTTTCAACTAACCAGGGCGGAACATGAACCAGGAACTGCAAATCGAGGACGTGCGACTCGGCGAAGGCAAGGCGGTCGTAAAAGGCGCGCTCATCACGACGCAATACCGCGGCACGCTGAACGACGGCACGGAGTTCGACAGCTCCTACACGCGTGGCAAGCCATTCCAGTGCGTGATAGGCACCGGGCGCGTGATCAAGGGCTGGGATATCGGCCTGATGGGAATGAAAGTCGGCGGTAAGCGCAGGCTCTTCGTGCCGGCTCATCTGGGCTATGGCGAGCGACAGATCGGCGCGCACATTCCGCCGAACTCGGACCTTCACTTCGAGATCGAGCTGCTCGAAGTGCTGACCCGGGACGACTGATCAGCAGCGCCATGCGGCTTGCGCACCGCATGGCGCTGCGATTTCAGCTCGCGCTGGTCGGCGCCTGGTGAGGAACGCCTTGGGGGTACTCATCCCGATAGCGCGCCAGCCAGTTGGCACCTGCCGGGTCGTCCCACACATGGCGGTGCAGCAACGCCATGCCATCGGGATCGTTGAGCAGTCGCCAGCGCGCCGCCTCGCCCTTCGCAGCCGCCGGCCCCGCCGCCAGTACCTCCGCCAGACGCTGCTCGCGCAGGTGCTCCGCGGCCGGCACCACCTTGGCGTGACGAGCGCGCGCCATGGCGCAGACCAGGGCGTTGTACAGCGGGTCGACGACGGCGACGAGGAAGCCCTCGCGCAGCGCGTTCGCCTGATTCTGCTGCTGGTAGCGGTCAGTGTTGGCCAGCTCGGTAGGCGGCGCGTACTCCTCGGGAATCAGGAACAGCTTGCACCGCCGGGCGGCCAGGCCCAGGCCGGTACGGCTGGTGATCACCGACACCGGCGCCGAGAGGATCAGCGACACCACGATCGGCGCCAGCCACCAGAGGAAGGCCGCATCCAGCCAGGCGACCAGTGCCGTCCAGAGCACGCCGATGACGATCTGCGAACCATGCCGGCGCAGCGCCTCCCCCCAGGGCGTCGCGTCATCGCCGCGCTGCGGCGATTTCCACTGCACCGACCAGCCGAGGAATGCCGCGGTGACGAATACGCTGTGAAAGAGCATGCGCACCGGCGCCAACAGCACCGAAAACAGCGTCTCGATCAGCATCGACAGCACCACCCGCAACCGACCGCCATAGGCCTGCGCGCCCTGGATGCAGACCAGCAGCACGCTGAGCAGCTTGGGCAGGAACAGCAGCGTCATGGTCGCCGAGAACAGCGCGATGGCCTCCTCCGGATGCCAGCGTGGCCACAATGGATAGAGCTGGTTGGGCTGCAGGAAATACTCCGGTTCCATCAGCGTATGGATGGCCAGCAGGCCGGTGGACAGCAGCAGGAAGAGGAACCACAGCGGCGCCGACAGGTAGGACATCACCCCGGTCAGAAACACCAGACGATGCACCGTGTGCACGCCGCGCACCATGAACAGACGGAAGTTCATCAGGTTGCCATGGCACCAGCGGCGGTCGCGCTTGAGCTCGTCGAGCAGGTTGGGCGGCAGCTCCTCGTAACTGCCCGGCAGATCGTAGGCGATCCACACGCCCCAGCCGGCACGTCGCATCAGCGCCGCCTCGACGAAATCGTGCGAGAGGATCGCGCCGGCGAAGGAGCCGGTGCCGGGCAGCGGCGCCAGCGCACAATGCTCGATGAAGGGTTTGACCCGGATGATCGCGTTGTGACCCCAGTAGTGCGACTCGCCCAACTGCCAGAAATTGAGCCCGGCGGTGAACAGCGGCCCGTAGACGCGGGTAGCGAACTGCTGCAGGCGCGCATAGAGGGTGTCCATGCCCGAGGCCTTGGGGGCGGTCTGGATGATGCCAGCGTTGGGGTTGGCCTCCATCAGCCGCACCAGACTGGTCAGACACTCGCCACTCATCACGCTGTCGGCATCGAGCACCACCATGTAGCGGTAGCTGCTGCCCCAGCGCCGGCAGAAGTCGTCGATGTTGCCGCTCTTGCGCTTCACCCGACGCCGGCGGCGGCGATAGAAGATATGGCCGAAACCATCCACCGCTCGACACAGCTCGACCCAGGCCTGCTGCTCGGCGACACAGGTGTCCGGGTCGTTGCTGTCGCTGAGCACGAAGATATCGAAATGCTCCAGCTCACCGGTGGCCTTGAGCGACTCGTAAGTCGCGCGCAGACCGGCGAACACCCGCGGCACGTCCTCGTTGGCGATCGGCATCACCAGCGCGGTGCGCGCCTCGGCTGGAATCGGCTCGTTGCCCGGACTGCTGGCCGAGATGCTATAGCGGTCCTTGCCACGCAGCAGCTGGAAGAAGCCCATCAGCGCGGTCCAGAAGCCCACCGATACCCAGCAGAACAGCAGCGCGAACAGCAGCAGGATGCTGGTCTGCACCACATAGGGCAGGATCTGCCGTGCCGATTCGGCCAGCGGCTGCACGAAAACGTCCTGCAGGTCCACCAGCGACCAGCCCTGGTACGGCAGTACCGCCTTCATCTGCCAGGTGGCGAACGCGGTCTGGCCGAGCATCAGAATCAGCAATGCGCTGCGCCGCAGCGCCGCGACGCGCCGCCAGCGTGCTTCGTCGAGCGGCTGCGGGCTGGGTTCGAACGTGCGCCGCGGAGTCTTGCGCCCCAGCAGCCGGCGCCAACCGCGACGCAAGATGTTGGTGTGCCAGGGCTCCGGCACCATCCGCGTGCGAACGATCGGCGGGGTGGATTGCAGATAGGGGCGGCCCTGATGGTCCTCACGGATGATGCCGGCGCGGTCGAACAGATCGCCCCAGCCCATGCGCAGCCGGGTCACCACGGAGTCCAGCAGACGCCGCGACGGGCCGCGCTCGGCGGTCGTCGCGGCGGACATTTCGTCATGCAGGGCGAGCAGACCGCCCTGCTCCGCGGCCTGCCGGTATCTGGCCGGGTCCTCGACGTCGTTCAGCGCCAGGCCATCGCAATAGCCTTCAGCCATGCGGTTCATTGCGTCCTGCTCATTCATGGGGAGGAATCTGGTAGGTCCAGGTTTCGGAAAGGGTCTTTTCACCATCGACCAGCGCCGCACGCATTTCCACCGGCCGGCGCGGATCACGCACCTTGAGCCGCAGAGTCATGCGCCAGCCCTTGCTGACCGGGTTGTAGCGAAGGTTGTTCTCCACCAGCTCGGCGTTGTCATCGACGCTGACGCGGGTGGTGACCGGCGCATCCTCGGGCAGCTTGGCCAGCACCGGCCCGACGAAGTCCACCACCAGAGCGGTGCTGCCATCGGCCTGGCGAATCAGGTTGGCCTGCTTGACGTCCCCGGCCGACACGCGGGTCTGCTGTGCCCAGGCCAGTTGCGGATCGTGCAGACTCGGTTCGTCCATGGAGAAGTGCAGGCGATACTCCAGGTCCAGCGGCTGACCGGGCTCCGGCTGCTTCTCGGGCGACCAGAAGGCGACGATGTTGTCGTTGGTTTCGTCGGGCGTCGGGATCTCCACCAGCTCGACATGCCCCTTGCCCCAGTCACCGCGCGTCTCCACCCAGCCACTCGGGCGCAGCTCGTAGCGGTCGTCCAGGTCCTCGTAGCGGTTGAACTCCCGGGTGCGCTGCATCAGGCCGAAGCCACGCGGGTTCTCCACGCTGAACGCGCTGACCGCCAGGCGACGCGGGTTGTTCAGCGGGCGCCAGAGCCACTCGCCGTTGCCGGCGTGGATCGCCAGCCCCTCGGAGTCGTGCAGCTGCGGGCGGAAATTCAGCGAATCGCTGGGTTGGTTCGCTCCGAACAGGTACATGCTGGTCAGCGGTGCGATGCCCAGCTTGCCCACCGGCTCGCGCAGGTACACCCGGGCCTGCACGTCCAGCGTGCTGTCCTTGCCCGGCGTCAGCACCATGCGGTAGGCGCCGGTGGCACGCGGCGAGTCGAGCAGCGCGTAGATGACCAGGTTGCGCCGGTCGGGCTGCGGCCGTTCCACCCAGAACTCGCGGAAGCGGGGAAACTCCTCACCCACCGGCAGCGCCGTGTCGATCGCCAGCCCGCGTGCGGACAGGCCATACCACTGGCCCTTGCCAACGATGCGGAAATAGCTCGCACCGAGCAGCGTCATCACCTCGTCCTGCTTGTCCTTCTTGTTCAGCGGATAGAGCACCTTGAAACCGGCGAAGCCCAGGCCCTCCAGCGCAGCGGGATCGACCTCGACGCCGTCGAACTGGAACATGGCCGGGTCATAGCGGATCTCGCGGACGTCCGTTGCGGTGATCTCGTTGATGCGTACCGGCGTGTCGAAGTGCATGCCCTGATGGTAGAACTGCAGGTGGAACGGTGTATCGGCATCCTTCCAGTAGGCATGTTCGGGGTCGAAGCGCAGCCGTTGGTAATCGGCAAAGGCCATTCGGCGAAACTCTTCCGGCAGGTTGCTCGCCGGTTCCTCATAGCCGCGGGACGCCAGTTCCTGCGCCTGCTTGGCCACATCATCCAGGCTGAACGCCAGCGCACTGCCGGCCATCAGCATGTACAACCCACCTGCCAGCCCTGCCAGCATGCGCGCCGGATGGGTACCCGTCTTCCGTTGAAAAATGCGTAACACACCGCCTCCGAATTACACGTTTGTGCAGAGTTCGCTCTGCTTCGCTGTGGTGAACCACCCGAGCCCAGCCGCTGTGCCGCGCGCGACAGGTGCGACGGCGTTGCCGGACTGCAGGCGTTTCTCCATACAGAAATTTTCTTACAACAGCTCGAAGCGCTCGCTCTGCACGGTCCGCGAATCGAGCCCCAGCTGCACTTCGAATTCACCTGGCTCGGCCACATGGTCGAGCCGGGCGTCGTGGAACCTGAGGTCGTCCTCGCCCAGAGTGAAGCGCACCACCCGCGTCTCGCCCGGCTCGAGCCGGATTTTTTCGAAGCGTTTGAGCTCCTTCACCGGCCGCACGCTGGAGCCGACCAGGTCCTGCAGATAAAGCTGCACGACGGTCGCGCCGGCGCGCGCTCCGCTGTTCTTTACCGTTACGCTGACCTCCAGGCGCTGCCCACGTTTCAATTCGCGCTGGGAAAGTTGCGGTTTGGACAGTTCGAACTCGGTATAGCTCAGGCCGTAGCCGAATGGGTACAGCGCGCCGTTGGGCTCTTCGAAATATTGCGAGGTGTAGTTGCCCGGACGGCCCTCGACATAGGGGCGGCCCAACCGTGGATGGTTGTAGTAGGTGGGAATCTGCCCCACCGAACGCGGAAAGGAGATCGGCAACTTGCCCGAAGGGTTGTGCGCGCCGAACAGCACATCGGCGATGGCATTGCCGCCCTCGGTTCCGGTGAACCAGGTTTCCAGCAGCGCATCGGCATGCTCCCTGACCCACCCCAGCTGCAGCGGGCGACCATTCATCAGCACCACCACCAGTGGCTTGCCGGTGGCGACCAGGGCTTCGAGCAGCGCCTGCTGGCTGGCCGGCAAGGTCAGACTGGTCCGGCTGGACGATTCGTGGGACATGCCACGGGCTTCGCCCAGAGCCGCGACGATCACATCGGCCTCGCGCGCCGCACGCACCGCTTCGTCGATCATCGCCTGCGGCGGACGCGGGTCCTGGACCACCTCCGGGCGGTCCCAGTTGAGGAAGTTCAGGTACTTGATCATGCCGGCATCGTCGGTGACGTTGGCGCCGCGCGCGTGGATGATCCGGCCGTCCTTGCCAAGCGCTCGTTCGAGGCCCTGGCGCAGCGTCACGGCCTGCGCTGCCACGCCGGCTGCCGACCAGCTGCCGAGCATGTCGACGGGGGAATCGGCCAGCGGCCCGACCAGCGCGATGCGTGCATCCCTGCGCAGTGGCAGCGTCTGCCCGCGGTTTTCCAGCAGCACCAGGGACTCGCGCGCGACCTGGCGTGCCGCCTCGCGGTGCAGGCGGCTTTCGGCGTTGACCTCGGCGGGGTCGTCCACCGCCCGGCCGATGCGGCGATAGGGATCATGGAACAGACCCAGGTCGTACTTGGCGCCGAGCACACGGCCGACCGCCTGGTCGATCAGCTCGAGGGGCACTTCGCCGCGTTCGACCAGGCCGGGCAGCTCCTGCAGATAGAGCGAGTCGTGCATGCTCAGGTCGATGCCGGCCTCGATCGCCAGGCGCGCGGCCTCGCGGCCATCGCGGGCCACGCCATGGCGCAGCAGTTCATCGATGGCGCCGTGATCGCTGATGTTCAGCCCGCGGAAGCCCCAGTCGTCGCGCAGCAGGTCACGCAACAGCCAGCGGTTGGCACTGGCCGGCACGCCGTTGACGGTATTCAGCGCCACCATCACGCCACCGGCGCCGGCGTCCACCGCCGCACGGTAGGGCGGCAGGTAATCCTGGTACATGCGCTGCGGGCTCATGTCGACCACGTTGTAGTCACGCCCGCCCTCCACCGCACCGTACAGGGCGAAGTGCTTGACGCTGGCCATCACGCTGTCCGCGGCGCTCAGGCGCTCGCCCTGATAGGCACGCACCAGCGTGCCGGCGATCTGTGAGACAAGGTACGGATCTTCGCCGAAGCCCTCGGACGTCCGCCCCCAGCGCGGGTCGCGGGTGATGTCCACCATGGGCGCGAAGGTCAGATCGAGGCCGTCGGCACTGGCCTCGATGGCCGAAACCCGACCGCTCAGGGCGATGGCGTCGAGGTCCCAGCTTGAAGCCAGGGCCAGGCTGATGGGGAAGATGGTGCGATGGCCATGAACTACGTCATAGGCGAAGAAGATCGGAATGCCCAGTCGGCTGCGCAAGGCCGCGTCCTGCATGGGGCGGTTGTCGGCTCGGGTCACCGAATTGAAAGTGGCACCGATGCGGCCGGCCGCGATCTCCTCGACGATGCGCTCGCGCGGCATGTCGCCACCAATGCTGATCAGCCGCAGCTGGCCGATCTTCTCCGCCAGGGTCATGCGCTCGAGCAGGGTCTCGATCAGTGCCTGTCGGTCGTCCAGCGGCAGGGCCGGCGGCGCCGCGCAGGCGAACGGACTCATCGCGCCGGCAAGCAGGACAAACGGCAACAGCCTTTTCATCATCACAACCCCATTCTCGTTTCAACCGACCAGCCACACACAGGCACACCCATCGCGCAGGTCACGGACCGTACGCAATGCGCCCTTGAATTCGTCTTAGAGTTCGATGGTGCCGTCGAGGTAGAGCACCGCCTGCCCGGCCACCATCACACGATCCGCTTCGACCCGGCAGTGCAGGATGCCCGTGCGCGCCGATGCCTGCAGCGCCACCAGTTCGTTGCGCCCCAGCCGCTCGGCCCAGTACGGCGCGAGCCCGGCATGGATGGAACCGGTGACCGGGTCCTCGGCGCCGCCATTGGCCGGCCAGAAATAGCGGGAGGCGAAATCCTGCTCGCGCCCTGGCGCGGTCACCACCACATCCAGCGGTGCCAGCGCGCGCAACGCCTGCAGATCTGGCGCCAGAGCGCGCACCTGCTGCTCGTCGCGGTAGACGGCGAACCATGCCTGGCGATTGCGCAGCACCGCTTCCGGCGCGAGCCCGAGCCCCTGCAGCAACGCGGCCGGCGGCTCGGCGACCGGCTCCGGCGCGCGATTGGGAAAACTCATTTCCAGCAGCCCGTCAGCACGCCGCTGCACGGCCAGATCGCCCACGGCAGCGGCACGAAAGGTCAGCGGCGCGCGGGCCAGCCCCTGTTCCAGCAGCACGAAGGCGCTGGCCAGCGTGGCATGGCCACAGAAATCGATTTCGGTGAGCGGCGAGAACCAGCGGATGTGAAAGGCCCCGTCCGCCTCGCGAACGAAAAAGGCCGTCTCGGAAAGGTTGTTTTCGGCGGCGATGGCTTGCATCAGCTCGTCCGGCAGCCAGGCTTGCAAGGGTATCACCGCCGCGGGATTGCCCCGGAAACGTTCAGCGGTGAAAGCATCGACCTGGAACATCCGCAATTTCATGGTTTGCACCCTGTGCACGGTCAAGCGACCGCCGCCTACTCTAACGGGTCTGACGGGGTGCTAGCCAGTGGCGCGTGAGGGTCGCAACGCCGCCACAGCCGCGGCCTGCACGGGAATGCCCGGCAGGCGGCGTCAACCGAGGGCGAATGGCAGCAGCAGCGCGATCAGAATGCCCAGCAGGCTCATGCCCAGCGCAGCGAAGGCGCCGCACTCATCGCCCTCCTCCAGCGCCCTTGCGGTACCGATGGCGTGGGCGTTGAGGCCATAACTCAGGCCCCGCGCCGCGGGATGCTCAACCCCGGCCCAGCGCAGCAGCAGCGGTCCCAACGCGGTGCCGATGACGCCGGTCAGCATGACGAACACTGCCGCCAGCGAGGCCAGGCCGCCGAGCTGCTCGGCCACCAGCATGGCGATGGGCATGGTCGCGGACTTCGGCGCCAGGCTCATCAGCACCGGCAGCTGCGCGCCCAATGCCCAGGCGATCGCCAGCGTCAGAACCACGCTGAGCACGCCGCCGACCGCCAAGGTGATGACAATCGGCCAGAACAGCTGCTGGATACGCTTGAGATGTCGATGCAGCGGCACCGCCAGGGCCACGGTGGCAGGCCCCAGCAGCATGGCGACCAGCGCAGCGCCGTCGCGGTAGCGCGCATAGTCGAGGTCCACCAGGGTCAGTGTGCCGACCACCAGCAGCATGCCCACCATGACCGGTTGCAGCACCAGCCAGCCGCTGCGGCGATACAGCATCAGCGCCAGCTGAAAGGCTATCAGGGTCAGTGCCACGGCAAACAGCGGATGGACCACCACAGCCGCCCAGGCGGTGCGCCAATCGAATACGGTCATGCCTGATCCTCCCGCTGGCGATCGAGTCGGCGGATCAGCCGCTGCATCAGCCAGCCGCAGAACGGCACCGTGATCAGCAGCGACAACACCAGGCCGGCGGCGATCGCTGGCAGATCATCCAGCAGTGCGCCAGCGCTGGTCATGATGCCGGCGGCCGGCACGATCAGCAGCAGCGGCAGGTACTGCAGCAGCAAGGCCGCGGTCTTCTCCAGAGACTCCGGAATGCTGCGGCGCATCAGCAACAGGCCGAACAGCAACAGCATGCCGATGATCGGCCCCGGCAGTGCCGGCAGCAGCACCAGGTTGATCAGATTGCCGAGCAGCTGCAGCAGCACGAGCCAGGTCAGGCCTTGGAGAATCATCGGCGATGCTCCCTCGGCAGCATTGGATGAATCATGCGTTGGCTCCTCTTCATTCGGCAAAAGGCCTCGACTATGGCCGGCCTGGCGGCAACAGAACAGCATCAGATGCAGACAAAAAAAGCGGATCAGCCGATCCCGACAGCTTCCGCTGATGCAGGTCAAAGCCTGGCGGTGTCTGTGTTCCGATAGCGTTTCCGCAGCTCATCTGATCCGTATTTAGCCGTCACATCTGAGTCTGTTATGCATGAGCCTTGACGGGGATCATCCGCCTCGCCTGAACTGCCTATGGGGCGAAAGCCAATGACCGACCGCATACCCGCGCGGATCATCGAAACCGTTGATCCCAGCCAGCCGATCCGCCTGACGCCCGCCCAGAGCGGCGGGCCCATCCACACGCGCAGTTTCAGCGGACGTTTCCGCAACCTGCGCCTGTTGGGCGGCGCCCTGCTGATGCTGCTCTACTTCGGCACCGTCTGGCTGAACTGGAACGGACGCCAGGCGGTGCTGTGGGATCTGGACCGGCAGCAGTTCCACATCTTCGGCGCCACCTTTTGGCCGCAGGATTTCATCCTGCTCTCGGCGATCCTGATCATCGCCGCGTTCGGCCTGTTCTTCATCACCGTGCTGGCCGGGCGCATCTGGTGCGGCTACGCCTGCCCGCAGAGCACCTGGACCTGGATGTTCATGTGGGTGGAAAAGATCACCGAAGGCGACCGCCTGCAGCGCATCAAGCTCGATGCTGCACTCTGGTCCGCCGCCAAGCTGCTGCGCCGTGCCGCCAAGCACACGCTGTGGCTGGCCATCAGCCTGGCCACGGCGCTGGCCTTCGTCGGCTATTTCACTCCGGTACGCGAACTGGTGGCCGACCTTGCCCGCTTCGAGGTCGGTGCCACCACCGCTTTCTGGCTGCTGTTCTTCACCGCCGCGACCTACATCAATGCCGGCTGGCTGCGTGAACAGGTGTGCCTGCACATGTGCCCCTACTCGCGCTTCCAGAGCGTGATGTTCGACGCCGATACCCTGCTGGTCTCCTACGACACAGCCCGCGGCGAGAACCGCGGTGCCCGGCGCAAGGGCAGTGATCCGCGAGCACAGGGCCTCGGTGACTGCGTCGACTGCACGCTGTGCGTGCAGGTCTGCCCCACCGGCATCGACATCCGCGACGGCCTGCAGCTGGACTGCATCAGCTGCGGCGCCTGCATCGACGTCTGCGACAGCGTCATGGACCGGATGGGTTACGCCCGCGGCCTGCTGCGCTACACCTCCGAACGTGCGCTCAAGGGCGGCACCACCCGCTTCTTCCGTCCAAGGCTGGTCGGCTATGCCGTGGCGCTGACCGCCATGATCGCGGCCTTCATCTGGACACTGGATGCGCGGCCGCAGCTGCAGTTGGACGTGACCCGCGACCGCACGCTGTACCGCGAGAACATGCAGGGCCAGATCGAGAACATGTATCGCCTCAAGCTCATCAACAAGACCCAGCAGCCGCGCCGCTACGCGCTGGCATTGGACGGCGGCCCCTTCGAGCTGCAAGGCCCGCGCGAGATCAGCCTGGCACCGGGCGAGATCGCCGATCTGCCGGTCAGCGTGGCGCTGCTCGCCAACACCGATGGTTCCAGCCATGAGCTGCGTTTCCGGGTCAGCGACCTGGCCGAGCCGGACAGTCGGGTGAGCACACCGAGCACCTTCGTCGCCCCCATCGCGGCGCTACGCCAGTAGACTGGCCATGCCCAACCGCCACGGCCCGGACACGATGAAGCGTTACGAGAAATTCGCCGATGAGATTGCCGAACTGATCCGCAGCGGCGTGCTCGCCCCCGGGGAAAAGGTGCCCTCGGTGCGCCACGCCAGCCGCACCTATGGCGTCAGCCCGTCCACCGTGTTCCAGGCCTACTACCTGCTGGAAGACCGCGGGCTGATCCAGGCGCGGGCGCGTTCGGGCTATTTCGTTCGCGAACATGCCAAGCGCCCGCTTCACGAACCAGACATCAGCACCCGCCCGGCGGAAACCACCGAGGTGGGCGTCAGCGAACTGGTCTTCTCCGTGCTCGCCTCGCTGCGCGATCCGGCCACCGTACCCTTCGGTTCGGCCTTTCCCAGCCCCGAGCTGTTTCCCCTGCAACGGCTCGCACGCTCGATGGCGCAAAGCGTGCGCGACATGCCGGCACGCGAAGTGATCGCCGAGATGACAGCGGGCAACCCGGACCTGCGCCGGCAGATCGCCCTGCGCTACATGGTCAGCGGCGTGATGCTGCCGATGGACGAGCTAGTGATCACCACAGGTGCGATGGAAGCGCTGAACCTCTGCCTGCAGGTGGTGACGGAGCCGGGTGACCTGGTGGCGATCGAGTCGCCGGCGTTCTACGCCACGCTGCAGGTGCTGGAACGGCTCAAGCTCAAAGCGGTGGAGATTCCCGTCCACCCGCGCGAAGGCATCGATCTGGAGATTCTCGCCGATCGCCTGGCGCACCTGCCGATCAAGGCCTGCTGGTTCATGAGCAGCCTGCAGAACCCGCTGGGCGCGAGCATGGGCGAGGCGAAGAAGCAGCTCTACGATCTGCTGCAGCGCCATCAGGTGCCGCTGATCGAGGACGACGTCTACGCCGAGCTGTACTTCACCCGCGAGCCGCCCAAGCCGGTGAAGAGCCATGATCGCGAAGGCCTGGTGATGCATTGCGGTTCGTTTTCCAAGAGTCTGGCGCCCGGCTACCGGGTCGGCTGGGTCGCCGGCGGCCGCTACGCCGAACAGATCACCCGGCTGAAGCTGATGACCACCATTTCCCCTTCCGTGCCGGCCCAAGCCGCCATTGCCGACTATCTGCAGCATGGCGGCTACGACCGCCACTTGCGCAAGCTGCGCCACGCACTGGAGATGCAGCAGGGCGCGATGCTCGCCTCCGCCGCGCGCCATTTCCCGGCGAGCACGCGGGTTACGCGCCCTTCTGGGGGCTACTTTCTCTGGTTCGAATTTCCCGAGCAGGTGGACTCGCTGCAGCTGCTGCAACTGGCGCTGGCCCAGGGCATCAGCCTGGCGCCGGGGCCGATCTTCTCGGCCACCCAACGCTTTCGCAACTGCGCGCGGCTGAACCATGGCCATCCATGGGACACCCGCAGTGAGCAGGCGATGGAGCTGCTGGGCAGGATGCTGAAGTCCTTCTGAGCGTCAGACTCAGGCGCAATCCACCGGTAGCTGCCCGCGGCCGCTCTTCATCAGGTACATGCGCTCATCGGCCTGCTTGAGCAGCTGCGCCTCCACTTCGCCGTCCTCCGGGTAGAGGGCGATACCAATGCTCATGCCGATCTCCAGGCTGTGTCCGGCAATCGGCAACGGCGCCTCGAAGGCGTCGCGGATCTTGGCCACCACCCGCTGGGCGTCCTCCGCGTCGATGATGCTTTCCAGCAATACCACGAACTCGTCACCGCCCAGCCGCGCCACCGTATCGGTGTCCCGCACGCAACCGCCGAGGCGTTCGGCGACGGTCTGCAGCAGCTGATCACCGCCGCCATGCCCGTAGGTGTCGTTGACCTGCTTGAACCGGTCCAGGTCTAGGTAGAGCAAGGCGATGCGCCCGCCGTTGCGCCGCACCCGTGCCAGCGCCGTGCTCAGTCGATCGCGGAAGCACGCGCGGTTCGGCAGACCGGTGAGCTCGTCGTACTGCGCCATGCGCTCCAGACGCGCATAGAGCTGCTTGCGCTCGATTGCCGTGACCACCTGAGTGGAAACGAACTGCAACAGCTCCTGATCCTTCTCGGTGTAGGGCGCCGCGGTGCTCTTGAGCAACAGCACGCCGATCACGCCCTCGCTCGAGTTGAGCGGCACACCCAACCACCAGGCGTGGAGATCCCCGTCACCGAGCGGGAGCGCCAGCGCACGCATCGAGTCGGCGTTGAAGCGCAACGCTTGCGCGCCATGCAACACGGAAAAGCACAGAGACGCCGCGGGCTCCGCCGGCAGAGCAGTCGAGTCGAGCGCCAGCGCCTGGTAGGGATAGGCGAGTTCGCCGCTGGCAGCATTGCGGATGGCGACGATGAAATCGTCCACCGGCAGCAGCTGCGCAATGGTCTGATGAATCTGCTGATACAGCGCGGCCAGATCTTTCGCGCCATGCGCCGCTTCGGAAATGGAATAGAGCGCCGCCTGCATCGCTTCGGATTGCTTGCGCTGGGTGATGTCGCGCGCCACGCCGATGCGCAGTTTGTTATCGGTCGACCAGCAGGCCGACCACATGATGTGCACTACGCCACCGTCCTTGCGCACGTAACGGTTCTCGAAGTGCAGCAGCGGCTGATCGGCCATGACCGAGCGGGCCGCGGCCATGGTCCGTTCACGGTCTTCGGGATAGACCATCTCGATCATCCGCTTGCCGAGCATCTCCTGCGGCGTATAGCCGAAGATGCGTTCACACGCGGCGCTGGCGTAAACGAAGTTGCCTTGCGCATCGACGACGCAGATCGCGTCCAGCAGCAGATCGACGACCCTTGCCAGGGGCGCGCAGCTATCTGTCTTCACGGCGGCGAACCTACTCGGCCATTGGGCACGGGCCGGGCGATCGACACTTCGTGAATCGAGTGATCGCCCATTGCCCTGCTTCAAGCATCGCCCATATTTCCCCTGGCCGTGCTGATTTTTTCAGCCCTCCATCTCACTGCACCCAGTGCGGGTAGTAGCCGAGCGATGCCTGGGTGTCGGCATCGCGCAACGTCGCAATGCCTTGCGCACCGCCGACGTCCTGCTCGGGGCGGTCGCCGCGGAAGAAAAAGCGACGACCATCGGCAAGGGTCAGGTACAGGCCAACCGCGCCGTGTCCGGCCAGCGGTACCAGCACCAGCTGTCCGTCGCCGAACAGGTCCAGGCTCTGCGCGTGCCCGAAATAAGGCCGTGGATCGAACTGCAGGGGCTGCCAGTCGATCGGATGGCGGAACTGGCTCGGCAGTACCGCTGGTGGCGTCGCCGTCTGCAGGTAGTCGAGACTGTCCGGACTGGCGAGCACCGGCACGCCCGGAAAGTCGACCAATCCGGAGGCATGCTCCCAGCGCACGCAGCCCAGCACGATGCGGTCGATCGCCAGCCCATCCCGCTCCAGCTGGTCGCGTACCGGCTGTACCTCGCCGTAGCGCTTGGTTCGCCACGGCAGTTCGGCGTCCAGCTGCTCGTCGATCTGCCGCCCCAACCCGGTGCCGAACAGCAGACGGGTACCTCGATGTTCGATCAGGATGGCGATGTGCTGGGTCTGTGGCTGAGGCTGCCAACCGCCGCGGCGCAGCAGGAAGTCGCCACTCTCGCTCTGCGCCGTCCTCACCAGACTGAAGCGCAACCCATCCGCTACGGCGTTGGCCGACGTCACTGCCGCCAGCAGCGCAAGCAATAGCAATGCGCCGAGCCGCCGGATGCGCCCACCGAGCGTCCACACCTTATGTGCGTTCATGGCGGCTATAACCCCGGCATGCCGGCATAGCCGGGCAACGCGCGAATGCGCGCGAACCACGCCTGCAGCGCCGGATATGCCTGCAGATCGAGCCCGCCATCGCCTCCGAGCGCAACGTTCGGGTAGACGGCGATATCGGCGATGGTCGGCGCGCTCGTCTGCGCCAGCCAGGCGTGCTGCGCGAGATGCCGTTCGAGCAAGCGCAAGGCGCTGGCGGCACGCGCCTGGGCCAGCGACTCGTCGATGGGCCGGCCGAACAGCTTGCCCAGACGCAGGGTAGCCGGACCGTGCTGCACCTCGTTGGCAGCGAAGCTCAGCCAGCTGGCGATGCGGCCCTGGGTCTCGGCGTCCTGCGGGTACCACTCAGGGGCATAACGCTGGGCCAGATAGACCAGGATCGCCTGGGAATCGCCCAGTCGAAATTCGCCGTCTTCGAGCACCGGAATCTGCCCGCGCGGGCTGATCTCGCGAAACGGCGGCTGCTTGTGCTCGCCGGCCAGCAGGTTCACCGGCACCCGCTCGACCGGCTGGCCGATCAGGCTCAGGAACAGGCGAGCCTTGTGGCAATTGCCGGACAGCGTCAGGTCATGGAGCTTCATGGTGTTGCCCTCTGCGATGGGTGTGACTGGATAATAGACAGACCTGTCTGTACACTGCAAGCACCACGAAGGAACGACAGCTGGAGCGAGCGACGAGCGCTCCCGCATAATGGTCGAACCGCAGGAGGTATCCATGGCATCGAACAAGCGCGACCAGCTGCTCAACACCGCAGAGAATCTGTTCTATCGCGAGGGTTATCACGCCACCGGCATCGACCGCATCCTGGCCGAGTCCGGCGTGGCCAAGATGACCCTGTACAAGCACTTCAAGTCCAAGGACGAGCTGATTCTCGCCGTGCTGGACGCCCGTCACGAACTGATGCTGACGCGCTTGCGGGAACGGGCCGCCAGGCTGCCGCCGCGCGAAGCGCTACTGGGCATTTTCGATGGGCTGCACGGGATGATTCACGGCAACGATGCGTTCTGCGGCTGCCTGTTCATCAACGCTGCGGCGGAGTATCACGATCGGGATCATCCGATCCATCGTCGCTCGTCAGCCTACAAGGCAGAGTTGCTCGCCTACCTGCGCGAGCTGCTGGAACGTCTGAACGCGCCGCAGCCGCTGCAGCTGGCGCGGCAGCTGCAGTACCTGCTCGAAGGGGCGTTGAGCATGGCGCACATCGAGGGGCCCGGCGAGCAGGCCTTGAACGCCAAGGCCGCCGCCGAATGCCTACTGAACGCCGCAGGCATCTGAGCGCGCCTGTCGGGTGCGCCCGATAGGCGCCGTCAGTGGGCGCTGGCCTCGCCTTCGCGAACCCGGAACCAGGCCGCGTACAGCGCCGGCAGGAAGAGCAACGTCAGCGCGGTGGCGACAATCAGCCCGCCCATGATCGCCACCGCCATCGGCCCGAAGAAGATGCTGCGCGATAACGGGATCATCGCCAGTACCGACGCCAGCGCGGTGAGCACGATCGGCCGGAAGCGGCGCACGGTGGCCTCGACGATGGCGCTGAAGCGCGCCTGCCCGGCACCGATGTCCTGCTCGATCTGATCCACCAGGATCACCGAGTTGCGCATGATCATTCCCGACAGCGCGATGGTACCGAGCATCGCCACGAAGCCGAACGGCTGGCCGAACAGCAGCAGGAACAGTGCAACACCGATGATGCCCAGCGGCGCGGTGAGAAAGACCATGGCCGAGCGCGAGAAGCTCTTGAGCTGCGCCATCAGCAGGGTCATCACGACGATGACGAACAGCGGCAGGCCGGCGTTCACCGAACGCTGGCCGCGCTCGGAATCCTCCACCGTGCCGCCGACCTCCAACAGATAGCCGCCAGGCAACTGCGCACGGACGTCCGCCAGGGTCGGCTCGATCTGACGCACCAGTGCCGCCGGCTGCTCGTCGCCGTAGACATCGGCGCGCACGGTGACCGTCGGCAGGCGGTTGCGGTGCCAGATCACACCTTCCTCGAAGCCGTACTCCAGCGTCGCCACCTGCGACAGCGGTACGCTGCGGCCGCTCTCGGTGGGAATCGCCAGACTCGGCAGCATGGACAGCTCGAGCCGTTCACGCTCAGTGCCGCGCAGGAGGATCTCGATCAGCTCGTTGTCTTCACGGAACTGGCTGACACTGTTGCCGATGAAGGTTCGCCGCAGGAAGCCGGACAGCTCCGCGGTGCTCACGCCCAGCGCACGGGCGCGATCCTGATCGACGTTCAGGCGCACCATCTTGCTTGGCTCCTGCCAGTCCAGATGGACGTTGGCCACGTGCGGGTTCTCGCCGACCTTGGCGGCGACCTGCCGCGCCAGCCCGCGCACCACATCGATGTGCTCGCCGGTGACACGGAACTGCACCGGGTAACCCACCGGCGGGCCGTTCTCCAGCCGCGTCACGCGGCCGCGCAGGCTCGGGAAGTCCTCGCGCATGCGCTCGATCAGCCAGCTGCGCAATGCCTCGCGGGACTCGATGCTGTCGGCCAGCACAACGAATTGGGCGAAGCTGGTCGCCGGTAGCTGCTGATCCAGCGGCAGATAGAAACGCGGCGAGCCGGTGCCGACATAGGCCACGTAGTTGTCGATGCCGGCCCGCTCCTTGAGCATCTGCTCCAGCCGCGCCACCTCCGCTTCGGTCGCCTTCAGCGAGGCGCCTTCGGCCAGCTTGAGGTCCACCATTAGCTCCAGACGGCCGGACGCGGGGAAGAACTGTTGCGGCACCAGGCGGAACAGCACCACGGCGGCGGCAAAGATCACCAGGGTGAGCAGGATGACGGTCTTGCGGCGGCGCACGCAGAACGTCACCACGCGCCGCACGCGCTGGTAGAACGGCGTGGCGTACGGATCGTGGCCGTCGCCGCCGCTCTGCTTGTGCGCCTTGGCCATGTCCGGCAGCAGCTTCTCCCCGATCAGCGGCACGAACATCACCGCAGCGATCCAGGAGGCGATCAGCGAGATCGCCACGACCTGGAAGATCGAACGGGTGTACTCGCCAGTACTGGAGTTGGCGGTGGCGATGGGCAGGAAACCGGCGGCGGTGATCAGCGTGCCGGTCAGCATCGGGAACGCCGTGCTGGTCCAGGCGAAGCTGGCGGCGCGGAGCCGGTCATAGCCCTGCTCCATCTTGATGGCCATCATCTCCACCGCGATGATCGCGTCGTCCACCATCAACCCCAGCGCCAGCACCAGCGCGCCGAGGGAAATCTTGTGCAGGCCGATGTCGAGGTAGTTCATGGCGGCGAAGGTCATGGCCAGCACCAGCGGAATCGACAGCGCCACCACCAGACCGGTGCGCACCCCGAGCGAGAAGAAGCTCACCAGCAGTACGATCACCAGCGCCTCGATCAGCACCTTGACGAACTCGCCGACGCTGGTCTTCACCGCCGCGGGCTGGTCCGAGACCTTGCGCAGCTGCATGCCGGCCGGCAGTTCCTGCTGCAGCCGGGCGAATTCCTGCTGCAGCGCCTCGCCCAGTATCAGGATGTCGCCGCCACTCTTCATCGACACCGCCAGGCCGATGGCCGGCTCGCCCATGAAGCGCATCCGCGGCGCAGGCGGGTCGTTGAAACCGCGATGCACCTCGGCCACATCACCGATGCGGAACGTGCGACCGGCGACGCGAATGGGGAAGTCGCGAATCTCCTTGACCGTCTCGAAACTACCAGTCACGCGCAATTGCACCCGGTCGCTGATGGTCTCGACGAAACCGGCGGCGCTGACCGCGTTCTGGGCCTCCAGCGCCTGACGCACGGCTTCCAGCGGAACGCCGAGGGTGGCCAGCTTGACGTTGGAAAGCTCGATCCAGATCTTCTCGTCCTGGAGACCGATCAGCTCGACCTTGCCGACGTTCTTCACCCGCTGCAGTTGCAGCTGAATGCGGTCGGCATAGTCCTTGAGGATCGCGTAATCGAACCCTTCGCCAGTCAGCGCGTAGATGTTGCCGAAGGTAGTGCCGAACTCGTCATTGAAGAACGGTCCCTGTACGCCCGGCGGCAGCGTGTGGCGAATGTCGCCGATCTTCTTGCGTATCTGGTACCAGAGGTCGGGAATGTCCTTCGAGCGCATCGAGTCGCGCGCCATGAAGGTGACGTTGGACTCGCCCGGCCGTGAGAAGGAGACGATGCGCTCGTACTCGCCGGTCTCCATCAGCTTCTTCTCGATGCGTTCGGTGACCTGGCGTGAAACCTCTTCGGCCGTCGCGCCCGGCCACTGGGTCTGGATGACCATGGCCTTGAAGGTGAACGGCGGATCCTCGCTCTGCCCGAGCTTGCTGTAGGACAGCGCACCGACGAGGGCCAGCAGCAGCATCAGGTAGACGACGATCTGTCGGTTCTGCAGCGCCCAGGCGGAAAGATTGAAGCGCATCGCGGTTACTCCTGGGCAGCCAGCTCGACGGGGCGGTTGTGGCGATCGACCGGCCGCACCGGCTGGTTGTCGCTGAGCATCTGCCCTCCGGCCAGCACGATCCAGTCATCGGCAGCGAGCCCTTCAAGCACCGGCACCAGCTGCTCGCCGAACGCACCGGTACGGACCTCGACACGCTCCACGGTGGAGTCGGGTCTGAGCCGCCAGACGTACGCCCTGCCCTGTTCGGCGCTGAGTGCGGAGAGCGGCACCGCCAGCGCAACGTCGCCGTCACGGCGGATGCTCACCAGCGCGCTCTGCCCCAGCTCGGCGGGCACTTCCTGTTCGGTAAAGGCGACGCGGGCGGAATAGGTCCGCGACTGCGCGTCCGCCGCCGGCGAAAGCTCGCGAATCTGGCCGCGGTATTGCCGGCCCGGCTGCGACCAGAGTTCGACCTCCACTTCCTGACCGACCCGGTAGCGCTCCAGCGACTGCTCCGGCAGGTCGATGGCGACCTCGCGCTCACCATCGGCCGCCAGCACGAAGGCCGTCTGACCGGCCGCCACCACCTGGCCGACCTCGATGCGGCGCTGGGCGATCAGCCCATCGCGGGTGGCCCGCAGCACCGCATAATCGACCTGGTTGCTGGCCACGTCGAACTCAGCCCGCGCCTGCTGCAGTCGGGCCGTCGCGGCGCGGTAGGCATTGTCGGCATTGTCGAACTGCGACTGGCTGACCAGCTGACGACCGAGCAGCGCCTGATAGCGGTCGTACTCCGCCTTGGCCACCCGCAGGTTGGCTTCCGCTGCGGCCACCTGGGCACGCATGCCGTCCAGCTGCAGGCGCACGTCCTGCGGATCGAGGCGTGCCAGAGGCTGGTCCTTGCGCACACGGTCACCCGCTTCGACCAGGCGTTCGACGACCTTGCCCCCGATGCGGAAGGCCAGTTCAGGCTCGTAGCGCGCGTGCACTTCGCCGGGGTAGCTCTCGCGCGCTTCGCTGGCCGGTTGCGGATGCACGACCATGACCGGCCGCGGCAGTTGCTGCGGCGGCTCGCCGTTACCACAGGCGGTCAGAGTGAGCGCTAAGCCAAGCACGGAGGCGAAGGACAGGACATGTCGGAACACGATGAAGGTCTCTCTGTCGCGAAGCGGATTGGAATACTTATACTGCGCGGTATAGTAATGCAGGGTGTCGAAGGGTGTGAAGGAGTGATTCTTGCTGGGCCTGCCTTTTTGCCACTCCTTCCGAATCCACCCGAAAACACCCGTTCCGCGATTCGATTGGTACAAAAAGTGGTATGAGATTCCTCAGCCATTCTCAGCCCGTCCGGGCAACTCTAATTCCCCTTCACCGCGTCATACGCTTTCTCACACGTTGACCCAGCTATTCCTCGCTCGTCGGCGACTCCAGCATAGAGTTGAGCAGCCTCTCCAACCCTGCCGAGCACGTCGGCTCGCACTCGGGCGGCGTCTTCGGCTGCCTGGCTGAGCTGGGCAGTGATGGCATTGCCGGCGTCACGACTGCGTTGCTCAGCTGCTGCGAGGCGCAACTTGAGCCGCTCAAGAGCACTACCAGCGCGCTCAGCATCAGTACGCGCTGCATCCAGTTGTTCCTGTGCCTCTGCATCTGCTTTCTCCATCGCGGCCTGGCGCCGCTGGTTTTCCTGAATGACGAACAGCGCAGCGCGGCGGTCGCGCTCGCTGACTTCGGTGCGGTAGTCGGCAAGATCGGCCTGTGCCTTCGAGGCTAAAGACTGCGCCGATAGCACCCGGATCTGCTGCCCACCGGCCACAACAGCCAGAGCCAGCGCCCACCAGGCCCAGCTTGGAACGAACTTCAGCCAGGCGGTCATCGCATCACCTCACGCACGGCTGCGGCGAATCGAGCCGGCCAGCGCTCCGGATGAGGTTTACCCGGGCGCCAAGTGCGCTCATACAGCGCCCAACCGCCAGCGGCGTCGTGCTCGCCTGGCAGCGGCTTCGGATCGGTCCAGAGCAAAAGCCGGCCGAAGGCAAACGCCAGCACGTCATCACGCTCGAGCGCTGCCCATACGGCCGCAGGCTCTGGCGCAACACCGCGCGCTTCACACACTCGGCGGGCGTGGTCACGGCTGGACGGGTGGTACAGCACGCCACGCACTCCACCGCCCAGCTCGAACTGGAGCAGCCCGCGGGCCGGCCCGGTCGGCCACTGGCGCCGGCGCTGCTCGGGATCTTCCTGCTGAGTAATAGCCAGCAGCATGATCTCGGCCTCTCGGCTCGACATTCGCGCAGGCAGCAGCGCGAGAGCGGGCGCTATGGCTCGCTCCCGTATTTCAGAGAGGGTCATGGGAAATCCTTCAGGCGTAAAAAAGCCCCGACTGGCGGGGCTGTTAGGCGGTGGCGGGGCGCCTGATTAAGTACTGGCACCACTCACCAAGGGTGCGCGGGTTTAGAGTGGTCGGAGCCGGCAACCCAGCAGCAGCGGCGCACCACTCCGAGCAGAACTGCGCGCCATTCACGGGGCGGTTCAGGTTGAGGAACTGCGACAGGATGAGCGACGGCCAGCCATAGCGGTGATGGTCGGTCGCCTCGAAGTACTCGACGACAGCCTTTGGGTCCACCCACGGCAGCGGCATCAAATCCCACTTATCCGGAGACAGGCTTATCCGCCCTTCACCCTCGCCGACCAGCTTGCGGCGCACGCCATTGTCCATGACCGATGACGAGTAACACCAGCCGTCGACGACCAGCTCGCAGTGCGAATAGATAGAGCCAGTCCAGAGCCGGATGAACGCGTTGCCGATCTGGCCCTTGCCCTTGTACAGCGCGAGCTGAACAGTCATGCAAGCGCCGCCTGCAGGCCAGCGGCCGGCGTAGTCATGATGGTTTCAGATATCTGCTGCAGCTCTGCCAGCACTTCTGGCGTCAGTTCGTAGTCCAGCGCCGGGTCGTTTCCAGCCTTAATCTGGTCCTCGTAGCGCTGGCGGCGGCCAGTGAGGAACGCGCTCATCACCTTGAACTGCCGCGCCTTGATCAGCGTTCGGCGGATGTACTCGTCTCGGTCGATCCTGCGCTCGGCCGCTGCTTGGTCAATCCATGGTGTTGCCGCGCCGGCCGGATCAGTCACCCAGGCCGATGCCTCCTCGTTCTGTGTCGGCCAGGTGTCCTTTTCCAGCTGCGGGTAATCCGCCGTGAGCGCCCTTGTTGCGGCTTCGTAGGCGGCACTATTGGCAGTGATGCGAGTTCTTAGCGTGGCGGATGCCGCTTCCTCAGCCTGCTGCGCGGCGGTTTTAAGCTTGCTCCAATCGATGGTCATGCGGAAACCTCATCAGTCGGCAGGGGGATCGGGCCGTCTTCGGTCACGTGCATCGGCTCAGGGAATGCCACAGCTTGCGATGGGCTCGGCCCGTGCGGCAGGCGCAGAGTCAGGTGCAGATCGCCGTCGATGCGCGACACGGGGCCGGCGATCCAGTCCGAATCAATGGCCTCGGCCGGCAGCGTGGCGCCCTCGGGCAGCGGGCCGAAGTCGAAGGCCTCGCCGTTGAGGGTCAGCACGTTGCCGGCGCGGGAGGCGGCCAGGGCTTCGTCCAGGCGGACGGGGGATAGGGTGATGTGCATATGGATTCCTTAGTACCAGCGACCGATTGCATGGAATGTCAGTAGATAGCTTTGCGTGACAGAAAATCTCACGCGCATCGTGCAAGCTGCAGCGGACGTATGGTTGCCCTGCAGCTTATGCACAATGAAATTGTTCGTTACTGCCGGGCTTCTCAGTGTGCAGGTTACCGCTGCATTGACGGCGTTAAAGGCAGCCGGCAGCGGCCACGCTACGTCAAGATCAGTGTCCGCCACGCAGTCGACCGTAACGCTCCGCTGCCAGCACTCCAACGTGCCATCTGCCCACTTGATGTACTCCCCATTGGCATTGCTGCCCCGCTCGATGATCGCGCCCGCGGGTACGCCGCCGGCTTGGGAAACGGTGCCGAGGATGTTACCGCGGCGGAACGCCTTGTCGGCTGTGAGCGTGCTGGAAACCCTAGCGTCTGGCAGAGTGCCGGAGGTTAAGTTTGAGGCATTTTCGGCGCCGAACATTTCGCGCGCGGCTTGCTTCTGCGCCGCCGTGCCTGGCAACGCCGCGATATACAGCTCGGCAAAGTTGGCAATGGCCTTTTCGAACGCCGTGCGGGCGCTGTCGCCGCCGGCGCCGCTGCCGGTGGCGCCGAGGCTGATGATCTGTTGTGCCATTGGCATTTCCTTCATGTGGGCAATAAAAAACCCGCACTAGGCGGGTCGTAAGTTGCAAAGTTTTTGAATCAGGCGATGAACAGCCGCGCGAACACCGCCGGGACGTTGCCCTTGTTGGTGAACACCGTGCCGCCTGGGCCTTGCTGGTAAATCTCGGCGTAGTTCTGCGCGTAGTTCAGGCTGATCGCCGTGGGCGAGGCGCTGGGCGAGGTGGCCGACAGTGCCGGCAAGGTAAACGGGTTGATCATCACGTACTCGTCTTCTGCCACGTCGTAGCTCGCGCGCCAGTAGTAGTGCCCCGCCAGCGTGCCGCCTACCGCGCCGACATAGGCCCAGCTCTGAACCACGTTGGTGACCACCGCAGGCGCCGCGCCCGAGTCGTACACGCGCGCAGCTGCGCCGTCCCATATGCGCAGCCCGTAGGTGGCCGATGCGGTTGGCGCGAACGCCGCGGCAAACCACTTGCCGCTAGGCAGGTAACCGACGTTTCTGGTGCTGATGCGAAACCCCGTCCAGTTCCCGGCGCTGCCGAGGATCGACATGCCGTAATACAGTTCCGTGCCGCTCGACGTTGACGGGCGAATGAACACGCACGGCGGTTCCTGGGTGGTGATCGGCTGCGGAAAACTCACCGTCACCGTCATGGTGGTGCCCTGATAGGTGCCACTGCTCAGCACCGAAAGCCGGGGTTTCTCGGCGTCGATCTGCACATAGCCATCATCATTGACCGCCAGGAAGCCGTAGGAGCCCGAAGGCCCTGCAGCGCCGGCGGCGGGGCGGAACTTCATCACCAGAATGCGCACCGTATTGCGCGTGTCGTTCGCGCTCGGTGCCGCCGGGTGGTAGCGCGTCACCTGCACGTTGTTGGTCTGCACCACGATATGCGGCATAAAGCTGTCATCGACCGTGCCGGTCAACGCCAGCACCACTGCGCAGTGGTTGCTCGCGTTGCCGACAATCGGGATGTTTACCGCCGTGGTCGTGGCGAAGTTCACCAGCACATTCGCCACGATCTGATAGGTAAACGTCGACGTGTCCAGCGTTAGCCGCGCTTGCGCGTCCCAGGTTCTAAGCCCTCCGATCATGCCGTCAAATCCCCCGCCTGAATGCGCAGCACGTCGTTACCGTCCCAGAACTTCAAGGCCCGGTTCGTCAGCTGCATGCGCCCCTGCCCTGCCTCGCTGCCGTTGATTTCAAAGGTGCCGCTCTTGTCCAGCCGCCACCCCTGCTGCCCGGCCACGTAGTTGGTCGATTGCAGCGCCGTGGCGATCTTCGCCATGTCGATGGTGCCGTCGCCGATCACCGCCGAGTTGATGAACACCTGCCCGCCCTGGATCACGAACGGCGTGGTGATCTGCCCGTTGGCCACGTTGATGACCGCGAACCGATCCGCCTGGAACAGAACCTGGCTTTGCATCCCCTGCGGCGTGTTCTCGATGCCCAGCCCCATGCCGGCGGCGTAATACTGGCCGTTACTGGTAACGCCCAATTTCACCGAGTACATGGCCTGCAGCTTGCCATCCGTGGTCGCCTGCGCCTGGCTGACGGTCTGCACCGAGGCCGCGGCGCCGTTCGCCGTCGCCTGCACCGTGTCGATGCGCGACGACAGCGCGCCGTCTGCGTTCGCGCGGGCCGTCTGCTCGGCGGTGATGGCCGCCGCGTTCTGGCCAACCTGCGCGACGACCGCATCGATGCGCTGACCCAAGGCCATATCCTCGGACGCGCGGACGGACTGCTCCGACCACACCCCCGCCAGCACCGACGTGGCGCCGGCATTCCAGCCCATATCTCCTGCCAGCGGCGGGTTGATCTGCGCCGATATGCCGTCGATGCGGCTGGCCTGGCTGGACAGTGCGCCTTCGGTGCTGGTTACGCGGGTATCCAGCGAGCTGATGGCGCCGGCCTGGGCCGTGTTCACGTTCTCGGTGCTGGTCACCCGGTTGCTAAGCGAGGTGATCGACTGGCTTTGGCTGGTCAGCGCCTCGCCCTGCTGGGTGATGGCGGCGGTGTTCTGCTGCACCTGGGTGGCCAGCGCATTGGCGGTTTGCACCGCCTGCCCAATGTCCAGCCAATAGGTCGCATTCGGCGGCGGGGTATTGGCCGGCACTGCCTGCGCCGCCTGATACAAGCGCTGCCCAAGCCGCACCGTCTCGCCTGCGGCGTAGGTCTTCGACTCCTCATAAAGCAGCACATCAGTAACCGCAGCGATCTGCTGATCTACCTCCGCCTTGAGGCTCGCAAGCCGAGCCGCTACCGAGCCCGGCGTGCTCGACGATGCATCGATCAGGTTGATCCGATCGAGCAGGTTCTGCCCGAGCTCGGTTTCGCTGATCTGTCCGGCGATGTACTCAAGAATTGCCGTCGCGTCAGCGCTGGACTGTCCCATTACCCAGTCAGACCACGGACCAATGTTGCCAGTCCGGTCGATCAGGCGCGCGCGGAACCAGAACGTCACGCCCGCCGCCAAGCCGGTCATGGTGTGCGTGTTTGCCGGGTAGGCGTAATCGCCAAGGTGCAATGCGTCCTGCTCGCTCTGCGTCGAGCCATACTGAACTTCGGTGCGCAGCGTGTCCTCTGCTCCGGCCGGGAAGCCCCACTCCAGGCGAATGCCAAAAACCTCTGGCACAGCGCTCAAAAAGGCCACCGCTGGCGGCGTGCCTGCCTTACCGGCCAGGTCGATCGCTTCGCTGTATCCCCATGGGCTTGCCACGTCCAGACTGTTCAGTGCGCGGACGCGGATCTGGTAGGTGCCGGCGTAGATGCCGACCACGTCAATCTCGGTACCGCCGACACGCCCTGCGTAGGCCCAAGCCCCGTCGCCGCGCTTCCACTCCACGTCATAGCGGGTGGCGCCAGGTGCAGCATCCCAAAGGATCGTCATTGTGGTGACGGCCATGGTCTGCTCGATCATCCAGTCGCTTATGGCGCGGATGTTCGTCGGAGCAGTCTGCACGCTTGAAGGGATTGCCGTGATCGGGCGCTGGCTGATGATCGCCCCGCTGTCGACAGCGGCGTGCTTGCCCTCGACGTACTTGCTCGCCGTGATGGCATATTCCAGCGGCCCGGACTCGGCGATGCTGACAATCCGGTAGCGCTGGGCTGCTAGGCTGGTCGATTCCCAGGCCCACACGCTCTGCGCGACAGGGGCTGCGTCGAATGCAGGCGCGACGGTCAGCTGATGCCCGTCTACCGCGATGACGCTCCGGGTCTGTGCGACGCCGCTTGGCAGGATGCAGGTCAGCTCGTCGCCGCTCTGCACGCCTTCGACCTTGTCCACGGTGACGACGGTTGTTGTTGCAGCGCTCAGCCGGCCGCCAATACGGCGCCCTGCTCGAGCATTGTCAGCCACTCGGATGATCTGGCCTGGTCGAGCACGGATACCATCAAGCCCCACAGAGAACGTGACCGTTTCCGTCTCGAGCAGGTTGGTCAGCAGCGCCCAACGGCCGGCGCGCTGAGCCTGACCTTGCGACGTACAGCCGAGCGCCGTGATCTCGGTAGTCTGAACACCAAAACGAGCGATGGCGTCGTCATCCTGCACGTACTCGACCTTGCGGCGATACATGTCGGATGGGTCGTTCCAGCCAACCAGAACGGCACTGTAGCGGGTGCTTCGCTTGCTGCCCTTGTAGCTGAACTTGCCGCTTTTGACGTTGGCGTTGGTGTAGGTGTAGACCGGATCGGCCGGCATGTCGGCCGAGACGATCGCCTGGCCGGCGCCCCAATACGTGATACCGCGGAACACTGCGGCGATGTCCTGCAGCGCCTTGTAGGCGTCAGCGCGCTTCTGCAGGTAGAGGTTGCAGACGAAGCGTGGCTCCATGCCTCCTTGGCCGTCGCTAACCAGCTGGTCGCAGTACTGACCGATCTGGTACAGCCCCCACTTGTCCACCTGGCTTGCATCGATGCGGTCGCCGAGGCCGTAGCGCGGGTGCAGCAGCAGGTCGTAGTAGATCCACGCCGGGTTGTTGCTGTACGCCAGCTGGAACGTGCCGTCCCAGATACCGGTGTAGGTGCGGGCTTCCGGGTCGTAGTTGCTCGGCACGCGAATGATCCGGCCACGGGCATGGTAGCCCCGACGCGGCACCGATCCGCCGAATGTTTCCGCATCGAACGAGACGCCTACGATGGCCGAGTTCGGATAGCGGAACTTGGCGTCGATGATCTCGGTAAACGACTTGATGTTGACCGTATCTGCGATGGCCGACGACGTGCTGTTCGGGGTCAGCCGGCGCACGCGCACACGCCAGCCGCCAGAGCCTTCAGGCAGGTCTATCCGCACGGAACGCTCGTATCCGCCAGTTGTTTTGCCGTTGAAGGCACCGGTCAGGACTTGCTGGTAGGCACCCAGGCCAATCGCTACGTCAATGGCGTAGTCGACCCGGTATCCAGTAGTGTCGCCGTTGCTGGTGTTCTGCTTGGCCAGGCGCGGGACGGTGAAGTTGATCCGAACCGCCGACAGGTCAGTATTCGTGATCGAGCGCACCCACGGCGCAGAGGCCTGCAGCTCAACGCCGATGTTGATTTCGTTCTCGACCTGCGGGAATCCGGCCAGGTAGGACTGATCCTGGCTGCCGGTACGCTGCTCCCAGCTAAAACCGCTGAAGGACGAACCGCCGCTGGTCGACGCCGGAGTCTCGTCCAGGTAGATGGACGCCGAGCCGTTGACAAGCCCGTAGATTTCGCCCTCGGAGATGAGGTCGATCAGGCGGGCATAGGCGATGCTGACCAGACTATCGGGCGACTCCTTCGGTGTGCGCGGCTTGTCGCTGCCGCCCTTTGCGCCCTTGATCATTGCTGTCATGCCCGGTCCTCAACGTAAACGCCGCCAGAAATCACCGCAGACCCGACGATCAATTCACCGTAGAGCAGCGGCACAGGGTTGCCTTGGGCCTCGGTATTGACCGGGCCGTTGAATGCGTAACTGGAACGGTTGTTGGCCGAGTCGGCTGACTCTGCGGCGCTTGGCTGCGGAGAGAGCATCATCACTGCCCCGCCGATTGCCATGGCAGCGCCCGCCATCATCAGCGCCGGGTTGGCCGTGATTGCGCCGGCCACGATCAGGACGATGCCGACAATGACCTGAAACAGGCCGCCCTGCTTGGCGCCGGCCGGAATCGGCGCGATTCTGATGTCGTCCTTTCCCGCCGGATGCCCTAGAGCCTCAGCGCCGACATTCTCGCGGCCGTAGAACACCGCATAGCCACCCGGTGCATTGGACATGTGGCTCTCGAAGCCAGGCAGCATCACGCACAGCGCGCGGACGGCTTCGGCGGCATTCGCTACGGCCAGGCGATGAACGCGACCGAACTTAGCCCCCAGCTTTCCGTAGAGCCTGATTGTCTTGAGTTTCATGGCGCCAGATGCTCACTGTCTTTTCCAGCCAATAGCCGCCATACGGGTCGCGCTTGGAGTCGCGCCCGTAGAGGTGATGGAGGATTGATTGCGGGGCCGGGTAGTGCTCTGGCTCGGAGGCCAGCACGCCCGACTCGAGATAAATGCCAGCGTGGTTCGGTACCGGGGACCGGATCTGCATCAGCACCACGTCGCCGTGCTGCAGGTTGCTCACCAGGTGGAAGCCGGCCTTTGGCAGCAGCTCCCTGTAGTAGTCCTTGCCCTGATCCCACCAGCCGTCCTCGCGTTCGTAGTGGCCGAGATCGATGCCCATCTCTCGCTGGTAGAAGTCGAGAACGATGGACAGGCAGTCATGCACGCCATGGACGAACTCTCGGCCGATCAGCGGCGCCTGCCAGCCTTCTGGCTTGAGCCAAACGTGCTTGCCTGCCTTGCCCTGCTCCACCGGAATGATTGCCCAGGGCAGCCCAGACTCCTCGCAGGCCACCCGGTCCGCAACGCTTGGTTGAGCCGGATAGTCCGGATGGCTGTGCACCACGGCCTGCACTTCTCCCTCGCGCATGGCTGCCTTGTAGTCGGCCGGATCGATGACGAAGTGCTCAGATGGCGTAGAAGCCGCGTTCCGGCAAGGCCGGTAATTGCCGTCAACGATCAGGCCGCAGCTTTCCCGGGGGTAGCAAGATTCCGCGTGCCGCTTGGCCGCTGCTGGTAGTCGCATGGTCTGCACCCACAAAAAAGCCCGCGCGCGGCGGGCTGTTGGACTTGAACCGGGTTAGCGCACAAGAGCTGCTGCGGGGAAGCCCCCGAAGCTCAAGCTGCCATTAGCGCCGAACCGCAGCTTGCAGCTCTGCAGCCGCTTGCCGCATTTGTCCCGCGCCGCATCCGTCGTGATGATGTCGTACTCATCCGCCACTGGCGGGCCGGTGTAGCCGCATTCGGCACTCCGGTACCGCCACGGACAGTGGTTCGCGATGATCTGCCGCCGCGGAAGCTGAACGCCTTGGAAGTCCATGGCGCTGGCCAGTTCGAACTCCACTGCCTCGGATGTCTCGCCGACCTTCTGCTCGATGAACCAGATCTCCGGTGGAAACTCCTCGTCCGGATCGGCATCGGGCATTCCATCCAGGTACTTGGCCAGCGTCCGGCGGCGGGTCAGCTTGGCGCCAACCATGTCGTCGAACTCAAGGCACAGCGCCGTGATGAATCCGCCAACGTTGCCCATCTTCAGCGACGGCGAAGGGTTGCGGCTGCCGCTCATCTCGAACCCGCTAGCCTCGAGCGGCCAAGGGTCGTACTGCACACCCTTAAAGCTGATCGGACCAGCGTCGTGGCTGTGGAAGTGGTACACCTCAGCACCAATCGCCTCGGCGTCGAGGGTGTAGAGCGTCACGATCTGCCCGGGCTCAAGGCGCTGAACGTCTGTCGAGAGCGTCATGGCGCGTGGACCTCTTCAAAGCTGGCCGAGAGCTGGAAGTTTCCAGCCCCCTTCGCGGTCAACGTGTAGCCGGACCGACACTTGAACAGCTTCGTCGCGCCCATCGGAGTCACCCACTGGAACGCCTTGTAGCCGCCCTGCCGGTCCAGGAACTCGGCCATCGCCTTAACCGGCATGCCGCCGCCGGTCTCCCAGTGCCCCATGGCCGAGATGCGCCAGGCCTCTGTGCGGGTGTTGATGCCGTCGCCGGCCTCTTGCGAATACCCGTCGCCGAAGTCAGTACGCAGCGCCCGCTGGGACACATCGATGGAGGCCGAGTTGTCGATCGGAAAGTCGAAGGTCTCAATCATCGTCCTGCTCCATAGAGGTTCCAAAGCAGGCCGCCTGGGCGAGATTCACGCTCGATCTTGGTCATAACGACAGCGTTGATCGTGTCAGCCGTGACCTGCCCCTGCTTACGCATTTCCTGCTCGCTCATACCAGCCTGCCCCTCGACCGTGACCGGTGCGTGGATCGTGATCTGCGGCGCCCCGCCCCCGCCTTTCCGGTCTGCCAGGTAGTCCTTCAGGTCGGAGTTTGTGCGGCGGTCCACGACGCGCTCGCCGCGATCCAGAAGCCAGGTGCCTTCCTTGGGGATGTTGTCGATGCCGTCGTGCGCCATGCCGGCAAGGCTTACCGCGCTGATGTTGCTCACGAGCCCGGCGGTAGCTGCGGCAACTGACGCCATTGCGCCAAGGTTCGTCGGCCATGGGTTTGCTGCAGCAAGCGCAATGCCTTGCTGAATAGCGATGACAGACTGCGCAATGGCAAATGCCTTCTGCGCCACGAACATCGCCTTGTAGATGCCGGACTGCTTTCCTGCGAACTGGCTAGTGATGTCAGCCAGATTTCCGAAGAGATCCGCAGCTCCAGCGAGCGAGACCTGATATCGCGCCTGTTCAATCTGAGCGATGCGCTGTTGATGTTGCTCGTGAATGTTGCTGATTCGCTCGGCGTATTGCTCCTCCGTGATGGCCTTTGCCTCAAGGAAGCCGCGCTGCTTCTCAAGCTCTGTCGCGCGCCACTGCTCAAGCGCAACAGCATCTTTTTCCAGCTTGATCAGCTCTCCGCCCGCGCCTCCGACAACAGCATCGACGCCCTGTGTGCCTGGCGCCTGAGACACCCCCTCGACGGTGCCCGGCGCCTGATCAGCGTTCATCTGGATTTCACGGATTCGGCGCAGGGTTTCCAGCCGCTGCAAAGCCTCAACGTTGCCCTGGCGCTCGTACTCGGCAATCTTCTCGGCGTACTCCAGCTGGAACTGCGCGTCATTGGCGGCGCGCAGCTGGCCAGATTCGCGCAGGATGTCGATGCGCAGCTTTTCCTGTTCGGTTAAGTCCCGCTTGGTGTCGAGTTCGCGGGCAAGGCCAAGCAGGTACTCGGCTTGCTGTCCGGCTATACCTTTCAGCGCCCCCTGCTCAATCTCGAATCGAAGGCTAGCGACCTCGCTTGTCTGCCCGTACAGCGCGAGCTGACGAGCCAGTGACTTCTCCATCGATTGGTAGGAGTTGGTCAGCTTCTTGGCTTCAGCGTCGGCCGCCTTGGTGTCTGCAGCGATGGCAGAGACGAGCTTTTTCGTTTCCGACACAGCCTTCGGCGGCTCGGTTGGTGCCGGCAGATTGCCGGCAGGCCGATTCATGGCGTCATTCAGTGCCGCCTGAATCTTTGCGATTTCCGCGTCAAGCGCCTGCTCGTTGTAGTAGGAGACGATTCCGTCGCGGCCGAAGAAGACCAGCTTATCGAGCGCGCCTCCTTCCTTCATTTTCTGCAGGCGAACAAGCTCATCATTGAGCCGAACCACGTCATCAGCAGCGACGCCATTCATCATCGCGGCGAGTTCTTCGGCGCCCCAGCGGACGATTCCAACCGTCTCGCGCATGGCAGACGCAATGCCGCTAAAGGCCGTGACCACGCCGGCTGCCAATTGCTGAGCCGCCTCTACCGTCGCAGGGTCAGCCAGAATGTCGGCAAGCTCGCCAAGCGATTCGACCAATGCCCCACTGGCGCCGGATGTTTCGTTGACCTTCCCGACGAACACGCCGAACTGCGTCTGCAGGTTGACCAGCGCGTCCTGCACGGACGTTTCCATGGCATCAGCAAGTGCCTTGTTCTCGTCACGGCTCCGGCGCAGGCCCTCGTTCAGCGCCTCGACCGAGAGTTTCCCGGTAGCGCCGAGCTTTCGAATCTCTTCTGTGCTGCGCCCGGTTGCCTCGGCGATGCCGTTCACGATTGACGGGGTGGCCGCGAGGATGGAAGCGAAGCCGTCCGCGTCGATTTTCCCCTTCATCAGCGCCTTGGAATAGGCATCCATGGCAGTGCGGGCCTGGTCTGCCCGCGCAGCGTCACGAACCAGCGCGTAGGAGAACGAATCCGTAATGTCCAGAACTTCGGATGTGGCGTACCCGAGATCGCGCAATGTGTCAGCGGTGGACAGGTAGACCTCTTGGGCCTCGCTGAGAGCTCGATAGGTGCCGTTCGCAGTCTCCAGCAGGCGAGCCTGCACCATCTCATACTCTTCGGTGCTGCTGGTGGCATTGCGAATCCGAGAGGCCATCTGGCCATACTCATCGGATGCACGGATGACGGCGCGAACACTCAAGAATGCAGCGAGCGGAGCGGCAACCGACCGGACCACGCTGCCTAAGCTGCTGACGCTCTTTTCAGTGCGCTTTGCAGATTTCTCGAAGTCGCCGAGCGCCTGGTCGCCCTTCTTGACCTGCGTGCTATCTACCGAAACGACCAGCCTTGCATAGTCAGTCATTCCACCACCTCGAAATGCAACGCATGGTTTTCTGAGATGCGCTCGATCTGCCGGCGCAGCCGTGGGTTAGCAATCAGCAGCTCAGCAATCTCGGACGGCGCCTCCATCGGCAGCGACCAGTCGGCGACCAGAGCGGATGCCAATGTCGCGCGACGCAGGCGGATCAAGCGCTTGCGATCTGCCGGCTGCGCTGAATCAATAAGCTGCCGGAACTGCTCCGCCTGTTTCGCGACGGCGGCAGCCACTGCTACAAACTCGTGACTGAGGACGGAGCGGACGCTGACCCATTCCCGATTTCCTGCCGGATCGATCAGCTCGACGCGAACCCCGCGACTCGCCTTGGTGCGGGTGTAAAAGTCTTGAGGCCGCATCTTTTCTCCAGACATAAAAAAACCGCCCGGAGGCGGCTTGTTTTGCGAGCGATGTATCAATGAAAGGCTAGGTGATCGGCCCTCCATTTGTTCTCGCTCTTGAGATATACCATCGTGACGCTAAATCGGGTTCGGAGCATCGCCCCAAAAGAATTCTGAGAATCCACGGACCCAATGATCGAATGCCGGCATTCGCCTAGGTAGCTGTAGGCGTCTGGCTTGTGACCGAACTTTGCACTATCCGGGGACTTGAGCTCGCGCTTAACAAAATTCCCAGCCATAACCCACGCGTAGCCCTGATCAGCACACATTTTGTCTGCCCTGCTCACCGTCGGCGTCGCGTGGTTGCTGTCAGCGCACGACTTGAGTACACCAATCACTACGAGAAACAGAAAAACCGCAGCTATTACGCGCATCCTTGCCTCCAGACTTTAATCAATCGCCCCGTTGAACCGCTCGACTTGACCCGCTCAGCTATCGCAAGCGAACCAGGCTAAGCCCGGTGTTGGCTTGGAATCCGAGCCGATATGCCCTGCCTTCACCAGCCTTTAGCGTGATGTCTGTCGAAACCGAAGCCGCTGGGCAGAGTCCTGCGCCCATGTCCATTCGGACAAAATGCTCTCCGCTCTCTAGGAACACATCCACGCCTTCGCCGGGCCTTGCAGTGAAAGCAAGCGTGTTGTCGATATAGACATGGACATCGCAGGCGCTCCCGGACATTCCCTTGTCGCGCAGAAAGACAACTTTGCTCAGACCATCTGCAGCACGCACAAACTTGGCCTCATGCACGCGGCCAGGCGGTATCGGCCGTGCTTCGCTTTCAGCAATAGGCACAGATGAACAGGCTGTAAGCAGCGCCATCAAAGCAATAGACGAAATCCTCAGCATATCTAGCCTCTCCATGGAAAGGATCGACTTTACCAAATCTCGCCCCTACTGACTCGCTACACGATCCTCGATGCACGCCAAGCGACGCATCAGGGTTATCTCGTGCGGCTGCAGCCTATGGCCGTATAGGTCCGCCCAAGCCTTCAGTTCGACGAGCGAGCCTATCGGCCTGGCTGAGCAGTACCACTCCCAGACATAGGCCAGTTCAGGCGGGCACGGCGGGCCATCCAGGCGAGACGGCCGCTTGCCGGTCTTCTCCGCGATGGCTTCCAATTGCGCGCGGACAGTGATGCGCTTGTCCGGGCCCTTCTTCGGCCTTGGCCCGGCTGGTCGAAGGAGTCCTAGTTGATGCTCGGCGTGCGCGATTAGCTGTTCTGCGAGACCGCCGAGCGTTTCCCAAAAAAACGGCGGCGATCACTCGCAAACCGGTCAACCTCTGCGGCGACGTAGGGAGCCTCACGCAGGAACTCCAGCAGGGCCGCATCAGAGAACTCGGCTTCAAACGACCAGCCGCTAACCAGTGCAGCATTCAGCTTGAGCTGTGCGGCCTGAGTCTTATCTGCTCGATCTTTCTCATCTTTTAGGGCCGCCAGGGCTAGCAGCTCGCGCCGGAACTCGTCCATTGCGAGCCGGAACTCATCTGAATCAACGCCCCGGATCAGCAACCACTCATCTGTTGGCGTCCCGTCAGGCAGGGAGAGCGGCATGCGCTCCCCCTCGTTCGCCTTGGCCCGGGTGAAAAAGTCACTCGGTTTCATGCGCGCCCCTTACGCCGGAATGCGGGTGATGGTGATCTCAGTGTCGACGGCCGAATCATTGAAGGCGCGGAAGTCGTAGGACTGGATGATCGGGTCGTCCCCGCTACCTTCCTCGCTGGAGGTGGTCAGCTTCGCCTTGGTCATGCTGACCTGATAGCTGTTCTCGCCATCGGTGAGCGTGATCACGAGCGGGGTCTTCGTCTCGCCGAGGTACTTGTCCTTGAGGCGATTGTCCTCGATGTAGGCGGACAGGCTGCCGGATACGTTGATGCGGCCGAGCTTGATGTCGTAGGCGTCGCGGCTGAACAGGCGGTAGATCGCCTCCATGCCGTTATCGAGCGACAGGTTCAGCGCGGTCGCATGGTTCAGGCCGGTTCCGCCTTCGGTCAGCGAGCCCTCGAACGTGGTCATCATCACGGTTTCGGTCGGGTCGGCGATGCTCTCGGTCAGAGCATCGTAGACGTAAGGCTCTTCCTTGGTCCCAATCATGGAGAAGGTGATGCCGATCTTGCCCTGCAGCGGGCAGTCGATCGCAACGCTGCCGACTTCGCAGCCGCGGTAGATCAGCCAGCGGCCAATGTCCTCGTTGTGCTTGAGGATGGCGAACTTGCGGCGAGTGCTGCCGGTCTTCAGGACGTTGGCGGTCCAGGTGCCGTGAAAGGCCGCTTCCAGCAGCATATCGAAGGTGCCGTAGGTTAGCTCGGCTTCGAGGTCTCCGGCCACGCTGGAGACGCCGCTGCGGGACTCTGCCATATGGCGGCCGGGCAGCATCTCGTCGGACTCCAACTCCTCGACCGACTGGCTCAGGCCATTGGTGATGAGGCGCAGCGGAATCCAGGCGACGGCCGGGTCAAGAGTGCCGCCTACACCCTCCAGTTTGATGTAGGTGTTCTGATTGACGCCTTGTGCATAGGGCATTTGCTATCTCCAGAAATGCAAAAGCCCGCTCAAGGCGGGCCGCGGTGTTTCGGGTTGTGGTTACGCCGGGAATGACCAGGCGGTGCAGTAGACGCTGACGCTGACCGACTGCCAGACGTCTTCCTGGCGAATCTGCGAGCGCTCAGCGCGTCGGATCAGTACGTCCTGGCCTTGGTAGTCGAGCCGCTTGCCAGACGCGAACAACGCCAGCAGCGTGTCCGCGTCAGCCAATAGTCCAGCGTGGCCGGTGTTCTTCGGGTGGAATACGTCGATCTGCAGAATGCCGGTCCACTCCTGCGCGGCGTTCTTGCCCTGGGCGGCAGGCGCGCGGCCAGTTGGCAGACCGGTGAGGCGAGCCCAGCTCTGCCCGGTCGGCGGCGTGAAGGTCTTGCCCTCGAATGCCGTGCGTTCCACAGGCATGACGCCTGACGCGATGTAGGCCGACACCAGCGCTGAGTGAATCTTGCTCTCGCTCATCGTCACACCCTGTTTTTTCGGATTGCCGCGTCAACCATGCGCTGTACGCGGTCCATGTTCCGTTTCACCATCCCCTCAGGCGCCTGCTTCGAGCTGCCTTCCTCAAGAGCCATGATGTAAGGGAGGTCGTTTGACAGGTAAGTGACCTGACCGGCCCCTTCAGGGGTTTTCTCGACAACTTCGGATACGGCAGAACCGCCAGAGGGGTCAAGCCGCTCAGGCGATGCGGCCGGAGCACTAACAGAGGTAGTCCAGCCGCCTCTTGCCCGACCCTTATCTACCGGCGTTGCCAGAATCACGCCCCTGAACAGCTCCAAGGTCGCCAATCTGGTGATCTTGTTGTGGGCCGACACCGCCTTCTCATTGAAGCGCCGAATATCATCAGAGAACGACATCAGCGCCTCCCCTGGACCTCGTAGGCCAGCACTTCACCGGTCGGATTGAGCGTTGAGACGGCAACGACCGTCCATACCTGGCCGGCTGCGGTAATCGTCGTCTCGAGTGTTGGAGGCCATTCGAGACCGGCGGCGCCGAAGAAGATCTTCTTGTCGTCGCGCTTGATCATCGAGCCATCCGCGTACTGCGTGCCAGATGACTGCAGGCTGTAGTTGTCGAGAATGGCCTTGGTCGTCTGCGTTAGCGTCTCAGGCGGCGATGTCTCCCCCGTCACCGGGTCATAGCCGCCGACCTGCTCGAGCGTCAGCGTGATCGTTTCGCCGATCTCCTCAACAATGGCCAGCGCTTCGGCAGCGCCCTCTAGGATCTCGTCGCGCAGTGACATATCAGCCCCTCACCAGCTTGACCTGGCCCTTGTTCGACCAGGGCTTAATGAGTGCCAGTGCGAACGACTCGGCTGCGGACAGCGCCTTGCTGCCCTCGCGGAACGTCTTGCTCGACTGGACCGGGCCGGCAGTCACGCTCGTGCTGACGACCTCGCGCTCCTGAGCGCCGTAGAGCCCGCCAGACGCCGCAAGCTGAGCGATTTCCGCCCCCGCCTGTACGACGGCGTCAGGAACATCGGAAAACGTCGCAGTAAGCCGCTCGGCGAGCCAGGTGTTAGCCATCAGCACCGCGCGGGCCTTCTTATCTTCGGCGGTCCAGTCGGATCCCAGCAGGCCGTCGACCTGCGCGATGGTGATGTACTCGGTCATTTACTCGGCCTCGATCGGCTCTGGCTTGGTCTTGCGGGCGCGCGGCTTGGGCGCCTCGTCTTGCGGCTCGACTACATCGCCAGGCGGCGCGAATCGAGCGTCGATGATCTTGAAGCCCTGAGCGCGCAGCTCGGCCTTCCGTTCCGGCGTGACCGGATGGGGTTCGTACTTGATCTTCTGCTCGGACATTTCATCCTCCAGAGAAACGGGGCAAGCCGGAGCCCGCCCCTATCGGTTACTTGGTCGCGTCACCGATGGTGATCACGCCAGCGCTCGACTTCACGCTGTTGACGAACAGGTCCCAGTTGGAACCGGTTGCCAGCTCGGCGTTGGTCGGGGACTTGCCGCCGTTGGCGATGTCCCATGCGTAGCCCTTGAGGCCCAGACCGAAGCTGTAGTCAGCCTGGAACGTGGTTTCGATGCGCTCCTTGCCGTTGCTGGTTTGGACGCTGGTAACCACGTCGCTACCGTCGTGGACGATGGCTGCGGAGTCGGCCAGGCTGAGGACCTTCTGCTTGTTCGGCGTGCCAGTTTCGTACAGCGCCGGGGCATCGGTAACGATCACCGGGCGACCCAGGATGTCGACGATGTTGACCGACTGGCTGTTGAACAGCTGCTGCGCGTTGGCCAGGTTCTGGCCGACCAGCTTGTGGAAAACCTCGCCGGTCATCACCTGGGCCACGAGCAGGCCGGAGGCGTCGCCGAACTTGGCGTGAGCACCGTTGATCGCGCCGTAGGTCACGCCTGCAGTGGCGGACACGTCGTTGGTGGCACCGGCCACGTTGCTGATCGCGGCAACCAGGGCAGCGATAGCGGTGTTCAGCTGGTCGGCCATGATGGCTTCGGACAGGTTGCGGGAGATGACCTCCAGCGCCTCGGCCGGGTTCTTCTGGATCCACGACAGCTGGGACGGCTCCCAGAGGATCGGGCCGAAGCCGCCGGCGACCTTGACGCTGTTGGCCTGAACCTGCGCGAGCGCGGTGGCGGACTGGGCGTTGTTGGTGGCGTAGCGGTCGACGCGACGCTGAGCGGAGTGCAGGCCAGCCCACAGGGATTCCTGTAGGAAGTCGCCGTCGATGCCCTGCGGGGTCAGGCGGATCGCGCCATTCGACGCGGCGTTGAACTTCTCGACCATCTGGGCGATGGTTTCGACGGTGGTGTTCTTCAGGTACTCGTTGAACACCTTCATGTCGGACAGTGCCATTGGCTATTTCCTCTTACGCGTTCTGGATTTGGGCGTTGATCGCGGCCAGGCGCTCTTCTTTGCTGCCGCCGAGATTGCCCTTAGGCTTGGGGGGCTGACCGTTTCCATTCGGAGCGCCGCCGCCATTGGCACCGGAGCCCTTAAGGATGTGGTCTTTGTAGGGGTACTGCTCGACGAGGGTTTCCAGCGCTTCATCGAAGTCGGCCAGCTCACCCGGGCGCGCACGGCTAAAGATCTTGTTGCCGTGGGCGTCATAGGCGACGACCTTGCCGTCTTCGATCTTGAAGCGATTCCCGAAGGTGGCTTGCACCATGTCTGCCGGAACAGCCAGCTTCTCGGCGATCACCTTGGAGCGAGCAAAGCTGCCGCCGATCTTCTCGCCGTACAGTTGTTGCTCGAGGGTCTGCGCCTTGGTGTTGGCTTCGTCCAGCTGGGCCTGGAAGGCCTTGCTGATCTCCGACTTGACCTTCTCGACTTCGCCGGCATCGATCAGCCGCTTCTGGTCGAGGCTTGCGACGGTTTCCAGTGCTTTGCGCGCAGCTGCCGGGTCTTCGAGACCCTCGAAAGCCTTGAGGGCCTTCTTGGCTTCGTCACGCTGCTGGAAGGCCTTCTCTGCCTCGCCTGCCAGGTACTGCGCACGGCTAGTGAGTTGGGCGACATCCACCGCCAGCTCCTTGCCATCATCGTGCACGTAGACCGGCTTGCCTTCTTGCAGGACTGCGTTGCCGTTTTCGTCAAGCTTCAGTTTCATCTCGTCTTTCTCCGGCCATCCGGCCATTGCGTTGAGCCATCCGGCCCGGTGGCGCCCCGTCCCATCCGAAACTGCGGGCATAAAAAAACCGCCATGCGGCGGTGTGTTTGGCTGGGCAGGGTTTATGCGGCCTCAAGCCCCAATGTCATTTGCAGCTGCTCGCGCCAGTGCTCGACCTGAGCAATCAGGCCAGGCTTGCGCCAGCGGAATTTGGCAAGTTCGCTGCCGCTCAGGCTGGCGATATCGCTTGCATCGGAAAGAGCCTTGCAGGCTCGGTCGAACTGCTGCTTTTCGGTCAACTCGCCGCGCAGCAAGGCGTCAATGTGCAGGTCGCACCAGACAGCGAACTTCAGGTCAAGCCAGCGGGCGAAGACCACGGCGAGCTTCGGGTGCAGCCAAGTGCCGCCACCGCGGCCACGGCGGGCCTGAATCAAATCCCCGGAATCTCGGGTATTTAGAGCCTCAGCCAGCGCGGCTAGATATTGCTGCGTCTCGGCATTAGCCAGCCAATGATCAAGCCGCTTGCCAAAGCGATCAGCGATCGGCGTCGCGTTGATCCAGCCCTCGCTGTTGAAGCGTACCGGCTGGCCCTGATAGTGAAACGGGATGACGTTGCTATCGCGCATCTGCATTACCTCGCTCACCAGTCGAATAGGAACGCAGCGGGGCGGACGGATGAGCGAACATCCGCTTTTCGGCTGTACGGGCCTAGCTGCGTGTTGGTTTGCCTTTCGGCTGAAACGAAAAAGCCCCGCACGATGGCGAGGCTCTAGAAATGGAAAACCCGGCGCTTGGCCGGGTCTGAACGTCCTTTACAGCTTGAATGGCGGGATTTCTGCGGGTGGTTGTGCCCGCTCGCGCCTGCGCTTGATCATCTCATCAGCGAAACTCGCGGCGACGTGCGACATTTCGTCAGCAGAGCCCGGCCTTGAGCTTGCGATCGTGGCCAATACCTCGCTGGCATACAGGTCCCACGCGGCGAATTCGTCCTTCTTAAGCGTAAATGACATCCTTAATCACCTAGTGTTTGGGAGGAGATGTCACGCTAGCGCCTTGCCGCGCATGATTCAAGCTCAGCAGAGCACGACGCGCTCACCGCGCATGAAGCACGACGCGCATAGGTGCTGCTTCGTGCCGCCGCTGGCCTTGCCATTCTTGTAGATGACCCCGACCTTTGTCTCGAACACCTCTCCACCTCCGCACCGATGGCAGCGCAGCAGGTGAGCCGCCTGGGGACGCTTCTGCATCACCTTGCGGGCCTTCTGGCGTGGTTCGTCGTCTTTGGCAGCGCCTTCGATGACGTGGAGGGTTGGCTTTCCGGTCATTGGGCCATCATAGCCCAGCCTTCTCGAAAGCGGCAGCGTCTCGCTTGCGCAGTTCGTCCAGGGTGTAGACCTTGCCCTTTGAGTCGGTGAACCGATCCACGGTCAGGCCTCCGCTACGGAACAGCTTGCCGCGTTCCGGGCCTAGTACCTCGTCCTGGAAAGCCGCCGGCTTGCTCTTGAGCCATTGCCCATAGCTGATGTCAGCAGCGACCTGCCCGTCCATGCTCGCCTGGGTGCCGGGGTCGATGTCGCTCTTGCTCAGACCCAGCGACGCCCATGCCGATTCGAGCACGGGAACGGACGTGCTCCGGCAGTTCCAGTGGCGTGGCGGCTGCGGCCCCTGCCCTATGGCGAACGTCTTGCCGGACAAAGAGGCGCACGTGATCGTGGTTCTCCCGTCGAGGGTCGCAAGGAACTGCCACTGCTTGACCAGGTGGTCGTTGGCCTCGAACAGCGCCTGCCTCGCGTAGTTGGCCGTGTGGTTCACTGCCGTACGGACAAGCGCCTCAGCGCCGCGGCGGTCGATCTCCAGCAAACCATCGGCGTAACCATTGGTGCGCGTGCCACGCAGCCGGCGAACCATCTGGCTCACAGTCTCGCCTTCCACGAACCCCATGCGGATTGCATCGCGGATTCGCGCAGCACGAGCAGCCTCAATACCGGCTAACGCCTCAGACAACAGCTTGCCCTGGAAGGGCCTGGCCATCGCCGCGGCGTAGACCTGATTGGCCGATATGGTGTTCAGCGCCAATTGCTCTGCTACCTGTGCAGGCAACACGCTCTGCAGCGCCCTGTGCTGATAGCTGCCTTCATATCCCGCAAGCTGCCGCAACTCTTCGTCGAGCTCAACACCTATCTGGCGATAGGCCTGGGCGTTCAGTCGCTGCACGTTGGACAGCAGCGAATCCAGCCGCTGTACCGTAAACGACTCCGGCGTCATTGGCTCCAGCGCCACGAGCAGCTGCGCGAACAGATCCTCATCTACCCGATTCAACAGCCCGATCATTCGCCGCACAACGCCGTTGCTGTAGCGCGTCAGGTCGATGGCGTGGGCGATCGCGAGATCTGCTAGCCGCTCGTTCGCCGTTGCCATCACATAGCTCCGAGGCTTGGCCCTTGCTGCTCGATTCGCTCGAGCTCTTCGGCCCAGCTGTATTCATCACTGATCACGCCACGGCGCTGCATCTCAGCGAACAGGGTCTCGCTGGACAGCTTGCCTTGTACCGCCATGTTGAGCAGCAGAGGCAGCGTTGTCTCCGGCGCGAAGTCCTGATCGAAGTTGCCGCGCATCTCGACCATGCCGCCATCGCCGAGGCCGAGATAATCGGACATCACCTGCAGCATCTGTGCGAGGGCATCAGCGAACTGGTTGGCCATACGAGCCAGCGGGGACAGCTCTTGCGCCGCCTCCTCGTTCGCCTGGGTCGCCGTCTTGGTCTGCTGCTTTTCTTTCTGCAGCAGCTTGGCGCCGGCCATCCGCATTTCTTCGATCAGGTCTTGCAGCGACTCCCGGCCAGCATTGATTGCCGCTCCGGTGTGCTCGACGTACTTGGCATCGCCACCCTGAGGCATGCGAGTCGCGCTGCCGGAGCTGATCACCAGCTCGAACTGCTCGTCGTCGGTGAAGGTGAACAGCAGCGGCACCCGGGCGACGTGTAGAAGGTTGTCCTGATCGCTCTGGGACTGCCAGTGCTTGACGTTGAGGTGCGCCAGTTCGAGCAACGGCGGCTTTGCCGTCAGGAAGCCCGTGCGGCCGGTGTAGAACGATACGAGCGGCACGTAGCCGAGGCTTGTAGTGCCTTCGTCGTGCTGGACCCATGCGCCGCCATTGTCGGCCTTGCGGTAGGTGCGCCACACGCCAGGCTCCAGGACTCTCACCTGGGCGACCGACTTAACGCCAAACTCGCCGTCAGCCTCCTCGATCGACTCCATGTAACGGAACTGGCCGATCTTTCCGCCTTCGACACGCCAACCAAGCACCTGCTCGGGGCGAATCAGCACGGCATAAGGGCGAACCCCTGCAGCGATCTCGTCCGCGCGAGTGCGGAGGCCTTCGGCGCGCGGGTACTCAACCAGCACGTGGCAGAGGCCATGGCTTAGCGCATGGCGGAACAGGTCGACCGACCAGCTGTTCAGGTCATTGCCGGCAAGGTCGATGTCCTGGCAAAGCTCAGCCAGGCGTTCCGGAACGTCGTCACCCAACTGCAGCGGCTCAGCGAACACCCGAGAGGTCATGTTGTTGACCGTCTCGGCGTAGGCCGGCAGCAGCGTGGAGAGGCGAAGGCGCTCCTTATAGGTATCGTCCTCTTCGGCCGGGTACTGAGGCAGCAGAGCACGCCCGGCGGCCCGCATAGCCTTCGTACCACCCATCAGCGGCGCAACAATGGCCCAATCCTCACGCATGGCGTCCACGGCCGGGATCGTTTGGCTTGGGTCGTTGCTCATTGGCTTTACATCCGTAGCGATTGGGTTTTGGTGACGATCTGCTTGATCGGGTAGCGCTTAGCGATGAAGTAGCCCGCCGCGTCGTTCATGTGGTCATAGCCGCCCTTTTTGTCGGGCTCGCCCTTGTCCGTGTACACCTGACGCTCAAGGCACTGCGTGAACTGCGGGCACTGGTCGATGTTGACCTTCAGCCGGCGCTCGCCATATGTGTTCAGGAACATGGCGTTCATCGCATTGACGCGGTCTTTCACGCTAGGGTTTGTGGAGTCCACAACCACGGTGAAGCCGGCCTTCTTGAGCAGCGACAGATCGGACTCACTCGCATTCTTGCTGCTGGTGTTCTGGCCGCTCGCGTCCGGGTAAACCGCGATGCTGTGATCTGGAAAGCGGGCCTTGATCTTCTCGATCAGCTCTGGCGTATCGCGCACGCCGTGGAATTCATCCAGGGCCAGCGGAAGGCCCTCGCGGACGACGTAGACCACCGCGCTCATTTTCATCACGTTAAAGTCGACACCAATATGCAGCGTCTCGCCTGGCTTGATTCGCTCGGCAGTGCGGCACTCTTCACGGTTGAACGTGTAGTAAACGACGCCGGCATAGTTCTCGAAGCTAGCTTCGTATTCCTGCCGGAAGGTGCGCGGGTCCATCTTGCGACGGGCCGCTTCCAGCTCTTCGGCCGGCACGTTGCCGCCATCCAGCGATGTGTAAAGCCAGCTCTTGTGGTCAGGCTCATGGCCTGGCCTGCCGTCCTGGAACGTGTCGTAGCAGTGGTTGAAGCCCTTCGGTGTGCCGATCCTCAGCGCATGGCCGCCCTTTCGGGTGCCGACGCCGGGGATTTCGTACTGACACGTCGAGAGCATCGGGCGCAGAACTTCCTCCCACGCCTCCCAAGGACAATCCGCCCATTCGTCCACCAGCACGAAGAACAAGCCGGAACCGCGCAGGTTGTCGTAGTTGTCGAGGCCAACCACGCGCATGACATGGCCGGTCTTCAGCGTAATCGAGCACTCAGTCTCGTTCGGGCGATGGGCGCGCCAGGCTTCAGGTATTGCTTGCTTCAGCCGACGCCAGAAGACTCGCTTGGCCTGCTTGAATGTGGGCGCGCCGTACCAGATCTCATCTTCGACGCTAACGCCCCACTCAGCAGCAAGTCGAGCAGCGCGGCGCATCTCAGCCTTGCCGAGGAACGTCTTGCCGAAGCGGCGCCCGCACACTGCGTCGCGGAAGCGCGCCTCTGGCTGGAACCCCCACACATAGATATTCGCCTGCTTCGGCGTCAGCTTTACAGGAGGATCAAAGGTACGGGGTAGTCGGGACATTCTCGTCTGGCTCCAACTTGTACTCAGCAACGGCGTGCTGCTGGTCAGCGGTGGATCCAAGCGGTTTTTCTGGCTCGATCCGGCGATTCACGTACACATCGCCGACCTCTTTGGCCGCCTGCTCCAGTAGCTGAGCAGTCAGCGCCATGTTCTTCATGCTCTCGGCCTTCTCGGCCAAGCGACCCAGCGTTCGCAGCCGATACGCACGGTTGGCGATCGGTATCTCTGCCGTCTCTTCACGGAAGCGCTTGCGAGTGTCGTGAAACAGCGTCACCCACTTGGCGGCCAAGTTCACGCCCGCTCTCTTGGTCGGATCGTGCTGCTCTACCTGCTGGCGAGTGATGTCAATGTCGAATTCTTGCTTCACCGCTTGTGAGACTTGGGTAGGCGTGTCGAAGCACGCCAAAGCCTGAACGATGAAGGCTTTCACCTCGTTTTTCAGGGCTGCCATAGATTTCCATCCGTCTCATGCCTGTCTCGTTTCAGGCCGACTTGAGCAGACAGGTTCCGCAGGCCCTCGAAATGTTGATCTTCGCTACCTCAGCCGGCTTCATTGCGGCATCCACGAGCTGTTGCACGCCTTGGCTTGCTCCGTAGCGCCTGACGACCCCTACGAACTCCTCAACGTCGTGCCCGCGCATCTCAAGCTTCGGCAATCCTTCCTGCGTGAACTTGGGAGCGCCGAATGCGTCCTTCGCCTGCGCTATGTGGTACAGCTCATGCTCTACCAGTGCGCAGAACTCAGCGTCGGAGCACTGAGCGCAGTAATCAGCCGCCAGAGTGATGAGGAAGGCAGGAACACGGCCGAACCAATCAAGGATCTGCTGCTCTTGACGAGCCTTCTGCCAGCCGCCGGCACGGAACATCAACTGCTCAGCCTGGCCAACAATCACTCGCCCCTGTTTGGCAAATGAAGATGATGCCCACAGCACGCCAATGTCAGCGTCTATGAGGTGGGCGTGATCCGGGTTGTGAATGCTCCCCGTGTCTGCCAGAACCTGCTCGCTTATCCACGCCCACATCTCAGGCGCTGGCGTCAGGCGTACTCCAAGGTCCGTGAACTCGCTAAGCTCAAGCATGCCGGCAGGGGGCATAGGCCTGTCAGTCATGCGCTACTCCGGTTACTTGATGCATCCACTCCTCCACGATCCGCTGCAACACGGGCTCGGTCAGGATGCTGGATGGCTGCCTTCCGGCTATTACGTCGCGAAGGAGGCTGTGCGGTATCTGGTGCACTGCGTCATACGCATCGATGATGACGTGCGGCTGCCTGTCGGCTAGATCGACGACGTTTTGCATGGGCGCGCTCTCGGTTTACTGCCTTCCACGCCTCCATCCCCACCATCAGGCATACGCATGCTGTGAGGTAGAGGATGATCAGGATGGCGAGGGGGCGTTTCATGCGCTCGCCTTCTTCTCCCCGAACCGGATAGCCAGCTCGCGGAGCTTTTCAGTACCAACGAAGCCGCAGCAGCCGCCGACGAACGTGGCCATTGACTGAGGCAGGCCGAAGTACTCAACCAGCGGCACGAGGGCCAAGGTGAGCAGGCCACACAGCAGCCCCTCCAGGATCATCTGGCGCTTACTGCCGCCCCCGTAGATCACGCGAACGACTGCGATCGTCACGGACAGCGCAAAGGCGTACAGGGATGGAGCAATGGCGTGGAGCCATGCGAGGACCGCAGCCCACACTTCGGGACTTTTCTCGGGCATCTTGGGCATCTCGGTTATCCCGCATGGGGCAGTTGATAGGTCCGGCCTCGCATACCGTCGCTATCCGCCAGGGAGCTAGGAAGCAGTAAGAGGTAGGGGCCGGAAGAGGGTTTCGGCTACGTCCGCTTGAACGTGTCCGGATATTCGGATGCGAGGCCTTCGCCGCACACCTTGGTCTTGATGACCTGATGGAACTCGACTTCGCCGCGCTCGTTGGATCGGCGATACACGCCGCGCTCCATGATGAGCTGGGCATGCTCGAGGGCCGAGGCCATCTCCTTCACTTCGTACTGGAAGTAACCGTATTTCGTGTAGACCTTGACGGTGAACATGCAGCCTCCAGAACGAAGAAAGCCCCGCACCAAGCGAGGCCGGAAATTGTTGGGCGCATGGTGGCGAGCCATTCAAACGGCCTTTAGCGCCCGAAACTGGTATTTCATTGCCGACTGAAGCGCGGATTGGCTTTCGAATCGGCATAAAAAAACCGACACAGCGGTCGGCAGGAACAAAAAAGCCCCGGCATTTCTGCTGGGGCTTTCGAGTATTTCAGCAGGTTGAGAAGGCCTGCGATGAAGCATCTGCGTCGCACACTGAGCAATGTGCTTTCCGCAATCCCTTCAGGCGAAGGAATCACAGCATGGATAAAGTGTGCCTCTAGCCGAACGGGAATGCAAGCGTTTTTCTCACGTATTCATGCCGCCTCTTTCCACTGGTACAAAAGGCCAGAAACCGGTGCCAGCGCGGCCTTGTCCATGTCGTTGCAGGCCTGGAAGAAGGCGTCGATGTGTGACTCCCACTCACGGGTCCAGTTCTCACTGCAGAGGCGCACGCCGTACTCGTCGAAGAGCCAGGCGCGGAAGGTCTCAGGGGTCGGCAGCGGGTCAGGCGTCGAACTCTGCCCGCCCTGATGCTGGCGGCGGTACCGGTAGAGCACGCCCTTGGCGACGTACTGTGCCTTCTCGCGCTTGGCTTCGGTCATGCGCGGCAGCTTGGCGGCGGCCATGGCGAACACCAGCTCCTCGGCAATCTCTCGGTGGTCGTCGTCGGCCAGTGGCGAGTACATCCAGTGGCCGAAGCATTGCAGGCTGGCCGGCAGCGTACCGATGACCGACTGCACCATTCCGCACAGCGCCTGATCGAGCGCCACGTCGGTGCGGCGGTCCTTCTCGGTCTTCTGGATGCTGGCTCCTAGCTGGCCAACCTCCAAGGCATAGGCAGTGGTCGATTCACGGCGCTGGTACATGCTGTCATGCCAGAGTTGACGCGCGCTGTTCATCTTCATGCTGCTGCTCCCCGTGCTGCTGCCGCATCGCGGCGAAAGAAGGTACCGCCGACGCAGTGAATGAGCGTCCGCTTGCCGTTGGCGTAGGTGATGTCGTGACTGTGGGTCCAGCTGCTCAGCGAGCCAGCGTTGTAGCCCATGTTCATTTGCGAGCTGGTGCCGACCGAGTGGGCACCGTCAATGATCCGTGCGCCGTGGCCGTGCCCGTGGGTGACCTTGGCCCCTACGGTGGCGAATGCCTGCGTGCTGCCGCGTGCGCCGTTCGGGCCGCGGTGGCCGTGGTTGCTGAAGTCGATCCCGAAGCGCATGAACGACTCGTCAGGCCGCAGCCACTTGAGCCGATCGCCCCGCTCCATCAGGCAGTCCATCCAGTACCGGAACGGGTCGCAGTAGTCGCCGTCAGCGATGGCCTTGAGCATGACTGCCTTGGTCTCGTGGAAGACGATGGCGTTCTCGAGGTCGTTGGCGTTCTCGGCCTTCTCGAGCCACTGAGTGAAGTGGTCGTGATGGTTGGAGTTGACCATGATCGTCTGGTCGGCGAACGAGGCCAGGTCGTCGACGTGGCGCGCGGTCTTCTTCAGCTCATGCAGCACGCTCGAGGTGCCCTCTACGTGGCGCTTGAACTTCTCGAAGAACTTGCTGTGATGGCTGGCCGATCCGAAGTTCAGCACGTCATGCAGAACCAGGTGCTTTGGCTGGATCAGCGCGGCAAGGGCTCTAGTGGCCTCCGTGACGCTTGGGTCTGCCATCTCTGCATGGATGTCGCCCATCGTCAGCACTTCAGCGCGTGGTGCCTTTTCAGGCCCTTTGGCGGTGTACTTCGTGTCGAGGTCGATGAAGCTGCCATCCTTCATCGGGCAGATATGGCGGATATGGTTGCGCGGGCCGTCCACCTCGACGACTACCGCGCCGAGCGTATGGTGGAACTCGCCCTTTTTGCCGGCGTTGGTGTCGCTGTACTGCTCGACGGTGCAGGCCCCCGTGGTCAGTACCAGCTTGGCCGGGTCGCCCATGCGGGTGGCCACAGACTCGAGCGCGATCTTGGTGTGACCCAGGATGGCAGAGTCACGCCCGGAGACGGTCAGCCAGCCCTGCAGCGGTTTGACCGCCGTCGGCTGGATCTTTATGTCCGCCAGCACGACCAGGCCGTTGGCGATCTTCGTCCGCTCATGGGTGATGTACGGCATCAGGCGGGCATCCCACCAATCGTCATCGGCCACTTCATCCCGGCGAGTCGGGTTCTTGTAGCGCATGGGGATCACGATCAGCCTGGCGCCACGCAGCGAGCAATACAGCTGCAGCGTCTTGAGGAATGCCGAGTGCGCCTTGGTGGCGTTCACGGCTGCGGTGATGACGTAGGTCTCGGCCTTCCCTTCCAGCTCCGGCATATCAATGCCGCGTTTCTCGTTGTAGATGTGCCCGCATCCGGTGCAGCACAGGCGGCGATTGGTGCCGCGGTATGAGTGAAGTCGGCTGCCTGTGTTCAGGCACTTCGGACATGCGAGCATCAGTTCCCCCTAGAACTCTTCAATGGCCCAGCCGCCGCCCGCCTTTTTGCTCTTGGCGGTTACGGCTTTGGTTAGCTGGCTGACACGGACGTCGGATATGCCGTAGTCGCTGGCGATCTTCTTGCACTGCTCGCCGGCGGATCTGCGCGCTTGTATTTCGGCAATCTGCTCGCTGGACAGCTTCGATTTAGGGTTTTTCTGGCCGCGCCAGTCAGCCACGCACTTGGTACGCCCCTTCGCGGCTGCGTCCTGCATGTTCTGCGTCCTGGTGCCGTATGACAGATGGTCTGGATTTACGCAGGCCGGGTTGTCGCACGAATGCATAGCGTCGAGGCCAGGCTGAAACGGAAGCGACTTAAACAGCAGCAAAGAGACTCGGTGTGCGCCGCAATACTTGCCGTCCAGGTAAAAAATGCCGTACCCGCCACCCTTCACCCCGCCGCGCCATAGCCAGCAGGTTTCAGTCTTTTCGACCTTGGCCAGAAATCGCTCCTTCACGCTTCGGCTCTTCATATTTCCTCCACGATCCATCCGCCGCCTTTGCTCTTTGGCACAGGGAAGGCAACCTTAAAAACAAACGGGTATGAAGCAGCAGCGACCTTCATCTTCACCTTGGCGTCGTCCGTGAAGACCGCCTTGCAGCCCTTGCAGTCGTGCATCTCCAGCAAGCCGTTGCTCATCAGCACTGCAAAATCGACTGTCAGGAAACAGTTGTCGGCCAGGCGCAGCTTGATACCCTCGAAACGGTACCAAGCGATCTCGCCGGCGAACTTGCGAGCCTCGAGGTGCTGGCGGTAAGCCTCCTCGGTCTTGTTGAGCTGGCCTACCGGGAGGCGCCCCAGGGCTTGCATGCGTCTGGCGGCTGTCATCTACTCCCCCTCGCCTTCGCTTCCAGCGCAGCGCGCACCATCTTGCGCAGCAGCGGGCTCATCCTCGACAGCTCGGCCGATACCCACTGGCGCCACTTCGGCAGACCCATGGTCTTGCAGCGCTCCCGCATCTTGTCCGCGATTGCGAGAGCAAGCGCTTCCGCATTGGCCTTGGCAGTCAGGCCTTCCGCTGTTAATCCACGCCTCGCCGCAGAGGATCTGGTCGTAGTGCTCGCCGTCATTGCCGTTCTGTCCTATCACGTCGATTCGAGAGAGCTTCATGCCGCACGCCCCATAGCCAGCCGCTCGAAGTAGAAGGTGACCGGTGCCTGCGTCTCGACTACCAGTCCGTATGCCTTGGCGAGCCTGTAGATCGGGTGGTAGCTGTTCAGGCTGTTGATGTGCCCAGCAATCCACTTGCGCCAATCTTCGAGCGCCATCCGGCTCTTGCTGAGGTTGCATGGCGCACAAGCGGGCATCATGTTTTCGATGCTGTGGTTTTCTGGCCGCTCTGCGCCGCGCTCAGCGTCAAGGCGAATAACCGGCTCCATGTGGTCGGCGTGCCAGCGGTCGCCAAGCTCGCAGCCGCAATAGGCGCAGCGCCCGTCGAACTTGGCAAAAACTTCCGAACGCTGTTTCTTGGTCAGCTTCATACTTGGGCCGCCTTCTGCTCAGCGCTGCGGCAGTCGATGGTGTTCTGCTGGCCGAACTCTTGCGGCAGGCGGTCCTCGGCCAACTTCGCGTAGCCCTGGATGTCGTGCCAGTTGTCGGCGTAGTTCGGGTCGCCTGAGAGGATGCGCCCCACCTTGTCTGCGATTACCTCGAGCGACTGCTTCTGCACATCGGTCAGGCGATCCCAGCCGGCCTCGGCACACATGGCGCGCTTCAGGTTCTGGCAGATGCGAGCGTGATCGGTGAAGTCGCCGTAACGGCTGCCGCGCTCGGCCAGGGTTTGTGCGAGTTTGTTTGCGTCAGTCATTGCGGCTTCCTTGTGGCTCTGTTGTTTGCGATCAGTGGGAGCTGGCCGGGCTTTAGCGGCCATGGGTGTTCCTTGCGGCAGTCGTGGCAGTACAGGGTCTGCCGTAGGCTGTAGCCGGTGGTCTTGTGGTTGGCGTCTACGGGGCAGGTCTTCATGCGGCCTGCTCCAATCCGATCAATTCCATGACCCGCGCAGGAAGCGTCAGGCCCATATCAAGCAACTGCAGGGCGCAGTCGCGGATGAGTGTTTCCTGCTTCCCATAGGCCAGCTCGAAGCGGGCCTTGTAGGGGTGAACGGCGACGAGGCCAGGCGCGCCATAACCGTCTTGGTGATGGCCGGCGCACAATGGGAGGACGAGCCAGTGCGCGTCGGGCTTGGTGCGGCCGTCGACGTGGTGAATGCTCACGACGTGGTTGCGCTGATGGCCTGCCGTGTCGCGATGGCAGGCGATGCAGCCGATATGCTGGGCTAGCAGGTCGTGGTAGCGCTTCTGCTCTACAGAGGGGGCTTTGCCTTTCATGCAGCAATCCCCCAATGGTCAGCCGTGGTGAAGCGCACGCCCTGCTCAGCCGCGAACGCTTCCATCACCTCGAACATGTCCGAGAACCACTTCTTGCTCTGCTTGCGGGTGGAGATGCCCAGGACGACGAAGCCACCATTCAGGCCTGGCACGGCGCGCTGCTGCTCGACGGCCGCGCTGAATACGTGCTTCCAGTCGGTGTCCTCTAGCTTCTGGCCGTACCACTCAACCTGGCGGCTGATGTCGCGCAACATGGCCCACATGCGGCGGTTCTGAGCGTCGCTGCGGACCTCCTCGCGCATGGTCCAGACGTAGCCGGCGCCCAGGTCGATCTTCTGCAGGCAGGCGATGGCGCGCTGGCGGTCCATCTCATTGCGCAGGGGGAAGGTTGGGTTAGCCATGGCGGCGCGCCTCCCGCTTGTCGTGGTCGTCCTGGCACTCCTTGCAGCGCACGGCGTTCTTCACGGCCTGGCGGCGAGCTGGGAGGATGTCCTCACCACAATCCAGGCAGTCCGGACGGCCATCGCCCTGCAGCCTGGCCTGTACCAGCGCCACGCCACCTATACGATCCGCCTCCTCTAGGCCAGTAGCGCGGTCTGTTACATCGGGGGCTGTGCGGGCCTGGTGGAAGGCTTCGGTGATTTCCATGAAGTCAGACATTTGCCACCTCGGCGAACAGGTCAAATTGCAGCACCGGTGTCGCAAGGCGAATGGCCTCCTCGTCAATGCGCGCGCTTGCAGTTTCAAAATGGGACGGGTCGAGCTCGATTCCGATGAAGTCGCAGCCGCAGCGCAGTGCAGCAACTCCGGTGGTGCCGCTGCCCATGGTGTTGTCGAGTACGGTCATGCCAGGTACCGCGTAGGTGCGGATCAGGTATTCCATCAGCGCGACGGGCTTTTGCGTCGGGTGCAGACTGCTAGACTGCTTGTCGCTAGAGAAAAACTGGACGGTGCGCGGATAACGCTCGGTCGAGTCATATGCGATCTGAATGCACCGCTGATCGCCATAAACCTGCGTTTTGTCGCCACGCTTAATTGACGTCTTGCGCTCGTGACCGCTGGTCATCTGAGGGTTGTAGGTCGGCTGCTTGCGGTAGAAGACCAGCGCCGACTCGTGCGCCCGCATTGGCTGCTTCTTGGCGCTCAGGAACCCGGTGGCGTTGCCCTTTTCCCAGATCCATTCATAGCGGAACAGGTCCGGGCGGCTCATCACGAGCATCGATGTGAACGGCTGAGCGGCTGTCAGGACAATCGCGGCTTCCGGCTTGGCGACTCGCAGGTACTGCTCCCACAACTCAGCCATCGGAATCACTTCATCCCAGGCGCACTGCGTCGTCCCGTAAGGAAGGTCGGCCAGCACCAGGTCAACGGTACCGGCTTCGATCTCCTTCATTCGCTCCAGGCAGTCGCCGAGCATCAGGCGTATTTCGCTCATTTCCGTGCTCCTACGCCGCGCTGGGTGCTTCCGTCAGCACAGACGACGCGATGATCATTGCCGCGGGATAGGCCTATGCCGGTCCCGGTGGTTTTCCGTATGTGGTAGCCCTGGCGCTGCAGGAGCTGGATGGCGTGCTGCTGGCGGGTATTCATGCGGCAGCCCTCCGGCGTTCGGCGCGCTTGGCGCGGACCTTGGCGAGCAGGTTGCGAATGCGCATACGGTTCATGGCCGTCTCCTGCTGGGGTTCCATTTGCTCGAGTCGGGATTCGAGGAGTTCGTTGATGTGCTTCATTAGCCTCTCCCCATCATCGAGCGCAGATTCTTGGCCGGCGCTGGCTTGCTCTGCGGCTGGTAGTCCTCTTCCTGCTGCTGAGCGCATGGAACGAAGCGGGCCAGAGCGCCTTGGAACTGGAGCAGGCAGAACCCGGGGTTGGCGTGACGGCACTTCACGATGTTCATCTCGGTGATGCCGTTCTGGCCGCGCTCGGTGTCCATGTCGCGGTGAGCCATGATGATGATGTCGGCGTCCTGCTCAATCTCGCCGGAGTCCCGCAGGTCGCTCATCTGTGGCTTCTTTTCGGCGCGGGTTTCGATGCTGCGGTTGAGCTGCGCCAGAACCACGACAGGGATTCCAAGCTCTTTCGCCAGCCGCTTGAACCCGCGGGTATACGCGCCAAGCTCTTGGTTTCGGTTCTGGTACCGGTCGGCCGGATCGCTGGCGATCAGGCTCAGGTAATCGACGACGATCAGGTCAAGCGGCTTGGCCCGATGCTCGAAGCGGGCGATGGAGCAGATGCGGGAGAACGTCAGTCCAGGCTTGTCGCAGATGCGAACGTCTGCATCGGCCATGCGGGCAACAGCGGCTTCCATCTGGAGCTTGGCGGTACCATCCGTGACAGCCTCGCCAGACTCGATCCAGTTCTGGCTCACACCGGAGATGGATGCCAGGGACCGCTTCGCCAGTTCCTTCTTCGCCATTTCAAGCGAGAAGATCAGAGCGCCGCCCTTGCCCTTGATGGCCACTTGATCGGCCAGGCCGGTACCCAATACCGTTTTGCCGGTACCGGGCCGGCCAGCGATGATCGCCAAGTTCCCCGGACGAACGCCGTTGATGATGTTGTCCAGATCGCTCAAGCCGAACTTGAGGCCCATCTGTTGCACGCCGTCGAGACGATCCTGCATGTCTACGAATACTTCGCCCAGCGCTTCGCGAATGGTCACCACGTCCGGCGACTCTTCGTGCACGGCGAGGTCCATCGCAAGGCGCTGAGCGGCGGATACCTGCTCGGCGAGACTGCCAGCCTGCTGCGCCATCGCCATGATCTGCTGTCCGACTTCGTACAGCTTGCGGGCCTTCGCGCGCTCGACGACGATGCGGCCGTAGTGAACGCCATTCGCGGCGCTCGGCACGTTGCGCATGATGTCCGAGGCGTAAACGATGGTCATCTCGCCGCTAGGCAGCTCGGAACGGATCTCCGAAAGCGTGATGCTGTCAGGGCGCTGCTTCTTCGAGTGCGCGGCCAAGATCATCGAGTACAGCGCCTGGTGATCTTCGTGCGCAAAGTCGGTCGGAGCCAAGAAGGCGCCAACGGTTTCGCACAGCTCCGGCTCGTGCATCAGGGCGCCAAGTACGCCGGTTTCTGCTTCGTCTGAAATCAGGGGGCGGCTGCTCATCACACGGCCTCCAGAACTTTCAGCACTTTGTCTTGGCGGGTCAGGAACTCGATATCAGCAGTCCAGCCGCGGTCGTTCTGTCCGATCCAGTGCGGGTTAGTCAGGCACTGAGCGAAGTAGGCCTCCCAGAAATCACCTTTGCGGAACGGGAAACCGCCTTCGATCTCCAGGTTCCAGCAGGCCTTGATCTGGCGCTGACGCTTCGGGTTCAGCTTGATGCAGGTCGGCAGCTTGGAGCCGCACACCCGGTTGTAGATCTCCATGATCTTGGCGTACGGGATGCGGTCGGCTTTCGCAGAAGCGGGTTGATCAGCGACGGAGTTGTCTTGCGCTTGTGCTTCCAGCTTCTCGACCGAAGGGGTCGCAGCGGAAGCGGCGACAACTGCGTTAGCAGTAGATTCTGTGTTTCTTTCTTTTATGTGTGTAATTTTCGACACAGTGGCAGGCGTGTTTTCTACACAGTGTGTAGATTTCGACACGGTGGCTTTAGGGTCGATTTTCCACTCGGAAACTGGGAGGAATGCGATCGGGTCACGGCTGCCGCCATCACGGAAAAGCACACGCTGACGGATCAGGGAGTTGATGGCGCGAGAGACGTTTGCACGCTCTGCCTCTGCCTTGCTCTCGTCCGCGTACATCATCTTTGAGACGTACAGGGCAGCGACCTTGACCGACTCCTTGTTGAAGCCAGCAGTGAGCCGGTGAATAGCCAGGGCCACACGAAGCTCACGGCCGGAGAGATCCGCACCGATCAACGCCTCGTACAGTTCGTTGTCCATCCGGGTGAACCCCCGTTGGGTGTTGCCAATCTGAATAACGTTTGTCATGATTCGTCCTGTGTGTTGTTGCTGTTGAAGAACCCGGGCCGTCATCCCGGGTTTTTTATTGCCTGCGTTTTGGGTACTGGATGAAAAAACAGCATCCCATCCCCGATTTCACTTCTTTACCGCTTGGCCTAATCTGGAACCCATGGAAACCACTGACATGGACGTTCAAATGACTAGGCCGGGAATCTCAGACTCAGGAAGCCTCTTGCCAGGGGAAGTCGGGGCAGAGGTCACGGCGATTAACAGCGCCACCAGTGGCGCGCTCGATCTGGATGGCGCGCTCGGCAGTGATGCCGCGCTGGCCGGAGATCAAACGGGAGAGATAGGTGGGCTTGACGCCGAGGAGAGCGGCGAGCTTTTGCTTCTCGCCGCGAGGCAGACTATTGGCGTAAGTGGCGAGGTCCATGCGCATTTACCTGCGGGTACATTTACCACTCAGTTTACCTCACAGAACCGGCAGGTCAAGGTAATTTCCCGCGAGGAAAATGCCGGTTTTAATAGCGGCATGGACATCTCAGAAATTCGCAAACACCGGGTCGCCCAGCTCATCGAACAGCGCTTCGAAGGGGTTGCTGCGGACTTCGCTGCGGCTATTGGCCGGACGCCCTCTTACGTCTCCCGCATGCTGTCTTCGAACAAGCACAGCCGCGGGATTGGCGAGACCATGGCGCGCAGCATTGAGCAGGCGCTTGACCTGGAATCTGGCTCGCTGGATCGGCCGCTGGACGCAGCAGAGCGCCCGCCGGTCAAGCAGGCTGAGCTGCCATATGAGCTTGAGCCGGTCGGCGTATGGGATGACGAGACGCCGCTGGACGACGGCGAGGTCGAGCTGCCATTCCTGAAAGAGGTCGAGCTGTCCGCAGGAAGCGGCAGAACGGCTATCCATGAGGCGGGGTCACGGAAGATGCGATTCGGTGCCAGGACGATGCGTGCGCGCGGCGTGGAGCCTGCCAACGCGGTTTGCGTGACGGTCACTGGCAACTCCATGGAGCCCGTGCTGCGCGACGGCGCCACTGTGAGCATTGACCGCGGCGCGACCCGCATTCACGACGGCGACATGTACGCGATCGACCACGACGGCCAGCTTCGCGTGAAGCAGCTGTACCGCTTGCCAGGCGGCGGCATTCGCCTGCGCAGCTTCAACCGTGACGAGCACCCAGACGAGGAATACAGCCTCGAGCAAATCGAACGCCACAAGATCCGAGTCCTCGGCCGGGTCTGGTGGGGCGCCATGTTTTTTTGAGGGCCTCGTTCGGGCCTTCCATCTCGCGTCAACCCTGCCATCATCGACGAACGGTCGACATATCAAATCTTTGGTTCAATTCTGGAGCGGTGCCATCATTCGGCACCCTGCTCCTGCGCCGATATAGAAAACAAATCGATGCGTAGATTGGCTCATAGATTTATTTGCCAGCCTTGATAGCCGAATGCCACTACCCTGTAGCGATTTGTAAAGGACGCCAGGGCAAAGGAGTTTTTGATGGATTGTTCGACGTGCACCAACAGGTGCGAAAGCATGTTGTCCCGCGAGGATCTGGAGCGCAGCGGAGTTGACCAGGCGAACATTAGGAAGATGAGGCTGGCGAAACACATGACGCGGCCGGCCATGCCCTTTGATGCTGAAGTGCTGCTTGATTGCGAGGACCAAGACCTTCGCCCTGGCCACGCCTTCATCATCGACATCGGCGGCGCCCTGCGCTTTGCGTTTGCTGCCCTGATGCCGGGCGGCGGCATGAACCTCCATGCAGCCTACGACCCGACGCATTCCGAGGCCGTTGAGGCCTCTGTAGCTGGTAAAGCCCAGGTAATCGGGCGCGTATTCAGGGTGGATTGGCTCACAGGATGACGCCATTGGCGAGAAAAGAACCTGCTTCGGCAGGTTTTTTTGTGCCTGATTTTTGACTTTTGCGAGAAGGAGTTACCCGCATGGAAGGTAAACTTTCCCAAAAATATTTACCTCGGCTGCTTGACGTATGTTTTCCGCGTGGTAAATTTACCTCAACGCAACACACAACGCCGGACACGCCGGCTAGGACGGGGAAGCCGAAGCTTTCTCCCAGCCCCCGCAAGGGGATCGACTGGCGACTGGACAGGAAGTCCGACGAGTTCTTTAGCAACGGATGAATCACTGAAGCGCCTTCGACAAGAGGGCGCTTTGGGATGACACCCCGAGAAAGGAGATTCACATGGACACGATCCAAGTAGAGGGCTGGCAAGGTCGCCTTGGTCAAGGCCTGGCTCCTCGGCAGCTCCTGGCAACGATGCTTTCGATGCTGGACCTGAAGGTGAACGAGATCGCCGAGCGCATGAACTGTGCGCCCTCGACGGCAGAGAAAACGCTAGACCGCGCCCGCTTCAAGCTGGGCGCCAAGACGAACCGAGGCCTTATCGCCGAAGCCATGCGCCGGGGAATCATCGCCCCGCTCGTGCTGGCGTTATTGGTAGGCGCCGAGCACAACCCGCAGGTTCGCCCGATTCGCCGTCCAGAGGCTCCACGCTCTCAGGTGGTAGTGAGGGCGCAGCGGATGGAAGAGGCGCAGTTGGCGGCTTGATGAATCACAACCCGAACGGAGCAACACCATGAAGGCAAAGACGTACCAAGTAAGAGACAGCACGCTGGCGGCGATCTTCTTCATCGCGCTACTGATCGCGGGCCCGGCCGCTTGGATCACCCACCTGGTCCGCTGCTTCACCGAAGAGCAATGGGGCTTCCTGATCGGCGGCGCCATCTTCTTCCCGGTCGCCATCGTTCACGGCATCGGCATCTGGTTCGGCGCCTGGTAGCCACCCCACCCCCGCAGCTTGGCGACAGGCTGCGCGGGCACCCATCAGCACATAGGAGGATGAGATGAGCAACGGACATACGCCGGGCCCTTGGAGCTTTCGCGGATGCGATGGCGGCTGGGCAATCGACTACAACGAAGACCAAGAGCAGGTCGTAGATTACGTCTATGAAGAGGCTGACGCACGACTGATAGCCGCCGCGCCTGATCTGCTGGAAGCGCTGGATGATCTGCTGATCGCCTACTGCGACCCAGGCAATCAAGGCGGCGACCACGACGAGAAAGTTGAAGCCGCCCGAACCGCCATCGCTAAGGCCCGCGGAACGCCATGCTAACCGGCCCCGAAGTCATGATCCTCTGCGCCTTCCTCGCAGCGCTGTACATGTGGGATTGGTGGAGAAGGAATTGGAAAGGAGAGAAATGATGGAAGTGATGAATTACGACCCAAACATGACCAATAGCGGCCGGATGGCGAAACAAACTGTCCGCCTCACCTTTGGCATGTGGGAGTACCGCAAGACCGTTGAAACAGAAGTCGGCGGAAACTGCACAGGCCTTACAGTAATCGAATGCGCCGTATCAAACCTCTATCAAGAACTTCCTGAGAACCGATACGGGACTCCTTATCTGGTGATGGAGTCACTTGCTGACCCGGAAGACACTCTGCAGTGTGAGGACGATGAAGGTCAGTGGGAAGACTGGCTGAAAGATATGCTGGTCGGCGCAGAAATCATCGCGATTCGCCCTGACAAATAACCCCCACCTGAACCAGCCAGGCCAGACCCCCCAGGTCTGCGATAACCGTACGGCGCGCGGTGCTGGTAGCACCATGAACAAACCGCCGAGCGCAGCGGCCCTTCGGGATACCTGCGACGAGGATCAGCCGGCCAGTGCCTCGATTGCTAGAAAACCCCGGCAGCCATCTACGGGATTTCCCACAGCTTTGCCCGTCGAGATGGCCGAATGGCTCACGTAACGAGCCTTTCCCCTCCTACACCCAGCCCGCATCGGGACGCCATTCATCTCTCACTAACCGTTTGGTCGCGGTTCGCGGATGGCGTCACCAATGCGGGTTCTTCTGAGGTATCCACCATGAAGCACTACGGACCCATAGGGCGCCGCGAACAGCCGTGCCCGGATGACAGCACATCGCTCGAGGAAGCAATTCAGGGGCAGCTGGAGGAGCTGGATGAAAAGACCGTCGCCTCCTTCATCGCCTTTTGCGATGACCGGATAGACGAATTCCTCGAACACGAGGCCAACCGGCGCCGCAACAAGGCCGAGCAGATCGAACAGAGCAAGCAGGAGGCAGCATGAACAACGATATCCGCAACGCACTGCTGGACCTGTTCAGCGTGTGCCTCGAAGTGAACGGCGCCGGCCGGTACCACGCACACATGGATTTCTCGGCTCACACGGACAGCGTGACCGTTTACGTGCTGCCGGCGAGCACCAATTACCAAGACACCAGCGCGCGCACATACCTGCTCGACAAGGACATTTACGTCAGCCGCCACCTTGGCGGAACTGATCAGCAGATCGTAGCGAACCTGAAAGCCCTATCCGATCGGGTCAGCGAGTTCCTGCTACCAGCACAGGAGGAGGCGGCATGAGCAGGGAAGTGAAGCGGTACAACTTCGATATGGACAAATTCGGGTCGCCGCGAGCGTACGAATCTGAGCACGGCCGCTGGATGAAGCGTGCCGACTACGACGCCCTTCTCGCTGAGCGGGATGCTCTGCAAGCCTTCGCAAACGAGATTGTCTCCGGTGCCTTTGAGGGCGGCTCATTCGACGGAGGAGACATTCAAGACATTGGCGTTAAGCATGGATTGCTGCGGATAGAACAGCGCGACGACGAGTGCGGCGACGCCTGTGCGTGTCGCGAGTATGGATTCCCATCTGAGTGCTACCGGAAAACCGAACTGCTTGGATTCGCCGCCCTGCAAGGAGCCCAGCCATGACCTTCACGAAGCAATTCACCGAGGCCGGCACCTTCGAGGCGCTGTATGCCTGCCAGCAATGGCTCCGCGATAACGGATATAGATACGGCAGCACGAGCTGCATGGGGCCGATGCCAGTCCTGAAGGGCGACTTCTGCATCGCTAAGTGGCACAACCTGACCAAGGCCGAGAAGCAAGCTCTGGACGGCTATGTCGATGGAGACTTCCGCGAAGGCCCGCTGACGCTGCGCCTGAAGCAAGCGCCAGAAGGTGATCAGCCATGACCGCACACATCTTCAAGGAATTAGCCGGCGCCATAGGCATCACCGTTGCCGGCTCGTTTATCGGAACTCTCGTCTACGTTGCGCTGATAGGGGGTGTGTGATGGCTAGCCAATACCAACGCGCAAAGCGCATCTGGTTCTGGAAATTCTACGGCTACGGCCTGGCAGTGTTCTCGCTGCTGGCTGTGATTAGCGGACTGGCAGGGAAGGTGACGGGATGAAAGAGATCGACTTGAGCAAGGCGCCCGAAGGGGCGACACATTACAGGAAGGACTCAGCACTTCCATGGCGGATGCTTGAAGACGGCGAGTGGTATTGCTGGGAGCCAGACGAAGAAAACTGGATTGCCATTTCTGATCCAATACCAGAACAGTATTTCCCTATTGGCGATCGACCGGATGCGGCTTGGGCCGGCGAAGGCCTGCCGCCGGTGGGAACGGTGTGTGAGGTGCTGAACAACACCCTAGACCAGCCTGAATGGGAGCGCTGCACGATCCTGTTCATGGGCAAGTTCAAGGCTGTCTACGAAAGCGAGTCATGCCATGAGCGAGTCGCGGACGTTTCGGAGAGCTGGATGATCAGCTTCCGCCCCCTCCGCACACCAGAGCAGATCGCGGCGGAAGAGCGCCTGCACAACGTGCGCAACGCTTGCACAGCCATCGCTGACACCCTCGACAGCCTGCGCGGCAAGACGAAGGTAGAGCGTGCGGCGCTGGCCGTCGTTGAAGCAATGATCGACGCAGGTTACGCGAAGGTGACTTCATGAACCGCACCCTCCCCCTCCCCTACGACACCGGCCCGCACGACGACACCCCATCAGGCCACTCATTCGCAGCGGCGTGGTGGACCCTTACCGGGTTCGGCGTTCTTTCCGCAACGCTCGCTTTCGGCCTCATTGGTGAGGCGGCGATTTACTACCTATTCGGAGGTTGAGCATGAACGCTCCAGTCGAGGCGATCACGCCAGGCTACTACCGGGACCTCAGCAACGAGGCCTACCACGGCGGGCCAGGCGTCTCGAAGTCGCAGCTTGACCTGATCCACAAGAGCCCAGCTCTGTACCAATGGAGCAAGGCCGCTCCGGAGGATGAGGAGAAGAAGTCAGCGCTAAACATCGGCGACGCAGTGCACGCCATCCTGCTTGAGCCGCACCGGTTCGCGGAGCAGTACGCCATCGGCCCGGCAGATGCCCCGCGCAACACCAAGGCAGGCAAAGAGAAGTGGGAAGAGTTCGAGTCCGGCCTGAATGGCCGGACAGTACTCACTGCCGAAGAGGGTCGGAAGGTCATGCTGATCCGCGAGAGCGTGATGGCCCACCCGCACGCGCGCTGGCTGGTTGAGGCCGAGGGCGACGCAGAGGCCAGTATCTACTGGAAAGAGCAGACGACAGGCCTCCTCGCTCGCTGCCGTCCGGACAAGACCATCACCTCGCTCGGCTGGATCGCCGATGTGAAGACGACTGGCGACATGGAGAAGTTTGCCCGCTCCGTCTACGAGTACCGCTATCACGTCCAGGACCCGTTCTACTGCGACGGCTACGCAGCGCACTTTGGCGAGCAGCCGGCCGCGTTCGTGTTCCTGGTCGTCAGCACAAGCATCGAGTGCGGGAAGTACCCGGTGCGCCTTTTCACCCTTGACCACGAAGCCAAGTCTATCGGTCGAGACACCTACATCGAGGACATGGCCACCTACGCCGACTGCATCCGCACCGGCGAATGGTCTGGCGTCGAAACCCTCTCTCTGCCCTATTGGGCCAAGGATCGAAGATGAGCACTGAGAACGTCGCACCCTTCTCGCAGAAGGACATGCAGCAAGCCACCGGCCAGCAGGTCAAGCCACGCAGCCCAGCCGACAGCCTGGCCGCAATGCTGGCAAGCCCGAAGATGAAGGCGCAATTCGCCGCGGCGCTGCCAAAGCACATGACGGCCGAGCGGATGGCGCGGATCGTCACCACCGAGATCCGGAAGACCCCGGCGCTGGTCAAGTGCGATCAGCACAGCTTCCTCGGTTCGGTCATCCAATGCGCCCAGCTTGGCCTAGAGCCGGGCAACTCCCTCGGTCACGCCTACCTGCTGCCCTACGGGAACCAGGTGCAGCTAATCATCGGCTATCGCGGAATGATCGACCTGGCCAGGCGCTCCGGGCAAATCGTCAGCCTGTCGGCGCGCACCGTGCGTGAACACGACGAGTTCGACTATCAGCTTGGGCTGCACGAAGACCTGACCCACAAGCCGTTTGAAGGCGAGCACGCCGGCGAGATCACCCACGTCTATGCGGTTGCTCGACTGCAGGGCGGCGGCGTCCAGTTTGAGGTGATGAGCAAGGCCCAGGTCGAGGCCGTCCGCGCACAGAGCAAGGCCGGCAAGTCTGGCCCGTGGGTCAGCCACTGGGAGGAAATGGCGAAGAAGACGGTTATCCGCCGCCTCTTCAAGTACCTGCCGGTGTCGGTCGAGATTCAGCGCGCCGTCACCCTGGACGAAGCCGCAGAAGCCGGTATCCCGCAGGGAAACGAGTACGTGTTCGACGGAGATTTTGAAGTGGTCAATGACGCAAGTGGAGAGCAGCAATAATGGCAAAGCACAAATACGACGTGGTAGCCACTGTCGGGAAGTACGAGAAGAACGGCGAGACCAAGTACCTCAGTCGGAAGGTCGGCGCGGTCATCCAGACCGACAAGGGTTTCCGCATGAAGATGGACGCCTTCTTCAACCCGGCCGGCTGCAAGGTCGACGAGGACGGCTCGATCTGGCTGGCCCTGTTTGAGCCGCGCGACGATCAGCAGCAGACGCAGCAGCAAGCGCCGCGACAGCAGCAGCGTCAACCGGAACCTGACCCAGAGTCTGACATCCCCTTCTGATCCACCCAGGGCGCCCAGCGCGCCCTCCTCCCCGGTACACACCCATGCTCATAGACAACCATGCCATAGCGCAGGGCGAGGCTCTGCGCGCGCAAATTGACGCGGCCACGGCTGCATACCTGAACGCTGGCGGAAAGATCCAGCTGCTGCCGGACAGCATCGGCAAGCCGATCAAGCCAGCGCTGTTCAACAACTCGACCAGTGCCGAGTCGGACGCCAGAAGCCGAGCCCGCGGCATCCGCAAGTCTGCTGCGGTGAACAGTCTCCCACTGCGGAAGCGAGGAACCGCGCAGGCGAAGCAGAACGCTTTGCTCCGCGAGGTGTGGCCATGAGATTTCCCGACGTTCTCGACGCCATCCGCCACGCGGCGTACTGGGCTGAACTGACTGGCAAGCCGTGGGGCGTCTACGCGCTTGCCCAATACATCGTCGCGCCGCTTGGTGACCTGAGCGAGGCGGCACTGCTGGAGGTGTGCCAGCCATGAAACGCAACCTACCCCACGCCAGGCTCAACAAACTGAGCCGGGCCATTGTCCGCCAGTTCCGCGTCGCAGTCGTGAACATGGATCCAGAAGGACGGCAGGGACTGGTCGACTGGAAGACATGCCGCAGCATCGCGCCGAGCCGGCAGATCGCCGAGGCAATCTGCGACATAGCCCATAGCTGGGTCATCTACCTGGCCGCGTTCTGCGTCGACCAGAAGGGCGAGCAGTACATAAAAGCCAGCGAGATCGCGCCGCAGGGAATTTACCGATCCGACAGCCTGTCCGGCGTGCTTGAGGAGCATTACCGAGCGCTGGTGAAAAGCTGCAACCCGAACCACCTGGTCGGCTCCGGCTGGATAGCCATGCCGGGCGGCACGTCGCTGGACGAGGCGCAGGCCGCGCGGATCTTCGAGGCGTGCGGGGCTTGGCAGGTACAGGCCGCTGCATGAACGCACCAATCTTCTGCCGCACGGACGGCAAGCGGAGCGGCCAATGCGCCTGCTTCCGCTGCCGCCCACCGGAGGCCCCATGCGACCCAAGACCCAAATCTGGCTGCACAAGCCGACCAACACCCGCCGGTATATCGCCGGATCGAACGGCTCGGCCTTCCTGATGTGCTCGGCCAGCCGCAAGCCGATCTTCGCCACTGAGGCGGAACTGAATAACGCTGAGCTATGGAGTCGAGTATGACCAAGCATGACTTGAAGGAACTGGCAGCCATGGGCGCTGAGCTGGGGGCTGCGAAGGCTGAGAACGATAGGCTGCGCGGGTTGCTTGAGGCGGCTCTCTATTACGTCCCGTCAAACAAGACCGAACTGCGCACGCTGATTGACAACGCCCTATCCCAGCAGGCCGAGCCGGACTGCGACTGGCCGACTTGCGAATGCGCGCTTCAGCCTGAGCGGTGCAAGCAATGCGACCCATCCCCCACCGACACCTACACCGCCGTCGACATGGCCACAGCCGCAGCGCAGGGGTTCAGGGATGGGCAGGCGGCAGCAGAGCAAGCAGCGGTGCAGGATGAGCGGGATGCTCATCAGTACGCGTTCGAGGTTGGCGGTACAGAGGATGGCAACTACATCCTGACGCCGGAAGAACTGGACGAAGTGGTGCGCCGAGCAAATGAGTCATACGAGGATGTGCTGCGTTCGCTGGCTTGCTCCCTCGGCGCAGGCGGCTACAACGCCCGGACCGTCGACCCAGATGTGTTCGAGCAGAAGATTCGCTGGGGTATCGACCAACTGACGCAGCGAATCGATCAGCTCGCCCGCCCCGCGCAGACCGAGCAGCAGCCGGATTGCGATTGGTGCGCAGGCGCTGGCCACGACCCATATGGACACCCGTGCCAGCACTGCAAGCGATCTGATCTGTTCACCACGTTCGCCATGCACCAACGCGTGCGCAAGACCTCCGGCAGCGAGTGGCAGGGCCACGTCTGCGGCACCTACTCCACGCCACTGACCCCGGAAGGCTACGCCGTAGAGAGCGAAGCCCACGCCGGCAGCGTGCAGATTTACCCGGCTAAGGCACTGGAACTGGTGCCCATGGCTGCGAAGGAGGCGTGAATGCTGCTATCCACGCTGGCGTATTTGGCTATCTGCGTTCTGATCTGGCCGCTTAGCGCAACTCGATTCTGCGCCACCTTGCTCATGCTGTTTGCGTTCGCAGTAGCTACAAACACCATCACCCCCTAACCCCACCCAAACACACAGCCTGCCGGCGAGAGTCGGCAGGGAGGAGATTCTGCATGTCCGAAAGAACCTACCCGTACAAAGCATGGGTGCTTATGCCTTCGTTCAAGCCTGCAGAGGTCGAGCTGGTAAGCAACTACGGCTTGTATTACGACGAGACGGCGAAAGGAAAGATCTACCACATTAAGCACAGCCTTTACCCTACCAAAGCAGCAGCCATTGCAGCAGGCCGCAAGAAAATCGACGAGCAGCAGGCCGACATCGCCAAGCGCCTGGAGCGAATCAACAAGCGAATCGCAGCACTGGACAAGGCCGAGCGCGAAGCCTAACCCCACACGCAGCAGGAGATAGACATGCACACATACAAGGCGATAGCAGAGTTCGAGGCGTGGTGGGACAGGCAGCCTCACCGCGAGCAGTTCGAGGACGTGAAGGACCAGATGCGGAATGTGTGGCTGGCGTCGCGGCGGGAGGCATTCATTGAGCTTCCGCGACCGCCTCGGGCCTATCCGCCAAACGAGGCATCAAGCGACGTCGACTACTGGATTGACGAAGCGAAGTGGGATATGTGGGCCGGATGCAAGCGAGCCATCGAAGCGGCCGGCGTAACGGTGAGGGGGTGAGAGATGGGCGCACGAGAGAAACCGCAGCCAATAGAAGGCCTGCCGGTCGACAAGGTGTACGAAAGGAAGTTGGCCGAACTGATCGGCACGACGCCGAAGGCCCTGGAAAGGAAGCGCCAGCGCGGGGTGTTGCCGCACGGCGTATGGGAGAAGGTTGACGGCTGTATCATGTACAGCCTGGAGAGGTACAACGAATGGGCAGAAAAGCAGTGGGGCTCCCCCAGGGCGTCGAAATCGCCGGAAGCTCCGTCCGCATCCGATTCACATGGAAGAAAGAGCGACGCTGCGAAACGCTCCCCTATCCTCAGACGCCCAAGGGATTTGCAGCAGCAGCAGGTTTACGTGCTCAGGTAACCCAGCTGATCAAGCTCGGCATGCTCACGGACGACAAGTATGCCGAGCTGTTCCCGAACTCCCGCTACACCCTCGCCCGCATCACGCCGACCTTCGGCAACTTCACGCAGACCTGGCTCGACAGCAAGCACATCGGCTTTCACACCCGGCGCAACTACCTGCGGGTGCTCAACAAGTACTGGATGCCGCATTGGGCGGACCGGAGGCTGGACGAGATCTACCCGTCAGACGTGCGCGGGCTGATGAGTCGCCAGGACTGGAACTCCATCACCGACCGCAACGCCGCGGTGCAGGCAGCCAAGGCCATCTTCGCCGCCGCGGTGCTGGACGGCATCATCGCGGAGAACCCGATGCGCTCGGTTGAACGGGCTCGTGCTCCTGAGCGAGACATCGACCCGTTCACTCCGGCCGAGCGTGACGCGATCCTGGCCGACCTCTACGCGCACCAGACCGGCGCCAGGCTGACCTATGCGTCGTTCTTCAAGCTGGCCTTCTACACCGGCATGCGGACTGGCGAGCAGTTGTCATTGCGCTGGGCTGACGTTGACCTTCCCGGCCGATCAATTCGCGTGCGCGCCACCCTGGAAAAGGGCGAGGTGCGCGAGAACACCAAGACCAAGCGCGTGCGCAAAGTGCTGCTGGTCGACCAAGCCGTCGAGGCGCTGCGGGAGATGCAGCAGCTCACCGGAGACGGTGAGTTCGTCTTTGCGCCAACCAGCGGCAAGGACGGGCACATCACCAACGTCGTGAGCACCGCCTATCATCTGAAGCAGAGCATGAAGCGGCTGGGCATTCGTCCGCGCCGGCAGTACGATACCCGGCACACCTATGCCACCGTCTGCCTGTCCGCTGGGATGGCGCCGGCCTTCATCGCGCAGCAGCTCGGCAACAGCATCCAGACGCTGCTCAAGCACTACGCGAAATGGATCAACTCGAGCGCCGACTGGGCCGAACTGGAAAAGCTGAAAATGCCGAATCGGTACGAGATTGGTACGGCGAGCCAAAGCGAAACGACTGAGCCCGCGCAGCAGTAGGCGCGCAGCGTTTCTTTTGGACTTCGCGGTATAGTAAAAATAGCGTACCAGCCAGTCCAGTATTAAAACGCCCATGATAGAGAATCATTCACCCTCGCCCGGCCCCGGCCGCCCGAAGGACCCTGCCAAGCGCGAGGCGATCCTCGCTGCGGCGCAGGTTTTGTTCCTCGGCAACGGCTACGAAGGTAGCAGCATGGAGGCCATCGCCAGCGAAGCCGGTGTCTCCAAGCTCACGCTGTACAGTCATTTCAAGGACAAGGAAGCGCTGTTCTGCGCCGCGGTGAAAGCCACCTGCGAAACGCGACTGCCGAGGCGCCTGTTTCAGGTGGAGGCCGATTGCGACATCGAGAAGCTGCTGCTGGAGATCGGTCGTGCCTTCCATGAGCTGGTCAACAGCCCAGAATCCATTGGCCTGCATCGGGTGATGGTGGCGATGGCGACGCAGAACGCAGGCCTGGTGAAGATGTTCTTCGACGCCGGTCCGCAGCAGCTGCTATTGGATTTGCAGCAGCTGTTCGGCCAGGCCGACAGCCTGGGCCTGCTGCGCATCGACGACCCGCTGCGCGCCGCCGAACACTACTGTTCGCTGATCAAGGGCGCGCAACATTTCCGCCTGCTGATCGGCTATGCCGAGGCACCGAGCCAGGCGGAAAGCGATCAGCATGTGGCGGATGCGGTGGGCCTCTTTCTGCGCGCCTACCGCGGCTGAATCCGGCGCTGCGTCATCTGCTCACCGGGGTCAGGCCTGCAGCTTCTTCTTCGGGTAGATGTCGTAGCGACTGGACTTGCCTTCCAGACTGTAGCCGGGCTTGCTGCCGTCGATGGCCGGCGCCTTGCGTGGTCGCTTGACCACCACCCGATGGCTGGCCAGTTCCAGGGCAGCGGAGAGCAACGCCGGCGCATCCAGATCGTCGCCGACAAAGGGACGGAAAAGGCGCATCTCCTTCTTTACCAGCGCACTCTTGTCGCGGTGCGGGAACATCGGGTCGAGATAGATCACCTGGGGCGGCTCGCCCCGCCACTGCTGCATCAGATCGATGGCGTTGCCCTCGAGCAGCCTCATCCGCGCGGCGATGGCGGCCACGTCGGCGTCCGCCGCCGCGCGGCTGAGGCCGTCGTCCAGCAGCGCCGCGATCAACGGTTGACGCTCGATCAGACTGACCTCGCAGCCCAGCGTCGCCAGTACGAAAGCATCGCGCCCGAGCCCGGCGGTGGCGTCCAGCACCCGCGGTCGGATACCGGGCTGAATGCCCACTGCCTTGGCGATCATCTGCCCGCTGCCCCCACCGAACTGGCGCCGATGCGCCGCCGCACCCTCTACGAAGTCCACCCGCACCGGCCCCGGCGCCTGTGCCTCGAGCAGCTGCAGCTGCAGACCGGCCTCGCCCACCTGCAGCGCGAACTCGGCCTCGGCCAGCTCCTGCGGCAAACCCAGGCGCTGCGCCCATTGGCCAGCGACTGCGGCGAATGACGGCGCGAGCGGCTCGACCCGAACCAGAGGATTGCTTGCGGACATGGGGCACCCGAGATCGATTCAAAGCGGCGCATTGTGCCAGAGCAGGCCTGCGGACGTCCGGGCTGGCACACCTAACGGCACATGCCGAAACCGCCCATATCCACATGGAAGTGATCGTGATGGGCCGCGTTGTATTCCGGCCCCAGCGTCACGTTGAAGGCCTTGCAGGCCGCATCGCGCACCTGACGCAGGAAACGCGCCTTGTCGCCCTCGCCCTGCCAGTCCCTGGCCACCGTGATACGCGTGCCGTCCTGCAGATGAAAGCCAGCCAGGTCAAGCGCATTGGCGCTGGCGTGCTGGCTGCGACGATTGCTGCGGGCTATGTTGCGGCAGGCGAAGCTACCGAAATGATCGATACGCACCACCGGCTGGCCGAACACAGCCTGCGCGGCCGGCTGCAGACCATGCATCTCGAACATCGCATAGGCGGCCGCCAGTGGGCAGGTCGCCAGAAACGGCCCGTTGAAACGCACGTCCGAACCCTGCACCCGCACACTGTTCTCCACCGGGCAGCCAGGTTCCGGCGTGCTGTCCGGCACAGCGGTGTAACGCAGCGGTGCCGTGGCCAGCGCCTGTTCGCAGAGGGAGCGATCCTGTTGCAGGCGGCGAAGCTTGAGCGAGGTCAGCAGGTTCGGCGGCTCGCGAATATCCAGCGGCGCCCAGGGATTCCAGCGCGGCGGGATATCGATCAGTTCCTGCCGCACCGCCAGCACGAAGCCGGCCAGCAGCATCAGCAGAACAAGGAAGAATCGGCCGAAGGTCATACCCTATGGGCAACGACGCAGCGGCGAAGTTGAACGCGGTGTTTTACAAAACTGGTCAGGCGGCCCGTTCAGTCCAACAGCGACAGCTGCGGCGCCTGACGGACGGCGGCAAGCGCTGGCATGCCGGGCAGCCGCTCGCTCAGCAGCTGGTGGAAGCGCATGGCCAGTTCCGGTGCGCGGTGGTTGTCCGGCGTATGCAGATAGACGTGCGGCGTCTTGCCCGCCTCGATCCAGTCCGCCACCTTGTCCAGCCAGGGTGCGAGAAAGGGATCGTTGGCTTCCAGCTGCGGATGCCCCACGAACCGCAGCTGCGGCGAATCGCTGAACGCCACCGGCCGCACCGGCAGACGCGGCTTCTTGCTCTGCGCATGCAACAGCGCCGGATCGCTTGAGCGGCAGCTGAACAGCGCCCGACTGTCGAGACAGATGCGCTCCACGCCACGATCACGCAGCAGCCGATTGAGCGCCCGCTCGCCGTCACCCTTGTCGAAGAAGGCCGGATGGCGCACCTCGATGGCCAGCGGCGCCGCGAAGCCTTCGATGAAGGCGGCCAGTTCTGCAAGCCTGGCCGGACCCACGCTGGCGGGCAGCTGCAGCCAGAACGGCGTCACCCGCCGCCCAAGCGGCTGCAGCAGGCGCTGGAACGCCTGCGCCGCATCCAGCGCCGCGGGCAAATTCTCAGCCTGGCTGATTTCTCTGGGAAACTTGGCGCAGAAGCGAAAGTCGTCCGGCATCTGGCTGGCCCAGCGCTGGACCTTGTCGTCCGATGGCCAGGCATACAGCGTGGTATTGCCTTCGACCGTGTTGAAAACCGCGCAGTACTCGGCCAGGAACGCGGACGGCAGGGTGCCCGGCGCGTAGAGCGAGCCGAGCCAGGCGCTCTCGTTCCAGGAAGGGCAACCGAGAAAATAGGGAAACTGCGGCAGAAGAAAGCGCCTCAGGCGTAAAGGTCGAGCCCGAGCACCTCGGTGCCGTCGAGATCCACTGGCATGCTGGCGGTGCTGGTATAGCTCGCCAGGGCCAGGGCAACCCGACTGGAAAGCGGCCGCTCGGGCTGCGGCTCGTCATAGCGGAAGGCGGCGTAGCGCTCCACCAGCGCACTGGAGTTGACCCGCTGTTGCGGGCGATCGGCCTGGGGCTGATAGTCTTGCCCGGTGCGCGAATCGACGCCGCGCTGAGCCTGCGCCAAGCGCTGGGTTTCGCCATAGCTGTCCGCCGCCCTGCCGGTACGGGCAGAACGATCCGTTGCATAGGGGACAGGGAAGAAGCTATCGACGCGCATCATTGGACTCGATCAGAGGCCCGGCGACTCTAACGGGCGGCCATGGCTTTGGCAACGGCTCGCGTCATTTGATCCCTTTCGGCGTCGCGACGTTGTCGCGCAGGTAAACCGGCTGGGCCTGATCGGCCTCCAGTGCCTCGCCGCGCTGCCAGGTAAACGCGGCCAGGCGCAGCAGGTCTTCGGCATGGGGCAACAAGGCGGCGTCGCAGCCCTGCGCCGCCACCGGCATGCGCTCGGCATAGCCCCAGCCCGTGCCGGCGCCGAACCAGTCGCCGCCGGCAGCGCGCGGCAGAACGACCTGCTCGGGCGGAAGCACGGCCTCGCTACCGACCAGCTGCATCTCACCGCCGTGCTCGCGATAGCAGCCCCAGTAGACCTCGTCCATGCGAGCGTCGATGGCGGCAGCGACCTGCGTCGCGCCCTGCTCGCGCCAGGCCCGCTGCGCGATGGTTGCCAGGGTGGACACCGGCAACACCGGGCGCTGCAGGGCGAACGCCAGCCCTTGCACCACCCCGATGGCAATGCGTACGCCAGTGAAGGCGCCCGGCCCGCGGCCAAAGGCGATGGCATCCACAGCCGACAGCGCGACGCCGGCTTCGCCGAGCAACGCCTGCACCATCGGCAGCAGACGCTGGGCGTGCAGGCGCGGGATCACCTCGTAGTGACTCGCTACCTTGCCGTCATGCAAAAGCGCGACTGAGCAGGCTTCGGTGGCGGTATCCAGGGCCAGCAGAGTGGTCATCAGGGCGTTCCGGTCGGTGAAAAAGGCGCCGATTCTAACGTATTCACGCACCGGGTTGCGTCGCGCAGCCGGAAACGAAAATGCCCGTATCCGGGGATACGGGCATCATCGACGCGTGTCGCTCGAAATGATCAGCTCAGGGCAGCAAAGACCTTGGCGGTGATCTCTTCCACGGAACCGACACCTTCGATACGGCTGTACTTCGGCGTGCCTTCGGCGGCGGCCAGGCTCTGGTAGAAGTCCACCAGCGGCTTGGTCTGCGCATGGTAGACGGACAGGCGATGACGCACGGTCTCTTCCTTGTCGTCTTCGCGCTGGATCAGCTCTTCGCCGGTCTCATCGTCCTTGCCGGCAACCTTCGGCGGGTTGTGCTCGGTGTGATAGACGCGACCCGAGGCCGGGTGTACACGACGACCGGCGATACGGCCGACGATTTCCTCGTCATCGACGGCGATCTCGATCACGTTGTCGATGCGCACGCCCGCTTCCTTCAGCGCCTCGGCCTGGGGAATGGTGCGCGGGAAACCGTCGAAGAGGAAACCGTTGGCGCAATCCGGCTGCGCGATGCGCTCCTTGACCAGGTTGATGATCAGGTCATCCGATACCAGTCCACCTGCATCCATCACGCTCTTGGCCTTGAGGCCAAGTTCGGTGCCAGCCTTGACAGCCGCACGCAGCATGTCGCCCGTGGAGATCTGCGGAATACCGAATTTTTTGGTAATGAAGCCTGCCTGGGTACCTTTGCCGGCACCGGGCGCTCCCAGCAGAATCACACGCATGGATGAATCCTCGAGTTTCTTGGAAGGGGCGATTGCCAGCGGGCCGTTCCGGCTCGTCGCTGGCGAATCAAAAATTCTGGTTTGCCGCCATGCGACAAAAGGTTGAACACGATACACAGCGCACCGGGGCGGCACAAGCCGTCCCGAAAAGGTCTATCGGCCCTCATAAATGCGGCGATTCGACGCGAGTTGCGCACAACGGCGGCGTGCAATGACGCCGCCGCCAGCGCCCCGCGCTGCGCTCAGCCGGTATTGCGCAGACCGGCCGCGATGCCCGCCACGCTGACCAGCAGGGCCTGCTCGAGGGGGCTCTCCGCCGGGCCTTGCCGCTGCCTGGAACGCGCCAGCAACTCGATCTGCATCAGGTGCAGCGGGTCCAGGTAGGTATTGCGCAAACTGAATGCCTCCTGGGTCTTGGGGCTGTGATCGAGCAGATCCGACTGGCCGGTCAGGCTCAGCACCGCCTCGATGACCTGCGACAATCGGTCACGCAAATCGCTGCCCAGCGAAAGCAGCTCAGGCTGCACCAGACGCTCGTCGTAGCGCCGCGCGATGTCGGCGTCAGCCTTGGCCAGCACCATCTCCAGCATGTCGATGCGCGTACTGAAGAATGGCCAGCGCGCACGCATCTCGGCCAGCCGCTCGCCCTCCCCGCGCTGCAGCGCCCCGTGCAGCGCCTGCTCCCAGCCCAGCCAGGCCGGCAACATCAGGCGAGTCTGGGTCCAGGCGAAGATCCAGGGGATCGCCCGCAGGCTCTCGACGCCGCCTTCGCGGCGCTTGGCCGGCCGGCTGCCCAGCGGCAGGCGCCCCAACTCCAGTTCCGGCGTCGCCTGCCGGAAGTAGTCGACGAACAGCGGATGCTCGCGCACCACGCCGCGGTAGGCCGCAACACCCTCGGCGGCAAGCCGATCCATCGTCTCGCGCCAGCCGGGTTCAGGGGGCGGTGGCGGCAGCAGCGTCGCTTCGAGCACCGCCGCGAGGTACAGGTTGAGGTTCTGCTCGGCGATATCCGGCAGGCCGAACTTGAAGCGGATCATCTCGCCCTGCTCGGTGGTGCGGAAGCGCCCGGCGACCGAGCCCGGCGGCTGCGACAGGATCGCTGCATGGGCCGGACCGCCGCCGCGCCCGACGGTGCCGCCGCGGCCGTGGAACAGCAGCAGTTCGACGCCGTGCTCGCGACAGACCTCCACCAGTTGTTCCTGGGCCCGGTACTGGGCCCAGGCCGCCGCCGTGGTACCGGCGTCCTTCGCTGAATCGGAGTAGCCAATCATCACTTCCTGGGGGCCATGCAGGCGCTGGCGATAGCCCGGCAGGGAAAGCAGACGGTCGATGGTCGGTGCCGCGTTGTTCAGGTCATCGAGGGTCTCGAACAGCGGCACCACGCGCATCGGTCGCTGCAGGCCGGCCTCCTTGAGCAACAGTTGCACGGCGAGCACATCGGAGGCCGCGTGAGCCATGGAGATGACGTAGGAACCCAGCGACGCCGCTGGCGCTTCGGCGATCACCGCACAGGTGGCGAGCACTTCGGCGGTATCGGCGGATGGGTGGTAATGCGCCGGCAGCAGCGGGCGCCGATTGGCCAGCTCGTGCTGTAGCCAGTCCAGGCGCTTCTGCTCATCCCACTGCTGATAGTCGCCTAGCCCGAGGTAATCGGTGATCTCGGCCAGCGCGGCGGCATGACGGGCCGCATCCTGGCGAATGTCCAGCCGCACCAGGAACAGGCCGAACACGGCCAGGCGACGCAGGCAGTCGAGCAGAGCGCCGTCGGCGATAACCCCCATGCCGCAAGCGTGCAGGGAGCGGTAGCACAGCTCCAGCGGACGACGCAGCTCGGCGCAATCCTGCAGGACTTCCGCCGGCGCTGGCTGGCCGTGCTCGATGGCCGCGCGGGCCCACTCACGTGTCGCCCGCAGGCGCTGGCGCAGCGGCTTGAGCAAGACGCGATAGGGCTCGGCCGAGTCGCCGCTCTGGCGCAGCAGTTCGTCACTGGCCTCGCGCATGGACAGCGCGGTAATCAGCCCTTCTATCTCGCGTAGGTAGAGATCGGCGGCCACCCAACGGGCGGTCAGCAGCACCTCGCGCGACACCATCGCGGTGACGTTCGGGTTGCCGTCGCGGTCGCCCCCCATCCAGGAGGCGAAGCGGATCGGCGCGGCCTCCAATGGCAGGTGCAGGCCGGTGAGGCGGTGCAGGGTCGCGTCGGTCTGGCGCAGCACGTTGGGCACCGCCTTCCACAGCGAATTCTCGATGGCAGCGAAACCCCATTTGGCCTCCTCCACCGGGGTCGGCCGGTTGCGACGTATCTCCTCGGTGTGCCACACCTCGGCGATCAGGCGCTGCAGGCTCAACTCGATGCTCGCCCGCTCGGCGTCGGAGAGATCGGTGTGATCCCGTGCCGCCAGCTGCTGGGCGATGGCGTCGTACTTCTGGATCAGCGTGCGGCGCGATACCTCGGTGGGATGCGCGGTGAGCACCAGTTCGATTTCCAGGCGGCTGACCTGCCGCGCGATGAACTCGTTGTCGTGCCCAGCCGCCTTGAGACGCTCGATGAGATCGGCGAACACCCCGATCTCGAACGGCGCCGGCTCGCCTGCGGCGCGCCGGCGCACCTGATGATACTGCTCGGCGATATTGGCCAGATTGAGAAACTGGTTGAACGCCCGGGTCATGGGCAGCAGTTCGCTCTCGTCGAGACTGTCGAGCGTTTCGGCCAGCAGCTGTGCGCCCTCTGCCGAGCCCTTGCGCGCAGCCTTGGCGCCCTTGCGGATGCGCTCGATCTTGTCGAAGAACTGATCGCCATGCTGCGCGCGGATGGTATTGCCCAGCAGTTCGCCGAGCAGGTGTACGTTGTCGCGCAGGCGCGCATCGATGATTTTCGCCATGACCTTTGCTCCTCCCGCCAGTAGCCCATGAGTTTCGCGAGCCTCGCCAGGCTTGCACGACCGTTTCGCCGCTATGCATCAGACGCTTCGCTGGGCAAACGATCCTGAACGGCTACGCTGAAATTATCTCCAACCAGAGTGCCCACCGCGCACCGCCATGACAAGGCATCGATGGCTAACGCGCATGGGCAGCGGCACGCAAGCCACAGTCATCACCGCCATCACCGCTCGTGTGCGCGGGCATTAAGGAGTAACCATGAGAATTTCCGAGCTTGTCAGCCATTGGGAACGCGACGCCAAGGGCCGCATGAGCCATACCACCTACAGCATCCCGCTGGATGTCGAAAGCGCGGCACGGCTGGCCGCCCTGGCCGAGATGTACCCCAAGCGCAGCACCGAGGCGCTGCTCGGCGAACTGGTCGGCGCCGCTCTCGAAGCAGTCGAAACCAGCCTGCCCTACGTGCGCGGCACACACGTGATCGCGACCGACGAACAGGGCGATCCGGTTTATGAAGACGTGGGACCCACCCCGCGCTTTCTCGAGCTGTCGCGCAAGCACCTCAAGCGCATGCTGGACGAGCCAGACGCCGCCAGCTGAGTCATCGCCCGCCACTATCGACCGCGGACGGGCAGCGCCGACGGTGCCCGCCCTACCCTTATCGTGATGCCGCGCGGAATTCCGCGTGGCACTGCCCTCGCTGCGTCCTCGCTTCCCCTCCGTTTCGCTGACGACCGCTCTAGCCCGCCATTTCGACGGAACGTTTGGCGCCGTCCGGCCTCACAAAAATATGTCCCGACATCGGTAGTGCCCTAATCAGCCCACTGCCCGGCCAGGGACGGTAGCTATCCGTTAAGCAATTCGAACTGGAGACTGACCATGAACAAAGCTGTCGCAACCCACGCTTCGAGATTCCAGCTACCCAAGCTTGCAGCCATCGCACTGGGCGGCCTGCTGCTGACGGCCTGTGCGGGCAACCCACCGACCGAGCAGTTTGCGGTGACCGAATCGGCTGTGCGCAGCGCAGTCAGCGCGGGCGGCCCCGAGTACGCCGCCGTGGAGATGCGTGCCGCGCAGGAAAAATGGAAAGAGGCCGAACTGGCCATGCAAAAGGAAAACTACGAACAAGCCCGCAAGCTGGCCGAACAGGCCGAATGGGATGCCCGCGTCGCCGAGCGCAAGGCCGAAGCGGCCAAGGCGCAGAAGGCCGTCGAGGACGCACAGCAGGGAATCCGTGAGCTGCGCGAAGAAGGCATGCGCAACGTTCGCTGAGCCCGCATCAGGTTCGACATTCCATTTATTGCACAAAGGATGAATTCGTCATGCACAAGCTCGTAACCCTACCGACTCTTCTGGCTCTGAGCATTGGCCTGGTGGCCTGCGCCAACCAGCCCAATCAGAACCTCGAAGACGCTCGCAGCAGCTACTCCGCACTGCAGGCTGACTCTCGCGCCAGCAAGCTGGCCGCGCTGGAGACCCAGGACGCCGGCAACATGCTGGACAAGGCCAACAAGGCCTATCTGAACGATGCCGACGAGAAGACCGTAGACCAACTGGCCTACCTGACCAAGCGCCGCATCGAGCTGGCCGAACAGACCATTGCCCTGCGCAGCGCCGAAGAGGAACTGGGCAAGACCTCGGCACAGCGCGCCGAGGCACGTCTGGAAGCGCGCGAGGCGCAGATCCGCAAGTTGCAGGAAGACATGCAGGCCAAGCAGACCGAACGCGGCACCCTGGTGACCTTTGGCGACGTGCTGTTCGACTACGACCGCGCCGAGCTCAAGCCTGGCGGCATGCGCAGCGTGCAGAAGCTCGCCGACTTCCTCAACGACAACCCGGAGCGCAAGGTGATCGTCGAGGGCTACACCGACAGTACCGGTTCGGCCGAGTACAACCAGCGTCTGTCCGAGCGCCGAGCCGATGCGGTTCGCATGGCGCTGGTGAAGATGGGTGTGGACCCGCAGCGCATCGTCTCCCAGGGCTACGGCAAGGAGTATCCGGTGGCCAGCAACAGCGATTCGGCCGGTCGTGCCATGAACCGCCGGGTCGAGGTGACGATCTCCGACGACAACAAGCCGGTGGCGCCCCGCTCGTCGATGCGCTGATCAGCCCCGCGTAACGAACGCTCCCGACGCAGCGCTGCGTCGGGAGCGTTTTCTTATGTCCGCGGCCGCGGGCAGAGCCGTCCGCTCAGCGCAGCAGCCCGCCAGGCACTGGCTCTTCCATGCAGCGCACCGCGCGCTTCTTGTTGTCCACCAGGACGCCGGTAAGCCCCTTCTGCTCGGTATCGAACAGCACCAGCACGCCGTCGATGCACTGCGCCACCTGCGATGCTGGCTGCAACGACACGCGGTAATCCTCACCGGGAACGGTCTTGAGCATGGTGTAGTCGGCGAGCAGCAATGCGTCCTCTGGCTTGGCGATATGCAGATAGCCGTAGTACGACAGCACGGCGACCGTGCCGACGACGCTGCCGATGGCGGTGAGGATGAGCGGAATGGGATTGCGTTCGGACATGGACGATCTCATCAGGGCAAAGAGCGCCATTGTGGCAAATTCGACGGCGACGCAGGCGGCTCATTTGCCGCCGGCACGGGTTTCACCGCGAGCCTGGTAGGTCGCCTCGTAGACCCGTTCGGCCAGCCGCGAGAACGGCAGGCTCTGGATCCAGACGCTGCCGGTGCCCTTCAGCGTCGTCAAAAGCAGCCCTTCGCCGCCGAACAGCATGCTGCGCAGCCCACCGGCCAGCTGGATGTCGTAGTCGATGCCCGGCGTGAAGGCCACCAGGCAGCCGGTATCCAGGCGCAGGGTTTCGTTGTTCAGCTCCTTGCGGATCACCGTGCCGCCGGCATGAATGAAGGCTAGGCCATCGCCCTGCAGGCGCTGCAGAATGAAGCCCTCGCCACCGAAGAAGCCGGCGCCGATACGCTTGCTGAAACTGATGCCGATCCGCGTGCCGTAGGCCGCGCAAAGAAAGGCGTCCTTCTGGCAGATCAGCTCGCCGCCAAGCCTGGCAAGGTCCACTGGCACCACGGTACCGGGATAGGGCGCAGCAAAGGCAACCCGCGCGCGGCCCTTGCCCTGGTTGGTGAAATGGGTAAGGAACAGCGATTCGCCGGTGATCATCCGCTTGCCCATGCCCCACAGCTTGCCGAGCACACCGCTCGCCGAGCCATCGCCCATGCGTGCTTCGAAGCGCACGCCATCGGTCATGTAGTTCATCGCGCCGGCCTCGGCGATCACCGTCTCGCCGGGATCGAGGATGATTTCCACGCTCTGCGCGGACTGTCCGAGGATTTCGTATTCGAGTTCGTGACTGGCCACGGCGAGCTCCTGATCCTGTGATTGCAGCGCGGCGACAGCGGCCTCGGCTGCCCTCGCCTACTTGCGCCCGAGAATGCGCAGGATACGCAGGAACAGGTTGATGATGTCCATATAGAGCGCGGCCGCACTGTCGATGGCGTTGTCCAGCGTCTTGGGAATCTGGTTAGCCCGCCCCCAGTCGACGCCCACATAGCCGCAGAAGATCAGCACCACGATCCAGTCGATGACGCCGTGGTGGATGCCGAGGATGAACACCTCGACCAGCTCGACGACGATCACCAGCAGCAACGCGATCGTCAGTGCGCTGGCGATGCTGGCGAAAAAGCGCGGAAACAGCGTGCCGAGCAGCATCATCCCAAGGGTGACCAGCGCGGTGATGCGGATCGCCTCGTACACCAGCGCGCTGTCGTAGCGGCTGACCACCAGGTTGACGATCAGCCCGAACGGCACCACCACCAGGTTGTAGCCTAGAAAGCTCACCCAGGGCTTGTCAGAGCTGTGGAACAGCCAGGCACCGGTCAGGCAGCTGGCAAAGTAGCCGCCAACGAACAACCAGGGATGGATGCTGCGAATGGACTCGACCGGGATGTTTCCCACCATCCACCAGTTGATCCAGAAGCCCCAGCAGAGGGTCAGACCGATGACGAGGTTGTAGGCGCCAGCCGAAAGGGTGCGGTCCAGCGGGCTGGACCGGCGGGCAAAGACGGGGTTTTGCATGTCGTTACGCTTCCTTGCGTGAGGTATATCCGGTTGTTCGGGATCAGAGAATATTGGCGTAATCGGCTTCGATGCGATCCAGGCTCAGGTGATTGAGGAAGTTGGAGAAGCACATCCAGGCCGACAGCGCGTTGAGGTCCTGGAACTGCGGTGGCAGGTACTTGGGCGGCACCACCATGCCCTCGTCCACCAGCTGGCGCAGGGTGCGCATGTCTTCCAGGGTGGTCTTGCCGCAGAACAGCAGCGGGATCTGCTCGAGCTGGCCCTTGCGCACGGCGAGCTGGATGTAGTTGTAGATCATGATGAAGCCCTTCAGGTAGGACAGGTCCTTGGTGAAAGGCAGCCCAGCGGGCGTCGAGCCACGGAACACGCGGCTGGCGTTGCTGTAGCTCTCGTCGTCGCCATAACCCTGCTCGCGGAAGAAGGCAAACACCTCCAGGAAGTCGGCGCCCTCCTCGGCCATGTGAATGGCGCGGGTGCGGTTGGTCAGCTTGCGCAGACGTGTCGGATAGGAGGCGAAGGCGATCACCTCCATCAGGATTGCCAGGCCTTCCTGAGTAACCGTGGAGGACGGCGGTCCCTTGGCGAGGAAGGTGCAGATCGGCTGGTTCTGGCCGTTGAGGGTGGTGCCGACATGCACCAGCCCTTCGTGGACCTCCAGCGCGCGCACGTCACGCTCGTTGAACAGCGCGTCGCTGCGGATCTTGATGTAGTCGGCACCGGCAGCCGCATCGGCGAGGATGCCGTCGGACTCGAAGACGCGGATCACGCCCTCGCCTTCGCCAAACACCACGTCCAGGCGCTTTTGCAGCAGCTCGACGGCTTGCGGCGCGGTGAGATTCTTCGGCTCGTCGCGCAGGTCACCGCGATCGGCAATGTTGTTCAGGTAGTCGGAGAGCATCAGGCCAAGGTCGGCCAGGGTTGGGTCGCCGGCATGGAAGGCGTCGGACGCCGCGCCGTAGAGCTCCTGGGAGATCATGCCGAAATCCGGCGTACCACGCGCCTCGAGCATGCGGATGACCATGCGGTATTCCTTGCACATGCGCCGCATGATCTGCCCGACCGGGTTGAACTGGCCGAGCTGACGAGTGATGTCGCGCTCGATGTCCTGGAATTCCTGCTTCTTCGCACTGGAGTCGAAGGCCAGCGGACGGCCTTCGTAGTAGGCGCGGTCGATCTGGGGCAGCTCGCGGCCCTTGGCGGCGAAGAACGCCTGGCGGGTCGCGTCGTCCCACTTCACCGCGTCCAGCACGCGCACCGGCGTCTGCGCCTCGACGATGCGGTCGGACAGCCCGCGTACGATGGTCTGATACTCGTCCAGATTGTTACGGCTGTTCATCAGTCCCTCTTCACGGATGCCCCGTACCCTTGAGGTTATACCCGCAACGGCCGGAGTCGGCACACTGCGGGTGGGTCGAGGCTCAGTGGATCAGAGTTCCGGGCGCATGTGCGGGAAGAGGATCACGTCGCGGATCGACGGCGAGTTGGTCAGCAGCATCACCAGACGGTCGATGCCGATGCCCTCGCCGGCGGTCGGCGGCATGCCGTATTCCAGCGCACGAACGAAGTCGGCGTCGAAGTGCATGGCCTCGTCATCGCCGGCGTCCTTGTCGGCCACCTGGGCGTGGAAGCGCTCGGCCTGATCCTCGGCATCGTTGAGCTCGGAATAGGCGTTGGCGATCTCGCGGCCACCAATGAACAGCTCGAAGCGGTCGGTGACGTTGGGGTTGCGATCGTTGCGCCGGGCCAGCGGCGAGACCTCGAACGGATACTCGGTGATGAAGGTCGGCTGTTCCAGCTTGTGCTCGACCAGCTCCTCGAAAATCATCACCTGCAGCTTGCCCAGGCCTTCGTGACCGAGCAGCTTGGCGCCCGCTTTCTTGGCGATGGCACGAGCCTTCTCCAGATCATTGAGATCGGCGGCCGAGATTTCCGGGTTGAACTTGAGGATGGAGTCGAACACCGACAGGCGCGCAAAGGGCTCGCCGAAGTGGAACACCTTGTCGCCATAGGGCACGTCGGTGCTGCCGAGCACGGCCTGGGCCAGCTCGCGGAACAGCTCCTCGGTCAGGTCCATGTTGTCTTCGTAATCGGCATAGGCCTGGTAGAACTCGAGCATGGTGAACTCGGGGTTGTGCCGGGTCGAGACGCCTTCGTTACGGAAGTTGCGGTTGATCTCGAACACGCGCTCGAAGCCACCGACCACCAGACGCTTGAGGTAGAGCTCCGGCGCAATGCGTAGGAACATCGGCATGTCCAGCGCGTTGTGGTGGGTTTCGAACGGCTTGGCCGCGGCGCCGCCAGGGATGGTCTGCAGCATCGGCGTTTCCACTTCGAGGAAGTCACGCTCGGCGAGGAACTTGCGGATATGGGCGATGACCTTCGAGCGCACGCGGAAGGTTTCGCGCACCTCCT